>Ga0181516_10003212_pt1 | contig 11094 bp, 11 predicted proteins | sample PEATcosm2014_Bin_25_FD_121104 | JGI IMG/M metagenome (GOLD analysis project Ga0181516, IMG submission 121104) | Peatland microbial communities from MTU Mesocosm Facility, Houghton, MI, USA - PEATcosm2014_Bin01_10_metaG | ecosystem: Environmental > Terrestrial > Soil > Wetlands > Peat | place...
GACGCGGAGACCTGGGCTCATCATGCGCGACCCCTATGAAGTGCTGGGGCTGGCGAAGTCGGCCAGCGCCGCCGAGGTGAAATCGGCCTTCCGTAAGCTGGCCAAGAAATTCCATCCCGACCAGAGCAAGGAGTCGCGGGCCAAGGAGCGATTCGCCGAGATCGGTTCCGCTTACGAGATTCTCGGCGACGAGAAGAAGCGCGCCGCCTATGACCGCGGCGAGATCGACGCCGACGGCAAGCCGCGCGCGCCGCAATTCGAGGGCTTCGGCGTCGGCGGACGCCCGGGGCAAGGCGGCGACTTCCGCGGCTTCAACTTCGAGTTCGGCGGCGATCCTGCCGCCCGCGCCGGCTTCGAGGCCGACATTCTGTCCGAACTGTTCGGCGGCCGCATGGGCGGCCGCGGCCGCGCGCCGAGCCGCGGCGAGGATGTCGCCGTAGCGGTGAACGTGCCGTTGGCGATGGCCGCGGGCGGCGGGTCGGCCCGCGTCGCCCTGCCGACCGGCAAGACGCTGGACGTCGCGATTCCCGCCGGCGTCGAGGACGGCAAACAGATCCGTCTGCGCGGCCAGGGGCGACCGGGCGCGCGCAATGCTCCAGCCGGCGACGCGATCGTCACCATCCATTACGCGCCGCACCCGCTGTTCAAAGTCGAGGGGCGCGATCTCAAGCTGGATCTGCCGATCACGCTCTACGAGGCGGTGTTGGGCGCCAGGGTCAGGACGCCGACGCTGTCGGGCGAGGTGGAAATCGCAATCCCGCCGGGAACCAGCAGCGGACGGGTGCTGCGGCTGCGCGGCAAGGGTCTGCCGGCGTCGGGCGAGGCGCCCGCGGGCGACTTGCTGGCGACGTTGCGGATCGCCATGCCGGCGCAGGAGGACGCCGACTTGGCGGCGTTGATGCGGCGCTGGCGCGACGAGAAGCCCTACGATCCGCGCGCCGGCCTGAGCGTCTGAGGCTCGACGGCGCGGCGCGCCGCCGGCGCCAAAAAACAAAAGCTCCCGGGCGGCCGACCGCCGGCCCGGGAGCTTGCCGTCGTCGAACCGACGGTTTCGGCCGAGACGAGGCTCAGGCCTTCGGCTTCACGTGGTGGTGGTGGTGATGGTGGTGATGGATCGGGTGGCGCACGACGTGATGATGGTGGTGGTGGTGGTGGTGGTGATGATGGTGATGGATCGGGTGGTGCATGACGTGGTGGTGATGATGGACCGGCTCGCCGGCCATCGCCGGGACGGCGGCAAGACCGACAACCATCGCCGCGGCGATCAGCAGTTTCTTAAGCATTCGTTAAGTCCTTGATTCGAAAGGCTCCGCATCTGGAGCGGCGCCGCCTGTGTGACGAAGGTCGGATGAACCGAACATGAATTGCCGCCGTCGAGACAGGCGAGGTCTGCAATAGTCGTCGGCTGTGGCAATTTTGTCGCGAATTCAGATCGCCGCTTCGTGGAAAACCGGGTCGATCGATCCCTGCCAGGGGCCGTTGAAACGGTCGATCCAGGTTTCCGCCGGGGTGCGCCCTTCAGCGGCGATGCGCTCCAACGGCGCGAGATAGAGGGTCTCGTCGCGCCCGGCGGCGTCGCGTTGGGCGCGGCGCGCAAGGCCGCCGCGGGCGATTGCGACCGCGTCGCGCGCGATCTCGACCAGCGGGCGCGCGCCGATCCGCGCCTTGAGGCCGAGGCGCGGGACGTCGTCGCGCAGGCGTTGCAGATCCCCGGCGGTCCAGCCGCGCGTGAGCGCGCCCGCCGCGGCGAGCGCCTGATGGTCGTAGAACAGGCCGAAGCAGAACGCCGCCAGCGCGAGGATGCGCTCACGCGTGCCGACGTCGGCGCCGCGCATCTCGAGGTAGCGCTTCAGCCGCACCTCGGGAAAGATCGTCGACAGGTGGTTGGCCCAATCGGAGACGGTTGCGCGCTCGCCCGGCAGCGCCGCGAGCTTGCCTTCGAGCAGATCGCGGAAGCTCGCGCCGGCGACGTCGTGATAGACTTGGCCGCGTTTGACGAAATAGAGCGGCACGTCGAGCGCGTAGTCGACGTATCGCTCGAAGCCCATGCCCGGCGCGAACGCGAAAGCGAGCATGCCGGTGCGCGCCGCGTCGGTGTGCCGCCAGATTTCCGAGCGGGCGGAGAGAAAGCCGTTGAGCGCGCCGTCGCTGAACGGCGAATTGGCGAACAGCGCGGTGATCGTCGGCTGCAGCGCCAGGCCGACCCTGAGCTTGGCGACCATGTCGGCTTCGTCGGCGAAATCGAGATTGGCTTGAACCGTCGAAGTGCGGAACATCATGTCGAGACCGCGGCCGCCGACCTTGGGCATGTAACGGGCCATGATGCGGTAGCGGCTCTTCGGCATGACCGGCGTTTCGGCGAGCGTCCATTTCGGGCTGAGACCGAGCGCGAAAAAGCCGATTCCGAGCGCCTCGCCGACCGCGTGCATGCAGGTCAAATGCGCGTCGAGCTCGGCGGCGACGGCGTGGACGCTCGGCTGCGGCGCGCCGGAAAGCTCGAACTGACCGCCCGGCTCGAGCGAGATCGCGCCGCCGCCTTTCGGCTCGTAGAGGCCGATCAGCGCGCCCTCGTCCTCGATCGGCGCCCAGCCGAGGCGCGCCTTCGCGCCTTCGAGCAACGCCCTGACGCCGCGATCGCCGTCGTAGGGGACCGGCCTCAGATCGGCGCTGTAAAACGGGAACTTCTCGTGCTCGACGCCGATGCGGAACGATTCGGCCGGCTTCCCGCCTGCCGCCAACCATGCCACCAGTTCGTCGCGGGACTCGATGATCTCAGCGTCGACGACGTCGCGGGCCATACAGGATTCCGAATGAAAAACGGCCAAAAGGCCAGCGCGCCCCGTAAATAGGCGCGACAGCCCCACAATTCAATGAACGGCGCGCCGGCGGCCAAACGTCGCCGCCGGCGCCGCTGTTCGGGCCTCAGCTCTTGCCGCCGCCGGCGAGCGACTGGAGAATGCCCTCGATTCCCTGCTGATGCGCCGCCGACGTCTGCACGCCGGACTGCAGCATGCCGGTCAGCGCGTTCAGACCCGCCTGAGCGAGCCCCGACGCGGCCTGGCTCGACGGACCGCCGCCGAACAGGTTGCCGACCAGCGAGGTGACCAGCCCGCCGAGTCCGCCGCCCTGGCCGGCCGACGCCTCGGCGGCGCTCGTCAATTGCCCGAGCACGCCGCCGAACCCTTGCGCCGTCAGCGAATGGGCGAGACCGCCGAGCAGCATCGAGGCGAGAGCCGGCATCATTTGTTGGATCGTCTGTGCGTCGACGCCGCTGACGCTCGACGCGTGGGCGGCGATCTGCGAAGCGATCTGCGACGAACCGAAGATCTGGTTCAGCGCGGCGCCGCCGTTGGTCGCCGCGGCGGCGGGGTCGGCGCCGGTGAACGAAGCCTGATGGACGCCGCTGGCCAGATGCGAAACGATTCCGGCGAGGCTGGACGGATCGGAGGTGACGCGCTGCAGTGCGGTCGAGAACGCCGGCGTCAGCGCCTGCACCGCCGCTTGCGCCTGCTCCGGCGTCAGGCCGAATTGGGCGCCGAGATTGGCGACGCCCTGTCCGCCTTGCGCAGCCTGGATGATGTCGTTGAGATTCATGGCGCGTCCTCCTCCTCAAGATCGCGACGAGACCTGGCGGGCGATCCTAGTTGGATCTGATGGCGTTTGCGAGACGCGCGACAATTCCGAACGCGAGCCCGGTGGCGGCGACGCCGAATACGGCCGCGCCGACGCCGACGCCGACGATCGCGCCTTCGACGCCGCCGCAGCGCGCGCCGACCATGACGAAAGGAACGGTGCCGATCGTCGCCCGGCCCCAGTTGAACAGCATCGCCAGCAGCGGATAGCCGAGGTTGTTGAAGACGGTGTTGGCGACGAACAGGCAGGTGACAAACAGCCAGGCGGCGACGCCGTAGCGGCAGAAGAAGACGACGAACGCCGCCCCTTCGCCGTCGACGGCGAACATCGCGGCGATCGACGGGCCAGCGAAGGCGAGGACCGCCCAGGCGACCAGCGCGTAACCGAGCGAGAGCGTCAGAGCGTCGGACATCGTGCGCCGCACCCGGTCCATCAGCCGCGCGCCAAAATTCTGGCCGAGGATCGGCCCGACCGAGCCGGTCAAGGCGAACACGACGCCGAAGGCGAGCGGAATGACGCGGTCGACCACCGCGCCGCCGGCGACAGCCGCGACGCCGAAGTCCGACCAGACGCGGGTGACGTAGAGCGCGGCGACCGGCGTGGCGAGATTGGCGAGGATCGCCGGCGCGCCGATCCCCATGATCGGCGCAAAATCGCGACGAACCCGTTGCGCCTGCGGTCGGCCGACGAGATCGTGGACGTGGATCGCGCCGTGCAGGCCGACGCCGAGCATCACCAGGCGCGACAGCACCGTCGCCCACGCCGCGCCGTAGACGCCAAGCCCGCAGCTGAAGATCAGCAACGGATCGGCGAAAACGGTGGCGAGCGCGCCGGCGAGCGTCACGTACATCGCGCGCCGTGCGTCGCCGACTGCGCGCAGCACGCCCGACAGCGCCATGCCGAGCGAGAACGCGACATTGGCCGGGACGGCGATGGCGAGAAAGCGGCTCGCGACCGCCGCGGGCTCGCCGCGCGCATGCAGCAGCAGATCGAGCGCAGGGTCGCGCAGCAGCAACATGACGACAGACAAGCCGGTCGCCACGACGCCGGCGATCGCCAGGCCGGAAGCCGCGAGGCGACGCGCCCGCTGGCGGTCGCCGGCGCCGAGCGCGCGCGACACGGTCGCCGAAATCGCGATGGTGAGGCCGATCGAAACCGACAGCGCGAGGAACTGCAGTTGGCTGGCGTAGCCGACCGCCGCCTTCAACGCCTGCGACCCGAGCCGAGCGACCCAGAACAGCGACAGAAAGTCGACGGCGAACACCGCCACCAAGCCGATCGAGCCGGTTGCGGTCATCACCGCGACGTGGCGCATGGTCGAGCCGCGCGTGAACACGGGCGCGTCGTCGCGGACGGCGGAGGCTGCGGACATGCGGCGGACCTGGCGGGGGTTGAGCGAGCGGCGGCTTTTATAGGGTCTGGGCGCGGCGCGCCAGCTTGACTTCGTCGGCGCGACTTTCCAAGACACGGGCGCTTCGGCAAGGCTGACGGACGTCATGAACTCGAAACCGCCGCTTCGCATCTTACTGTGCGCTCCGCGCGGGTTCTGCGCCGGCGTCGTGCGCGCGATCGACGCGGTCGAGAAGGCGCTCGAGATCTACGGCGCGCCGGTGTACGTACGGCACGAGATCGTCCACAACAAGCACGTCGTCGACTCGCTCAAGGCGAAGGGCGTCGTCTTCATCAGCGATCTCGCCGAGGCGCCGGCCGGCGACCGGCCGGTGATCTTCTCCGCCCACGGCGTCGGCAAGGCGGTGCCGGAGGAGGCGAGGGCGCGCAACCTGCTCACCATCGACGCGACTTGCCCGCTGGTGACCAAGGTCCACCGCGAGGCGCAGGTTCATCACAAGCGCGGCCGTCATGTGCTGCTGATCGGCCATTCCGGCCACCCGGAAGTGATCGGCACGATCGGCCAGTTGCCCGCCGGCGCGACGACGCTGGTCGGCTCGGTCGACGAAGTCGAAGCGCTCGAATTTCCCGCCGACGCGCCGCTTGCTTTCGTCACCCAGACGACGCTGTCGGTCGACGACACGCGCGAGATCGTCGCCGCGCTGAAGCGCCGCTTTCCCGCCGTCCACGCGCCGCCGCTCGAGGACATCTGTTACGCCACCACCAATCGCCAGGAGGCGGTCAAGCGCGCGGTGGCCGAGGTCGAGGCGGTGATCGTCGTCGGCTCGGCGAATTCGTCGAATTCGCAGCGCCTGCGCGAGGTCGCCGAACGGGCGGGCTGTGCGCTCGCTGTGCTCGCGCCCAACGCGGCGGCGATCGAATGGCCACGCTTTTCCGGCGTGCGTTCGCTCGCCGTCACCGCCGGCGCCTCCGCGCCGGAAATCCTGGTCGAGGAGATCGTCGACGCCTTCGCCGAGCGCTTCGACATCGCCGTCGAGACGCTGACCACGGTGCAAGAGACGATGTTCTTCCCCCTGCCGCGGGTCCTGCGCGAGGCGTGAACGCCGTTGCTCTCTCCCCGCGTCATGGCCGGAGAAACATCGGCCTCGCCGCCGCGCTCACCCCCCGATCAGCGCCGTCGCCGCGGCGGCGATCAACGCCATGCCGAACCACTCGCGCGCGCTCGGGCGCTCGCGGAACAGCTTGAGCGACGCGGCCTGGGCGAACGGCGCCTCGACCCGCGCCGAGCGCGCCCGGCGCTCCGGTCAGTTCGCGCCGCATGACGTTGCGCGCCGTCTGGGCGGCCGAGGCGGCCAGGGTGAATACGACCCAGAGCCAGCTTGCGTCCGCTTGCCCGCCCCATTACGACCGAACGCCGCGCCGTGTCCCTTGCCCCGCTCGCGAGGATCGGGGCGCGGCCCGTTCCTGAGAGGCGCCGCGGACGTATCATGGCCGTTTACACTGAAGTTCCCGACGAGGCGCTGGTGACTTTTCTGACTGGCTACGACCTCGGCCGCGTCCGTTCGTTCAAGGGCATCGCCGAAGGAGTCGAGAATTCCAACTACCTGCTGCGCGCCGACGCCGGCCAGTTCATTCTCACGCTCTACGAGAAGCGGGTGAAGGAGAGCGATCTGCCGTTCTTCATCGGCCTGATGGAGCATCTCGCCCAGCGCGGCGTCACCTGCCCGCAACCGGTCAGGGCGAAGAACGGCGAGGCGCTCGGCCGCCTGTGCGGCCGCGCCGCGGCGATCGTCACTTTCCTCGACGGCGTCTGGTTGCGACGGCCGCAGGCCATCCATTGCGGCCAGGTTGGGGAAGCGCTGGCGCGCATGCACGAAGCCGGCGCCGACTTCACCCAGTTTCAGCGGCCCAACGCGCTCGACATCAGCGGTTGGCCGCAGCTCGTGGAGACCGCCGCGCCGCGCGCCGACGAAGTCGCGCCCGGCCTCAGGGACGAGATGACCGCCGAACTCGCGAAGCTGCAGGCGATCTGGCCGAGCGGCCTGCCGGGCGGCGTCATCCACGCCGATCTCTTTCCCGACAACGTGTTCTTCCTCGGCGACGCGCTGACCGGGTTGATCGACTTCTACTTCGCCTGCAACGATTCCTTCGCCTACGATCTCGGCGTCTGTCTCAACGCCTGGTGCTTCGAGCCCGACGGCCAGTTCAACGTCTCGAAGGGCATGGCGATGATCCGCGGCTACGAGAAGCGTCGGCCGCTGACCGCGGCGGAGGTCGAGGCGCTGCCGATTCTGGCGCGCGGCTCGGCGCTGCGTTTCATGCTGACCCGCCTGGTCGACTGGCTCAACGTGCCGCCCGGGGCCAAGGTGACGCCGAAGAACCCGCTCGAATACCTGGCGAAGATGCGCTTCCACCAGCGCGTCGTCAGCGCCCGCGACTACGGCCGCCTGGCATGAACGACCGCGTCGTCGTCTTCACCGACGGGGCCTGCTCCGGCAACCCCGGCCCCGGCGGCTGGGGCGCGATCCTCGCCTGGGGCGAGCGCGAAAAGACGCTCAGCGGCGGCGAGCCGCTGACCACCAACAACCGCATGGAGATCACCGCTGCGATCATGGCGCTGGAGGCGCTCACCCGCCCGTGCCAGGTCGAACTGCACACCGACTCGCAATATTTGCGCGGCGGCGTGACGCAATGGATTCACGGCTGGAAGCGCAACGGCTGGCGCACCGCCGACAAGAAGCCGGTCAAGAACGAAGACCTGTGGCGCCGGCTCGACGCCGCCACGGAACGCCACACGATCGACTGGCGCTGGATCAAGGGTCACGCCGGCCACGCAATGAACGAACGCGCCGACGAACTCGCCCGCAAGGGCATGGCCCCATTCCTGCCGGGGAAGCGGAAGGCGGAGGGATAGGGGAAGTTCAGCCTAAGCTGCGGGCTGCTTCCAAACGCGCCTGTTCGCGTTCGACAAAGTCGTTGGCTTCTTCGCGGGTCGAAAAGAGGGTCTCCACATAGTCCGGTGTGTGCTCGGCCGAATTGGGTGAGACCAGCACCAGCCATCCCGCAAGGTCGCTCGTTTGTCGGACCACGACGCTAAGATCGTCGTAGTCGTCAGTCTCCGTCTCGACGCTGCATTTAGGGCACCTATCGTTGCAGGCGCATGACCATTCGTCCGACCACGTCCAACCGCATTCCTCGCACACATAACGTTTACGATACCAAGCCATGGGTATGCTTTCTATCTGCAAACGGTTATTCTTGAACGTGGATGGGCGACTTGAAACTGGCGTTCGACGAACAACGTCAAGTTGGATACGATTCGGGCTCGCAGAAGGCGCGGGTGCTCACCGAAGCATGGGCCGCCTCGCAAGCCTTCTGTCCAAACTGCGGCGCGGAACGGCTCACGAAGTTTCAGAACAATCGGCCTGTCGCGGACTTCTACTGCTCAACGTGCAACGAAGAATTCGAACTCAAGAGTCAGAAGGCCGGCTTCGGATCGCGTGTCGCAGACGGCGCATACCGAACGATGTGCGAGCGCCTTGCAGCGCGCAATAACCCGAACCTGATGCTGCTGAACTATACGCCGACCGTCGGCGTCGACAACCTCATGATTGTCCCAAAGCACTTCTTTGTCGAAGGCGTGATCGAAAAACGAAAGCCGCTCGGCGAGCATGCGCGCCGAGCTGGTTGGGTTGGCTGCAATATTCTCCTCTCGCGCATTCCTCAGTCGGGCAAGATATTCATCGTGCGCGACAGGCTCGTCGTCGATCGGCGCGTCGTCGTTAGCCAATGGCGCAAGACGGCCTTCCTGCAGGATGAACCGACGGCGTCGCGCGGCTGGCTGCTCAATGTCCTCAAATGCGTAGACGACATTGGAGCAAAGAATTTCAACCTCGACGAAGTCTATACATTCGAGACCCGCCTCAGCGGCCTTTATCCAATGAACCGGCACGTTCGGCAGAAAATCCGCCAACAACTGCAAGTGCTACGAGATCGCGGCTATCTCCAATTCCTCGGCCGAGGTCGCTACCGCGTAATTTGAATTATCACACAATGTTGTTGCGTTATACTGGTCGAGTCACATATTCTCAACGGCGAAATTGTCCCTTTGGCACGACCGACCGAAAGTCGCGCGCCAAATGGCACCTAGCCCGTTGAAAAGACGCGCGCGCTAAACGTGTTTGTCGCCCCGCTGGGGATGAGCGCGGCGGGCCGCTAAATCTGCGCCAGAATATGCGCCGCCCCGGAGAGGTCGGCCTTGCCGGGCGATTCCTCGATGTTGAGCTGCTTGACCACGCCGTCGTCGACCAGCGCCGAGTAGCGGCGCGAGCGGACGCCGAGACCGCCGGCCGAGGCGTCGAAGTCGAGCCCGGCCGCCTTGGCGAAATCGGCCGCGCCGTCGGCGAGGAAGTCGATGTGGCCTTCCGCGCCGGTCGCCTTGGCCCAGGCGGCGAGCACGTAATGGTCGTTGACCGAGGTCATCGCGATCGCGTCGATCCCCTTGGCCTTGAACGCCGCCTCCTCGGCGAGGAAGCCGGGCAGGTGGTTCTTGTGGCAGGTCGGCGTGAAGGCGCCGGGCAGGCCGAACAGCACGATTCTGCGGCCGGCGAAGTATTCCTGCGTCGTCGCCGGCTTGGGGCCGTCGGGGGTCACCAGGCGAAACGTGGCGTTGGGCAGTCTGTCGCCGATCTTGATCGTCATCGTCCGTCTCCGCGGCAAAAGGGCGGCCAGTCTAGCGGCGCGCCGCGCCGCCGCAAGCTCAACGCTTGACGGCGACGACAAGCGGGAATTCGCGCCCGCCGGCGCCGCCGGTCAGCGTCGCGCGGACCGTGACCGGCGGCGCCGCGCCGTCGGGCTTCTGCTGCAACTCGAGCGCGAAGCAGGCGCGGCCGTCGGAATCGGCGTCGGGCTTGGTCGCAAACCACCAGCCTTCCGGCGCCTCGATGAACAGATCGCGCGGCGGGCCGGGCTCGGCTTGGACGCACAAGCGCCAGCCGTCGGGGCCGGCCGCCTCCAGCGCGCCGCCGAGCGCGGAAAGATCGCTCGCGCGCGGAACGGCGCCGGTCGCCGTCGCGATCGCCGCCGCATAGGGACTGGCGCCGCCTTGCGGCAGCGTCAGCGCGAGCTCGGCCTTGGCCGGCAGGCAAAGCTTCTCGCACACCGCATAGTCGAACTTCAGCCTGAGTTCGACCGGCTGGCTGGCGTCGAGCGCGGCGACGGCTAAGGGGAAGACGACGGCGTCGTCATAGCCGAACGCGTCCGAGCCGTCGGGCTCGGCGATGCGCTTGGGCGCGGGAAAACGCGGCTCGGCGCGCGCGAGATTGCGCGAGCCGGCGAAGTCGAAACGCGGCGGCGCGCCGGAATCGCCGGGATTGCGCCAGTAGGTGATCGCGCCCGGCGCGAGGCGGATTTCGACCGCGGCTTGGCCCGCCGCGCCGGCGATGAGCCGCGCCTCGGCTTTCGACGCGCGCGCCCAGTCGCTGGCGTAGTCGTCGGCCGCGGCCGGCGCGCCCGAGGCGAGAGCGGCGGCGGCAAGAGCGCAAACAAGCGGCCTCATCCCCGTCCTTTAGCTGCGCCTCGCGCCGCGGGCCAGCAAAATCAGCGTGATGGCCCGCCTGTCGCGCGCCTGAACTTCGCCGCTTTTTCGCCCTTTCGCGGCGCCGCGGCGGCGGCTAGCATGAGCGCATGACTCGCATCCCGGAATCACCGCCTTGGCAAAGCTATGAGGGTCAATTCCTCATCGCCATGCCCAGTCTGCGCGACGGACCGTTCGCGCGTTCGGTGGTCTACATGTGCGCCCACCGCGAGGACGGGGCGATGGGCATCGTCATCAACCAGCGCGCCGACGAGATCGAGTTCTCGCGGCTGCTGGTGCAACTCGACGTCGTCGGCGAGGCGGAGGCGATCCGGCTGCCGGCGAGCGCCGAGCACTTGAGAGTGCTGCGCGGCGGTCCGGTCGACACCGGCCGCGGCTTCGTTCTCCATTCAGGCGACTACCGCGCCGCCGAATCGACGGTGCCGATCGGCGGCGGCGTCTGCCTCACCGCGACGCTCGACATCCTCAAGGCGATCGCGCGCGGCGCCGGGCCGAGCCAGGCGGTGCTGGCGCTC
>Ga0181516_10003213_pt1 | contig 11094 bp, 11 predicted proteins | sample PEATcosm2014_Bin_25_FD_121104 | JGI IMG/M metagenome (GOLD analysis project Ga0181516, IMG submission 121104) | Peatland microbial communities from MTU Mesocosm Facility, Houghton, MI, USA - PEATcosm2014_Bin01_10_metaG | ecosystem: Environmental > Terrestrial > Soil > Wetlands > Peat | place...
ACGCTGCTCCGTCGCGCCATGGATACCATGAAGCGGCGCAATCTGCACGGTGCCACCACCAACATCTGGTGCTCCGAAGGCGGGTTGCGCGACCACGCTCTCTACCTTGCAAACGATTTCGTCCAGTACGGCGCGTCATGGGTAACCCCATTCGCGACTGGAATGTTCATGTTGTTTAAGAAGACGGAGTTCGACGCATTGAAAGGTTTCGATGAACGGGCGCTCTATGCCGAAGATTACCTCCTGAGCAAAAAGATATCGCCCTTCCGCTTCGGCATTGTCCCGGGACGCGTGTTCACAACGAACCGGCGCTTCCAGAAAATGGGACATCTGTGCATCGCGAAGATGTTTCTGAAAACAGCTCTTAACTCATGGAATTCGCAGTACTTTCTACGCGATCACGAATACTGGAAAGCCTAGACTGAATCCGCGGAAGGTAGTCCGGCAAAGCAGCCAGACGTTCTTCCGGCGGCGATACCGGAGACAATCACCCAGGTATCGCCCTAGTCACGGCCGTCCGGTGCTGTCGGGGACGGCGGCTCAGAAAACCTGCTGAGCTGCTCGTCACTGACGCAATTTCCCCCGGCAATCTCTCTGTAGAGCGACGCGCTGAAACGCGGCGTGCGTTGTTGGGTTTGCGGATCAAGGCCGTAGAGTCCGAAGCGCAAAGTCCATCCTTCACTCCACTCGAAGTTGTCCACAATACTCCAGTGAAAATATCCGCGCACGTCAAAGCCTTCTGCGATGAGTTCGTGCATGTGCCGCAGCGTGTTCACAATCACCCACGGACGTATGCGGTCTGATGCGTCAGGCACGCCGTTTTCCATCACATAAATCGGCACTCGCAGCCGTCCATATTCCCTGACCGCGTTTGTCACCGCCCCGGGGTACGCCTCGCCGTATGCAAACTCTGTTCCCGGATCGCCTTGTGGCACATCCGCCGGAACAAACAGTCCTCCCGTGCGTCGATACTCCAACTCGAATGGCGCACTAACGTGTAGCCGGTTGTAAACGTTCACTCCAATAAAATCGGTCTTGTCGATCACCTCGGGAACGTCGGGCGCAAGTGCTCCAAAAGGAAAGCTCAGGGAGCCGCCTCGCAACAGTTGCAGTGACGATCGATTGAACATCCCATCGTAGATATACGCCAGAAAGCGATCCGCAGGAGACGCAGTAGCCGCCCGAAACTCCGTCCAGTTTGTCGTAAGCCCTACCGATGCCGTGCTCTGCAGTTTGTGGATGCCGTCGTATGCCAGGGCATGTGCGCGATGTATGTTCGAAAGCACATTGGGAATGTCGAGCACCTGATTCCGTCCGCCGGGAGGAAACTCTCCGAACATGTAGCCGAACATGGCATAAACATTGGGCTCGTTAAATGTCAGCCAGTCGCAGCAGAGATCCTGCAACTGCTCAACCGCTTTTTCTGCGTACGTCACAAACTCTGGAATCAAGTTGCCGTTCAGGAATGCGCCATCCTGCTCAAACCACGCCGGATGCGTGAAGTGATGAAGGGTCACGAACGGTCTCATGCCGCGGGCGCGAATCAGTTTCAAAAGCGCACGGTAGTTCTCAAAGGCCTCGTAATTCCATTGCCCCCGAATCGGCTCGAGCCTTCCCCAATCCAGTGCAATGCGGATGGCGCTCAACCCCAGGTCCCTGCACAAATCAAGATCCCCGCTGGCGTTGCTCCACCAGTCACAGGCCTGAGCGCATTTGTGCCCAGACCGGATCTGTCCTCGCTGCTCCCATTCATGCCATTGGTTGTGGAGGTTGCCGCCTTCGAATTGGTGAGCGGATGTGGATACGCCCCAGAGGAATCCGGTGGGAAATGTGAGCATATTTATGCGGGACAATCTTGCATTCTGCTTGCATTCTACAGACGCCGCCCTCGGGAAAGATGAACGTGCTGTGAATCGATCGCAGTTCTCGTTCGCCTTCCACCATCGCCGTTCGTCCCTCAGTCCCGTTTCGGGCGACCACTCTCCCGGTGCTCTGATTCCGAGCCTTCCGCATTCTCCGCCCTTGCCTGTTTTGCTCCTCACCATCCACCTGCCATCGTCCCGTGCAACAATAAAGCCGATGACCGTGCCGCCACCGTTGCACCGGACCGTTACTGAACCGCATCGAACCATTTGTTAGTCGATGAACTGTCGACGAACTGGTCGACGAACTAAGAGACGCCGGGCCGCGTGTCCGGCGGGAGCAATCGCAAGCCATGTCTCCACGAACCATGACTGTACCCGGAAAAATCCGATCCATCGCCGTCTGCACCTTCGTCCTCTGCCTGCTCTCTCTGCCCGTCCTTGCCCAGGAGGGCGAAGGTCCGCTCAACAACATTCAGCCCAAGGGCACCTCAGTGGACGACGTCATCCATCGTTTCGCCACCAAGGAAAAAGAATTCAAGGTCGCGCGCGAACAGTACACGTGGACGCAGAGTGTCCGCGTGCAGACCATTGAAGGCAACTCCGTGGACGGTGAGTACTACCAGGTTTCCGACGTGGTTTTTGACGACCGTGGACGCCGCATCGCGCAGGTCAAGTTCGCACCCCAGAACACCCTCTCTCGCCTCGTCATGACGCAGCAGGATTTCGACGACATTGAGAAGCGTATGCCCTTCACCATGACCATCGACGATCTTCCCTTCTACAACGTCCGGTATCTTGGACAGCAGGCGGAAGACGAACTCAACTGCTATGTCTTCGAACTCAGTCCGAAGAAGATCGACAAGGGTCAGCGCTATTTCGAGGGCCGCATCTGGGTGGACGACCACGACTTCCAGATCGTCAAGACCTTTGGCAAGAACGTCCCTGACATGGGAAAGACCTCCAAGGACAACCAGAACCTCTTCCCGCGTTTCACCACCTGGCGCGAACAGATCGATGGCAAGTACTGGTTTCCTACCTATACCAAGGTGGACGACAACCTGCACTTCACCATGGGAGACATCCACATCCGCCAAGTCGTGAAGTACGAAAATTACAAACGGTTCGGATCCAACACCAGGGTCATCTTTGAAGGCCAGGAACTCAAGAAGGACGAAACGCCCACCAAAGAGCCTGACAAGAAATAATTTGTCGCAAACAAAAACGCGCGGAGTCATCTCCGCGCGTTTTGCTATTTCCGCAATTTATGCCGCTCGCGGCATCGAACGCTCCGCCACTGCCTGGATGAATTTCTTCATCACGTTCGCCCACATGACCTGCTTGCGGAGAGCGCTCTCTTTCACCGTGCGTCCGGCGGCAAACATGGAGAGCAGCACTTTCATCTTGACCACCTGTAGAAGTTCGCGCTCCTGCTCCGTCGCGCCGTAGGCTTCCAGAAAATTGTCCTCCACCTCGGTCGTAATCGCGCGATTGCAGAACGGATACTTCTCCAGCGCCTCCACGCACGCCAGGAATGTCGCCGGGTCCGTGTAGCTGCTCCCGCTCTCGTGCAGTCGCGAAAAGTCGCTGAACCCAACCCCCTGCTCCATCACCACAATGTTCAGCGGATTGAACTCGTGCAGCACTGCGGAGTTGGTCAGAGGCTTGCGCGCGCGTTCCAGTATGGCGCGTGTTCCAGACAGAATCTTGAGGGTGGAAGCCTCGTCCAGGCCCGCGCTCTTGCAGCTATGGCAAAGTTTCTCCAGCTCTGCCTGCATCGCCTCGCCGTCGATGGCGGCCGGCGGTTGCGCAGTCACTCGCTGAAAGGAGCGTAGCCATTTCCCGCTCTCGGTGGCTGCGTTTTGCAACAAGCCAAGTCCTGCATATCCCGGCAGCAACGCGGCTTTCATGATGATGGATTGCAGCGGAGTTCCGACCAGTTTCTCGCTGACCACAGCTCCCAGCGCGCTGAATTCCCCGATCGGACGCGGTATTCCAGCCAGTTTCTTTTCCGTCGCAACGCCCCACATCGAGTGCAGGTGCGCGGTCTCACGTTCCGCCTGTTTGCGCGCTCCCGCCTGTCCGCACTTGCTCGTCCGATATACCTTTGCAGCCATTCGCTCGCTGCCACTCGGAAAATCCGCGACCAGATCGTAAATGAAGTGATCCGTTTTGGGCGTGTGCCCCACAATGCGAACGGAGCGCGGTTCGCCGCGTTCGGGAAAGAGCTCAGCGCCTCGGCTTCGCAACTCTCCGGCTATCTGATCCATCACATTCTCAGGCATTACAGCCCTCAACTTTCGGCTCGTACAAATTACAGGTCACCCCTGTTTTCGCAGTTACACAATTAGATGCGAACGCCTGTGCAGAGCTGAGGTACTAAGGCGCGATTGCGCTTGACATGTGTGGTTCTCTCGAGATGAAGCGCTCTCCCAACCGCATAAAACGTGGCCCGGAGCGCGTTGTCTCTCACGCGCTCCGGGCCATAATGGCCAGCGATATTCATGCATGTGGATACATGTGGATTAATGTTATCGAACTAGTAGAACAGGTATTTGCGCCACTTCGCATCGCTTCGTCCCATCATCCGCATCAAGTGGCGGCTGGTGTGAAGCGAAAATGGACGCGGCTCTTTCATGGGACGCATCCCGCATTCGTGCGCCATGGAGTTACCCTTCTTGCGATTGCACTCGTGACAGCACGCCACCAGGTTTTCCCACGTGGAGAGTCCTCCGCGTGAGCGCGGCACAACATGGTCCAGCGTGAGTTCGCTGGCTGGCAGAACCACTCCGCAGTACTGGCAGGTATTGCGGTCGCGCAGCAGGATGTTCTTGCGCGAGAGTGCCCGCGTCTGGTGAGGGATGCGGCGGTACTCCAGAAGCCGTATTACCGAGGGCACGCGGATTGCCACGCGCGACGAATGCAGAAAATGGCCATTGATCTCTTCGGTGGCCGCCACTCCTTTCAAAACCAGGACAATGGCGCGCCGGGCAGCGCATATGTTAATCGGTTCGTAGGAAGCGTTCAGTACAAGCACGGGAGCGTGCATCGCCGAGTAACCACGCTCGGAGTGGTCGTTATGCGAACGGAATGCTCTGTGACTCTCCATTGGCGTAAATCCTCAGAGCAGGCGGGCACGTACCTCGCGCTCACCAACTCGCTGCTCTCCGTAGTTCTGTGAGATGCCACGGTGCTGGAGGAGGCTTCCCTGCGCCGTGCTCGACGGTAGCGAACCAGATAACAACGTTTGGGAAGAAAAGCCATCAAACTCATTTTTTCCCGGCACTTCAAAAGACTCCATTGCAATACGACTCAAGGCCCGCGCCGGAGTTACCACCCACACTTTAGTCGCGCCGGCCTGCCGCAGTTCGCGCGCGCACTCGGCGGCCGTAGCCCCCGTAGTGAGCACATCATCCACCAGCAGAATCTCGCGACCCTTCACTCGCTCACGCGCCGTCACCTTGAAAGCGCCGCGAATCTGTTGCCGCCGCTCTTCGCTCGTCAGCGCCACTTGCGACTCCACAAACCTCACCCGCAGCAGAGCCGTCAGCTCAAGCGTCAGCTTCCGTCCAATGGCTTCTTCGATTCCGTGCTGCGCTGCCCGGGCAATCAACTCTGCCTGGTTGAAACCCCGTGAGCGCATCCTGATCTTGTGGGCCGGCACTGGAATCATCAGCAACTCCGCGACGTCAACGTCGCCTTCGAGTTGCAGGCAGGCCTGGGCGGCGTACCGTCCCAGCAGAGGTGCCGCGGCGCGTACGCGCTCGTATTTCAGTAGATGAACAAGTTGCCGCAGCGCACCCGTGTACGAGCCAAAATTCACCGCACGTTCATACGGCGGAGCCTCGCTCGAACACTCCGGGCAGCAGGCGTCGCCAAATTCGGCATCCGCGCGGCCCAGCACATCTCCGCATACCGTGCAGCGCGACATCACAATAGGTTGAATGGATTCAATGCAGGATGAGCAGACAGGAAGGCGCGAGATCGAGAACAGAGAGGCTTGGCAGAATCGGCAGTCGGAGGGAAATAAGGCCGCAAGCAGGCTTTTCACCGCATCACCCACGATTCGGGGAGCCTGCGGTTTTCCTTTCGGTATGCTGTCCCAGCTACTGCTGAAGACTGGCCTCCTTTGGAAACACCTGGCCGCAGACAGTCTGGTTGCGGAAGGGATTCCCGCTCCGGTCTGCAGCTTGGTCTCGCCCAGTATATACCAACTTGAGTCCCCCCGAACTTGTTCTCTCAACCCACCACACGTCCATTTTGAGCGCATCTCCGGTTAAAGTAAGTACCGCACTTGCCCAGCCGGAATAAGCCCGGCGTAATCCCGCCACCGCTCAATGCGTCCAATGGTGTGAGCGGCGATGGAAGATATCTTGACAGTACCGGCAATGAGTCATCCCGGATGGAGCGCTGCGGAATTCGATGACCTCGTTCGCGAGCACCAAGCCAGGATCTATCGGGTCCTATGGTGTGAGTTGCGCGACGATGAAGCCGCCGCCAACTTGACGCAGGATTGCTTTCTCAAGGCTTATCGCGGACGCGCCGAGTTTCGCGGCGATGCCAGCGTGCAGACTTGGCTGGTGCGCATCGCCATCAATCTCGCGCGCGATCACCAGCGCAACCGTCGCCAGGGTTTCTGGCGCAGGATGCTGGGCAGCAGCGAATCCGGACTGGCCACTGACTTGGCCGAGGATGGAGCGCCGCAGGCGGATCGCGCCCTGATTGCCCGCGAGCAGTTGCAGCGAACGATGGACGCGGTGAAAACGCTTTCTCCGCAGCAGCAAACCGTCTTTCGCCTCCGCTTTATCGAGGAGCTTTCGCTCGAGGAGGTCGCAGGCACCATGGGCGTTGAAGTAGGTACCGTGAAGTCGCACCTGTCGCGCGCGGTCAACGCGTTGCGCCAGCAAAGGAACCAGAAACCATGAACCATCTTTCGGACGATCAACTATCGGAGTGGCTGGCCGGAGAGAGCACTGCCGAGACACGCTCGCATCTCGAGGCCTGCCTTCAATGCCGGGATGAGGCTGGCGCCCTGCGCGATGGGATCTCGCGCTACGGTTTCAGTTTGCGGGAGCAGTCCCGCCAAGCCCAGGCCGCACACCTGGTGAACATCGATCCCCGGAAAACCGTCACCGCGCATCGTCTGCGCTGGACCGCCGCAGCGGCCTTGGCCATGCTGCTCGCCGCGCCTACCGCGTGGTTGATGCGGCCGCACGTCGCCCCGGCGCCGCTCCTCCCAGTTGCGAAGGTTACCAGCGCTTCGCAACCCTCCACCGCCATGAGCGACGACGAGTTGCTTGAAGCCGTGAACAACGATCTCAACCGCGACGTGCCCGAGGCGCTCGCACCAGTCAGCGCAATTACCGTTGCGCGCAATGCCGCAGCCTCGGCGCTTGCGGCCACAAGTACGACAAAAGAAGTAAGGAGATGAAGATGATTCGCAAGATTCTGGTTGCAGTTCTGCTGTTGTGCTCCGCCCTTTTAGCTCAACCGCCTCAGGGCGGTCCGGCAAATCACGAAGGACCCGGGTTTGGGCCGGGTGGCAAATTCGATCACCGTGGTGGTCCCGGAGGAGAGATGCGCGGCATACTTCCTCCCGGCCGCTGGTGGAAGAACGCTGAAGTCGTCAAGGCCGTCGGCCTCGATGATGCGCAGGTGCAGAAGATCGAGCACGTCTTTCAAGACAGCCGCATGAAACTTGTGGACGTCCACGCCAATCTGCAAAAGGAAGAGTTCAAACTAGAACCTTTGCTGGAGGCAGACACTCCCGACGAGGGTGCCGTTCTCGCCGCCATTGACCGCATCACCGCCGCGCGGGCCAGCCTGGAAAAAGCCAATGCGCAGATGGCCTTCGCCATTCGCCGCGTTCTTACCCCGGACCAGTGGAAGAAACTCCGCGACCTGCGTCAGCACCGCGACCACTTCCCGCCGCCGCTGGACGAACCGCGCGGCGACCGCCGTGGACCTCGTGGCGACCGTCAGGGCCCCGGTGCACCGCCCCAGCCCGCAGCACCGGAGACCGCTCCCGAGCCCGGCAAATGATCGATCTCCTGTAGTAGTTGTAAGTTGGTGCATCACTCATCCCACGTCTGGCTCTCCGGGCGTGGGATTTTTTTCTCTGTAATTTCCCGAGTTTCCGATACTCAGCTTCCCCTTGCCCGTTCACCCGGGAGATGCATATACTAGCCGGTTTGCATTCGGCAAAGGGGCGTGGGGATAGTCCTGCTCCGAAGCTTTTCCCCACCACGATCCTTGGCCGCAACCGGAAGGAAATCATGTCCACCGCTCTTGATCCGCACATGGAGACCAATCCCTGGGAGGCGCAAGCCGCCCGCTTCGAACTCGCTGCCCGCAAACTTGACCTCGATCCCGGTCTCTGGAAAATCCTCAGCCAGCCCGCCCGCGAAATCACCGTCCACATTCCCGTCCAGATGGATGACGGCCGCATTGAGCTCTTCACCGGATATCGCGTGCAGCACTCCATGGCGCGCGGCCCGGCCAAGGGAGGCATCCGCTACGCCCCTGAGGTCAATCTCGACGAAGTCCGCGCCCTCGCCGCCTGGATGACCTGGAAGTGCGCTGTCGTCGATATCCCCTTCGGCGGAGCCAAGGGTGGAATCATCTGCGATCCCAAGACCATGTCGCGTGGCGAACTTGAGCGCATGACCCGCCGCTTCACCGCCGAACTCATCGAGGTTATCGGCCCCGAAAAAGACGTACCCGCTCCCGACGTGAACACCAACGAACAGACCATGGCTTGGATGATGGATACCTACTCCATGCACATGCGCCAAACCGTCACCGCCGTAGTCACCGGCAAGCCCATTGAGATCGGCGGCTCGCGTGGCCGCCGCGAAGCCACCGGACGCGGCGTCATGCTGGTCACCAGCCTCGCCGTCAAAAAGCTGGGCATGCTTCCCTGGAACACCCGGGTCGTAGTGCAGGGCTTCGGCAACGTAGGCTCCTACGCCGCCCTACTGCTTCACGAGCAGGGATTCAAAGTCATCGGCATCGCCGAATGGAATTGCGGACTCCACAACGCCAACGGCATCGACATCAAAAAGCTCTTCAAGTACAAGGCCGACAACAATACCATCCAGGGCTTCCCCGGAGCCGAACCTGCCGACCACAATGAGCTCATGATCTCCGACTGCGACGTGCTCGTCCCCGCCGCCATGGAAAATGTAATTACCACCCACAACGCCGCCAAGATCAAAGCCAAGATCATCGCCGAAGGAGCCAATGGCCCCACCACGGCCGCCGCCGATGACATTCTCCAGGACAAGGGAGTCTTCATCATCCCAGACATTCTCGCCAACGCCGGAGGCGTCACCACCTCCTACTTCGAGTGGGTGCAAGATCGCCAAGGCTATTTCTGGAAAGAGGCGCGCGTCAACGAGGAGCTGGAAGTAGTCATGACCGATGCCTTCCAAGCCGTCCTCCGCTACGCCGAATCGCACGCGGTAAACAATCGCATCGCCGCCTACATGCTGGCCATCGACCGCGTAGCCTCCACCATCCGCACCCGCGGAATCTACGCGTAATCCGCGCAGATAGAACACGCGCGAGGCATCAGGCCTCGCGCGTTTCATTGATGTCCAAAGGGCGTTTCTACCGAATCCCCACAACTGCCAGCATCCGTCCCGTAACTTGCTCTTTGCGATACGAGAAGAACAAATCCGTTCTACACGCCGTGCACAGATTCATCGAGTGAATGTTCTCCGGAGCAACTCCGGCGTCCAGCAACTGGCACCAGTTGGCTTTCACCAGGTCCAGATGTCGCGACATCGCAGGCTCGCCGTGTCCTGGCGCGCGCTGGTTCAAAAACAGCATCGGATACTTCGTCTTCAAACTCCAGCTATCGAAAACGTCCTCGAACAGTTCTTTCGAGTAAGCAAACTGTGACTCGAACTCGCTCTCCACCTCGTCGCCAATCTCGAAGCAGCAGCCTCCAATGCCCGGACCGATCACAGCTACCAGGTTCGCCGGATCGCATCCCAACTGGCGCTGCATCTCGCCAATCCCTTTTTCCACGATGCGCTGCGCCGTCCCGCGCCATCCCGCGTGAAACACGCCCACAGCCTTCTTCTTGCGGTCGGCCACAATCACCGGAAAGCAGTCGGCGACCTTCACTCCCAGCAGCACGCCTGCGGTGTTCGTGATCAGCCCATCGCCTGCGGTCTCCACCAAGTGGCCCTTGCGCAGCCGAGCCCACTCCGGACCCTTGTTTGCGCCTTTTGTCCCGTACACGCGATGAATCGCCGCCGAGTGCACCTGGTTCAGCAGAACCAGCGGCCACTCGCTTCCGTCTTCGCCACGTGCCTTCAGCTTGTTCACAAAGCGCTGGCGATTGCGTTCCACGTTCTCTTTTGTGTCCTCAGCGGTAAACCCGAGGTTCAACTGTTGTCCGCCGTAGTCCGTACTTACTCCGCCCGGGCGGGTGCTGAAGCCGTGTACCAGCCACGGGATTTCCACTAACTTTTCGGACGTTAATACCTTGATCGCCGGGGTCTTCAGGGGACGCTTGCTTGCCCGTTCCCGATCCCGTTTGGCGCGCTGAGTTTTGAGGGTGGAGGCCGTACGGCCTTCTTTTGTCGTCTTCTTCTGCATACTCACGTCATTGATTGTATCGAACCTCCACGCCTGCCCGCCCATTCGCCTTCGTGCGGATTTGCGGTGCCAAGATTTTCAATTTGAGGTACCCTAGCAGGTTGAAATTGTGGGCACACGGCGAGAGATTGCACGTTTGTCATCCCGCGGATAGAGTTTCTGTCATATGTATGAAGACTTCAGCACCGTCGAGCGCTGGACCGGAACCCCGGTCCGCTGTGTTTTTCAATGCATCGTCATGGCCATTGCAACTCGCCACGCCGATGCCGTAGACGTCAAGTTTCTCGTCAATGACCGTCCGGTCTGGATCGCCTTGGCTCATCCCGCATGGCTTGAGCACTTCAAGCAAACCGGAAACGTGATTACTGATCCCTTGGCAGTCGAAATCGCGGGCCATTACCTGCGCAGCATTCTGGAAGATGGCGAAGAGAGCGGGCGTGATCTCTACACCCTGTCTGTCGCCGAAACCCTCGAACATCTGGACGCTGTTCTCCGCGCGGCGGGCGTCCTCGCCAGTTGACCAAGTTCTGTAACCATCCCACACCCTTCAGTGCCTGGGATTTGCTGTAATTAAATCTAATGAACCGGACCCGTCGGCGGCTTTTGCGCTCGACGCACCAGA
>Ga0181516_10003214_pt1 | contig 11088 bp, 15 predicted proteins | sample PEATcosm2014_Bin_25_FD_121104 | JGI IMG/M metagenome (GOLD analysis project Ga0181516, IMG submission 121104) | Peatland microbial communities from MTU Mesocosm Facility, Houghton, MI, USA - PEATcosm2014_Bin01_10_metaG | ecosystem: Environmental > Terrestrial > Soil > Wetlands > Peat | place...
ACGGCGGCGGTGATCGCCGCGGCGGCGACCTGCCAGGCGAGATGACGCAGCACGTTGGCGGTGATGAGGTTGCTCATGGTCAAAGTCCTGTTGGGGATGCGCCGGAAGCCGCCGGCGCGCGGGGCTTTGCAAGAGCCGTCAGAGAGCGCCGGCGCTAGGCCGGCAACTTCGGCCGAAAGCCGATCAGCCAATGGACGCCGGTCGTCGGATCGAAAAACCACAGTTCGATCCATGCGCCGGGATAAGTCAGAGAGCCGTCGGCGTTCTGCGATGAGGGCCGGACTTCGCGCGCGTAGACCATCACAACCTCGCCGTCGCCAGCGCCGCCCACGTCTTCGGGCCAATCAACCCATCGACGTAGAGCCCGTGCTTGCCCTGGAAGGCGGCGATGGCGTTGCGGGTCAGCGGCCCGGCGTGGCCGTCGACGTCGAGCGCCGGCGTCGCGCCCGCCTTGTTGAGCCGCCATTGCAGATCGGCGACCGAGCCGGCCGGATAGGTCGAGGCGGTCGGATGCGCCGCCGGCGGCGAAGCGGGATCGACGCGCGGCGCGCCGCCGTGCGACGGCTCGGGCGCAACGTCGGGCGGCAGCTCGACCGCGTGCGGGGCCGGCGCGCCATGCAGCGCCCAGGCCGGCAAAGGGCCGTCGCCGAAGGCGTCGTAAGCCTCCTTCGTGTAGGCGACGAGTTTCAGCCAAGTTTCGCCGCCGATGTCGCTGCAATCGACATGGCCGCCGCCGGCCGCGCCGAGGTCGTGGTGCTGGCACAGGCCGCGCCCCTCGCCGCCCTTCGCCCACACCGGCGGGACGCCGTAGGCGCGGCAATACCAGGCGGCGATCAGCGCGGCGGCGCGCATCGTCTCTTCGGCCATGCCTTGCGCGGTGAAACCCTCGATCTCCAGCGACACGCCGCGGCCGTTGAAATTGCATTCGGCCCACGCCCTGGCGTTCAGCGGCACGAGCTGCGTGACCTCGCCGCCGTCTTTCCGCATGCACAGATGCGCCGAAGCCTTGGTCGCGGCGCGGCACAGCCACGCCACCGAGCCGAGATAGCCGCCCTCCATCATATGGAAAACGAACAGATCGTGGGCGATCTCGACCGGCGAATAGTTGGGCGACGGGACTTGCTTGACGGGGGGCAGCGCGGGAACGGTCATCAGAAGATCCTCATCGGTTCGATCAAGAGAACGGCGACTATCGCCGCGCCGAGACCTTCGGCTGGACGGCCGCCGACGGCGCCGGCCAGGACGAGCGCGATGGCGAGCGCCGTCTCGACGCGGCGCAGCGCAGAGACGCGAGCGCGGAAAGCGACCAGCGCCGCCGCGGCGCAGAGAAAGCCGAGGCCCCAATCGTCGACGCCGCGCAGCAGCAGCCCGGCGCCGATCAGCCCGGCGACGAAGGCGACGGCGGCGCGCACAGGCGCGATCAGCCGATGGCCTTCATCAGCCAAACGAATCCGACCTCTGCGCCGATGGCGAACAAGACGCCGCCACCGAACAACACCGCGATCGCGCGCCCCATCAATTCTCCCTCTTCGCCGCCGACGGGCTGCGTCAATGCCCCAACGACGACGACCAAAGCGCCAAACGCCATAAGAGCGAGCGATGTCCAACCCATGCGATCCTCCTCACGGCCTGACGAACGCCGTCACGCTTCCGCGCGCGATCACGCTGCGCGCGACGCGGCGATTCCAGTTGCCGGAAACGATCTCGATCGAGCCGTCGGGGTTGACCCGCGCGACGACGCCGACATGGCCGGCGTAACCGCGCCGCGTCCGCATCACCGCCAGATCGCCCGGCTGCGGGTTGGCGACGTGCGGCCCATAGCTGAGCGCGCTCGCCGCCATGCGGTTCTTCAGCGGCGCGCAGCCGGTCGCCTTGAGCCAGAAGCTCACCGCATCGGCGCACCAGGCGCCGGGCAGCGACGTGAACTTGCCCGAGCCAACATAGCGCGCCGCTTCGGCGACCAGGTCGGCGCCAGCGCACGCCGCCGCCCCGCCCGCGCCCCACGCCACGCGCGCGGCGAGCGCCGGCGGGCCATCAGCCAACGCAGGCGCGGTGAGCGATGGAGCGGGGCGCCCTGCCCGCCCGCTGGCCTCGGCGGCGCCGGAGGCGACAATGATCAGGCCGGCGGCGACAGCCGCCAGCAAGGCGCGTATGGGCTTCATGCGACCCTTTGAGGTTTGAGGTTTTGTCGGACGCGGGGCGTTCAAGCCGACGCGGGTGGCTCTAAGGCGAGTAGGCGCCGCCAGGAGAGAGCGGGTTGGCGGAAGGGCTCGACGCGTCGCTCGACGACGACGAATCGTCACGGCTGTCGGTTCCCGCCGCGCCCTGCGGCTGGTCGAGAACGCAATGCGTCGTCCAGCCGCCAGTGCGGACGTATTTGTGCGTCGCGGTTTTGATCCGGTATTGCCCGTCGACGCCGGGGCGCGCGCCGACGATGGTCAGATTGGCTTGCGACATGGCGGCTGGATCGCCGTCAATCTGGACGCTGTCGCCTTCGCCTTTCTTGCGTTTTGCCTTGGCGGCGCGGCCGCCGGCGCGCGTCGTCGCGCGGCCCTGGTCGGCGGCCTTGAAGGTGTCGGTCAGGTCGGCTTCAGCGCCGTCGTCGCCGATGCTGGCGCTGGCGATGTTCCATTGCGCCTTGGTGTGGTCGTACCAGCGCACCTTGGCGTTCCCGTAGATTCCGCGCGACAAGGTCGGCGCGACGTCCCATTCGATCAGGTTGACGCCGACCGCCGCTGTCACCCCCGCCAGCGCCGCGCCGGAAGCCGAGGATCCGGAGTCGACGGGGACGAACGCCGCCTTGGGGAAGGCCGTCTTGAAGGTCGCGCCGAGATCATCGGCGATGCGCGCGCCCCAGGCGAGAAACGACTCGTTCGCCATCGTCCAATAGTCGCGCTGAATCGAAGCGAGCGATGGATCGACGCTGACCTGATAGCCGGCGGCCGAGCCCCAGGCTTGCGCCACCGCGCCGAAGCTCTGGTTGTCGAGATGCTTCGAATTCTTGTGCTTGCCGTTGCCCTTGAGGTCGGCGGATTTGGCCGAGATCGACAGCGTCCGTCCGCCGCCGCGCGAGCCGTGCGACTTCGGTTCGTCGGTGACGCCGGTGAACTGCACCGCGCCGGCGCTGGCGCCGGCCGGCGGATCGACCCACCACAGCAGCGCTTCGATCTCGGCGCCAGGAGCCGGCAGAGCGATCTGGCCGCCGGAATCGTCGAACTCCATTTCGCAGGTGTCGGCCTTGCCGCCATCGGAATCGGTGATCGTCAGCGAGATCAACACCGGCGCGAACGCGCTCGAGACGTCGTTCCCGTCGATGGAGATGCGGTAGGCCGCCTCGCTCATCAGTAGAGTCTCACCACCAGCGGCGGCGGCGTGGTCGACGCCGGCGGCGGCACGGAAACGACGACCTGCGTCCCTTGCGGCGGAAACGGCCCCAACGCGGCGAGGCCGGGATTGCGCGCCAACGTATCCTCGACCAAGCCGGAAACCTCGCGCTTCAGCGCGACGAACAACAGCAAGTCGAGCGGCGTGTCGGCGTTGGGGAAGACAAGCGTTTGCAAGGTCGCCATCAGAACAGTCCTTGCAGCAGGCTCATCATTGCGCCGGCGCCGGGCCCAGTCGGCGATTGCGTCAGCGTGATCTCGATGTCGATCACCCGGCCGACGCCTTCATTGTCGAGATAGGTGTGCTTTTCCTTGACCCGTTCGATGCAATGCCAACCCAGCACCGTCCCGTCGCCGCGGATCAACATCTGCGGCGCGGTTCCCTCCGCCATCGCCTCCAGCGCCTCGAGGCCGCCCAGGCCGTAACGATGCGGGAACAGTTTGCCGAACAGCGTCATCGGCGCGTCGGCGACGCCCATCGCCTCGCGCGGCTTCTGCGCGCCGACGATCGCCTTGGCCGCCCAATCCTGGCCGCGCTCGCGGTTGACCGTGTCGAGGTTGGTCGGTTGGAGTTCGAACGCGACGTCGCCGAGCATATAGAGCATGCGCTACTCCCCGGAGACGCCGCCGAAGGTGAAACGCCCGCGCTGCGTCGCGCCGAGCGACGGCGACGAGGCGAGGCCGCCGCCGAACCGGCCGAGCGACGCAAGCCCGTCGCGCACTTGCGCGATGCGGGCGATCGCCGCGTCGAGCGCCGACAGATCGACATCGGGCTTGACGGTGCCGTTGAGGGCGTCGAGCGCCGCCTTGGCTTCGTCGGCCTTCGGCTTGACGTCGGGGATCGCGAAACCATACGCGCCGGCCATCGCGCGCTGGGAGGGCGTCGCCTGCCACGGCGCGGCGGCCGGCGGCGCGTCCTTGAGCGGTTGAGGCGCCTTGGCGATCATGTCCTTTTCGGGCGCGGCTTCCGCCGGGACAACGTCCTGTGCGCTGAAATTGAAGCCCCAGTTGCGCTGCATCCAGCGGTCGAGCGGCGTGGTCAGGCCCCAGAAGTTGCCTTCGGGGTCGGTGACGTCGGCCACGGTTTTCGCCACCGTCGCGCCGAACAGCGGCCAGCCCCAGCCACCGAGCCAAGAGCCGCCCTTCTTGCCCGGTTTGCCGCCGGGACCGCCGACGCCGCCGGCGGCGCCGAGCCGCTCGGCCGCCGCCGTCAACGCAGCCGCGGATTCGTCGAGCGCCACCGCCGAGGTCTTGAGCCCGAAGCCGCCAGTGAATCCTGTCAACAACTTCAGCGACAGGAATCCGCCAGCCGCCAGGCCGGCGGCGACGCCGAGATCGGCCAGGCCGCGCGCGGCGAGCGGAAACGCCTGAGCGAAATCGTAGACTTTGAGCTTGGCTTCGCCGATCCCTGACGCCAGCGCCGCCAAGCCTGCGCCGATGTCCTTCATCGCCGGCGAGTCGAACACCGCCCCCAGGTCGCCGATCTGTTTCTTCACCGCGCCCCATGCAACCGTGACGCCGCTCATCTGATCGTTGGCGGCGTCGAGCCCCTCGCCCGCCGCAACGCGATCGGCCTTGGCCGCCCATTGATCCTGCTGCTGGATGAACTTGGCGACTAGGTTCGCCGCATTGCTGTTGGGGAACAGCCGCGGCAGTTCCTTGATCATCTCCTCGGTGGTCTTGAACCCGGCCTTGTGCAGCGCCGGAACCAGCACCGTATAGACCCACTTGTCCGGGTCGGTGTTCGCCAGTTCCGCGCCGACTACTGTATGGCCGCGCTTCATGCCTTTGATTTCGCCGGTCTTGGTCGTCTCGAAGTCGGTCTTTTTGGCCAGGCCGATCGAGACGAACTCTTTGGCGGCGGCGTGAAGCTGGCCCTGGAAGCCGCCCTGAATCTGCCGCTCGAACTGCTGCACCGACGTACCGGCGCGGCCGCCGGTCATTTCCTGCGACAGCAACGGCCCAAGCGTATTGACGAACGCCGCCGACAAGTTCGGCGCGGCGGCTTTGAGCTGCTGGGCGAAGTCGAACAATTGCTCGGGCGTAATGGTCTTGCCTTCGACCTGCTGCGCCTTGACGAAGGCGTTGAGGAACGCTTCCATCTGCACCGGCGATCCCGCCTTGCCGAGCATTTCCGCCGACTTCAGCGCATAGACAAGGCCGCTTTCGTCGAGGCCGCTCGCCGCCATCGCCGACTTCGCGCGCACGACGACGTCCATCATGCCAGGGACTTCGGCGGTGTCGCGCAGCACCGAGCGCAACTCACGATAGGTCTGCATCACTTCAGCGGCACCGAGGTTGGCATATTTGCCGCTGAGGACGATCGCCTGACGGTTGGCGGCGGTGCGTTCGCCGGCCGGAATCCCGGCCACTTTGTTGGCGATATCCTGGCCCTGAAGCTGCGCCGCGCCCTCGACGCCCTTCGCCACCGCGCCGAGGGTCGCCGGCCCGGCGAACGGCAGCAAGCCGCCGATTGCCCCGCCGGCGCGGCGCATCAGGCCGGGGGGCGGCGGCATGCGAGCAAGCTGGCGGGCATAGGCGGCCTGTTCGCTCTTAACGGTGCGCAAGGCCGACAGGGTCGTGCGCTCCCAATTGCGCACGTCGCTGATCTGTTTCGCCGTCCATTGCGACGAATCCGCCGCCAACGCCGCCGATTTGGCGTAGTCGCGCCAGGCGGTGGCGACCGCCTGAATGTCAGCCTTGGATAGCTTCAGCTTGCCGAGCGAGGCGACGAACTTGTCGGTGGCGCCGGTCGCCGCCATACCCTTGGCGACCATCTTGATGTTGGCTTCGACGTCGCGCAGCGCCATCGCGACGCTGCGCGCCGGCTTGGAGACGTCGTCCTTGAGCTGCAGCGTTAGCGTCGAGGTCAGGCTGGTCATTTATCCCATCCCTCGAAATGACGCACAACGATCAGCTCGGCGATAAACGCGTCCCACGGCATCGCCATCAGATCGGTCAGGCTCCAGTGTGCGACGTTGCCTATGGCGACGCGGTAGAGCCGCCATTGGCTTGGTCCGAAGCGCTCGCCAGGGCGGCCTGGAACCGGCGGGGCAAAAAATCGCGCACCGCCTTGTCCAGTTCGAATTTGTCGTCGTCGTCGAGCGCCGCCAGCGCGCCGGGCGGCAGCGCCGCCCCATCGGCGTCACAATAAATCGGCCATTGCGCGTCCACCCCCTCGGGCAGCGCCGCCACCGCCTCCTGGAAGACGGCGACCTCGCCGGCGGTCAGACGCTTGAGACCAACCGCCTCGTAACGCTTGCCGTCAAATTCGAACGGCCAGACAAGCGGGAATGCCTTGAAGCGCGGCCTGTCCGTCACAACCCGCGGCGTTTCGTCGCTCATCAGAATTCCTTTCATGATCGCGAGGTTCTATAATTGCCGCCCGTCGCACCGCAGCGACGGATAGGGGAACGGCGATGCACGGCGGACTTTCGCTCTGGCACTGGATCTTCGCCGTCATCGCCGCCGGCGCGCTCGGCGCGATCCCCGGAGCGATCGCGCGCCACAAAGGTCGCTCATTCTGGCTGCACTGGGTCTTCGGCGCGGTCGTCTTCCCCGTCGCGCTGCTCAGTTCGATCGTCATTCCGCGCGACGCGGCGACGCTCAGCCGCCGCGCCGAGCGCAAGGCGGCGCGCGGCTAAGCGGCCCCTCACCCCGCGATGCGCAGGATGCCATTGACGTCGGCGTACTGGTCGACGCCGTTGACGCGCCAGATCGAGGCGAAATAGTCGTAATAATAGAGCTCGACCTTGTTCCAATAGAGCGCGTAACGCGTGATTTCCTTGATCTCGTGCGTCTGCTCGCTGGCGTCGCCGCGCTTGATCGTGCCGGAGTCGAGCTTGACCATGCGGCCCCAGGCGGTCGATTTGAGTTCGATCGCCGTCCCCGTCTGCTTGTCGCGCACCGCGCCGTAGACGGTGTAGGGCAACTGGCCGGAGCCGCCGAGGCCGAATTGCGCCGCCGACTGCGGATCGAAGCCGACCAGCTTGAAACCGAGCGTCAGCGCGTTGATGCCGAGACCGCCGATTTCGATCGCGCCGATCGAGCCGCCGGCGTGGTGCTCGACGGTCTTTTCCCCGAGCACCGGCAGCGTGACGTCGGTGATCTTGAGATGCTTCGAATTGTCCGGACCCTGGTCGCCGACGAAGATGTTGACGGCTTCGGGGATATAGATCGTGGCCATGAATTCGCTCCTGGGAAGGCAGTCGGTGATCGGCAGTCGGCAGTCGGGGAAGCGGCGGTCGGTCGCGGCCGGGAGCTACCCCGCCCACTGCCGACTGCCGAATGCCGACTGCCGCCTTCGCTCGTCAGGCGGTGAGATACTGCGGCGCGATGGTGCCGGACTGGGCGATGATCGTCGCCAGTTCGACGGTGAGCGCGTCGGGATCGTCGCTCGAATTGACGGTCACCTGCGTGATCGGCGCCGGCACTTCGTTGGCGAAGGCGACGACGAACTGGCCCTGCTGCAGCTGCGACGGGCTGTTCTGGCTCGGCACGAACGAAACGCTGAAGCCGATGCTGATCTGTTTCGACAGCAGCCACGAGCCCAAGTTGACCATGTCGTTGAGCACCGCCTGCACCGCATGCGGCGTGACGTTGTCGACGCCGAGGCGGAGGCGGATCGCCTTGACCAGCGCCAGATTGACGTAGTCCTTCATGCGCCGCTTGTTGGTGAACCACGCCCGCGGGTCGGTCGAGGCGTTCCACACGCCGGCCCACACGTAGCCCGAAGCGGCGATCGCGGTGTCGGAGCCGATCGCGCCGGGTTCGATGACGCTGACCTGTTCGGCGAGCAGCTCCTGACCCTGCGTCGCGCCGTCGGTGAGGCTGAAGCTGTAGTACGTCTTCAGGCCGCCGATGCCCTGGATCTGCTGGCCCGAGATCGACCAGCCGGGAATGCCGGCGTGCTGGAAGTCGACCGCGACCTGCGCGCCAAGCGCCTCGGCGACGCCGTCGGTATAGCCGTTTCCCGAGCCGGGGATGACCCATGCGTCGGCCGGGTTGAGCCGATCGGAAGAGAGCATCTGCCGCCAGGCGAGCGTGTTGGCGATGACGCCGTCGCCCGAGGCGCCGACATAGGCGGTCGCCAGCAGCGACTGGAGCACCGCCGGCAGCGCCGCGCACAGCGGATTGGCCTCGTTGACCATGGTGAAGGTCATCGCCGCGCCGGTCCCGCCGCCGCCGCTAAGGGCCCCGACCGGCGTGACGCCGGCGGCGTAGGCGCCGGGCGCGTCCATGACGATTTCGCCGACGCCGCCGCTGCTGTTGAGGAGCGCGTGCGCCTGCGCGCCGGCCGGCGTAAAAATGATCGTCGGCGGGCTGGTGTAATTCTCGCCGGGCGCGCTGACCACCGGCGCGGTGACGCCGGCCGCGACGCCGCCGGTGTAGCCGGGCGAGCCGATCAGCCGCGGGATGAAGCCGGTCAACGCGCCCGCCTTGAGGAAGGCGTAGAGGCCGGTGAAGTTCGCCTGCGAGCCGACCAGGTTGGCGATCGTCGTCGGCAGATCGACGCCGCGCGTCACCAGCACCGCGACGATGTTGGCCGCGCTCTGCCACGCGGCGAGCTGGTTGTTGATCGAGGCGAGCGCCTTGGCGAAGTCGCCCGTGCCGGCCTTGGCGAGATAGGTCGGGTCGGACGAATTGAACTGCACCGGCGTATTGAGCGGGAACGTCGTCGGATCGGCGTCGTCGGCGGGCAGCAGCAGGCCGATGACCGAGAAGTCGCCGGACTGCACCGGCAGCGAGCCGGCGTAGCTTTCATTGATGATGATGCCATAGGCCGGTTCGGTCATGGTGGGTTCCTTTGAGGTTGCAGACTACGCGTTACCGATCACGCCACGAGCAGCGCGGCGGGGCGATATTTCGGGCGGCGGCGCGACGAGGCGGGTCAGGCGTTGACTCCGGCGATGCCGATTGGCGGCGGAGCGGCGACTGTCATGGGAAGTCCCGCGCCGTTGATCTCGGCGACCACCGCAGCGATCGCCGTCTCGAATGCGGCGAGCGCTGTGGCGAGTTGCGCCGACGTCGTGGCGCCGGCAGCCGCGCTGTTGAGCTCCGCCAGCGCCGCGGAGAGGTCGAAGCTCGCGCCTTGCATCGCTGTCACGACCGACGCGAAGGCGGCGGCGGACAGGCCGTAGACGGCGGCGAGGCTGGCGAACTTCGTCGCCAAGGGATCGACCGTCGGCGCCGCCCCGCCATTGCCGTTGACGATGCTGGCGGCGTTCTGAAACGCGGCCTGGTGTGCGGCGTCGGGATAGATCTTGGCGACGACGGCGGCGCAAGCCGCGCTACCGGCGGCGGTCAGCGCCGCGGCGAGTTGCGCGACGGGCGGCGCGTAGGGCCCGACCTCGCCGAACGCGCCCCCTGCGGCCTGGGCGAACAGCGCGGCGTTGGTCACCGGCGCCGGTGGGTCGCCCATCAAATAGGTCGTCTGGTCGGTCGCGTTCAGCGTCATCGGAATCGCGCCGAACGCGTCGGTCGTCGCCGTCACGTCGATCAGCGACTTGTCGGCGCGAGCGTAGAACGGCGCAGCGACGGCGGTGATCGTCAGCATCAGGCTATCCTCAACCACAGTCCGCCGGATTGGCCGCTCGCCTGCCCTCCCATGAACTGCCAAGTTCCGGAAACAGCAGCCGTGACGCTATTGATAGTCTGATACACTGACAGATTAGACCCTGCCGTCGTCCCCCCCGGCGCGAGGCTGGACCCGCAGTGTGCCTCGACGTAAGTCCCCACCGCGCCAAAGGTCGAGGGAATACTGTTCGCGGAACCGGCGCTGCTCGCATAGCCGGCGCTGTTCGCGTAGTTGACGCTGAAGTTCGACGGGTTCCAGACGAGCATATTGACGCCGTCATTCGAACCCCACAGCCAGCTCGGCTGTCCGCCCTGGCCGTTCCATTGCCAGTTAACCACCGTCCCGTCATTGCGCTTCGTCGACGCCGGCAGTTGTGCGGCCGGAAGCGCGCCGTCGGTGATGTTGCCGGCGTTGGTCGTGTCCGTCGTGGCTGACGGCGCCAATCCTGAAATGTCAGCGGACGAAAGCGTTATGGCCCCGGTGCGCCCGGCGACGGACGTCACCGGCGCCGCCGGAAGTTGCCCGGACGGCACCTGGCCGCTCGCGTTGAGTGCGGCGTAGCCGTTCGCCGCGCCCTTGTTCGCGGTCTTCTCCAGCCCGGTCACCGCGCCGGTCATGCCGTCGACCGAGGTTACGCCGCCGCCTGTGATCGACGCAGCCGACGCCGCCGCCGCGGCGGCGCTGTTGGCGGCGTTCTGCGCCTGCGTCGTCGCGGTCGACGCGCTGGCCGAGGCGCTCGTCGCGCTGCCGGCCGCCGCCGCCGCCGAGCCGGCGGCGTTGGTTGCGCTGGTCGAAGACGCGCTCGCCGAGTTGGCGGCGTTCTGCGCCTGCGTCGTCGCGGTCGACGCGCTCGCCGAGGCGCTCGTCGCGCTGCCGGCCGCCGCCGCCGCCGAGTTGGCGGCGTTGGTCGCGCTGGTCGAAGACGCGCTCGCCGAAGCGGCGGCGTTGGCCGCCTGCGTCGTCGCGGTCGAGGCGCTCGCCGAAGCGCTCGAGGCGCTGCCGGCCGCCGCCGTCGCCGAGTTGGCGGCGGTCTGCGCCTGCGTCGTCGCGGTCGACGCGCTGGCCGAGGCGCTCGTCGCGCTGCCGGCCGCCGCCGCCGCCGAGTTGGCGGCGTTGGTCGCGCTGGTC
>Ga0181516_10003217_pt1 | contig 11080 bp, 7 predicted proteins | sample PEATcosm2014_Bin_25_FD_121104 | JGI IMG/M metagenome (GOLD analysis project Ga0181516, IMG submission 121104) | Peatland microbial communities from MTU Mesocosm Facility, Houghton, MI, USA - PEATcosm2014_Bin01_10_metaG | ecosystem: Environmental > Terrestrial > Soil > Wetlands > Peat | place...
ATCTGCATCTGCATCGCCTTCGTGCCCTTGCTCGCGCTCGGCGGCGTCGCCGGATATCTGTTCCGGCCGCTGGCGATGGCCGTCGTCTTCGCCATGATCGCCTCCTATGTCCTGACCTACACGTTGGTGCCGACGTTGGCGCACGTCCTGCTGCGCAACCAGCATCACCATTCGACGCGCAGCGACGAGCCGGATTCGCCAGCGACCGGCTTCTTCGCTCATTTCCAACACGGCTTCGAACATCGGTTCGAGCGCTTCCGCCGCGGCTATTTGGGGCTGCTCGGCCTGGCGCTGCGTCATCGGCTGTGGTTCGCCGGCGGCTTCGTCGGCTTTGCGTTGCTGTCGCTCGGCCTCGCGCCGTTCCTCGGCGAGGATTTCTTCCCATCCGTCGATTCCGGCGCGATCAAGATTCACATGCGCGCGCCGACCGGCGCCCGCATCGAGCAGACCACCGCGCTGGCCGATCAGGTCGAGCGGACGATCCGCGCGATCATTCCCCCCGACCGCCTGGCGAACGTCGTCGACAACATCGGCCTGCCGCTCAGCGGCATCAACATCTCCTACGGCAATTCCGGAACCATCGGCGTGTTCGACGCCGACATCCTGTTGACCCTCGACGAAGGGCCGACGCCGACCGACGTCTATGTGAAGACCTTGCGCGAAACGCTGCCGAAGGCGTTCCCGGGAGCGACCTTCTCCTTCCTGCCAGCGGACATCGTCAGCCAAATCCTCAATTTCGGCTCGCCGGCGCCGATCGACGTGCAGATCGCCGGCGCCGATCTCGCCGCGAGCCGCGCCTTCGCCAACAAGCTGCTCGCCAAGATCCGCCACGTCCCGGGCGTCGCCGACCCGCGCGTGCAGGAGGCGTTCCAGTACCCGGGCGTCAGGGTCGACTTCAACCGCGAGCTTGCCGGCGTCGTCGGACTGACCGAGGAGGACGCGGCGACGAGCGTTCAAGCGACGCTGTCGGGCAGCACCCAGACCGCGCCGACTTACTGGCTCAATCCGGCCAACGGCGTGTCTTACGCGGTCTCGGTCCAAACGCCGCAATACGCGATCGACTCATTGGGCGAACTCAAGAACCTGCCGCTGACGGCGGCGCAGTCGACCCAGCTCTTGGGCGGGCTCGCCACGTTCTCGCCCGAGCCGCTCGACGCGATCGTTTCGCACTACGACGTTCGCGACACCGTCAACCTCTATGCGACGGCGCAGGGTCGCGACCTCGGCGGGGTCGCCGCCGACATCCAGAAGATCGTCGACGACATGCGCGGCGAGCTGCCCAAAGGCTCGACGATCGTCATCCGCGGCCAGGTGGCGACGATGGCGAGCGCCTACCAGCAGCTGGTGATCGGCTTGGGCTTCTCGATCGTGCTCATCTATCTGCTGATCGTCGTCAATTTTCAGGCGTGGCTCGACCCCTTCGTCATCATCACGGCGCTTCCCGCCGCTTTGGCGGGGATCATCTGGATGCTGTTCCTCACCCACACGACTCTGTCGGTGCCCGCTTTGACCGGCGCGATCATGTGCATGGGCGTGGCGACGGCGAACAGCATTCTGGTCGTCAGCTTCGCGCGCGAGCAGCTCGCCGAAGGCAAGGACGCCGTCGCCGCGGCGCTCGAGGCCGGCGGGACGCGCTTCCGCCCGGTTCTGATGACCGCGCTGGCGATGATCATCGGCATGCTGCCGATGGCGATCGAGCCGGGCCAGAACGCGCCGCTTGGGCGCGCGGTGATCGGCGGCCTTCTGTTTGCGACATTCGCAACGCTGATGTTCGTGCCCACGGTTTTCACGATCGTTCACCGACGCCAGACCAGCCAAGCCGTCGAAGCGCAGCCGCTCGCCGGCCTGCCCTCCCACGCCTGATCCGGAGCCGCCATGTCCAACCCCATCCATCATCCAAAGCCGCGCCGCATTCTGACGTTGCTCTGCGCCGTCGCGATTGGCGCCGGCGGCCTTGCCGTCTCCGGCGTCATGGATCGCGCCAAGAGCCGCCAGGAAGTCGCCGCCTGGAGCGACGACCAGGCGATCCCGACCGTTCGGCTCGTCCAGCCCGAACGCGGCCCGGCCGAGCAGGAACTGGTCCTGCCCGGCAACGTCAGCGCGTTCTACAGCGGCTCGCTGTTCGCCCGGGCGAGCGGCTACGTCGCCGCCTGGAGCAAGGACATCGGCGCCCATGTGACGAAGGGCGATGTGCTCGCCTCGATCTCGGCGCCCGATCTCGACCAGCAGCTCGAGGAGGCGAAAGCTCAGCTGGCGCAATTGCAGGCGGCGGTCGAGCAGGCGCAGGCCAACGCCGACCTCGGCAAGGCGACCGACAATCGCACCGCCCAGCTCGTCGCGCAGGGCTGGTCGAGCAAGGAGCAAGGCGACACCGACCACCTGACGGCGGCGGCGCGCGTCGCCGCGGTTGCGGTCGCCAAAGCCAACGTCGTCGCGCAGCAGGCGGCGGTGAACCGGTTGCAGGAGCTGATCGGCTTCGAGCAGATCCGAGCGCCTTTCGACGGGGTGGTGACGGCGCGCAATGTCGACGTCGGCGATCTGGTGAACGCCGGCGGCACGACCGGTCGCGCCCTCTTTCAGCTCGCCGACATTCACCGCGTGCGCGTCTACGTCAACGTGCCGCAGGGCTTCCTCGGCGAGCTCGCGCCGGGGGTGAAGGCGACCTTGCGCCTGCCTGGCCTGAAGGAGACCTTCGAGGCCGAGCTCGTGTCGACCGCCAATGCGCTGGTCGAAAATTCGCGCACCGCTCTGATCGAACTGCAAGCGGACAATCCGGACGGCAAGCTGTGGCCCGGCGCCTTCGCCGAGGTCCATTTCCACATCCCATCGAACCCGAACACCCAGTTCGTGCCGCTCACCGCACTGGTGTTCGGTCGGCACGGCATGAACGTCGCGGCGGTCGACGCCAACAGTCGCGTCGCGCTGAAGCCAGTGACGCTCGGCCGCAACTTTGGCGACCGCGTCGAGATCGAATCCGGCGTCTCGCCGTCCGATCGCCTCGTCGACAGTCCCCTCGAATCGATGCAGACCGGCGATGTCGTCCGTGTGGCTGGGGCGGACGGCAAGACGTCGACCCTCGCCTCGGACTGGAAGGCCGTGCCGACGTCGGCGAAGAGCGACTGAGGCGCCGCCTGCGCCGACGCCGCTGCGGCGCTCAAGGCGATCAGGCGGGCTGGAACAGCCAGCGTTCCCTGCCACTGCGACGAAGCGCCATACGCGATCGACGGGATAAAGCTTGCCAGGTTGTTCTTCTTGTGTTCTTCTGAATTATAGAAATTCAGTGGGCGCGAAATGGGCAGTCTTTCGTTCGCGCGCACCTTCCGGCTGCGCCCCGGCGCGATTGAATGCGACGCAGACGGATTGCGGATCGGAGGCGTCGCGCTGCTGGCGCGCGACGCGAAAGGCGCCTGGACGCGGCGCGACGGAGGCGAGATCAATCGCGAACTCTCCGAGCGCTATGGCCTCCCGCTCGACTGCGAGCGCAAAGGCGGGGCGCTGGACGCGGTCGCCGCCGCATTGACGAACGGGGAACGCGCCCGCGCCCAGGTCGGCGCCTTGCTGTTGCGATTTCCCGACCCTCCCACGCCCTCCGGCGTCCGCGCCGACGGCTTGGAAAAGCGCCGTCTCATCGACGGCCAATGGCGAACCCTGGCCGCCGGCGGCGAAGCGCCAAATAGCTTCGTTTACGATCGCAACGGTCACGCCGTCGCCAGGGTGATCAGCGGTCCCGACCGGCGACAGACCCTGGTCGCAACGATCGACGCCCTCGACCGCGCGGTCGCCGATCTGCGCCGCAAGGATGGCGAGCCGGCCGCCGCGCCGATCGCGAACGACAACGAGCCGCGGCTCTGCCCCGATCCGACTCCCGAGGCGAAGACGACGAAATCAGCGAACGCCATCGCCTATCAGGAATACGTCAGTGGACTGCCCTACGGGTGGGCGATCGTCGTCGGCGGCGTCCGATTCGACGGTTGCGAAGAGGCGACGGGAAACCTGCTCGAGGCCAAGGCGAAGCAAGACCACCTGTTTGACCTCGACGCCGACGATGCGTTGGAGAGCTGGGTTTATCCAGAGAACGACCCCGCCATTCAGATGGAAATACAGGTGGAAGTTGCCCTTGGCGCCGGCCGCAAAATCGTCTGGCACGCGCAAACTGAGAAGACCTATCAGGGACTGAAGACAATCGCAGATCGCCTAACGTTGCTCTACGGGCCGATAGTCACTGTTGTTTACGATCCGAACTGACAGGAAATCTTTGATGAGCGGACTCAGCCTCGCTTGGGAATCGCGCGACCCGTCGCAGGCCGACGACGCGCGTCGGCTCTCTTGCTTCGTCAATGGTCTGCCGGACTTCGACCCTATCTATCGAAGTTGGCTCAAGTCGCCGAAGACTCGGAAGGAGACCGTGCCGGTGCCGCTTAGCGAAGCTGAGGCGAAACGGCTCATGATCGAGAATATGGCCCGCTACGATGTGCCCCCTGACCCTTGGCCGGAAATGGGGAGCTTCATCGGGGGAGGCCATGCCGGGCCTCCGCCCTATGATTTCCGAAAGTCGAGCTACGCCAACACCCGCTGCCATGTCGGCGCGTTTGGGAAGCCCGCGTCCGCCAATCGAAACCAAATCTTGATGAGGCTCTCCGACTTGCGTCCGTCGACCGGCCACCCGTGGCGCGCCTCCGAGCTGAGGCCGTTGATGAAATTCGCGCGCGAAATCTGGCAACCGGCGGACATGCGCGCGACGTTGGCGTTCTTCGAGCCGCAAAAGGTCCCCGACCCGACTTGGGCGAGCGGCGAGCGAACGCTCGAGCCCCGCATCGGCTGGATCACCTACCTGCCGCCGGACCTCGCCGCGCGGGCGAAATGTCCTGCCGACATCGAGGTCGAGACGCTCGACGACGGCGCCGCGCTCGTCACCTTGTGCGAGGAGCCGTTCGGCAAGAGCGACGCCGCCGGCCTGGCGCGGTTGCACGCGCTCGAAGCCGCGCTGCGCCCGCTTCAGAGCTGACCGCCGCGGGCGGCGCGCCACGACATCAGTCCCCCGCCAGCCCGCGTTTGCGCAGCAGCGCGTCGGGCGAGGGATCGGCGCCGCGGAAGCGGCGGTAGGCCTCGTCCGGCTCGCGCGTGTTGCCCGCCGCATAGACGAAGCGCTGCAGCCGCTCGGCGAGCGCGGGATCGAAATCGTCGCCAGCCTCCTCGAACGCCTCGAAGCCGTCGGCGTCAAGAACTTCCGACCACAGATAGGAATAATAGCCCGCCGCGTAGCCGTCGCCGGAGAAGATGTGCTGGAAATGCGGCGCGCGGTGGCGCGGCGCGATCGCGTCGGGCATGCCGATCCCCGCCAGCGTTCTCCGCTCGAATTCGGCGACGTCGAGCGCGCCGGGATCGGCGACGAGATGCAGCTCCATGTCGAACAGCGCCGCGGCGACGAACTCCGTCGTCGCAAAACCCTGGTTGAAGCGCCGCGCCGCCGCCAGCCGCTCGATCAGCGACTCGGGCATCGGCTCGCCGGTGCGATAATGGCGGGCGAAGCGGCGCAGCGTCTCTGGCCGCTCCAACCAATGCTCGAACAGTTGCGAGGGCAGCTCGACGAAGTCGCGCGCGACGTTCGTTCCGGACAGCAGCGGATAGGTGACGTCCGACAGCATGCCGTGCAAGGCGTGGCCGAATTCGTGAAACAAGGTGTGCGCCTCGTCGAGGCTCAACAGGCACGGCTCGCCCGCGCCGCCGCGGGCGAAACTCATCACATTGACGACGATCGGCAGAACCCGGCCGTCGAGCTTTTGCTGGTCGCGCAGCGCGCTCATCCAGGCGCCGCTGTGCTTGGAGTCGCGCGCGAAATAGTCGCCGACGAACAGCGCGATCGGCGCGCCGTCGGAGCCGAGCGCCGTCCAGGCGCGCGCGTCGGCGTGGGCGCGCGGGACGTCGTCGCGGGCGATGAAGGTGACGCCGAACAGGCGACGGGCGACGTCGAAGGCGGCGGCGATCATCCCCTCCAGCGGCAGATAGGGCCTGAGTTCGCTCTGGTCGACGTCGTAGAGCGCTTTGCGCCGCTTCTCGGCGTAATAGCGCCAGTCCCAGGCGCTGAGCTCGAAATTGCCGCCCTCGGCGGCGATCGTCGCCCGCAACGCTTCCGCCTCGCGCAAAGCCTGCGCGCGCGCCGGCGCCCAGACGCGGCGCATCAGATCGAGCGCCGCTTGCGGCGTCTTGGCCATCGAGTCGGCGAGGCGAAACGCGGCGAAGCTCGAAAAGCCGAGCAGGCGCGCGCGCTCGGCGCGCAGCGCGACGGTTTCGCGCATGATCGCCGCATTGTCGTGCGCGCCCCCGCCGGCGCCGCGCCCGACGAAGGCGCGGAACGCCCGTTCACGCAGGTCGCGCCGAGCCGAGAACTGCATGAACGGCTCGTAGGACGAGCGCGACAGCGTGACGACGGGCTTGCCGGGAAGGCCGCGCGCGGCGCCCGCCTGCGCAGCCGCGGCGACGAAGCTCTCCGGCAGTCCGGCCAGATCGTCTGGTCCCTCGAGAACCAGCGCGAACGCCTTCTCGTCGGCGAGCACGTTCTGACCGAACAGCGCGCCCAAGCTCGCCAGCCGCTCGCCGATCGCCGCCAGGCGGGCCTTTTTCTCGGCGTCGAGGCCAGCGCCGGCGCGGGTGAACGCCATGCGCCAACGTTCGAGCGTCCGCGCCGCTTCGGCGTCGAGACCAAGACGCTCACGCGCCTGATAAAGCGCTTCGACGCGAGCGAACAGCGCGTCGTCGAGCAGGATCGCGTTGCGTTCGCGCGACAGCACAGGCGCGACGTCGCGCTCGATGCGTTCGATCTCGTCGCTGGTTTCAGCGCTGGCGAGATGGAAGAACGCCGCGCTCACCCGCCTGAGCAGCGCGCCGGCGCGTTCCAAGGCGACGATCGTGTTGTCGAACGTCGGCGACCCGCGCTCCGAGACGATCGCGGCGATCGCGGCGCGCCGCTCGGCCAGCGCCGCGTCGAACGCGGGCGGAAAATGCTCGGGCCTGACGCTGTCGAAGGGCGGCGCGCCGAACGGCGCGTCCCACGACGCGAGCAGAGGATTGTCTGCGGGACGGGAGAACTGATCCATGCCGGCGAACTTGGGGTCTCGCTGGGCGTTTCGCAACCGCCTCGTCAGCCCCGTCGCCCGCTGGCGAACGACCAGTGGGTCTGCACGATCTTCCACGCGTCCCCGCGGCGCGCGTAGACTTCGGTGCAGTGCCAGCGCAACGCGCTCTCGTCCTCGTCCCAAGCGACGAAATTGAACGTCAAGACCGCCATGTCGCCGGCTCTCTGCACCTTCGGGTTCAGCAGCTCGAAGCGCGGCGCGCTGATCTTGCCGCGCAGCTTCTCGTAGTAGGCGATCAACGCGGCGAGGCCATCGAGCCGCCGATCGAGGAACGGATCGAAATAGGCGACGTCCTCGTCGCTGAGCTCGAGAAAACCTGAAGGATCGCCGGCGCACCAGCGCTCGAGCGCCGCTTCCTCCATCGCGACGATCCGCGCCGCGACCGCGTCGTTCGCACTCATGTCGCCTCCGTCGCCTCGATCAGGATGGCGCGAAAGTCGTTGACGTTGGTGAGGGTCGGGCCGGTGACGACGAGGTCGCCGAGCGCGGCGAACAGGCCATAAGCGTCGTTGTCGTCGAGAAGCGCACGCGGATTGAGGCCGAGCGCGACGGCGCGCGCCAGCGTGGCGGGGGCGACGATCGCGCCGGCGTTGTCCTCGCTGCCGTCGATTCCATCGGTGTCGCCGGCGAGCGCCCAGATTCCTGGCGCGCCGTTGAGCGCCAGCGCCAGGCCGAGCAGGAACTCCGCGTTGCGCCCGCCTCTGCCTTTGCCTTTGACGGTCACCGTCGTTTCGCCGCCGGAGAGCAGCACGCAGGGTCCGCGCGCCGGCTCGCCGTGCCGCGCCGCCGAGCGCGCGACGCCGGCGAAGACCTTGCCGACTTCGCGCGCTTCGCCCTCGATCGCGTCGCCGAGCAGCACCGGCGTCACGCCCACGGCCCGCGCCGCCGCCGCCGCCGCGCGCAGCGAGAACTGCGGCGCCGCGACGACAACGTTGGAGACGAGAGCGAAGCGCGGATCACCGGGCTTCGGCGTCTCGGACGCGGGGTTTTCGAGATGGGCGACGACGCGCGCGGGCGCATCGATTCGATAGCGACGCAGGACCGCCAGGGCTTGCGCCGAGGTCGAGGGATCGGGAACGGTCGGTCCGGAGCCGATGATCGCCAGATCGTCGCCGGGAACGTCCGAGATGACCAGACCGACGACCCGCGCCGGCGCTGCGGCGAGCGCCAGCCTGCCGCCCTTGATCGCCGAAAGATGCTTTCGGACGCAATTCATTTCGCCGATGTCGGCGCCGCTTTTCAGCAGCGCGCGATTGACGGCGCGCTTGTCGTCGAGCGTGAGACCGGGCGCCGGCGCGGCGAGCAGCGCCGACCCGCCGCCAGAGATTAGGCAGAGCACGAGATCGTCGACCGTGAGCGCCGTCACGCATTCGAGAATGCGCAGCGCCGCCTTTTGCCCCGCGGCGTCCGGGACGGGATGGGCGGCTTCGACAATCTCGATGCGCTTCGTCGGCGCGCCATGGCCGTAGCGGGTGACGACCAGGCCTTCGAGCGGCCCTCGCCAAGCCGCCTCGACCGCTGCGGCCATCGACGCGGCGGCCTTGCCGGCGCCGACGACGACTGTGCGCCCCTTCGGCGGAGCGGGAAGGAACGGCGCGAGCCTGCTGGCCGGCGAGGCGGCGTCGATCGCGGCGTGGAACAGGGCGGTCAGAAAGGCGCGCGGTTCGTCCATGCTCTGCCGACCATCCCCCCGGGCGCGCCGCAATATTCGCCATTGTTTCGGGCGCCGCAGCCTACCCTAACACGACCGCGAGCGAGTCGGGACCCGAGCCTCGAGCGTCGCCGCAGGCGGAGTTGGCGAGGTCTCGCCGCGCTGCGTCGCCGTCCCTGAGGCGATCGCCCGCAACCAACGCCCCTTCCGGCCCTGCCCCGATCGAACTATGAATCGGCGACGAGGGCGTGCTGGTGGGGTTCTTGGGAGAAACCTCGTCTTTGTTGCGGTCTGTTCGGACAGGGCGCATCACTCGCTCAAGGACTTCAGGCGCGGCGGTTCAGCCGTTTCGTCGTTGCGGAAACGGCCGAATCGGCGTGTCGGGCGACCATGCGCTCATTGTCTTGATCAACCGCAAGCAACGCCGCCGAAACAGAAATTATCGCGCTCAACGCGTCCAGGGGGAAACGATGACGAACATCAGCACGACGCAGAATCCGGTCGACTTACCCAAGACGTATAATAAGATATATATTCACATACTGCCGTATCTGTTTATCTGTTACCTGTTCAATTACTTTGACCGGGTGAACGTCGGCTTCGGCAAACTCCAAATGCTGGATGACCTGCATTTGACCGAAACGGTGTACGGCCTCGCCGCTGGCATCTTTTTCATCGGTTACGTGCTGTTTGGCGTCCCCAGCAACTTGGTGCTCTACCGGGTGGGGGCGCGGCGGTGGCTGACCGTCCTGATGATCTTTTGGGGGATCTTTTCCACCAGCCTGATGTTCGTGAAATCGGCGGAGTCGTTTTACGTCCTGCGTTTTCTGACCGGCGCCTCCGAGGCCGGATTCTTTCCCGGCATCATCCTCTATTTCAGCACTTGGTTCCCGTCGGCCCAACGCGGCCGAATCACCGCCCTGTTCATGTCCGCCATCCCGATCTCCGGCGTTTTGGGCAGCCCGTTTTCCGGCTGGGTCCTGCATGCGTTCTCGACCGGCGTCGGCGGCCTCGCGGGCTGGCAGTGGCTCTACCTGGTTCAAGGCGTGCCGACGATCCTGCTCGCCGTCGGGCTGCTGTTCCTGCTGAACGACGGCATCGACCAGGCCAAGTGGCTGAGCGAGGACGAGCGCGTCGCATTGAAGAACGCGCTGATCGAGGACGAAAAGAATCGACCTGCGGAAGTGTCCGATTCGTTCGTCCGCGTGCTCGGCAATCCCAGCGTCTGGATCCTCGGCGTGATCTATTTCTGCATTCAATGCGGCGTCTATTCGATCAATTTTTGGTTGCCCACCATCATCAAGTCGAGCGGCGTCGCCGATCCGATGACCATCGGCTGGCTGACCACCATTCCCTACCTCGCCGCCAGCATCTTCATGATCTTCGTCGGCCGCTCGGCTGACGCCCGGCGCGAACGGCGGTGGCACCTCGCGGTTCCCGTGCTGATGGGCGTGGTCGGCTTGCTGATCGCCGCCAACTTCGCCGCCAACACACTCGTGGCGACCGTCGGCCTGACCATCGCGACCATGGGCGCCTTCACGGCGCTGCCGATGTTCTGGCCGGTCTCCGGCGCCTATCTCACCGCTTCGGCCGCCGCCGGCGGGCTCGCGTTGATCAATTCGCTCGGCCAATGCGCCGGCTTCCTCAGCCCCTATCTGGTCGGTTGGATCAAGGACGCCACGCACAGCACGGATCTCGCCCTCTACATCCTGGCCGCGGTGATGCTGGTCGGCGTGGCGTTGGTGCTGCGGGTTCCGGCAAGGATCGTCAATCGCTGACCCAGCGGCGCATTTAGACCGAAGGCGAAACGCGCGTCGAACCCCTGGCCTCGCTGTGCGTCGCGAGGCCGAGGCGCCGCGCGCGCTGTCGCCGTCACGCGGTCGTCGCCGCCAACGCGGCGACGTCGCCCATCACCCCTCGCTCTTGACCCGATAGGACGAGAACCAGCCGAGCCCGTCCTCCGTGCGACCGCGCGGGATGTACTCGGCCCCGACCCAACCGTCGTAGCCGAGCGCGTCGAGCCGCTCGATCAGGAAGCGGAAGTTGATCTCGCCGACGCTCGGCTCGTGCCGGCCGGGATTGCCGGCGATCTGGATATGGCCGATGCGCGGCAACAGCCGCTCGATCGTCGTCGCGAGATCCCCCTCCATCCGCTGCATATGGTAGACGTCGTACTGCAGCTTGATGTTGCTCGAGCCCGTCTCGTCGATGATGTCGAGCGCGCGGCTGCTGCGGGTGACGAAGTAGCCGGGGAAGTCGAAGCGGTTGAGCGGCTCCATCACCATCTGCACGCCGG
>Ga0181516_10003218_pt1 | contig 11072 bp, 8 predicted proteins | sample PEATcosm2014_Bin_25_FD_121104 | JGI IMG/M metagenome (GOLD analysis project Ga0181516, IMG submission 121104) | Peatland microbial communities from MTU Mesocosm Facility, Houghton, MI, USA - PEATcosm2014_Bin01_10_metaG | ecosystem: Environmental > Terrestrial > Soil > Wetlands > Peat | place...
CATCCCGTGACAGCAACTTCCACGCCGTCCAGCATACGATCCTGAATTTCGCCCTGAAGGTACGAGAGAAGGCTCATCGACTCCTTCTTGTGACACACGCCCTGGCGCTCGCCATTGGCGCGGAAACTTCCGCAAACGAACAGATGGTGATTTGGTTTGTTCATGGTGAAAGAAGTGGTGAGTAACGTTTTGTGAGCAGCGGCTCGGGGGCCACTCTCCAGGTTTCAGTTTTCAGCCTTCCGGCCTTCCCTGTGTTCTCATCCGCATCCCGTGCCGGTGCCTTTGCAACCGGCTCCGCAGGCGGTGAAGCGGCGTTGGAGCGTCTTCGGAATCGCCTGATCGGAGAATACCGCCGCGAGGCCCTCCTCGATAAGTCCCTCCATTTCGAGCACTTCGACGCCACATTTTTCAATGATTCCCTTCGGCTTCGGACCGGCGGCGGAAACGAGAATCGCGCGGCAGTCATGCAGCACCGCGGCAAAGTCGCGCCAGCGATGTTCGCCACTCCCGGGCTCTGGAGTGAGGCGAACCTCGTGGAACTTAAACCCGGACGGAGTGGATGCGTCCTTTTTGAATACCAGCACGCGGGCGGCTTCGCCGAGGTGTTGGTTCACGAGAGCACCCTCCTCGCTCGCCACCGCAACGTAGGGGCGGCTCCGACCACCGAGCACATCCGCGTGGGCGAATCGATTGAGCCGTTCCATATTCTCCTGGTTCAGTCCCTCGCTGATCAATCCCACGGCATCGGCACGGCAACGCGCGCAATGCGTCATCTGCGGCAAATAGAGTCCGCTTTGGAGACGCGCCCGCGCCATTTCAAGATTGTCCGGCGGCGCGAGATCTTCAAAGGCCGCGCCTTTCACGGGAAGAAACGCCATCACATTCATCAGGTCCGCACCCAGCTCCTTCATGGCTTTCGCCACCTCGGGGATGTGCGTGTCGTTGATCCCCGGCATTAGGATCGAATTGATCTTCACAACCACTCCCAGCTCCTTGAGCCGGCGGATGCCTTCGAGCTGCCGTTCAAGCAAAAGCTTCGCCGCCTCGACGCCGCGCATAGGCCGCTTGCCGTCGCGAATCCACGCGTAGATCTTTGCGCCGACATTGGGATCGACGGCGTTGACTGTAAACGTGACGTGGCTGACTTTCAGCGCCGCGATTTCTTCGACGTGGGGCCCAACGCCCAAACCGTTCGTCGCAAGACAGAGCATCATCTCCGGATACCGGGCCCGCACGGCTCGCAACGTGGTCATCGTTTCCTCCGAATTTGCGAACGGGTCGCCGGGACCTGCGATGCCGACAACGCTCAAGTTCTTCACCCGCGCGAAAACTTCCTCAAGGTAGGGCACGGCCTGGCCCGGCGGGAGCACAGAGCTCGTCACGCCCGGCCTACTTTCATTCATGCAGTCAAACTTCCGGTTGCAGAAGTTGCATTGAAGATTGCAGCGCGGAGCCACGGGCAGGTGAACCCGGGCGAATTTTCCATGCGCCTCCTTGCTGAAGCACGGATGCTTGGAGAAATCCAGAGTCTGGTGCACCACGGAGGAAACGTCGTCGCACTGTGCGCCATCGGCAGGCACGCAGGCGGCGTTCGTGGCGATCAGGGCGCTGGTGGTTTCATCCTTCATGGTAATTCGAGATTCAAAGGTAGCTGTAGCCGATCTCCGAGTCCTCCTGTTTTGCCTCGAGCACGGCGTTGACGATGCGGTCGAAGAGCTCCTGGGTTCCGGAAAAGCCGAGCAGCCGGATGCGTTGGGCGCCGAGGCGGTCGTGGACGGGGAATCCGCAACGCACGAGCGGTATGTTGAGTGAACGGGCCAGCCTGTAACCTTTGCTGCTTCCGATTAGCAGATCCGGCTTCAGCTCGGCGACGCGTGACTCGATATCGCCAAAATCGCTTCCCTCACGCACCTCCGCGCGACCGCGCAATTCCGGCGCAGCAGCGAAGATCGCATCGGCCAATCGCTTTGTCCGGCCCCCGCTTGCGCAGAGGACAGGAGTAATCCCGGTTTCTGCGAGGAAAACAGCGAGCCCTGCGACGAGGTCTTCCTCCCCGTACACCACGGCCTTTTTCCCGGCCAGGTACTTATGAGCATCGACATAGCTGTCGACCAGCCGGCCGCGGTCGAGGGCGATCCGTCGCGGCATTTCGCGCCCGGTCTCCGCTTCCATAGCCGCAGAAAACTCGTCGCAAGCCCGCACCCCGATGGGGAGCCCGATGCGGTGCGTCGGCACATGGAATTTGTTCTTCAGATGAGTGCCAGCCGTATGTTCAGCACGGGCGAGCACATGGCCGAGTTCAATCGCGGCCGTGGCACCGCCGAGTGCACGCAGTTCAGCGACGGTCGTGCCACCGACAGGCATACGCTCAAAATCGGCCCAACTCGGGCCGTCGAGCGTCTCCGAATAGTCAGGCACCAACGTGACACCCGTTCCCCACTCCGAACAAAGATCGCGGAGATGCCTCAGGTCAGCCGGAGACACCATGTTGGGCATCACGGCAATGGGTTGCGAAGCCGCTCCCGACAGCGGCTTTCCGCCGTCAGCTTGCAGGCCAGCCTCAGCCAGGGTTTCAACGAGAGCACGGATCGCCGCGTGAAAACCGTCCGCATGCGTGCCCTTGAAACTGGGTGTCGAAACGTGAACCAGAGCCGGACGATCCGCGGCAGGCGGCAGATCACGCGTCTCCGCACGGTATTCGCCGATGAGCATCGGCATGTTTTCGCCCATGGTTTCGGAGAGGCAGGTGGTCGCGATTCCGACAAGCGCCGGGCGGTATTGACGCCCGACGTTGTCGAGTGCCGTGTGCAGATTCTTTCGCCCGCCAAAGATTGCTGAGTCTTCGGAAAAATTCGTTGAGGCAATGTCCACCGGCTCGCGAAAATGGGAAATCAGATAGCGGCGGATGTAGGTCGAACAGCCCTGAGATCCGTGGAGCAGCGGAACCGCGCCCGCAATGCCCTTGAACGCAAGGCATGCACCCAACGGAGTGCAGAGCTTGCAGGGATTCGTCGATGAAGACGGAAACGACGGGTCTTCGGGCTTCTCGTCGCCCTCAGCAGGCAGAACCCGGCAGGTGGAGGCGCAGCTCATGCGACTGCCTCCTCGGAACCAGGCTTGCTGGCTTTCAACCTCACGGCGTTCTTCCCGGCCCTGCGCGGAACAAAATTCCAGACCGGCGAGCAAACGGAGGCATGGACCTCGCGGGCAAAGTTCAACATGCCGACAAATCCCGCCAGGCACTCCTTGCGCTCGTGATTGTGGTCGCAGAAACCAATTCCCAGCTTGTAGGCGATCGGCCGCTCCTTAACTCCGCCGATGAAAAGGTCCACGTCTTGCTCGAGACAGAACTTGGCGAGCTCGATCGGATTCGAATCATCCACGACTATGGTTCCAGGATCGCACATTTCGCGCAGTGTGTTGTAGTCTTCGGCATCGCCGGTTTGCGTGCCCACCAGTGCAGTGCGCATGCCAAGTGTGCGCAGGGCGCGGACGAGCGAGAATGCCTTGAACGCGCCGCCTACATAGATCGCCGCCTTCTTGCCTTTCAGATCATCGCGCCACGCCCGGAGCTGCGGGTAGATCTTCCCAACCTCGTCGCGGACGACCGCGCGGGCCTTCTCCATCAGCTCGTCGGATCCAAAGTGCTTCGCGACGTCGTAGAGAGCCGCCGACATGTCCTCAATTCCGAAGAAGGAGACCCGCTTGAACGGAATGCCGTGCGCGGCCTGCATCTTTTTGGCCAGGTGAGTCATCGAGCCCGAGCATTGCACGAGATTCAGCTTCGCTCCGTGGCAACGGCGGATCGCGTCAACCCGGCCGTCGCCAGTGATCGTGGCAACGACTTCGACGCCCATCCGGGCGAAATAGTCACGGATGACCCACGTTTCTCCGGCGATGTTGAAGTCGCCCAGCAGATTGATGCTGACCGGCGAGATGCCAGCGGTGTCGCCCGTGCCAATCAGATTATACACGGCTTCGCAGGCAGCCTTGTAACCATCTTTCTTGGTGCCCTTGAAACCTTCGCTCGCAACCGGAAGCACGGGAATGCCCGTTGCGGCGGCTACGCTTTTGCAGATTGCGCTAACGTCATCGCCGATCAGGCCGACAATGCAGGTGCCATACACAAAGGCGGCTTTGGGCGAGTGGCGGGCGATGAGCTCAAGCAGGGCGCGTTCGAGCTTCTTCTCACCGCCGTAGATGATATCAAGTTCCTGCAGGTCGGTCGAAAAGGCGTTGCGGAAAAGTTGCGGGCCGCTCGATTGCGATCCCCGAATATCCCAGGTGTAGGCCGCGCAGCCAATCGGCCCGTGGACGATATGCAGCGCATCGGCGATTGGATAAAGCACGACCCGCGAGCCGCAAAAGACGCAAGCCCGTTGGGAAACGGAACCGGCGATGCTTGTTTTGCCGCATCTAACGTCCTCGCCGGGTTTACCGGCCTCGGAAATGGAAGCGGCACGCGACGGGAGGATTTCGATGCCCGAAGACTGAAGGGCTGAAGGCTGAACGCTGAACTCCGAAGAACCGTTCGATCCTAGGGTCGTCTTCATCGATTTGGTTCTCCTTTCCGCCTTTGATTTTCGTGCCTTCAGCCGTTCGGATGCCCGTGCGCTTCGCCCCGGCAGCGGCAGCCCTCATGTGGTTTGCCAGCACCGTCGCAGGTGAAGCGAGTGAGAGCGGCAGCGTCCATTCGCATGAGCAGCCATTCGTCCATTCCGCGAGCGCCGACCGCACCATATAGAGCGCGGGCCTTGGAATTCCATTTCAGCGTGGTCCACTCGAATCGACCGGCGCCGACAGAATGCGCGATGCGGCCGACCTCCTTCAGCAAAGCCCGCCCAATGCCGTGATGGCGAAAATCCTGACGCACGAACAGGTCTTCGAGAAAAACACCGGGCCGCGCAACGAAGGTCGAGAAAGTGCGGTAATAGACCGCATATCCCACCGGTTCCTCTCCCAGCCAGGCGATCAGTGCGTCGGCCGAGCGCCGCGGTCCGAGAAGGTGCTCGCGCACGGCTTCAGGCGTAATCGTGCATTCATGGGAAAGCTTCTCGAAGTCGGCGAGCTCATGAACCATGTGAGAGAGCAACCCGGCATCGCCGGCTGTCGCGAGAACGATGCGGAGCCCGGCGGTCGCGGGTGCGCCGCACGACGTCTCGTCGGCAAGCCGATTTGGCGGGGCCAGATCCTGCAAGGCGTGCGGTTGGTCTGTCATTTGATTTGCTTGCTGAAACCACGCGGCCTGCCGCCTCGCGCTGGCTATTGCACAAATTCGAACCACTCCTCGGCGCACTCGCGGTCCTTCTTGTCGAGGATCGCGTTGAACATTTGGTCGATCAGGCGAATCGCGCCGGCATAGCCAAGGGTCGGGAAGAACCGGTGGCCGACACGGTCAAGGATCGGGAATCCTACCCGGACGAAGGGAACGTTTTCCACGCGGGCGATATGTTTGCCGTAGGTGTTCGCAATCAGGAGATCCACGGGTTCGTTCTTGATCCATTGATGGAGCTCGAAGAAATCAGCCGCTTGCTTGATCTTCGCATCAGGCACGACCGGATCGAGGATCTCGTGCAGCCGCTTCTCGAAGTGATTGCCGTGGCTTCCGGTGATGACGTAGACCGGCTTCGCGCCGAGCTCGAGGAGGAATTGGACGATGCCAATGACGTGATCGGGATCGCCGGCGATCGCCACACGTTTCTGGTGAAAGTATTGTTGGATGTCGCTGATCATGTCGATCAGCCGGCCGCGTTCGATTTCGAGTTCAGCCGGGACTGCGTTGCCGTAGGGCCGCAGGTTTTGGATGAAGGCATCCGTGGCCGCCACTCCGATGGGCAATTCCAGGAACGCTGCGGGAACCTGGTGTTTGTTTTCCAGGAAGGTCCCTGCAGGATGGGAGGCGAAGTGGCCCAGCGCGATTGTGGCCATGCTGTCGCCCATGCTCTTGATTTCGGGAATCGTCGTGCCGCCCTTGGGATACATGTGGTATTCCCCGTCGAGCGGACCATCGAGCACCCCGGAAGTGTCGGGCAGCATGACCGCGGGAACTCCCATGAGCTGGCACAGGCGCTTGAGTTCGCGCATGTCGGCCGGCTCGACGAAGCCGGGGATCAGGTTGACCTGATTCTTCGTCTCCCCCGTGCGCTCGGTGAGATACTTGATGATCGACACCACCATGTTTGAGAAACCGGTGACATGGGAGCCGATGAAGCTCGGGGTGTTGGAGTGGATGACAAGCTTGCCCTCCGGAATGATGCCCTCCTCGCGGGCGCGCTTCACGATCGTCGGGATGTCATCGCCGATGATCTCGGACAGGCAGGTCGTGTGCACCGCGACGATGTCCGGGTTGTAGATCGTGAAGATGTTCTTCAACGCCTGGGTGAGATTGGCCAGGCCGCCGAACACGGAGGCTCCCTCGGTGAATGAACTGGTGGTCGCGATCACCGGCTCTTTGAAATGACGCGTCAGGTGGGAGCGGTGATAGGAGCAGCAGCCCTGTGAACCATGGCTGTGCGGCATGCAGCCATGAATGCCGAGGGAGGCATACATGGCCCCAATGGGCTGACACGTCTTGGCTGCATTGATGCGAAGCGCCTTCCGTTCGACGATTTCGGCTGTAGTTCCGTTGAGCATGGGAGAAAGAATTGAGGGGACAGGAGTCAGAATACAGGATTCAGAATGGAGGAGACGTTGGCTGGCCTCAGTCGCCCTCCGTGTTCGCGTTTCAGCCTTCAGCTTTCAGACTTTCGGCGGTCTTACCTGGCGCCTTCCACGTTTTTGGCGCCTCCTCGATGTCGGCTCGGGCAGCCTTGGGCTGGTAAACCAGGCGGGCGGGAGTCTGCGGGTCGCGTTTCCACGGCGGCGACACGAGCTTCCACACCTTGGTGTTCACCATGCGATCGATTTCCTTGTAGAAATTGGCCGCCCCGGTGAACGCGGCATACGGACCGCCGTAGTCGTAGCTGTGGAGTTGCTTGCAGGGGATGCCCATCTTTTCGATGATGAACTTCTCCTTGATGCCCGAGGCGATGACGTCGGGCTTGTAGATCTCGATGAGCTTTTCGAGCTCGTGGTGTGAGATATCGTCGATGATGAGCGCGCCCTTCTTCATTTCGCGCACCATGCCTTCGTAGTCCCGGTAGGTGAAACCTCCGGCTGCGAGCGCCGCATCCTGCTCGGGCGTCTTGCGTGCGCGGAATCGAGTCGGGTCGGCCTCCACGTTGAGCTGTTCGATGTTCCGGGAATCGGCATCAATCTTGATGCTCGGGAGGACGTCCCTGCCCTCGTAATCGTCGCGGTGGGCAAACTCGTAGCCCGCGGCGACGGTGGTCATGCCGATGTCCTTGAAGAGATCTTGATAATGGTGGGCACGGGATCCGCCGACGAAGAGCGCAGCCGTTTTGCCTTTGCACCGGGCCTTGATCTCATCCTGCACGGGCCGCAAGGCCGCCATCTCCTGGGCGATCACTTCCTCGACGCGGTCGGTCAGCTTCTTCGAGTCGAAATATTTGGCGATCTTGCGGAGGGATTTGGCCGAGCTGCTGCCTCCGATGAAGTTCACCTTGATCCACGGAATGCCGTACTTCGTTTCCATCATCTCGGCCATGTAGTTGATGGACCGGTGGCATTGGACGACATTGAGGTCGGCCGTGTGGCATTTGGTGACCTGCTCGTAGGAGATGTCTCCGGACAGCGTCGCTGTGACATGGATACCGCACTTCTTCAGCAGGCTGTCGATCTCCCAGGCGTCGCCACCGATGTTATACTCGCCGAAGACGTTGATGCGGAACTCGCCCTCGTCCGGCGTGTCGTTGAGGCCGACCATGTGCTTGAACACGCCGTTGTTGGCGATGTGGTGTCCGGCCGATTGGGAGACGCCCTTGTACCCTTCGCAGGAGAATCCGAAGACATTGATGCCGAGCTCCTCCTTGGCCAGCCGGCAGACCGTGTGGATGTCGTCGCCGATCAGGCCCACGGGGCAGGTCGCGTAGACTGCGATCGCCTTGGGCTTGAAGATGCGGTACGCCTCGCGAATCGCCGCGGCCAGCTTCTTCTCCCCGCCGAAGATGATCTCATCCTCCATCATGTCGGTGGTCATGCTGTATTGGAGGTAGTTTGTCTGGCCGGGCGTTGGCCGGGCCAGATTGCGGCGGGTCTGCCACGAGTAGAAGCTGCAGCCCACGGGACCGTGCGTGATGTGGAGCACATCGTGCATTGGACCGATCACGACGCCCCGGCAGCCGGCGTAGGTGCAGCCGCGTTGGGTCATGATCCCGGGGATGGTGCGGCTGTTGGCCCCGATCTCGGCCGGCTTGGCCGGGTCGGAGTTCACCAGGAGCTGCTTGGCACGTTTTTTCCGTGTCTTGTCGGGATAGATTTTCAGGAACTCCTCCCGTGCCGCTACGGGATCAGGTTGCGGCGCCGTCACAAGGGGAAAGCCCTCGGAGTCGCAGCCGTCGGCAGTCGTATCAATGTTTTCGGACATGTTGGAACCTTGGTCGATGAATGGTCTGTTAGCACTCGGCTCTGGTAGGGACGGACTGCTTGACCATCCCGATTTGGGCGGGGGCGCCCGGCGGTCGCACCCCACCCCGCAGCTGCCTGCTAGTTTAGGAGCCCGAATGTCATCAGCAGCTCTTCGAGCTCCGGCATGGCAAGCGGACTTGGAATGACAAACTTGGTGTTGTCCTGGATCGCACGGGCGAGCGTTCGGTACTCACTGGCCTGCTCGCATTGCGGATTCCATTCGATGACGGTCTTCCGGTTGATCTCGGCGCGCTGCACGTCGTTGTGCCTCGGCACAAAATGGATCATCTGGGTGCCGAGGCGCTTGGCGAACTGCTCGATCATCTCGCGCTCGTTGTCGACCTTGCGGCTGTTGCAGATCAGGCCGCCCAGGCGGACCGTGCCGGTCTTGGCGAATTTCAGAATTCCCTTGGAGATGTTGTTGGCGGCGTACATCGCCATCATCTCACCCGAGCAGACGATGTAGATCTCCTCGGCCTTGCCCTCGCGGATCGGCATTGCAAACCCGCCGCAGACGACGTCGCCGAGGACGTCGTAGAAGACATAGTCAAGCTTCTCACTTTCGTCATACGCGCCGAGCTGCTCGAGCATGTTGATCGAGGTGATGATGCCGCGGCCGGCGCAGCCGACCCCGGGCTCCGGGCCGCCGGACTCGACGCAAAGACTGTTGCAGAAACCCGGAGACCGGATGTCCGCGAGTTCGACGTCCTCACCCTCCTCGCGGAGCGTGTCGAGCACGCTGCGCTGCGCGAGGCCTCCGAGGAGCAACCGTGTGGAATCGGCCTTGGGGTCGCAGCCGACCACCATGACCTTCTTCCCCATTTCGACGAGGCCCGCCACCGTGTTTTGCGTGGTAGTGGATTTGCCGATACCGCCCTTCCCGTAGATCGCGACTTTTCTCATGTGCTTGTTGGTTGGATGTTGTCTGGGACGCATCAGCATAAGCGCCCGGGATGCCAACTTTTGTCGCGTCATCACAAGCCATTCCATGACTGTGTTTTAAATCATTTTGGATAGAAAATACCATGCCTGCCCCGCCCTCTTGAAGCTACATTTCGGTAGGAATGCGGTCTACCGACCGACCGAAACGTCGGAGAATCCTGCCGTGTGATTCCCGACCGGGTTTCCTTCCGCCGCCGGGCCGTCCGTCATCCACGGCGCGCCCGGACGTCGCGCACCGCCAAGACCAACAATCGGATTCGAGAAGTTCGGGACGTTGACAATTTTGCAAGGGCAGGCCCGACAGTCGCGCCCCAATACATGGAACGGGTCGTGCTGCGCTGCAGCTGCGGATCCCCTGCCCGGATTCATTTCGCTGTTTTCTTCAGATGCCCGAACTTCCCGTACACGATCGCGCCCTGGGCGCCTATCTTGGACTCGCCATTGGCGACGCCCTCGGTGCGACCGTCGAGTTCATGACGCCGGGAGAAATTGCCGCTCAATACCGCGTGCACCGGCAGATCGTGGGCGGAGGCTGGCTGCAGCTGAAGGCCGGACAGGTCACCGACGACACACAGATGAGTCTTGCGCTGGGAGGCGCGCTTTTGGCCCAAAGAGGCTGGGATCTGCGAGCCGGCGCCGATGCACTGGTTACGTGGATACGCAGTCGACCGGTGGACATTGGCAACACGTGTCGGCGCGGAATTCGCCGCTACATGCTCGATGGGAGCGTGAGCGCTGAGCCGGCCCCGGACAGCGCCGGAAATGGGGCGGCAATGCGCAATCTTCCCATCGTGCTCGCAACGCTCGGCGACGCCGCGGCATGCGACCAGTTCTCCGTAGAGCAGGCGCATATTACTCACCATCATGCGCTATCCGATGCCGCAACACTGTCGCTCGCACGCATGACCCGGATTCTTTTGGAGGGCGACGGGCGGGCCGCGTGTCGCGAAGCGGCGCTAGAGCTGGTCCAAGAGCACGCCGAATTCCGCTTTGATCCGTGGCCAGGCCGTTCGAGCGGATACATCGTCGATACCGTTCAGACCGTGTTCGATGCGTTTTTTCGCACGGAAAGTTTTGAGGAATGTCTGATCGACGTGGTCAATCGTGGCGGCGACGCCGACACGACAGGAGCGCTGGCCGGCCAGCTCGCCGGGGCGCTTTACGGCGTGCAGGCCATTCCAAACCGATGGCTCAAAAGGCTTGATCCGGCGGTGAACCTGGCAATCCGGGCGCAGTCGGAAGGTTTGCTCGCACTCGCACGTTCCAGGCAGCAGGCTGGGGAGGTGCCCGTCCTCAGCCGCCTGTGAACGCCTCTCCTCGCCCGTCCACGGTCTTTAGTCGCTGCAACCTGTCACCCTGGGTGATCGGTTCGCGCGAATTCCAGGACAATCCTCAGGCGCTGGAAATCGAAGGCGTCCACGCCACGGATCGCCGGCTGTTTGCGCGGCTGGCAACGATCGAGGATACGGAGGAGCGCGGCCAGGTGTTTCACGACTACCTTTCCGTGAAGTTTCGCCTTCACGAGTGGTCTGAACACCAGGCATCCGCACGGTCCAGTCTGAGGCACAGCTACGTGGCGTTTCTGCAAAACTGGGGTGCCGACA
>Ga0181516_10003221_pt1 | contig 11068 bp, 8 predicted proteins | sample PEATcosm2014_Bin_25_FD_121104 | JGI IMG/M metagenome (GOLD analysis project Ga0181516, IMG submission 121104) | Peatland microbial communities from MTU Mesocosm Facility, Houghton, MI, USA - PEATcosm2014_Bin01_10_metaG | ecosystem: Environmental > Terrestrial > Soil > Wetlands > Peat | place...
CGCCCGGCGAGATACCAGCCGATGTCGGGCAACAGACAGGCCAGCGACGCGCCCGCAAACAGCTCGGCCGCGACCGAACGATTGCCGGCGGCCACCGCGCCCGCGAGGATCAGCGTCGGCAGAGCCGGCACCGGCAGACCGACCTGGTCGAGCAGCACGTTGAGCACAACGAAGGTGATGCCGAACTGACCGGTCAATGAGGACAGCAGGTTTTCCATGGGGGGCTGGATGCCGTCGGCGGGCGGCTCAATTCAAATCCAGCACGGCCTGGTCAATGAAGCACCAGCTCCAGTCCTCCTCCGGCTCCAGCGAGCTGATGATCGGGTGCCCCGTGGCGTCGAAATGTCGGCTGGCGTGCCGGTTCTTGGAGTCGTCGCAGCATCCGACATGCCCGCAGCTACGGCACAGGCGCAGGTGGACCCAGTCATCGCCGAGCTTCAGACACTCCTCGCAGCCGTCACTGTTCGGTTGCGCGGGCTGGACGGATGCCAGGTGTTTGCAGCGTGCGGACATTGCTCCCTCTGGATTGACGCACGCTATCACTTGCCACCGGCGACCGCAAAATGCCGGGCCCGTGGCAGAATGAGCCCATGAGCCGTCCGCACCCGTTCGAGCTGACTGCGCCGATCGACCTCACCGATCACGTGCTCGGCGAGCCGCATGCCCCGGTCGAACTGGTGGAATTCGGCGATTTCGAGTGCCCGAACTGCAAGCAGGCGGCGCCGGCCGTCAAGCTGCTGCTGGAGCGCTTTCCGGGGCGGATCCGGTTTGCGTTCCGGCATTTCCCGCTCGAGGAAGTCCATCCGCACGCGCTGGCGGCCGCGGAGAGCGCCGAGATCGCCGCCGCGCAGGGCAAGTTCTGGCCCATGTACGACCTGCTGTTCGAGCACCAGCAGCACCTCCGGGGCAACAACCTGCGCAGCTACGCCGAGCGGCTGCAGCTCGATATGGCGCGTTACGCGGCCGAGCTCGACGACCATATCTACCTGCAGCGCATCCGCGAGCACGCCGCGATCGGGCGCAGCAGCGGCGTGCGCGGTACCCCGACCTTCTTCATCAACCGCAGGCTGCAGGACGTCTCCTACGGGCTGCACCTGCTGCACGATGCAGTAGCCGCGGCAGCGGCAGCGGCCGTGCACCGCTGAACGTCCCTCAGCGCGTCCAGGGCGCCGGCAGCTCCGGGTCGATCCCGCTGCGCTCGAGCGCCTGTGCCACGCTGCGCCGATCGATGTCGCCGCGTCGCGCCAGCGCATCGAGCGCCGCGAGCACGACATGGTGGCGATCCACTTCAAAGAATCGCCGCAGCGCCGCGCGGGTGTCGCTGCGACCGAAGCCATCGGTGCCAAGCACGGTGAAATTCGCCGCCAGGTAGGGCGCGATCAGCTGCGGATAGGCACGCACGTAGTCGCTGGCGGCAACGATCGGCGTATCACCAGGCAGGCTCTGCTCGAGATGTGACACCCGTGGGGCCTGCAGCGGGTGCAGCCGGTTCCAGCGCGCGACTTGCGCCGCCTCGCGCGCGAGCTCGCTGTAGCTGGTGGCACTCCAGATCTCGCTCGCGACGTGCCAGTCCTGCGCCAGGATGGTCGCCGCGGCACACACTTCGCGCAGGATCGCGCCCGATCCGAGCAGCCGCACGCTCGCGCGCCGAACCTCCGCGCCCACGACGGCGTGCCGATACAGACCGCGGAGGACCTGTGAGGCGGCCTCCCGTGGCAGCGAGGGCTGCGGATAGCTCTCATTGGTGACCGTCAGGTAGTAAAACGCGTCGTCGGACTGCTGCATCATCGAACGCGCGCCGTGATCGATGATCACCGCCAGCTCGCCGGCGAACGCGGGATCGTAGGCGCGACAGTTCGGAATGGCGGCGGCGGCGAGATGGCTCGAGCCGTCCTGGTGCTGCAGCCCCTCGCCGCCGAGCGTGGTCCTGCCGGCGGTGGCACCGATCAGGAAGCCGCGGGCACGCTGGTCGGCCGCAGCCCAGATCAGATCACCGACCCGTTGGAATCCGAACATCGAATAGAAAATGTAGAACGGCAGCAGGCGCTCGCCATGCACGCTGTAGGCCGTGGCTGCCGCCACCCAGGAGGACAGCGCCCCGGCTTCGGTAATGCCCTCCTCCAGTAGCTGGCCGTCGCGTGCTTCGCGGTACGCGAGCAGGGATCCGGCGTCCTCGGGTTCGTAGAGCTGGCCGCTGGGCGAGTAAATGCCGATCTGCCGAAACAGATTCGCCATCCCGAAGGTGCGCGCCTCGTCGGCGACGATCGGCACGATGCGCGGACCGAGCGTGCGGTCACGCAGCAGATTGCTGAACAGTCGCACGGCCGCCATTGTGGTGGACATCTCCTTGCCATCGGCCTCCAGTGCAAACGCGGCATAGCTGTCGAGCGGCGGCACGCCGATCGCCGGTGCATCGGCGCGCCGGCACGGCAGGTAGCCGCCGAGCGCAGCCCGGCGCGCTCGCAGGTACCGCAGCTCCTCGCTATCCTCGGCCGGCTTGATGAAGTGCAGCGCCGCGACCTGCTCATCGCTGAGCGGCAACTCGAAGCGGTCCCGCAGCCCGCGCAACGTCGCCAGGTCCAGCTTCTTCTGCTGGTGGGATGTCATCCGCGATTCCCCCGCGCCGCCCATGCCATAGCCCTTCTTGGTCTTCGCCAGAATCACGCTCGGCTGGCCGCGGTGCGCGCGCGCCGCCGCAAATGCGGCGTACAGCTTGCGCAGGTCGTGACCGCCGCGCTTGAGTGCATCGATTTCAGCCAGCGACATATTCGCCACCAGCGCGCGCAGCTCGGGATCGAGCTGGAAGAAGTGCGCCTGGTTGTAGGCGCCGTCGTTGGCGCCAAGCGTCTGGTACTGGCCGTCGGTGGTTTCGGCAAAGCGCCGCAGCAGTGCGTGATGCGTATCGCGCGCGAACAGCGGATCCCAGTCGGAGCCCCACAGGACCTTGATGACATTCCAGCCGGCGCCGGTGAACAGTCCTTCCAGTTCCTGGATGATCTGGCCGTTGCCGCGCACCGGTCCATCGAGCCGCTGCAGATTGCAGTTGATGATGAAAGTGAGGTTGTCGAGCTGCTCGCGTGCCGCCAGCGTCAGCGCGCCGACGGACTCGGGCTCATCCATCTCGCCGTCGCCGAACACGCCCCAGACATGGCGCTCGGCGGTCTCGGCCAGATGGCGATGGTCGAGATAGCGCATGAAGCGCGCCTGATAGATGGCGTTGATCGGGCCGATGCCCATCGATCCGGTGGGCACCTGCCAGAAGGCGGGCATCAGCCAGGGATGCGGATAGGAGCACAGGCCGCGGCCGCCCACCTCCTGCCGGAAGTGCGCCAGCTGATCCTCGCTCAGCCGGCCTTCGAGGAAGGCACGCGCATAGACACCCGGCGCCGAATGCGGCTGAAAGAACACCAGATCGCCATTGCGCCGATCGTCGGAGTCGGCGCGAAAGAAATGATTGAAGCCGACCTCGAAGATCTCCGCGGCCGACGCATAGCTGGCCACGTGGCCGCCGAGCTCACCATAGGCTTCGTTGGCGCGCACCACCATGGCGAGCGCGTTCCAGCGCAGGATGGCGGTGATCCGCTCCTCGAGCGCGACATCGCCCGGGTGGACCGCCTGCTGCTCGAGCGCGATCGTGTTGCGATACGACGAATAGGGCAGCGCGTGCGTCAGGATGTCGAGCTGACGTGCCTGCTCCTCCAGTTGCGACAGCAGGAACACCCCCCGGGCCTTGCCGTGGCGCTTGACCACCGCCTCGAGCGCGTCGAGCCATTCACGCGTCTCTTCCGGGTCGGCGTCTGAAATTCGCTGTCCGGGCCCGGTCATCGTCTCTCTCCAGCGTCAACCGAAATCCTGCCGAAACGCTCCATTCCTCAACGGGTGCGTAGCTTACGCTCGCACGCTATCATCGCACTCATTCACTGCCGAACCGGAGTAGCGACCATGAAAGTCCGCATGAAGGTCAGCCAGAGAACTCTCCTCACCGCGCTGTTGGTGGCCGCGGGCGCGATTGCCGCACCCGCGCTCAGCACCGCTGGGATCGTGGTGGATGTGGACGTGGCGCCGCCCGCACCGCAGGTCGAAGTCGTCCCGGAAGCGCGCCCGGGCTTCGTCTGGGCGCCGGGTTTTTGGGCCTGGCGCGGCGGCAATCATGTCTGGGTGCGCGGCCACTGGATCCGCGAACGTCCGGGCTACCACTGGGTGCCGGACGCCTGGGTTGCTGCAGGGCCGCGCTGGCATTACGTGCCGGGCCACTGGGCACCCTGAACCGGCAGTCGAAGCCGTCGCCGTCTGACATAAACAGGGGTGTAAACCGCAATTGTGAGCAGACGTTCAGCGTGGCTTAATGTGGTGCGGGTAATATAGATTTTCGAGAATTTCGTCGCTATCGAGGCAGCTATGAACGCCATTACCAGATTGAACGGGCTGCGGGGCGCAGCACTTGCGCTGGGCGCCGCCTTGAGCTTGGTTTGCGCGCCGGCACCGGTCCTGGCAGCCACCCATTACAGCGGCGGCTACAGCGGCGGCCACTATTCGGGCGGCTACGGCGGAGGCTATCGCGGCGGCTACGGCTACGGCGGCTGGCACGGTGGCTACTACGGTTGGCGCGGCGGCTATTACGGCTGGCGCGGCGGGTATGGCTGGGGCTGGTGGGGTTGGCCGAGCGGCCTGTTTCTGGCCACGGTGCCCTTTTATTACTCGACCCTCTGGTGGAATGGGGTCCCGTACTACTACGGGGATGACGCCTATTACATCTGGAGCAACTCGGCGAACGGCTACGTTTCCGTCGTACCGCCGCCGGAGATCGCCGGTCAGGCGCCTGCCCCAGGCGCGGCACCGGGCGGTGCGGCGCCGGGCGCGGGCCAGCCGGGCGCGCCCTATTCGACCGCGCCGGGCGCCACTGACCTGTTCGTATATCCGAAGAATTCCCAGAGCGAAGCGCAGGTCGCTCAGGATCGCAAGGAATGCCAGGCCTGGGCGGCCTCGCAGGCCGGCGCCGGTGGCGCGAGCAATCGTGGCGATGACCTGCGGGCGCAGACCGCTTGTCTCGAGGCGCGCGGCTACAGCGTGAAGTGACCTCGGTCCTGTTTGTCTGCATGGGCAATATCTGCCGTTCGCCCACCGCGGAGGCGCTGTTTCGGCAGCTGGCGCCGCAACTCGCGCCGCACATGCAGTTCGAGATCGATTCAGCGGGCACCCACGGCTACCATATCGGCGCACCACCGGATAAACGCTCGCAGCGGGCGGCGCGCCGTCATGGCATCGACATCTCCGGTCTGCGCGCGCGCCGCCTGCAAGCGGACGATTTCGAGCGCTTCGACTGGATCGTCTTCATGGACGAGACCAACCGGCGCGATGCGCTGGCGCTGACTGCGCCAGGCGGGCGTGCCCGACTGGCGCGCCTGCTCGATTTCGCGCCTGAGCAGTCGCTGCGCGACGTGCCGGATCCCTATTATGGCGAGGCTGATGAATTCGACCGGGTCGCGGCGTTGATCGATACCGGCGTCCGCGGAATGATCGGAGCGCTGCGCAACGCCTGATGTCGCGCCGCGCAGCGCCTGATGTCGCGAAGCGCCGCGAAGCGCGGCGCAGCAGTCGGCCTGAAGCCGATCAGCGCTGCGCCTGACTTTGCCGGCGTGCGCCCTGCCCGCTGGATGCGCGCGCAGCGGCCTGCTTCGACTGCACTGCCTGGATCAGCTTGTCGAATGGCTGGTTGAATTTCTCCACCCCCTCATCCTCGAGCTGCCGCGTGATGACATCGATGTCGATGCCGAGTTTCGCCAGCGACGCAAACATCTCGCGCGCATGCTCGAGCTGTTCGCCGAGCCGTGATTGCGGTTGGCCGTGATCGCGGTAGGCCAGCACGGTCTCCATCGGCATGGTGTCGATGGTATTGGGACCGATCAGCGCCTCGACGTATTTGATATCGCTGTAGCTCTTGTCCTTGGTGCTGGTGCTGGCCCATAACAGCCGCTGCACCTGCGCGCCCTTCGCCTGCAGCGCGACAAAGCGATCGTGCGCGAACACGTGCTTGTGCATCTGATAGGCCAGCTTGGCACTGGCGATCGCCACTTCGCCGCGCAGCGACTTGGCGCTGGCGGCATTGCCGCCGCCCTTGGCCGCGAGCTGGTCGAGCATCGGGTCGATCAGGGCGTCGATGCGGCTGATGAAGAAACTCGCGACCGAGGCGACATTGGCGATCGACTGCTTTTGCGCCACCCGCGCCTCGAGTCCGGCGAGATAGGCATCGATCACTTCGTGGTAGCGCGGCAATCCGAACAGCAGCGTCACGTTGATGCTGATGCCTTCGCTGATCAGTTGCGTGATCGCGCCGAGGCCCGCCTTCGTTCCGGGCACCTTGATGAAGACATTGGGCCGATCGAGCGCCTTCCACAGCCGGCGCCCTTCCGCGACGGTGCCGGCGGTGTCGTGCGCGAGATGCGGGTTGACTTCGAGGCTGACGAATCCGTCCAGGCCCCGGGTGGCATCGAACACCGGCCGGAACTCATCGGCCGCCTGCCGTACATCCTGCTGGCTTAAGTGCTCGTAGATCGACACCGTATCGAGCCCGCGGCCGCTGAGCTCGCCAATCTGATCGTCATAGGCCGCGCTCTGCGCGATGGCCTTCTCGAAGATCGCCGGGTTGGAGGTCATTCCGGTCAGGGAATCCTGCGCAATCAGCGCATGCAGCTGGCCGCTGCTGAACAGATCGCGATGGATGTAGTCGAGCCAGATCGATTGGCCGAGCGCCGCGAGTCGATTCAACGGATTATTTGCCATGGCTGCCTCCTGGAAGGGCCGCGAGTATGGCACCGATGTCTGGCGGCGTCGCGCCCGCGGCAGGACGCCCGCGTCAATATTCAAACTGATAGCTCAAGCCGATGCTGCTGCCCGGATCGTTCTGTGGCGTTTCACCCTGCACGGTGCCGCCCCCGGTGCCGACCGCAGACTGGATCTTGAGGCTCTTGGTCAGATCGACCTGCACCAGTGCCTGCGTGGTGCCGGTCGTGAACTGCTTGGCGCCCACGTACACGCGGCTGGACACATAGCGGCCGGCCTCGATCGTGGCGCCGGTGTTGGTGCCCTGCGCCGACGGGGCGCCGGTGGCGTTGCTGACCGTGTTGGTGCTGCTGCTGATCGCCAGGCGATCGAGCCGCAACTTGCGCTGCACCGCGGTCAGCGGATTGAGGCCGTTGCCGCCGATACCGCTCATGGTCGCGAGCGCAGCGGCGATCTGCGCGATCTGCAGCGTCGAGAGCTGCGCCGGATCGGCGCCGAACAGCAGTCGCGCCAGGATCTGATCCTGCGGCTGCTCCGGGGTGCTGCTGAGGGTGATCAGCGGTGCATCGGCATAGCCGCCGACATTGAGCGTGTAGGTGACGCCGTTGCTGATGTTGGTGGCGGTGAAGTCGAGCGTGGGATCGATCCGCTTCTTCAGCCCGCTGCCGTTGAAGCTGAGGCGACCACTGGTGAAGGTCAGCGTCGATCCCGCCAGGCTGATGGTGCCGCTGCGCATGTCGAACCCGCCGCTGATGGTTGGGTCATCGGCGGTGCCGCCGACGTGCAGGGAGCCGCCGAGCTCCGCGTCGAGCCCGCGCCCGCGCACGAACACCGCGCGAGGCGCATCGACCGTCAGATCCAGTCCGATGAGGAAGGTGCTCGGGCGCGGCGGCTGCACCTGCTGGCCGGGCTTGCGCACGTCGAGCACCGCCACCGTCGGCGGCAAGGCGTTCGGGATGGTCAGATCGGCGCGAATGATGCGCAGGCGCCCCGCCGCCTCGATCCGCTGGCGCAGCGGCCCGCTGATGGTCAGGTCCATGTCGGCGGTCGCTGTGATCAGGTCGCTGGCGAACGGACGCGCATTGCGCGCCTCGAGCGTCAACGACAGCGGTAAGCCGTCCTTGAGTCCCAGCGAGCCTTTGGCCGAGATCGTGCCCGCACCGGCATGCGCGATCAGGTTCTGCAACCTCACCTGGTCACCGTCGGCATCGAGCGAGCCGCTGATATCCGACAGGTGCAGTCCGCGAGCAAAGTCCTGGATCTCGGCGCGCGTCAGCGTGACCTTGCCGTGCGCCTGCGGATCGGCCAGCGTGCCGGCGAGATCCGCGTGCAGGTCGACATCGCCCCGCACCCGCTGGCCCCCGGCTTCGAGAATCGGATTCAGCAACACCAGGTCGAAGGTGCCATTGGCCTTGAGCGCAATGGGTGCGCTGCGATTGAGCGGCGCCTGACCTTCGATCTGCAGCCGCAGACGCTCCCCGGCGTCGGCCTCCAGCTTGACCTGCGCGACGGTCTGCTGGAGCTGCGCCTCGATGGTGATGTTGCCGGCGGGCAGTCCGCGCGCCGAGCCGCTGTGAGCGCGCAGCCCGCGGCCGTTCACGCGCACGCTGCCGGTGGGCGCGGAGGCACTGCCGTGCAGCTCGACATCGATGTCGAGCTGGCCGTCGGCCCTGGCGTTGGGCAACCAGGGATGCAGCAGATCCGAAGTCAGATTGTGGAGCGATGCGGTCAGATCCAGCACCGGTGCCAGCCGGCCTCGAGCCTCGAGCACGCTGGCGCCGATGTTCAGGCGCAGCTGATCGACGCTCAGGCCGTCTGCAAACGACACCACGCTCGGTGAAGCCAGATGCGCGCCTTCACCGCGATACTTGAAATCGAGCGCCGTGACGTGCAGCTCGCGCCGCTCGGCATCGACTGTCGCCGACCCCTCCACCTGCGAGCGCGTGGTCTCATCGCCTTCGGTCGCAGCCTTCACCTGCAATACCACCGCACTGAGAGGCCCCTGGATCTGCGCCGACAGGTTGGCCGGCACGCCCTTGATCAGCGTTTGTGTCGACAGCCGCAGCTCCAGGTTCGGCGTGGTGGTGAGCGAATCGATGTCGCCGCTCAGATCGAGCGCCGTGAGCTGCTGCGCCGGCACGCCGGCGTCCTTCGCCTCGACGTGCACGTGTGCCCGGCCGCCCGGTGCGGCGCCATCGAAGTCCGCGCGCGCGCTGAGGCTGCCCTGCAACGGTTGGCCGAGCAGATTAGCCAGGTCATCGAGGTGCGGCAGGTCCAGCTCGAGCTCGCCGCGCGGCGCCCCGGCGCCGGCCGGCACGCGCACTTCCCCCCGCGCCTGCAGGCTCTTCCAGCTGCCGCGCTCGATCCGAGCATCGAGCGAGCCGTCGGCGCCGCCTTGGATGCTGGCATCGAATGCGATCGGGGCCTGATCGAGCGTGCCGGTGAATGCGACCTCACCCATCGGCCGCTGCGGCAGGTCACGCGCCCGCAGCTGCAGATGCAGCGCACCGCTCTGCGTGCCGTTGATGCCCACCTGTCCATCGACGTCGGCGTTGACTGCCAGTCGAGGCGCCTGGCCCTGCAATTGGCCGCGCGCATTGGCAGCACCGGCCAGCATGGGCGACAGCGCCGCCAGATCGGGCAGCGCCAGCGTCCAGTCGAGATCCAGCGCCGAGCTGTCGATGCGCCCGTGCACCGCGGCCTGCGCACGCGCAGAGCTCAGCGTCGCGCGCGTGACCTCGATACCGCGCTGATCGAAGTTCAGCGCGGCGCCGAAGCGGCTGTCCGCCGTCAGCAGTCGCGCCAGCGGCCCCCGGCCCCCATCAACCGCCAGTGCGCTCGAGACCTCCAGGCGGGACAGCGCCGGCGCGGTGTGCAGCTGCGCAACGAGCGTACCGTGGCCGGTCAGATCGAGCGCTGCCAGCGCGGCCAGCGGCTTGAGATCATTGAGCGTCGCAGTCAGCGAGGCCGTGCCGTCGGCGCCGGTGCCGCTCCAGCGCCCATTGGCGCTCAGCAGTGCGTGCGATGCGGTCACCTCGATCGGCCGCCCCGGCTGATCCAGATGCATTTCGGCCCGCGCGGACACCGGAGCGCCGGCCAGCAGGGTGCCGAAGCGGCCCGGCAGCGTGAGGCCGGTGGCGCGAGCCTCGAGCGCCAGCGCGCCACCCTGCCCATTCAGGTTTGCCGCCAGCGTCGCCAACTGCACGCCGGGCATCGACACCCCCGCCGCCTCGAGCTGCGCGGTGACGGTGGGCGCATTCCAGGCGCCCTGCCAGTGGCCCAGCAGGTGCAGCCGTTGCCAGCCGACGCCGGGTCGCGGCGATGCCGCTTCGGCATCGAGCGCAATCTGCAGCATCGCCGCCCCGGTGCGCGCATCGATGGTGCCATCGGCATTGGCGCTCAAGGTCCCGGCCTTGACGGCGATCGTGGTCTTGACCGCCTCGCGCGGCCCGGTGAGCGACAGATGAATGGCCAGCGCACCGATGGTCGGCACCTGCGCCAGATGCGCCAGCGGCCCGGCGGCATCCTCCTGCAGGTCGAGTTGCGCCTGCAATTGCTGCGCGTCGAATTGCACCGCAGCGCGATAGGTCGATGGCACCGCATCGAGTCGACGCGCCTCGAACTGCAGCGACGCCTGCTGCAGCGACACCCATACGCCGCTGCCGTTCAATTCGAGCGCGACCGCGCTGCCCGTCAGCGGCGCACCCAGATCCGCGCGCTCGACCTCGAGCCGGTCGACCCGCAGCTGCGGCCAATGATGGCTGCGGGTGGGCTTGTGATCGTTCGGATAAGCCGGCGCGCGCGGCATGTCGACATGCGCGGCCGACAGCGAGCTCACATCGGCGCGATTGGCGAGCAGCGCCCAGGGCGACCATTGCAGTTTCGCGTCATCGATCGACAGCCACAGCCCCTGCGGATCGCGCAGCTCGAGCCGCTTGAGCGCAAGCTGCTCAGGGAAGTGGCCGTCGAGACCGCTCAGGCGCACGTTGCCGTGCGTGAGCTCGGCGGTGAGGTGCTCGATCCACACCCGCCCGCTGGCGCTGTTGGCGATGACATACACGGCCACCGCCAGCAGCAGCGGCAGCGCGATCAGCGCCAGCACACTGAAGAGCAGCACCCGGTATCGGCGTCGCATCAGAACACCTGTCCCAATCCCACGTAGATCTCCACGAACGGGAAGCCTCTTGGGACCCCTCCATAGCCATAGATCGCAGGGTGCGCACCCGGGAAGCCGAGGTCGAGGCGGATCGGTCCGATCGGCGTGTAGTATCGCAGACCGGTACCAAAG
>Ga0181516_10003222_pt1 | contig 11066 bp, 11 predicted proteins | sample PEATcosm2014_Bin_25_FD_121104 | JGI IMG/M metagenome (GOLD analysis project Ga0181516, IMG submission 121104) | Peatland microbial communities from MTU Mesocosm Facility, Houghton, MI, USA - PEATcosm2014_Bin01_10_metaG | ecosystem: Environmental > Terrestrial > Soil > Wetlands > Peat | place...
GGGAAAGGACCGTCCTTGGGAGTGTAGGAGGCATCGCGAGGCAGGTCTTTCTCCTTCGCATCTGGATCCTTGTACGAGACTGCCATCAGTCGCGCCACGCCCTCGGCATTCATGCGGAACGGCTTTTGACCGTTCGGAGTGTCGGGCCCATCGGTTGCAAGTGGCACGTCGGGAGTATCGAACCCGGCCCACTTCTTCTGCTCCGCATCCCACCAGACCAACGGCTTGCTGTTGGCGAATGGTTTCCCATCCTTGTCGCAAGAGGCGCGGTTATAGAGGATGTGCATGTTGCCCGGCCAGGTCCATCCAAAGCCAGGGTAAATGCCGAGTCCACTGGGATCGGTTTTGTTGTCGCGGCGCTTCGTAAGGTTCTTGCCGCCCTTGAAGACACCCGCGTAAATCCAGGCTCCCGCAGATGTTGTGCCATCCGGCTGAAGATCGGCAATGCCATTCACCGGCAGACCGGTCTTCAGGTCGAAGCCGCCAATCTCCTTCAGCACGGCTTCCGCGCGACCTTGCGCAGGATAGTTCCATACCGCTTTCTGTATGGCCTGATCCTTCGGGTCAGTCGAGTTCTTGTAGAGTTCGCGGACCTTCTGCATCAACACGTCGAAGATCTCAAGGTCATCTTTCGCGGTCCCGGGAGCATTCACGGCCTTGTAGCGCCATTGCAGCATGCGTCCGGATCCAGCGATTGTGCCTTCCTTCTCCATGAAGTACGCCGCAGGAAGCAGCAGTACTTCCGTCTTGATGGTCTTAGGGTCCACGCCGGGGCGCTGCCAGAAGCAGGCTGTCTCGGTTTGCCACAAGTCCTGAACCACCATCATGTCGAGCTTGCCCAACGCCTCAAGTGTCACCTTCAGGTTCGGGTTTGTGACCGCGGGATTCTGACCAGTGACGTAGAGCATCTTGGTGCGCCCGGAGAGCGCTCCCTCGATGATGGCAAGTACGGAGTAGTCTTTGGCAGCATTCTTCTTGGGCAACCATCCATAGCCGAAATCATTTTCTGCTGTGGCGTTGTCGCCATACCATGCCTTCATCGTATTGATGAGGAACTTCTCGCGGAATGTACCGCTGTTCTTCGTCCAATCCTTGAGAGTCGGCTCGTTATGGTTGGGGTAGCTGAGGTATCCCGGCATATAGCCGTAGAGCACCGCCATGTCGGAAGCACCCTGCACATTGGGTTCACCACGCAGGGCGTTCACGCCTCCACCAGGCTTGCCCATGTTCCCAAGCAGCATTTGCAGAATGCCGTAGCAACGGATGTTCTGCACGGCCACAGTGTGCTGCGTCATTCCCAGCGCATACATGATTGTGCCGGGACGATTCTTCACCATCGTGTCCGCAATCAGTTTGATCTGCTCTTCTGGAATGCCCGAAATCTCAGAACCAGCCTTCAACGTGTAGCGGCTGTAGAACTTCTTCAACTGCGCAAATACGCAGTGCGGATCTTCGAGAGACTTGGCCTTCTTCGGCTTCTTGTCTGCTGCTGTGTCATATCCCCATGAGACGTTGTCGTAGTGACGGGTCGCCTCATCGTAGCCGCTGAACAATCCATCCTCGAAGCTGAACTCACCCTTCGTCATCAGAAGCGCGTTGGTGTGCGTCTTCACGAACTCCTCGTCGTACAACTTGTTTTCGAGGATGTAGCTGATCATCGAATTGAGGAACGCGATATCAGCACCCGGGCGGATGCGCGCGTAAATGTCGGCAATCGACGAAGTGCGGTTAAAGCGGGGATCGACATGGATCACAATCGCGCCTTTTTCCTGCGCCTTGCGAATCCACTTCATCGCCATCACATGGTTCTCTGCAGCATTGCTGCCTTCAATCAGGAAGACCTTTGCGTTCTGCAGATCCAACCAGTGATTGGTCATTGCTCCACGGCCGAACGATGCCCCCAAACTGGGGACTGTGGGGCTGTGTCAAAGTCTTGCCTGATGTTCCACTTGCACAGTGCCCAACAGGCGCCCCATCTTGGTGATCATGTAGCACTCTTCGTTGGTGTTCTGTGCGCCGCCAATGAAACCAATGGCGTCCGTGCGGTTTACCGGAACGTCCTTGTCGCCATCCTTCTCTGTAGCAATCCAGTTGGCATCGCGAGTTTCTTTGATTCTCTTCGCCACCAGATTCAGTGCGTCATCCCAGCTGATGTCTTCCCACTTGTCGCTCCCAGGCTTGCGAATCATGGGTGTCTTAACGCGCTGGTCTGATTTATGTGCGGCTACCATTGCGGCGCCTTTGCTGCAAAGCGCACCCTCGTTAATCACGTGATCCGAATCGCCTTCCAGGCTCACAAGCTCGCCATCTTTAACATGGCAAATCATGCCGCAACCACAAGAACAGAAGTTGCAGGCGGTGGTAAATTCCTCTGTGCCTGCCAGCTTCTCTTTCTTTATTGCCGCATGCGCTTCTGGACCGTGAATGCCCAATTCCGCTAGACCGGCGGTGGCGCCTAGCTTTAGTAAATCTCTCCGGCTAATGGTCATGTGTCCCCTTTGTTTTGCGCGTGAAATCCCGGCAGGCGCACCCCTTGCGCGCTGCCCCATGAGAGATGATGTCGCGCAATGCACGCTTTGACAGTGACATTCGTCACCATGTGGTGGGTCTCACGACCGGAGGCAAAATTGGGAAGTCGCTTTTCAGCTAGAAGACAAGCACCTTATCCGCATCTTCAGTCCAACTGGTCAGGTCATCGAGGGTGCTGCGTTTGACCACGGAGAGCAGCATTTCATCCCCAAAACCGCGCTGTTCCAGGCAGGTCTTGCAGGCGCCGATCGTTGCGCCGCGCTGCGCCAGTTGGGCGAGCATTTCCTGCGGATTGTAAAACGCATTCAGCGGCGCGACCTGACCCAGTCCGGCCAGCACTCCGTCGCCGAAGAGGAATACCTGTAGCTGATTGGCCGACGAACGCGCCAACGAAACCGCGAGCCGCAGTCCGTTGAAAGTACGTTGCGATCCATAGGGAGCGTCGTTAAGAACAAAAAGGAATTTCATGGCCGCCTTCCAGAAAATGTGCTGCAGGCATTGTAAACGCTGGGTGCCGCGTGATTTGAGGCTTCATTTGAAGCAGAACTGCGATTGGCGACGTGGTGAATCGTCCGGAGGCCCGATGTTACTGAGTCGTCAATGGTCAAGCGAGATTGGCAAACCATTGCCGGACTGGTAACAACGGATCGTTCAAGGATTACCTGAAGAGTGAATCGTTCATGCGGGGAGCTCAGTCGAAGACGGATACTTGTGCTGTTCCCTTCCCTCCTTGCCGTCGTACTTCTTGGTGCTCTTGAAAAGTTCGTAGCGTCCATCGCCGGCGAGGTAGCGGCAACGTTCACGGAGCGATTGCATCTCTGCCGCGGACATCGGTTTGAAATTGGAGGCGATGGCCAGGTTCTGCTCTAGCACGTCGAGCGAGTCGATGCCGGAGATGGTGGTGGTGACCGGCAGGCTCATGGCGTAGCGAAGAGCTTCGTGCGGAGTGGCCGCGCCGCCGACAATAATTTCTCCGCTGCCGCCGAATGATTTCATGCCCAGCACGGCGATACCACGGCGCGCGGCTTCGGGAAGGACCTGCGTTTCAAAGCTGCGGTAGGTTGCATCCAGGCAGTTCAGCGGCATCTGCACCGAGTCGAATGGAAAGTCATGCGAGAGCATCTTGAGATGGATCGCCGGGTCCTTGTGTCCGGTGAATCCTACGTGACGCACCTTGCCCTGGCGCTTGGCATCCGCCAAGGCTTCGGCTGCGCCATTGGGAGCGAAGATGAGATCGGGATCGTTGTAATAGACGACCTCGTGAATTTGCCAGAGGTCGAGGTAGTCGGTGTGCAGACGGCGCAGAGATTGTTCAAGCTGGCGCATGGCGGTGGCCTTGTCACGGCCATGGGTGCAGACCTTGGTCATGACGAAGGCGTGCTGGCGGCGTCCTTTCAGAGCCTGGCCAAGACGCTCCTCGCTTTCGCCGTCGTGGTACTCCCAACAGTTGTCGAAAAAGTTCACGCCTGCGTCCATGGCGCGGGAGACAATTTCGGTTGCCTCCTGCTGACTGGAGGCAGAGCCGAGATGGTAGCCGCCGAGACCGAGAGCGGAGACCTGCGTGCCGGAGCTTCCGAATGGACGCATCGGCACCGGTCCATGCGTGGGCGACTGAGGTGAACCGGAGCCCGATTGCGCAAGTACGTTGCTGGCCGTGATACCTGCGGTGACAAGGGCAGCGCGTGAAATGAAATCCCGGCGATTCAGTTGATTCATGGCGTGCTCCTCATGCGGACTTGGGAAATGGCTTGCCGGAATTTTCTGTGGCCTTGAGCATCTCTTTCACCTCAGACTGCTGCGTATCCAGCGGGAACTCGTGAGCGAGGCGCGCTTCCGGGTTATCGAACTTGAGCGAGACTTTGTAGAGCTCGTAACGTCCGTCGCCGGATACAGGTTTCAGGCGGTCGCGAAGGGCCTGCATCTCAGCGGAAGACATGGGCTGGAAATTCTGCGCGAGTTGAAGATTCTGCCGCAGGATTTCAGGCTTCTCCATTCCGGTGATGGTAACTGCGACGGGCAGGCTCATGGCATAGCGCAGGGATTCCTCGGGAGTGATGACGCCTTGCTTGACGGCATCGCCGTGGCCGCTGATGGGCTTCATGCCGAGCGGCGCAATGCCGCGCTTTACCAGCTCAGGCAGGACCTGCTGCTCGAAGCTGTGGAAGTGATAGTCAAAGGCGTTCAGCGGCATCTGCACGGAGTCGAAAGGAAATCCGGTGGCGAGCATCTTGAGGTGAATGGCAGGGTCTTTGTGTCCGGTGAATCCGACGAAACGAACCTTGCCCTGCTCTTTGGCTTTGCGCATGGCTTCGGCGGCTCCGTTGGGGCGCGTGAAGAGATCGGGGTCGTTATCGAATGCAACTCCGTGAATCTGCCAGAGGTCGAGATGATCGGTCTGGAGGCGGCGCAAAGATTGCTCAAGCATGGTCATGGCCAGTGCAGCTTCACGGCCATGCGTGCAGACCTTGGTCATGAGGAAGACTTTGTCGCGGCGGCCTTTGAGTCCCTTGCCCATCCAAATCTCTGACTTGCCAATGTGGTATTCCCAACAATTGTCAAAGAAGGTGATGCCGCCATCAACGGCTTGCTGAACCAAGGTGATTGCGGTCTTTTCGTCGGCGGCGTCGCCGAGGTGATGGCCACCCATGCCGAGTGCTGAAACCTTTTGCTCAGTGCGGCCAAAGTTACGAAGAGGGATGCCCAAGAGAGCTCCTTGCAGAATCTACTTTTGCTCATTGTCCGATGCGAGAGGAGAACGGCGGGGATGGTTCCAAACGAGGTCAGCCCGGCGAAGTTTGCAGCTTAAGAAATTCTTTTGCAATTGCGGAAACATCCTGCTTCTGCACGTCTGCCGCATAGTTCATCTGGCGCATTTGCGCGACGCTGATTTTGCCTCCGAGGCGATTCAGAGCTGCTGCGATTTCAGGGTGGGTGTTGAGAACCGCACGCCTGACAATTGGGACAGCATCGTAGGGTGGGAAATAGCTGCGGTCGTCGGCGAGCACAATTAAATCCAGCGCGGATATCAATGCGTCGGTGTTCGCTCCGGCGATTACATCGACCCGGTTGGACTGAATGGCGCGATAGAGCAGGCCGAGGTCCATGACGCGTGGGGCTTCCTGAAAGTTGAGCCCGTAGGTGCGCGCCAATCCGGTGAAGCCATCCTGACGTTCGAGAAATTCGTAGCCCACGCCGAGGCGAAGTTGCGGCGCGTGTGGGGCGAGTTGCGACAAGGTTTGTATCTGCAAGCGGCGCGCGTCATTGTTGCGCATGATGATGGCGAAGCTATTGTTGAAGCCCAGCGGAGGCAAGACCTGAAGGTCGAAGCGGCGCCGGTATTCCTCTGTCACACGTTGGAGAACCTGGGCGTGGTCTGCGCTGGGATGCTGCTTCAGGATGGCTCCCAAGGCGGTTCCCGTGTACTCGACATACGTATCGATGCGTCCGGCGAGAATCGCCTGCTGGCAGATATAGGTACCCGCGAGATAGAACCTGCGCTCAACGGGCTCGCGCGAAAGCTGCTCAATGCTCTGCGCGAGAATCTCTCCAAGGATTAGCTGCTCTGTGAAGTTCTTTGTGCCTACCGCGATCTGGTTCTTGTGAGATAGACAGCCAGACATCGACACAGCGGCCAGCCCGGTGATGAAGCTTCGCCGATCCATGTTTAATGGTTCCTGCGCTGCATGAAAGTTTGCAGGAGGCCGAGGGCGGAGTCGGCGAGCAATGCCATGAGTGCTGCGGGTATGGCCCCGGCGAGGATGACGTGCGTATCGACCATGGCGAGACCGCGGAAGATGAACTCGCCGAGGCCTCCGGCACCGATGGCGGCAGCAATGGTTGCGACGCCGATGGTGATGGCTGTGGCGATGCGAACTCCGGTGAGCAGGACGGGAGTGGCGAGAGGCAGTTCCACGTGCCAGAGCAGCTCAATGGATGTCATGCCCATGCCTTCGGCGGCCTCGCGCACGGGAGGGTCCACTCCCGCGATGCCCGTGTAGGTGTTGCGCACGATGGGCAGCAGCGCGTAGAGAACGAGGGCGGTGATGGTGATGCGGTCGGCACGGACTCCGAGCCATGGCAGGGGAAGCAAAAGGCCGAAGAGCGCGAGGCTGGGGATGGTTTGAATGACATTGGTGGTGCCGAGGATGATGGCCTTCAAGGCGGGGCGGCGGGTGAGGAGTATGCCGAGCGGAACGCCGACGAGAATGGCCAGAGACATGGATACCGTGACGAGCCATAGGTGTTCGGCGGTGAGCGTTAGAATCTCTCGGCGATGGTTGGCAATAAAGTCGAGCACACGAACTCCACGAATCACGCGGCGAGAATCTGCTGGCTCATCCGGAAGGCGTCCACATAGGGCGTCACGTGGTCATCTTTGGAGTGCACGAAATCGTGAGGCGTATAGATTCCGTGCAGGCTGCCGGATTCCATGAGAGCGATGCGCGTGCCGAGCAACAAGGCCTCGCCAACATCGTGAGTGACGAAGACAACTGTCTTGCGAAGGCGCTGCTGAAGCTGTTTGAATTCGCGCTGAATCTCGGCGCGGGTGATGGGATCGAGTGCGCCGAAGGGCTCATCCATCAGGAGAATTGGCGGGTCTGCGGCGAGAGCCCTGGCGAGGCCTACGCGCTGGCGCTGTCCGCCGGAGAGTTGGTTGGGATAGCGATTGGCGAACTCCGACGGCAGGCCGACGACCTGTAAGACCTCGGCAACACGAGCGGCTATTCTTGCGCGCTCCCAGCCCTCAAGTTTTGGGATGAGCGCGATGTTCTGATGGACGGTGTAATGCGGAAAGAGGCCGACCTCCTGAATGGCGTAGCCAATGTGGCGGCGAAGCTGAACGACATCCCACTGCGTGGTCGAGGTGCCCTCGACGCGGACCTCTCCTTGAAACGGAACGAGCAGACGATTGATCAACTTGAGCGAAGTAGTCTTGCCAGAGCCGCTGCGGCCGAGGAGCATCAAGGTCTCTCCCCGGTCGATAGAGAGATTCAGGTTCTGGAGCAGAGTGCGCTGAGGATCAATGCGGTAGGAGACATTTACGAATTGGACGACGGGCTCGGCTTGATCGCTCATCGGAGGTGGTGAAGGTTCGATGCGCGCGCTTCGTCGTGAGCAGCCTCAAGGGAGAGACTTGGGCTATCCGCAGGAGGTGTCCGGATAGCCCATGGGGGAACTATTCGCCGATGTTGAGAGCGCGTTTGAAGCTGCCACGCTCCTTTGCGATCTTTTCCTGAAGCAGCGTGATGGCGTAGATAAGCTGCTCGGGGCGGGGCGGGCATCCGGGAACATAGACGTCCACGGGAATCCACTGATTGACGCCCTGCACAATAGCGTAATTGTTGAAGACTCCGCCGGAGGTAGCGCATGCGCCCATGGAGATGACCCACTTGGGCTCAGGCATCTGCATGTAGAGCTGGCGAATGACGGGAGCCATTTTCTGCGAGACGCGCCCGGCGATGATCATGAGGTCCGACTGGCGCGGCGAAGGACGGAACACTTCAGCGCCAAAGCGGGCGATATCAAAGCGCGATGCGCCCATGGCCATCATCTCAATGGCGCAACAGGCAAGGCCAAAGGTCATGGGCCAAATGGAATTCTTGCGAACCCAGTTGACGGCCGAGTCGAGCGTGGTGAGCATGACGCCCTCCTGCTCGTGACTGCCTCCATAGGTGACCTGCGCAATGCGAGCCGGACTTTGCGGGTCTCCGGCAAGCGCCTGGAAGCGCTCGGTTCCAGATACATTCTTTTCCATAGTCCCCCACTGAACTGGCAATTGTATCGCGAGGGACGTGGGGAATCCACTGCAGAGTGCGCGAGAATGCCTACTTCAATCGGCTTTGTGTGCAATCCGATACTGGCCGCGAGGCGCGGCTCCTGCTACCTTAAGCATATGCATAGCCCCGGCGTTTGCGGAGTAGTACTGGCGGTCGGCTCTCAAGCTGGAGCCGACCAGGCACTGTGGAAAACAAAGGCCGAAGGGGTGAGCTCGCTGATCACTGCCCTGAACGCGGACACGGAAATGGTTCTGGTGGCCGTGGGAGAGGACGCCGAGGCCTTGGCTCCCGTGATATGGGGGAAGGCGGCCTACATGGTGCAACTGCCTGCCGGAGCAAGCGATGCGGCAGCCCTGCGCACCATGCTGCAGGAGGTGCTGAACCGTGGTCGCGACGCGGTGATTGTGACCTCGCTGCACGTTCCAGGACTGACGGCGGAAACCATCCATCGCATGGTCGCCGAGTATTGCGCGGCGGGCGACGAGGTGTGGGCCGTGGTGCCGGAGACTGATATGCTGCAAGGGCATCCCGTGCTGATGGGACGTCAGATGATTGAGCTGTTTCTGCGCGGCCAGCAATGGAGCGCGGCAGATGAGATTCTCTCGGCAAACCGGGAGCACGTACACACCGTGAAGATCACTGATCCGCTGGCAGCAGCGGTGACCGACACAGGGTGGAAAGCACCCTGGGACTGAACGACTAGTAAACATTTATTGACAGGAGCTATTTTCTTGAACCAAAGCACTTCTACCCTCACTCCAATTCAATTTGTTCAACAGGTACTGGCAACGAAACCAGAGATCGCGGTTTTTGATTGCGACGGAACGCTATGGTCCGGCGACGCGGGCGCGGATTTCTTCTACTGGGAGTTGGAGCGCGGCTTTGTGACTCCAGAGGTTGATAAGGCAATTCGTGAGCGCTATGAGGGATATCTCGCAGGGCAGGTGAGCGAGTTGGCAATCTGCGGCGAGATGATCCAGATCAACAAGGGCTTGCCGGATGCAAAGCTGCGAGCGGCGGCTAAGGAATTCTTTCAAACCGTGGTGGTGCCCCGGATCTTCCCGGAGTTGAAGCGGTTGGCATTTCACTTGATGGGGCAGGGATGCGAGGTTTGGGCGGTCTCCAGCACCAACAATTGGGTGGTCGAAGTGGGTGCCGCGGCATTTGGGATTCCTGCCGAGCGCGTGCTGGCGGCGACTCTTGCGGTGGAGAACGGATTGATCACCGATCGTCTGTTGCGTGTTCCCACGGACGAGTTGAAACAAACGGTGATTGAAGAGGTGATTGGGAAAAAGGCAGACGTGGTGTTTGGCAACTCCATGCATGATTTTGCAATGCTGGAACGTGCGAAACACGCCTATGCGGTGAGTCCGAATCGTGACCTGGAAGCAAAGGCCGTGGAGCTGGGATGGAATCTGTATTGGCCTGCGCCGAAAGCATAAACCTGAGATACGCGCCGCTGGAAAACGCAACTGATAGGCGGTGTCCGAAAGACACCTTTCGCAAGGGCCACTGAGGATTGAGAATCGGTATGCCGCGTGAGGCGGCCTCTCCTACAATGCGAATCGTATCCTTACAACCAAGCATTACGGTGACACTTGCAGGTCTTGGCGTCCTGAAAAACGTGGTGGCCTGCACGCGTTACTGCAAGGATCTTTGTCCTGAGATTGCGCAGGGACAGCAGAAGATCGTTCAGGATTCCTGGTCGGCAAACGCTGAGGAGATTCTGGCTGCGCAACCAGACATCGTCATCATTTCTGTTCCCTACAAACTGGAGTCGCTGTCTGCCATTCTGAAGGCAGGCGTGCGCGTGCTGGCCCTGGCTCCCAAGTCGCTGGCCGACGTGTATGGCGATATCCGCACCATGGCGGCGCTGGTGGATCAGTACGTGGCGGGAGAAAAACTGGTCAGCGGACTTCAAGATGAGATTGAACAAACGCGCGAGCGGACCCGGAACCTTCTGAAGCCGCGTGTGTACTGCGAAGAATGGGGCAAGCCGCTGATCGCATCGCAACCTTGGATTGCCGAACTGGTAGAGGCCGCAGGCGGAATTTTTGTGGGCGAACCCGGAAAGCAGACCACTATAGAAGACGTGGCCGAGGCTGACCCGGAGGTCATACTTGCGGCATGGTGTGGCGCGGGAGATCGCGTGCCACTGCAGCAACTGACGAAACGCGAAGGCTGGGCCGAGACCACGGCAGTGCGCGAACACCAGGTGTACTGTGTGGCCGACGAACTGTTCAACACTCCGGCGCATACGCTTGTCGGCGGGTTGCGTGCGATTCGCTGGGCACTGCATCCGCGGATATTCTGGCGTCCCGAGGGAATTCGCGGGTTGGGCGAAGCGCAGCAGGCGGAGAAGAAAATTGGCTGATGGTCTACGGGTGAAGCAGGTTGTGGCGGCAGTGATGGCGCGCGACAGCCGTGTGCTGATTTGCCAGCGCACCGCCGAACAGGCATTTCCCTTGCAATGGGAGTTTCCGGGCGGCAAGGTGGAAGCGGGCGAAGAGCTTGTCGAAGCTTTGCGGCGCGAGCTGCGAGAAGAGTTGGGAATTGAATCCGCGATTGGACCGGAATTGGCCACCGTACCGCATCAATACGCTGACGGACTGGCCGTGGAGTTGCACTTCTTCCTGGTGACCGCATTCGACGGAACGATTGAGAACAAAATCTTCCACGAGGTTCGATGGGAAGAGCGCGCGGCGCTGCACGCGGAAGGCTTTCTGGAGGCAGACCGAGGCGTGGTGGAGCGACTCAGAA
>Ga0181516_10003224_pt1 | contig 11055 bp, 6 predicted proteins | sample PEATcosm2014_Bin_25_FD_121104 | JGI IMG/M metagenome (GOLD analysis project Ga0181516, IMG submission 121104) | Peatland microbial communities from MTU Mesocosm Facility, Houghton, MI, USA - PEATcosm2014_Bin01_10_metaG | ecosystem: Environmental > Terrestrial > Soil > Wetlands > Peat | place...
GCGCAGTACAACTACGACTTGAGCCAGCGCCGCGCCGATGCGGTGGTGCAGTATCTCGCCACCAAGTTCGGCGTAGCCGCGCACCGCTTCTACCTGGTGGGAATCGGCAAGGACAAGGAAGTGGCCGATAACAAGACCCCGGAAGGCCGCAAGCAAAACCGGCGCGTTGAAATCCAGTTGTTGTCGAACGCCAACGGCGAGACCATGGCGGGCGTGCAATAAAGAAAGAGCGGCAACGCAGTCCGATAGAGCAGGTTAGATTAAAGAAAAAAGGCCACCCCGGCCAGTTGCCGGGGTGGCCTTTCCAGTTTGAGCCTCGCAGTCGCTTCGCCGGTATCCTCAGTATGCCAGCCACTCAAACCATATTGAATCGGCGTCTTGCGCAACCGACTTGGAAAGAGAAGTGCTGCCTTGTTTCATCACGATGTTTTCGTTGGCTTCGCTGTCGTAGTAGACCGGGCTGGAGGAACCATTCCGGTAAGCATACGCGTCGCTCATAAAGGCATCCGCATAGTACGGAAGGGGATTGGTGAACGATCCGTTCACCTCGGTCCTCTCTACAATCCACTCCGTGGATTGCCCTGAGAAGGTGGTCTTGGGCGGGATCGCCAGCGATGCCGAGACGGCTTTCTTCGTGTTGTAGTTTGCCAGGTAATAGACCCCGTTGATCACCCCGTTCTTCGTCGTTACGGCGGAGTAAGCATAGATCACATCGCCCGGCGCAACGGGGAAGTTATTGATCACAACCTCGCTCTCGGGAATGAACTCGATCCACGCGTAGTAGGTGGCTTTGCCGCCGGTCCACTGCTGTTCGGTTCCGTCCTGAATCAGGTCGTTGCATTTGCAATTGCCGTCGATGCCCACCCACTCCGACATGTAGCCGTTAATGGTCGAGAACTGGTTGTTGACGCTCGGGACCACCCACAGGCCGACCACATCGGTAAACACGGGGCTGCCGCCCACCAGGGACCATCCGCTCCAGTTGCCGGAGGAGACATTGGTTGTATTCTCCGTGCCGGCAGAGGAACTCAAGCGGTGGTTGGGCTGGTGATAGCGTCCAGGTTTGGCCTCGAGTTCAGGCGTGATGCGCGTAACCGACACTGCCTTGAGCCACCGCTGATAAGCCAGTGCGTCGCTAGGCTCCGGCCGCCGCGGGAAACCGAATTGCTCCAGTTCCGTGGCGGAGGCTGACACCGGATCGAAGCCTTCCGGGACGCTGTTGTACGTGGTCGCCCCGGTGATTCCCGGCAACGCGACGGAACTTGAATAGGTTTGGGCCTCGGCGCCCAAACAGCCGGCCACGATTGCAAATCCTACAGCGAGTGCGAACACAGGTAATTTGCGCATGGGACCTCTCTGGCTGCCGAAGCAGCCCGGCTTGGCCGGTCAAGGGCGCCCGCCCGGTCAACCGTTCACCGGCTGTTTTCCTGTGAAGAGCAAGGGCCATGACGACCGGAACGCCGCTGAGCTTTTGCGTGCAAGGGGAACGGGAGAGCAGCCGGAACGTCGATCTTGCGTCAAACGAGATCGCGCAACTCCGCGGATGGGTCCGAGGAGCCGCTCGAACGGGGCCCGCGCACTTCAAGACAGCAGAGGGAAGAACCCCGCGAAAACGTGCTTCGCGGATCACTCCGCTTCCGTTCATGTCAATGCTATTGGGATCGGCTTGCAGGTGAGATTTGTGAAAGCGGCCAGGCACCCAACCCAGCCATTTTGATGAGATTCGCTTTGAACGCGGACGGTTGCCAGCAACCCGGCCCAGGACGAGCGGATATTCGGCTACTGGCGGTAAATTTTTGTAAAACCGTGCGGGATTGCTCTAGTTTAGCTTGCTCAGCACATGCTCGGCGCGAACATCCTTTGCCGTGAACAGGCTGAAGAATGGCGCGCCCTGTGCGGCTGCCTCTACCGCGGGCCTTCCGCCGGCTTCCTGCCGCTCCACGATGCAGACCACGGCCACCACCTTCATGCCGGCTTCGCGCGCCGCCTCAATGGCGTTGATGGTTGAGGCGCCGGTCGTGCACACATCGTCCACAATCACAACGCGCGCATCCCTGCGGCAAAAGCCTTCAATGCGGCGGCCTGTGCCGTGCGCCTTCTCGGCCTTGCGGACGAGGAATCCGTGGATGAGCGCAGCATCGGGCCGCGAAATCGCCCGCCACGCGCTGGCCGTTGCCACATTGGAGACAATCGGGTCGGCTCCCATGGTCAGGCCGCCGACGGCATCCGCCTCAATTCCCTTTTCGCCCAGCAGGTCCAAAATCGCATGGCCGGTCAGCCGGCCCCCCTCGGCGTGCAGCGTGGTTGTCCGGCAATCGACGTAGTAGTCGCTCGTCCCTCCGGAAGAGAGCGTGAACTGGCCAAGGCGAAAGCTCAACTGGGCAAGGAGCGAGAGCAGTTGCTGGGAGTGCGATTCAGTGGGCATCATTGGTGATTGTAATGGATAGGGACCAGGGACTAGGGACTAGGGAATAGGGACGAGGGACTATCCGTCACATCTTGTCCAGATGGCGGAAACCGCTGGTCCCGAGGACCATCAGGGAAAACAGCAGCAGGTTGTAGCAGGCATGAACCATCACGCTGGCGGCGAGAGACCGCGTCACCAGCCGGACCGAGCAAAGGATGAGGCTCACGCAGACCAGCAGAATCAGCGGTCCCGCGGAGTGTCCCGTCTGCTCCGCGTGCATGTATGCGAAGGGAAGGCTGGTGAGAATCGAGCCCGTGACCATGGCCGCGCCCGACCACTCGGGATGCCCATTCGCGCCAAGCGGCGTGGGAGGAAGGTCGCGCACCTTCTCGACCGTCCAATCGAATGCCGTGCACAGCGCCGGCAGCAGGAATCCGCGGAAGAGGATCTCCTCGAAGAACGGGGCGAAGCTCACGCCAAATCCGAACATCAACCATGCCGCAACCGGTGTTCGAAACAGCTTGTCGATAGGGGCATTGGTCGGGCCGGGCATCACCCAACCGCTGAGCAGGGCAAGCAGGAAACAAACAAATGCGGCCCCGAGCAGGCTGCTGCGCAGCCGGATTGCCGTGGCGCCTTGCCACTGCACGCCGGCAAAGAACCCCTTGTGCCAGATGAGAGGGAAGATGATGACGCAACCCAGCAGGGTCAGCAAATAAAGGACCGCCATGCTGCCCAGCGTGTAATGGATTTCGGTAAGCGCAGCGTTCAGCGTCGACACGCCGAACAGGTGGAAGTAAATCGCGGATCGCGTCAGAAGAGAGGTGCAAAGGAATGCGACCGGCAGGATGCCGCAGCCCAGCAATGCCAGGTGGCCGAAGTGCGGAATCCGTGCGGGGCGGGAAATTGGGTGCTGCTCATATCCCTGGAACAGCAACGGCTCCGCCTCGGACCGCGCGACGTTGACGCCGTTTTGCGGCAACGGTTCCACAACAACGAGCGGGCCAGGTTCAACTTCGGTCTGCGTGCCGGCGAGCAACTGGCCGGGAATCCCGGCAGATAAAGCTCTCTCCGACGCATCGATGAGCGCATCCGCGGCGGGATTCGTCGGCTCAAGGATGTTCTCCGTCGTGGACGCGATTTCGCCTGGAAGGAAAGGATCGTTCTGCGGTAAGTCGCTCATGCGATCCCGGTTTTCTTTTTGCGCGGTCCCGTCGTCTTCTTCGCCGCGGTCTTCTTTCGCGCCGGCTTTGCGGCCACTGCGGTTGCGGGCTCCTGGGGAGCGGTGCTCGCTTCAGTCAGGCCCGCCTCGGCCAGCAGGTCGGCAGCGGCCATTTCGCCGTCGTCGAACTCCAGCGGCTTCAGGTGTCCGTTCGCTGAGGCGTAGTAGCGCGCCAGGAACTGTCCCGTGTAGGACGCAGGCGTGGCTGCCACTCTCTCTGGCCGGCCCTGTGCTACCAACTGGCCGCCGTCTTCGCCGCCTTCCGGTCCCAGGTCGAGGATCCAGTCAGCGTTACGTATCACGTCGAGATTGTGCTCGATGATAATCACCGTGTTTCCCAGGTCGGCAAGCCGGTGCAGAACTTCAAGCAGCTTGCGCACGTCGTCAAAGTGCAGCCCCGTGGTAGGCTCGTCCAGCAGGTAAAGCGTCCGCCCGGTTTGCCGCTTTGAAAGCTCGCGGGCAAGCTTCATCCGCTGCGCCTCGCCGCCGGAAAGCGTCGTCGCGCTCTGCCCCAGGTGCACATAGCCCAGGCCCACATCCACCAGCGTTTGCAGCTTTTGCCGCACCTGCGGCACATCGGTCAGCAGCGGCAGCGCATCCTCGATCGTCAGGTCCAGAATGTCGGCGATCGAGTGGCCGTGAAACTTCACCGCCAGCGTCTCCTGGTTGTAGCGCCGCCCGTTGCACACTTCGCACTGCACGTAGACGTCGGGCATGAAGTTCATCTCGATGCGCCGCTGCCCGTCGCCCTGGCAAGTCTCGCAGCGGCCGCCGCTCACGTTAAAGCTGAAGCGGCCCGGCTTGTATCCGCGCTCGCGCGCCTCCGGCAGCATGGCAAACAGGTCGCGGATCGGCGAAAACACCTGCGTATACGTCGCCGGATTCGAGCGCGGCGTGCGCCCGATCGGAGACTGGTCGATGCGCACCACCTTGTCGAGCTGTTCGGCCCCCGTCAAGGCTTCGTGCGCGCCGGGTTCCTCGCGCGATCCATAAATGCTCTTGGCCAGCGAACGGTACAGAATGTCGTTGATCAGCGTGCTCTTGCCGCTGCCGCTCACGCCTGTCACCACCGTCATCACGCTCAGCGGCACGCGCACGGTCACATCCTGCAGGTTGTGTTCGCGCGCGCCGGTCACCGTGAGCCACTTGCCGGTGAGCGGACGCGGCTTGGCGCGCTGCACCATGTCCGAAACGCCAGATAGATAGCGGCCGGTCAGCGATTCCGGGCAGGCCATGATCTCCGCGGGCGTGCCCTGCGCCACCACGTGTCCGCCCAGCCGCCCCGCGCCCGGGCCAAGGTCCAGCACGTAGTCGGCATGGCGAATCGTCTCCTCGTCATGCTCCACCACCAGCACCGTGTTGCCCAGGTCGCGCAATCTCTCCAGCGCTTCGATCAGCCGCGTGTTGTCCCGCTGATGGAGCCCGATGGAGGGTTCGTCCAGCACATACAGCACGCCGCGCAGCCGCGACCCGATCTGCGTCGCCAGCCGGATGCGCTGTCCTTCGCCGCCCGAAAGCGTGGCGGCATTTCGGTCCAGGGCCAGGTAGTTCAGCCCCACTGCGCACAGGAACTCCAGCCGCTCGACAATCTCCCGCCGGATGCGCTCGGCCACCAGCAATTCGCGCGAAGTAAAGCTCAGATTGATCGCCGCCGAGAGGGCGCGGTTCAAGGGCAGCGCCGTAAAGTCGGCGATCGAAAGTCCGCCGATCTTCACGGCCAGCGACTCCGGCCGCAGCCGTTTGCCGCGGCAAACCGGGCACGGCGTCGCCGACATGTAATTCATCATGTACTCGCGATAGCCGTCGCTGCGCGCCTCTTCTACGCTGTCGCGCAAGAAGCTCAAAATCCCGTGGAACCCGGTGCGCGTTACCTCGTTCTTGGGCGGCCCGTACACCAGGATGTGCTGCTGGCGCGGAGGCAACTCCTCGAAAGGAGTTTTAAGGTCGATCTTGTAGCGCTCCGCGGCCAGATGGACGAGCTTCAGCAGGTACTGCGAGGCCGATCCCGGCCCCAGCCCGCCATCCAGCAGCGGCTTCGACCAGTCGGTGATCACCTTGGCGGGATCGAAATCGTAGAGCGACCCTAGTCCATGGCACTCCGGGCAGGCGCCAAACGCCGAGTTGAACGAAAAGCTGCGCGGCTCCAGTTTGGGCACGTCCAGGCCGCAGTCGGGGCAGGCCATCGAGGAGGAAAACAACTGCTCCTCGCCCCCGGCAATGGCCACCAGCACCAGCCCGTTTGCCAACTGCAGCGCCTTGGTCACCGCATTGTCCAGCCGCTTCTCCACCGAAGGTTTGCCATTCGGTACGGCGGCCGTGTCGGCAGTTGGCATCTTCAACAGAATGCGATCGACCACCGCTTCCACGGTGTGATTCTTGCGCCGGTCCAGCAGCACCGGTTCCGACAGGTCGCGCAACTCCCCGTCCACGCGCGCGCGAAACCCCTGCTGATCGAGTTGGTCCAGCAGGTCCTTGAACTCGCCCTTACGCCCGCGCACGATAGGCGCCATCACCGTCACGCGCTCGCCGGAACCAAGCTGCACAATGCGCTGCACAATCTGCTCGGCCGTTTGCCGCGCGATGGGGCGGCCGCAATTGGGGCAATGCGGCGTCCCGATCGACGCATACAGCAGACGCAGATAGTCGTAGATCTCCGTAATCGTTCCCACGGTCGATCGCGGACTGCGGCTGGTTGTCTTCTGCTCAATCGAGATGGCCGGGCTCAGCCCCTCGATCGAATCCACGTCCGGCCGCTCGATTTGATCGAGAAACTGCCGCGCGTAGGCCGACAGCGTTTCCACGTAGCGGCGCTGGCCCTCGGCATAGATCGTGTCGAAGGCGAGCGAACTCTTGCCCGATCCAGACAGACCGGTGACCACCGTAAGTGTATTGCGGGGAATGCGCACGTTGATGTCTTGCAGATTGTGCTGGCGCGCCCCGCGCACCGATATGTGAGTGATCGACATGATGAGGCAGTTTGGGGGTGGAGGGCCGTACAGAGTGCACATCCCCTTGTTGCAGGATTGCAACACCCTAGGGGTATTCTATTTGCCAACAGAAAGAAGGGTCAACGCGGCGCCGACTTCTGCGACAATCGTTGCAGCCGTGGTGCGTGGTTGGCCCGCCGATTTGCGGCTTACGCGGGCGCGGTGCAGATGGGCCGGATCCGAATCTCGTCTTCTCAGGCGGAGTGAATGACAGATCTCTTGAATTTGGCAATGCTCATTGGCGCGTCGATCGCCTCCATGGTTTTTGGTCTCTTCGCCGCCTATGGCATTCTGCGCGTCGGTTTCGCGATGATGCGGAGGCCAGAGAAGCCAGTCGCTGTGAAGACACAGCGTGAGCCCGCCGGCGTTCTGTAGTTTGCCTGGCCAACACGGGCCTCTCCGCCCTTTCCCTTCAAACTTCAGCAGCGGTTTCCCGTCGCGATCGGGATTTGCCGATTCGCGCGTTCGACGCCGATCGTTCCACCGCAGGCGGATTGCCTCCTTCCGCGCGGAGTAGGAGATCGTTTCGAACCGCCGGGGTCCCCAGGTCCTCGCCACAGGGGTGGACCGAGCGGCGGCCACGCACAAAACTCCAAAGGGCACGGTGACTCTGGTTTCGCTTCAATTGCCAAGTAAGTTTCAGATTGAGTCACTGTCCCTATCTGCTGGAATGCTTCACACCCGCCAACATGCCTTTCCAAAACGGGAAAGTGCAGCGGGAGGAAGAACGAAGGAAGGCAAGTGACTGAATATGTTTGACTTGCTGAATTAATCAACGCAATTGATCTACAGCTCTCTGTGGGATTACTTTAGTTTTCTTCTTAGGGGTGACAAACGTCACATAACACTCTCACGGTATTTGAAATAGTCCGATGTAACAAATTCCACCAGGAAATGCGAAGAAGCCCATCGGGGGGTCCAGGGAAGTTTTGTGTACGCGACAAGCAGTTTGAGCTCATGCCCTGACTGTGTCCGTATCCAGTGATTCCCGGTCATCTCGGCGGGTAAATCGATCGGCGTATCGCTCCCGATCTTTGTTCATTCTCATTTCGTCGTAAGAGGGTTCGCTATGCGTCTATCGAAATCATTCTTGATTCTTACTCTCCTATCGTCGGCAATTATCGGTGTTCGTGCTCATTCACAGGCCAACGTGGTCGAGAATCAAACGGTGAGCATCTATGTGGATGCTCAAAAAGGCTCGGACTCCGCTTCAGGCTCCAGCACCGCCCCTCTGAAGACGATCCAGGTTGCTATCAACAAAGCCAACGTCAACAACCAGAAAAAAGTCGGAACCAAGGTGATCGTCAATCCCGGTGTCTATCGCGAGTCGGTTTATATCGGACACGTCAGCGGCCAGACCACGGTTCCTCTAACGGTGGAAGCAGCCACAACCGGCACCGCCATCATCTCCGGCTCCAATGTCTTCACCAACTGGACTGCGGCTCCTGCCAACCACGCCATCTACGAAGACACCTGGAATTACAACTTTGGGCAAAGCGCTTTGCCCAGCGGCTGGCCTTCGGGCTTCCCGGGCATTGCGCTGCGCTCGGAGATGCTTTTCATCAATGGCGCTCCGATGACGCAGGTCATGGCTTACGCCAGCTTGCGCGCCGGCACTTTCTTCGTCAACGAGTCGGCAAATGCAATCTACGTGTGGCCGGCGCCAGGCACAAACATGCAGACGTCTCTGGTGGAAGCGGCCGTTCGCTCCGGCACTTTGACGGTTTCCGGCCGCAACAACGTGGTCTTGCGCGGGTTGGTGTTGCGCCATGCAGCCAACCGTGTCAACACCGCCGGCGCGTACATTTGCGACGCTTCCAATGTGCTCGTCGATTCCGTGCAGGCGTTGTGGAACAACTGGGGAGGCTTCGGCGTCTTCTCGTCCAACTACGTGACCGTGCAGAACTCGATCGCCAGTTATAATGGCGGCGTCGGATTCCTTGGAAACCAGGACCAGAACACGCTGTTCAACTTCAACGAAAGCGACTACAACAACTGGCGCGGCGCGCAAGCAGCGTTTTACGAGTGGGCCATGGGCGGCACCAAGATGTTCGCCATGCGCACCACCACAGTGGAGAATCACTTCTCCTACAACAACCAGGCGGAAGGCCTATGGTTTGACACCGACAACCAGAACATCACCATCAACAACGCCACCCTGGTTGGCAACGTCACCGCCGCGCTGCAGATCGAGAGAAACGAAGGCCCGGTCACCCTGGAAAACAGCCACCTTTGCTCCAGCGGCAACGGCGTCAACATTCTCACCAGCAAGGACGTGACCATCAAGAACAACGTCTTCTACAACAACGGCGGCACCAACAAATACCAGGCCGAGATCTATCTTGCCGGCCAGCACGGCGGCATCAGGATCACGAACTGGCAAACCGCGGAAACCTACGACTTGTTCACCACGGGCACGGTGCTGACCGGCAACGTGTTTCAGGACGCCGGCACGGGCCAGAATGTCTTTGGCACCTACCTGAGCGGGTCGGATTGGTCCGATTTTGCCAACAGCCTGAGCGCCAGCAACAACCGGTGGTACAACCCGGTGACCAGCAGCCCCTTCAAAATCGTGAACGGAAAACTGGTGAGTTTGACGGGCTGGCGGAGCGCCGTCGGCACGGACTATTCATCGGTTTGGGAGCCGGCCGCCACATCTCCGGCAACCGCCTGCGCCGTTCCCGCACCTGCGTATAAGGACTTCAACGTCATTGTGAATGCGGGCTCGTACACGATGGCCGCGGGCAAGGCGACGTCCACGGTGCACGTCAATTCGTTTGGATTCGGTGCGGTCGCTCTCAGCGCCAGCGGAATGCCGAGCGGCGTCACGGCCTCGCTCAGCACCTCCACGCTGACCAGCGGCGTCGCAACGCTTACCTTTACCGCCTCAAAGACCGCAACCCGCCAAACCGTCCCCATCACGCTCTGGGGCGTTAGCGGCAGCCGCGTACACAGCGTCACCTTCAACCTCGCGGTGGTTCCGGCGGCCTAGTCTCTCGGCGATTCGGGAGGGTATGCACCACTTGCCCATCGGGGTTCTCATAAGGACTTGCAGGGACTTCGGTCCTTGCAGGTCCTTTCTTGTTTTCATGGCCCCGCAGCCTGCATCCAACTCTGCAGGTCATTGAATGCTATGATTTTGTCCATGCGGCGCATGGTGCCCCTTCAACCATTTCGCCTGCCGGATCAAGACTCCCGCAGTCTCTTTGAAATGGAACGGGTATGAAACTCCTCGTGTCGGCGTACGCATGCGAGCCCAACAAGGGCTCGGAGCCCGGTGTCGGCTGGAATTGGGTACAGGCGCTGCTTCGCCGCGGATACGACCTGCACGTCATCACACGCAGCAACAATCGCGAGGCGATTGAGGCGGCGATGGCCGGCAATCGCTTGCCCGTAAAGTTTGTCTACTACGATCTGCCCGCGCGGGCCCTGGGATGGAAGCACCGGTCAGGCGGGATCTACCTCTATTACCTCCTGTGGCAATGGGGCGCTTACCGCCTTGCCCGGAAGCTTCACGCGGTGGAGAGGTTCGATCGCGTGCACCACGTGACTTTCGCCTCCTATCGCCAGCCTTCCTTTATGGGCGGCTTGGGCATTCCATTTATCTTCGGTCCCGTCGGCGGCGGCGAATCGATGCCTTCTTCGTTTCGCCGGGGCCTCCCGTTCTCCCGACGGATCGAAGAGGCGAGCCGCAATCTGGGCAACGCCCTCATCGCCTGGGATCCGCTGGTGCGCCGAACCTTTGCGCAGGCTCAGGTCGTCGCTTGCACCACGAGCGAAACCGCGGCCAGGATTCCACGCCGCTTTCAATCAAAGTGCCTGGTTCAGCCGGCCATCGGCATCAACCCCGGCGAAATCGCCGCAGCGATCCCAGCGCCGCCGGAAGCGCCGCAGTTTCTTTTTGTCGGCCGCCTGCTTTATTGGAAAGGGCTGCACCTGCTGCTTCGCGCCATGGCCATTGTTCATCGATCGGTTCCCAATGCGCGCCTGAAGATTATTGGAAGCGGCGAGGACGGCGCGTGGCTGCGGACCGTCGAAAAGGAGGCCGGTGTCGCAGCCCTGGTGGAATGGGTTCCTGCAAAGCCTCAGAGCGAAATTTGGCGCGAATACCGCGAGAGCCTTGCTTTTGCATTTCCAAGTTTGCACGACTCCGGCGGAATGGTGGTCCTGGAGGCTCTTGCCGCAGGCCTGCCCGTGATTTGCCTCAACCTCGGCGGCCCTGGCGCTATGATGAATTCATCCTGTGGCATCGTGGTAGACAGCGGCGCGGGAGATGAAGCAACCGTTATTGAGGAACTGGCCAGCGCCATGGTCCGCGTCGCCATCGATCCCGAGATGAGAGCCCGGCTTTCGAACGCCGCCATTGCACACGCCTGGGAAATGACATGGGACGCAGCGGCCGAAGCCATCTATTCGCGCGTTGCCGGTCAAGATGCAGC
>Ga0181516_10003226_pt1 | contig 11051 bp, 8 predicted proteins | sample PEATcosm2014_Bin_25_FD_121104 | JGI IMG/M metagenome (GOLD analysis project Ga0181516, IMG submission 121104) | Peatland microbial communities from MTU Mesocosm Facility, Houghton, MI, USA - PEATcosm2014_Bin01_10_metaG | ecosystem: Environmental > Terrestrial > Soil > Wetlands > Peat | place...
ATCAGGCCGAGCGTCTCGCGCACGTTGTGGTCGGTGATCAGCACGCCGATGCCGCGGCCCTTGAGATGGCGCACCAGGTCCTGGATGTCGCCGACGGCGATCGGATCGATGCCGGCGAACGGCTCGTCGAGCAGCATGAACGACGGTTTGCCGGCGAGCGCGCGCGCGATCTCGCAGCGCCGCCGTTCGCCGCCCGAAAGCGCGATCGACGGCGCCTTGCGCAGCCGCGCGATGTCGAACTCCTCGAGCAGCGAATTGAGCGTCGCCTCGCGCGCGTGGCGGTCGGGCTCGCTGACCTCGAGCACGGCGCGGATGTTGTCCTCGACATTGAGGCCGCGGAAGATTGAAGCCTCCTGTGGCAGGTAGCCGATGCCGAGCCGCGCGCGCTGATACATCGGCAGGCCGGTGACAGGATAGCCGTCGAGGTCGATGACGCCTTTGTCGGGCCTGACCAGCCCGGTGATCATGTAGAAGACCGTGGTCTTGCCGGCGCCGTTGGGGCCGAGCAGTCCGACCGCTTCGCCGCGCCGGACGTAGAGGCTGACGTCCTGAACCACAGCGCGCGCGCCGTAGCTCTTGCCGAGATTGTGAACGGCGAGATAGCCGTCGGCGACGTCCGCCGCGGCGTGGGGGCGCGTATCGGCCGCGGCGCGCCGCCGCGATTCGAGCGACGCGGCGCCGCTCAAGTCAGGGCGGTCCGGGCGGGGCGGCTGCGCATGGCTGGCGTCCGAAGGGATGGCGAGACCGCCTTCTCTACTTCGACGCGTTGGACTTGTCATCGCCGCCCGAGCCAGGGATGAACAGGCCTTTCACCCGGCCAGCGGCGCCGGTGTCGACCGTCGCTTCGCCAGTCGTGAGGTCGTAGGTGAGCTTGTCGCCCTTGGTGACGTTGCCGCTGTCGCTGAGCGTCACGTTGCCGATCAACCAGACTTTGTTCTGCGCCTTGTCGTAAGAACCACGGTCGCCGGTGGCGACCTGCGTCTTGGAGATGACGGTGACCGGTCCGACGGCGTCGAGATGCTTGACGTGGCTCGACGAACCGCCTGCCCCGTTCTTGGCGGCGTCCGCGGCCGGAGTGGCGCCGCCCGACGCCTCGGCCTTCTCCATGTAGATCGTCAGCCCTGAGCAGGTCATCTTGCTGTCGCCCTGGATGACGACGACGTTGCCCGTGTAGACGGCCTTCTGCTCCTTGTCGAAATAGACGAGCTTGTCGGCCTCGATCGACACCGGCTGCTTCGAACTGGCGCCCGGGAGGAAAGACGCGCCGGCGTCTTTGGTCGCCGCAGCGGCGGGAACGGCGGCGGCGGCCACGGCCAATAGCAAGGCGACGGCGATCCTGCGCCGATCGGCGGTCATGGGGCGGCTCCTTTCGAATCGCCGAGCGCCGGCGGTGCGAAAGATTCGCCGGCGAAGGTCGACCGCACGTGACCCGTGAACGTCAGTTCGGCGCCGTTGTCGTGCGCTTCGGCCGAATCGGAGCGGATCGTCGCGCCGCTGCTGGTGACGACCGTCACCGGCTGATCGGAACGGTAGACGCCAGACTGGAAGTCGATGTCGGCGGTGGCGAGCGTCACGTCGTAACTCGGGCTTCGCAAGTGAACGTTTTGCGTCAGTTTGAGAAACTGGTGGACATTGTCGTAGAAGCCGACGACGGCGTTGATGCGCATGCGGCTCTCGTCGGCCATGGCGACGTCGCCGTCGATATCCCTCAGCTCGACCGTGGTTGGATGGGCGACGTCCTGAATCGCCTGGACGGCGTTGACGACATATGGGCGGCCGTCTTTGCGCGTGCCGGTCAGGCGCGGGTGGCTCATGACGATCTTCGATCCATCGACGCTGAGTTCGCCGACCGTCAGACCGCCGATCTGGTGGCGGAACGGATCAAACATGACGAAGAGGATCAATGCCGCGACGGCGAGCAGCGCCGCCGTCGGCGTGGCGATGCGCATCAAGCGAACCAGCCGCGAATGACGCTCCGCCGCGACGAACGCGCGTCGCCGAACCGGGTCGCGGCCAAGCGGCGAAGTCGCGTCGGAAGCGAACTCTCGCCGTGGGGCCGCCCAATCCGCTCTGGTTGCGGGGGCCGACATCGTCTCCATGGGTGCGCCGCGGGGAAAAGCGTGCGGTCCGCCGCCGCGTCGCCTAGCATAGACCGAGCGCTAATGAAACGGAATCAATGGCGAAGTTGGGGCGGCGGCCCGGTTCGCCGGCGGGAACTGATTGCGCTTTGGTCCGGATCGGGTTTAATCCCCCGCCCGTTGGCGCCCCTAAAGGGCCGGTAGCTCAATGGTCAGAGCCGGCCGCTCATAACGGTCTGGTTGCAGGTTCGAGTCCTGCCCGGCCCACCAGGCGCGCAGCCGCTATCGATACAGGTCTGAATTGAGTCAGCGTGTCGTTCGCGTCGGAATTTTTAACAAGTCATGCGCCGCGAACGTCTGCCGCTTGGAATGTCATCGCGTTGGACTCTCGTCGTTGAGATAATTGCTTGCAGTCTTGAGTCGGGCGCTCGCAACAATGCAGACATGACTCAAACTTGCTGTGCATTATCGGCGACGCGCGACGCATCGACGCAGCCCGCGAATCACCTCGAATGATTGATTCGCGGCGCGACGCCGATTGGCGACTCTTCACCGTTTCTTCAAAAGGTCGTCCAGCGACTTGGCGCCTTCGCGCTTCAGAACGGTGCCGAGTTTGGCGTCCGAGCGATAGCCTTTGGCGACTTCGGGGCCGTATTCCTTTCGGAGAGTGCCAACGAGCGTGTCGCTCCGCTTGCGATGGATTTCGCCGTCCTTGTCGCGATGGCGGTCGTCGAGTCCCGGCTGCTTCATGATCGCCTCCTGGCGAATCGTGGAAGCCCATATTAACCGATTTCTCTAAGCAATGTTGCTGTTTCGTTCTCGCACCGTTATATAGGCAGGATGACGACGACCCGCGCCATTCTCCTCGAACGCGCGCCGGTAGCTATCGCTGCCGGCATACGCGTCTGTGCGCGCGTCTGCGCCTCGGCCTGATCGGCCCTCGGCGCTTCCCTTTCCCAATCGTCATCGACATCCCCGGCCTCGACGGCCGGCGTCACCAATTTCGAGGAGGCCGCAATGTCGCGGCTGTGGATCTTTTCAGACCTGCACCAGGACTGGGCCGACAACGCCTGGGACCCAGCGGCCTGCGCGCCCGCCTGTGACGTCATTGTCGTCGCTGGTGACGCCCACTCGCCACTGACCAAGGCGATCGACTGGCTCGCCGACCGGCTGGGCGGGGCACAGATCTTATATGTGCCCGGCAACCACGACTTCTGGTGGGATGGCTCGCCAGACCGTTACACGCTGGCCGACCAACTCGCCCGCGGTCGCGATTTGGCGGCCCGCCGAGGCGTGACGCTCCTGGACAATGATTCGGTGACGCTGCACGGCGTGCGCTTTCTCGGCGCCACGCTGTGGACCGACCTGCGGCTCGGAACGTGGTCGGCGACCGACGCCGCGCGCTCGGCGCGCCGCGGCATGAACGACTTCCGCCGCGTTCGGCGAAAGCCAGGCGGCCGGCACAAATACGTTCGGCCAAGCGACACGGCGGCGCTTCACCGCCGGAGCCGCGCCTGGCTCGACGCCCAATTCGACCTGCCGCACGCCGGGCCGACAGTGGTCGTGACGCATCATGCGCCGCACCCATATTCCCTGCCGGACGGCTTCGATCTCGCTCATTGCTATGGGAGCGACCTGTCGCGCCTGATCCACGACCGGCAGCCCACTTTGTGGGTCCACGGGCACCTCCACAATCGGGTCGACTATCGGCTCGGCGCAACCCGCGTCGTCTGCAACGCACGCGGCCACGCCGACGAGCCGTCGGGATTTGACCCGGCGTTCACGATCGACGTCCCGGCGGCAGGAGGCTGACAATGACAGCCTCCCCTGCCTCCCTACGACCGACTTCGCGGCCGCGCCCGGTGTTCGACGATGCACACGACCTTGTCGACTTCACGCAGCGCGCGCTCCGCGATCCTCGGGCGGCTGCTCAGTCGCTTGCGAATCGGCTCGACATCCTCTGCACGCATCATGAAGGAGACGACCTAGCCCGTGCTCTCGATAACTGGGCCTTCGATCTCGACCCGGATTGGCTCGACGCCCTCGACTGGTATGCGTCACTGGTCCGGCTGTCCGACGAGTTGCGCTGTGCGGTTTCGGCGATCCTGGTCGGGGCGCGTCACTCCTGAACGCAAACCGGCCATCTATTTTGATTCGGCTAACAGTTTGCGCCCGCCCTGGCGCGATCTATTCGCTGAATCAAAATAGATACGCCGCCTGCGGCGTTTATTTTGATTCAGCGAATAATTCCCACGCCTTCGCGCATCAATCTGTTCGGCGATTCGAAATAAATGGCGTGATTGCGGCATTTATTTCGAATCGCCGAACAGATTTCTCGCGCCAACTCCAGCCCATCAAAGGCAGCCAGATTCTTCGGCCATCCCGAATGGGGCGTCCATTCACGCGGAGCGGAATATCTTTGTCTATCAATCCGTTACGTGGGAATTGAGCAAACGAGCAGGGCTCTGTTTATTTCGATTTAGAGAATGACCTTTGATGGCTCCGGCCGATCTATTCGGCAACCGGCTACTAACGCTTTTGAGTTCAGGATCCGGCATGGTTCAACGCCCGGTCCTGACGCTGTTCGACCTCTGGTACGTCCGCGCGCTCCTTCGCGAGGCAGAAGGCGGTCGCGGCTTTTACGCCAGGGCGAAGCGCCGCACAGGCGCAGGCGTTTCGCAACTGAACGCCGCCATCGACAGGCTCGAAAAGAGCATAGGGGCCTGCTTGCTGGAGAAAGGCTCCAAGAGACGGACCGCCAAGCTGACGCCCGCTGGTGAGCGGTTTCTGGCGGCGCTGACGCCGGTTCTTTCCGCTTGGGTGGCGGCAAGAGACGCAGCTAAGGCGCCGTCGGAGTATGCCCCTCCCCACCCTCAAGCGGATGCGGAAGCAACGGGGGAGACGCCATATGAGGACTGGGAGCCGCCAGAAATCGAGGCTCCATAGCCGGCGTGGTCGCGCATATACTGGCGGCCGGTTTGACCTGAGAACCTGCTACCGCCAATCCGATGGGGATCGTCACCAAATGAATCTCTTGGTGCTCTATCGTGTCGACCGCAGAGATTTCAGGCCTGGAGATGACATTCCCCCTGCGGGCGATCACTTGCCTCGAATGAAAGGCGCCTTCGTAGAAGCAGAGAAACTTTTGCGCTCGGCGTCACCAACAATGAAGGAACAACGTGCGAATGGCATTTACGCCTTCGAACAATACCGCGCCGCTTGTATTAATTACTTAGGTACAAGGGACGGAAAGCTCTACGAAATCGAAGTAAATCCTGACGACGTTCTCCATAAAGCTGACATGAAGATCGTCAACGATATTGCCGCGAGCGCGAATGATGCGTCGCAGCAAACTCTACTGGTAAACGCCTACTTAAACGGTGAAACGCGAAATAGTGACTGGGTCGAGCTGATCGTTTCCAAAGCAACAGCGCGGAGAATGTTGTACGGTCCGCGTGAAAAACTGGAAGTGAAACGACAGATTGAGCTAATGCCGCCGAAACCGACGGTAAACGCCCCTGCCGCTCCAATCACTGACCCTCAGGCCCCGCAACATGGACCTTCAGGCGGGTGACCCCGCTCGGTCCTCGGCTTTCTCCCGCTCTCCCCAACCGAGCGATAGCCGCTTCTGAACGTCGGCCCGCGCCAACACGCGTTCGCAAAGCTCCCAGCGCTGATCGTCCTCGGTGGCGCCGTTCGCGTAGCGCAGGTCGAAGGCGTTGGCCTGCTTCTTCTTCTCCGTGAACTCCTTGAGGCTCTCGTCGAGATTTTCGATGTTCTCGATCCATTCGTCCTCAATGACGTCGGGCAGCGTCCCGAAGATGTCGAAGCGTTCCCGCATCCGCTCGGACAGGGTTTCGTAGACCTTTTCGTCGACGGTCCCCTGGTAGACGAGGTTCAGCATATCGACGCGATCGCGTCGTTGGCCAAAGCGCTTGATGCGCCCTATCCTCTGTTCGAGGCGGGATGGATTCCAGGGCAAGTCGATGTTGATTAGGGTGCCGAGCGCCTGGAGGTTCAGCCCTTCGCAGGCCGCGTCTGTGGCGACGACAAGCCTGATGCGGCGTTCCCTCACGGCCTTCTTGATGTGGTCGCGTTCAATGCTCTTCCACTCGCCATCGAGGAAGACGCCCGACTTACCGGCGCCGGCGTACACCGCGACTGTCTCACCGAGGAGGCGGTTGGTGAGGCGCTCTCCGATCCACCGCGCGGTGTCGTAAAACTGACTGAAGACGATGCAACCGAGATCGAGCCACCCACGATTATTCAAATAGTGGAGCACCGCATCCAGCTTCGGATCGGACGGCCTCGGCCCAAGCGCATCGACAATGGTCTGGAGGTGGAGTCGCTCCTCGTCGATGACTTCCCAGAAATCAGATTGCTCACCGTTCTCTGGCGCCCCGTCTTCATCCAGGTGCTCCGGTTTCCGGCCTTCGAGAAGCTTGCTTACCGTGGCTAGGCCGGCGGCGACGCTGGAGCACAGCCGCTGTCGCACCAGGTTCTTGAGGAGGCCCGCCGACTTCTTGCGCTTGCCGAACGCCTTGGTGAACTTCTCCGCGGCATCGTAGGCAATGTCGAATTCGGCGCTCGTTCGAAGGCCGAGGCCATCGAACATGTGCGGCAGCGGCTGGCCCTTCATCGGATGGATGTCGACGGCGATGCGCGGCATCAGACCGTCGTCTTCGAGGGTCTTCCGCCGGCGTAGAACGACGTGGCGAACGACCGGGTTGTTGCGCTGGAAGAAGCCGAGCCCACCGGCTTCCGTGAGAACGTCGTCATCGAATTGAGGCCTGATGAAATCGTCGACCTCGGGGATCTGGCTGAATGCGATGTCCGTGACGAACTTATCGTCCGGCAGGGAAATGGCGTTGCGGACGTGTCCAAAGATGACGTCGGCCTCCGCTGCGGGCGGAATCGGATTGCGGAACCACTGCCACGCCTCGCGTTCGTCGACGACCTTCTCGACGCCGGTAAGCAAGGGCACGGCCTTCGACTGGACGCGCCACGGGCTCATCCAGTCGCCGAGGACGAAGTCGGCGCCCTGGGTCAGGATGCCCATAAGATCCCAGAGATCGGTGACGTCGGTCTGGATCGGGGTCGCGGTGCCGAGCAGGACATGCCTGGCGCGCCGGGCGACATCGATCATGAAGGTCAGCAGATTGTTCGGCTTCCGCTCGTCCTGGCCGAGAATCTTCGCCCCGCGCGCCCGATGGGCCTCGTCGAGGATGACCAGTCCGTAGCTCTTCAAAAGGAGCAGGCGGCGCTCCTCCGACATGTGGAAGATCAATCCCGTCGAAACGATCGCGATCTGGCGTGGGCACTTGACGATCGCTTCGGCGCCGACAGTCGGCAATGGCAATTCATCGGGGTCGAGTTGCCACGCCTTTTCGCTCGAAAGCCACACAGCCGACGGAATATTGAGCTTGTCCTTCAGCTCCATTTGCCACTGCGTCGTCAGCGTCGCCGGGCACAAAATCAGGACCGGGCCGTCCCCCAGCAGCACCGAGACGAGGGCGCTCCCGGCGAGCGAAAGCGTCTTGCCGACGCCGACCTCGTCGGCGAGAAGCAATCGAACTCGCCCGTAGACTTCGCGGTGGTGCAGGAAGAGGCCGACGAAGGCGCGCTGCCACGGCATGAGCTGCTCGCCGCCGCGGTAGAGGTCGCTTTCGACCAGCGCCGCCGGCGCGATGTCCGCCGGCGCGAGTTCCTGAAGTTGGACTTCGACGCGCCGCGCGCTGCGGCCAATCTCGTCGACGATGGCGTCCGGCAGCGGCTTGCCGATCGCCCAGAGGTGCTCGAACTCCTCCTCGACCCAGGCGACGCCGTCGGGCGATGAGTCTTCCCAGACGATTTCGTAATTTTCGCTCCAGCCTTCGCGCGTCTCATTGAGACTGCCTATGAAGGCCGTTGCCGCGCCGTCAGTCCGTCGAATGACGCCGGCTTTGCCGTGCAGAAAGGGAGCGTCCGCGCGCGAGACGACGCGAACCTCGACATTCCCCTTCTTCAGGATTTCATAGAGCCGGCGATAACGGGGGCGTCGTAGGAAACTCTCGACTGCATCGTCGACGTCGTTCCAGCGCTCCTTGAGCATCTGTTCGCGCGCCTGCTTGGCGGCGTTGATGTCCATCGGATCAAGATCGGCGTTGCAGACGACGCGAACCTTGCCGATCGATTCGATTTCCTCGTTCACCAGGTCGAAGATCGACGAGCGGAAGTAGCCGGCAATCCGCAGGTATTCCGAGGCACCAACGAGGCGATCCTTCAGGTAGACGTGCGAAAGGCGGTCCAGGCGCGACGAGAAGCGCGTGATCGCCCCGCCGCCGATCACCGGGGTTGATCGGTTGTTGGGGGGCGCGGTGTCCACCTCAGCCGAACCGCTCGTTGCGGATCAATCCGTGGACAATTCGCGCGGCGCGCGCCTCCTCGTCGTCGACTTTCTCGCGCTTGACGGCGATGTATTCCGCCAGGGCCATCAGGTCTTCCCGGGCGTTGAAGTATCCGTCAACCTGATCCCGCAGATGCGACAGCGCCTCATCGCCGTCGACGTCGCGCTCGACCTCATAGATTGCGTACAGCAGGGCGCGCGATTTCGAGGGGCCGAATTCCTTGATTTCAAAGCCAGCTTTCTTGAACTGCTCGGCGGTTTTGAGTTTGGCTTTATTGGGCTCCATGTTGCCCATCAAATCGTCATAAGCCTGCACACGGAACGCCTTGGCGAAGTTCTGGTAGTTGTCGAGCTTCTTGGCTCCCGTCGTCTCGATATCCATCATCTTGAAATAGAACCGTTCGGCGCCGGTGAGCTTCTCCCAGGTTTTGGGGTTCATTCCCTCCGGGACCATGTGCTCGTTAGCGACCTGGACTGCGAATTCGATGATCTCGCTGACAAGCGTGCGCTCGCCCTTCTCCTGCGGACGTATCGCTTCCCTGGTCATGTCGATTCCGTCGATCGTCGAATAGCGGGTCAGCACCCGTAGGGCCGCGGCGTAGCCGGCCATCTGGAGATCGGCGTCCTCGAACAAGTTCTCAATCCGCCCGTGCCCCTTCAGCGACTGGTTGAGCCCCGCCATCGTATCGATCTGATCGGCAACTTCGACCTTCACCTCTTGGACGATTTCGTCTTTGTAGCCAGACTCGTCGCCTGCGCGTTTTCGTAGGACGAGGATCACGGTCCCCTGGACATAACCGCCCTTCTTCAACTCAGAGGTTGTCTCCGTGGCGATATACCATGCCGCCATGACCCTGAGCCCGGCACCCCAAAAGATTTGAGCCATGTCCGCCCATACAGAAGCCGATTGGTGAGTGAACATGACAATTTGAAGCCCGTTGTCGGGCGTCTTGTCCGCCATGCGCTTGTAGGCTGTCACCATGTTGCTTCGAAATGTCTCGCCTGAGCCCTTGATCGCGACGGCTCTTCGCGAGTCCCAAATCCAGTCTTTGAACGGATTGGGAGGACGCTTACGGAGCCAAGCAATGAAGAACTCAGAAATTTCGTCATAGTGAACGGCGTCGGCGTAAGGCGGATCGGTAATGAAAATCTGGGCGGATTTCTCCAAATCCAGGGCAGAGTGATTGTTGACCTCACTTCGCCCACAAATCACTGCGGACGGCACCTCCTTGGTGACTTTGATGTCTCGAAGGAGGAAACTGGAAGCGCGCGAAGCATAGTTCCAGAACGTGTTGAATGCCTGATTGTAGAACACGTGATTGGGGAGGTCGCGGGCGCCACCTGCCTGTTTCCCATCGGCGTCTAACGGCGCGTTCGTCGTCGCCCACTGGCACAGTTTGCTGGCGTGATTCAGCAGAGAGGGGATCAGAACACCGATCTCGGCTTCACGATTGTGTTTCAGCAGTGAGGCGAGAATGATGTAGTCGCGAGGCGTAAATACGTGGTGCCAGTGCGTCCATCCTCGCGTTCGAATCAACTCGGATGTTTTCTCTCCAGGCTCAATTGCTGCCGTCGGAACAAGTCCGCTTGCCTGCCAATGAGGGAGGTTCTTAAAGACATGTTCGTAAACCGCTTTCTCACGAGCTTCGTCCTCCGGGCGTACGGAGGTGAAGAACGTGGTCGGCCTCGGATTGCCCAGCGTCTCCTTTCTTATCCATTGGATTGCATAAAGACGCTCCTGAAAGAGGTCATCGCTCCGAGGCGCAAAGTCAGTTTTGTCCCACAGGCGTAAGTTCGTGATGGTTTCGCCGTTCGGCCCCTTTCGGTCGCCGCGCAAAGAACGAATTGGCGTCGCGAAGGTTTCTCCGTCGACGTGGTGCACCATTTGCCCAGCTTGAACTGTGCCCTTTGAGGCCGCTGCAAACTCGGCGTCCGAAGCCGCTTCGCGAACTTCTATTCGGTACCGCTTACGTGATCGCTCGGCGATTAAGACGGCGATGATTCGCTTGGATCTGGAAATGATCCAAGAGGGCGAGAGAGGAACCATCCAGCCTGTCTGAGGGCAACGGGCTTCAATGCAATAGAGGTACGCCTTCGCCCGATTGCCAGCGCGATCGCGTTCGATACCGAGGGCATCAACCTCTGCCTCAATCTCGCGAGCGAGTTCATTCTCGGCCTTGACTAGTTTCGCGCGCCTCTCCTTCGTCGCACCGATTACGTTCAGCGCGCCCCAGGTCAACATGCAGGCGATTGGATTCAGATCGGACGCGTAGACATCGCAGCCAAGTCGCGCGGCTTCAAACGGTATTGAGCCGCCGCCACAGAACACATCGCCGACCCTCGGTCTTGTGCCGAAGCGCTTGATCCCCAGTTGTTCGATCAGTTCGGCGACCGAGTTTGCATTCGTCCCTAGGTGCGCGTTTATCTTTTCAAAGCTGCGCTCCGCGAAAAGCGTATCCTCGACTTCTTCTGGCCTGAACAGCTTCTCCGATCGTTGGAGATACGGCATCTTCGCAATGATGGAACTCAGGAGCGCAATGCGTTCGTCTTTGGTCAATCTCCGTCCCGAGTCGTTGATCCCAGGCTCA
>Ga0181516_10003227_pt1 | contig 11049 bp, 8 predicted proteins | sample PEATcosm2014_Bin_25_FD_121104 | JGI IMG/M metagenome (GOLD analysis project Ga0181516, IMG submission 121104) | Peatland microbial communities from MTU Mesocosm Facility, Houghton, MI, USA - PEATcosm2014_Bin01_10_metaG | ecosystem: Environmental > Terrestrial > Soil > Wetlands > Peat | place...
GATCGGCGCGAGGAGACGGAGGAGCGCTTCGCCAATGCGCCAGAGCGCGGTCTGGGCGGACTTGCGCGTTTGCGAACTACGCGGGAAGGTGTAGAGGCGGTCCTTGAGAATGTCAAAGTACTGCGCGCTGAGATCCACGGCGAAGAACTCATTGAGGCGCTGGTAAATGCGATGGAAGAGCATCTGGTCATACCACGCGCGACACTCGGCCACCACGTCAGCCATGCGCATCAGCATGTATTGATCGAGCGGCTCGAGCAGTTCGAAGGGGACCACATCTTGCGATGGCTGAAAGCCGTGCAGGTTGCCGAGGATGTAGCGGAACGTGTTGCGAATCTTGCGATAATTTTCCGCGACGCGAGTCATCAGGTTTTCGCTGGCGCGCACGTCTTCGCGGAAATCAACGGAGGCTACCCAGAAGCGCACGATTTCTCCGCCCATGCGTTTTGCGATGTCCACGGGATCGACGGTGTTGCCGAGTGACTTGGACATGGCGCGGCCATTCTCGTCGAGCGTCCATCCATTGGTGGCGACTGCCTTGTAAGGCGATTCGCCGTGCAGTCCGATGGAACAGAGAAGGGAAGAGTGGAACCATCCGCGGTACTGGTCGCCGCCTTCGAGATACATGTCTGCTGGCTTCCACTCACCGAAAATCTTGGGCAGGACGGAGGCCTGCGAGGAGCCGGACTCGAACCAGACGTCGATGATGTCCATCTCCTTGCGGAAAGTTGTGCCGCCGCAATCAGCGCACTTGGTTCCTGCGGGGAGAATTTCTGAAGCAGGACGTGCATACCAGGCGTCGGCACCCTCACGCTCAAACAGTTCGACGACGGCGCGATTGGTAGCCTTCGACTCATGCAACTTGCCGCAGCCTTCGCAGAAGAAGACGGCGATAGGCACGCCCCAGATGCGTTGCCGCGAGATGCACCAATCGGGACGCGTGGCGACCATGTTGGCAATGCGCTCCTCGCCCCATGCGGGATCCCACTTGACTCCAGCGATAGCCTTCAGCGATTCGCTGCGCAAGGTGCCAGCGTTGATGTGGCTATCCATGGAGATGAACCACTGCTCGGTGGCGCGGAAGATGACAGGCTTGTGGCAACGCCAGCAATGCGGATAGGAGTGCTCAATGTCTTCCGTGGCAAGCAGGACGCCGCGGGCTTTCAGAAGCTCGACGATGGGACGGTTCGCCTTGAACACAGTGAGGCCGTCGTACTCGGGCAGTCCCTCGCGGAGATGGCCTCCGGCATCGACGTGGCAGGTTTGATCAATGCCGTAGCGGACGCCGGTGTAGAAGTCATCCGCACCGTGAGCGGGAGCAGTGTGTACGGCTCCAGTGCCAGTGTCCATGGTGACGTAGTCGGCGAGCACGCCGAGGATGTCGCGATCGAGGAAGGGATGCGCGAAGACGACGCGCTCGAGCTTTGCGCCGGGGAAGCTGGCGACCACCGAGGAGTCGGCGATGCCGAGCTTCGGCAGCACGACCGGCGCGAGATCGGCAGCGATGATGTAGACCTGTCCGGTACCCTTGTCGAGGATTGCCTGGTACTGGGCACGCGGATGAAAAGCAACGGCCATGGAAGCAGGCAACGTCCACGGGGTTGTGGTCCAGATGATGGTGCTGACCTTGTCGGCGTAGGCGGCGAGTTCGGGCGCGATTGCCGCAGCATCGCTCTTGAGCGCATACTTCACATACACGCTGGGACTGGTGTGATTGGCGTATTCGACTTCAGCTTCGGCGAGAGCCGTGCGGTCATGGATGCACCAATAAACCGGACGGAGCCCCTTGAAGACGAGTCCCTTTTCAAGGAACGCGTAAAAGTTTTCAATGACCTTGGACTCGTATCCCTTCTCCATCGTGGAGTAGGGATTGTCGAAGTCGCCGAAAACCCCGATGCGCTCGAACTGGTCGCTCTGAATCTTGACGTACTTCTCAGCGTAGGCGCGGCAAGCGTTGCGGACCGCGAGAGGCTCCATCTCCAACTTCTTGCGGCCGAGCGCTTCATCTACTTTGATTTCGATAGGCAGGCCGTGGCAATCCCAGCCAGGCACGTAGGGCGAATCAAAGCCCGCCATGGTGCGTGACTTTACGATGAAATCCTTGAGGCACTTATTGAGGGCGTGGCCGAGATGGATTGCTCCATTGGCGTAGGGTGGCCCGTCATGCAGAACCCAGGTTGGCGATCCGGCGCGCGACTTGCGAATGAGGTCGTAAATGCGAATCTTCTGCCAGTGCTCGAGCATCTTAGGCTCATTCTGGGGAAGGTTTGCCTTCATTGAAAATTCGGTCGTGGGCAGATTTACGGTTGCCTTGAGGTTCACTCGGGTCTAGGTCTCCGATCAAGATTCTTGAAACTTTGATTATAAGCCGAGAGAGCAACGGAGGCGGAAGCGATCGCAGGGCAATCCAGTGGTCTGAGGACTTATCTAGGGTACCGAAGCGGGTCAAACCACAGAGGACTGACGGATAGGCAAGCGCATCTGATGATTGAATAATTGTGGCGGGGAAGATTTTGAGAAAGCTGAGTTCCCCGTGAATGTTGCACAGAATACAACTTCACGTGCATCGAGACTATCTGAATAACGAACAAGAGCGGACGCGCATCGGCGCAATCCGCAGCCGCCGTGGGGGCGGATGAAGTACGACGACGTTAGCAACAAGGGGTGCAAGCCGCAAGGCTTGTGGGTGGGAGCGGAGTCAAAGTGATGCCGAACCAAGATGGAGTGCCGCCGCTCGAAGGGCGTGAGCCAGAGCTGAATTTGCTCATAAGCGAGAATCTTGATAAGTCGCTATGGCGATCTCTAGTCGGCAATATCCGGGAACTGTTGTCTCCGGAGAAGCTGCCGCCGCTGCAGCTGACCTCACGTCCGTTGAAAATCAAAGGGGACGGACTTGGGTTATCCCAGATACAGACTACGACCACAGAGCGTAGATTGCCGCCTGCGGCAATGAACGCGCCGGAGTTGAACCTGCTGATGCGGGAGGATATGAGTCCGCCGCTTTGGCAATCGCTGGTGGCCAATGTTCGGGAGAAGCTGTTTCCTAAGAAACTGCCACCGCTGCAGTTGACCTCGCGTCCCATCAAGGTGAATGAACTCTGGGGCGAGTACAACTACAAGCGGAGCAGCGCCGGTGTTTCGCTTGTGGTGCACGCGCTTGCGATCGGCGGGTTGATTGCACTTTCCGTTGCTGGCGCGAAAGTCGTTAAGAGTCCTGTGCAACAGGTAACGCTCGTCGCTCCGGACATCAGCGATTACGTGCCGATCTCTCAGAAAAAGAACGATGTGGTAGGCGGTGGTGGCGGCGGTGGCGACCACGACAAACTGGTTGCTCCCAAAGGGAAACTGCCGAAGTTCTCCATGCAGCAGATCACGCCGCCTGCGATGGTGATTCGCAATGAGAATCCGAAGCTGGCGGTGGAGCCGACAGTGGTGGTGCCTCCGCAAGTGAAATTGCCGCAGGTGGCCTCGCTGAACCTTGGTGACCCGAAATCGGCATTGGCGGCGGGCCTGACCTCCAACGGCACTGGAATGGGCGGAGGAATAGGTTCGGGCAGCGGCGGTGGCATCGGCAGCGGTACCGGGCCCGGTGTGGGACCGGGACGCGGCGGTGGTATTGGCGGCGGAGTCTTCCGCGTAGGCGGCGGCGTGAGTGCACCGCGCGTTGTGGAGGATCCGAGCCCCGACTACAGCGAAGAGGCGCGCAAGGCAAAGTATCAGGGGACGGTAGTGCTGTGGCTGATCGTTGATGCCAACGGCAGACCCCGCGACGTGAAAGTGGCGCGCAGCCTTGGCATGGGACTCGACCAGAAGGCGATTGAGGCGGTGCGAAACTGGAAGTTCCAGCCGGCGATGAAAGACGGCACTCCCGTGGCAGTGCAGATCAACGTCGAGGTTAATTTCCACCTGTACTGAGGATGAGTTTCAGGGCGATTCCTAGAGAGAGGCAGTACGCCTCTCTCTTTTTCTTTTATACGATGGTTTCCGAGTGCTGCTCGCGTGGTATGAAGTAAGTAGCTGAAATGTGTGCGGACAGAGCTGCAGGTCCGTGCGCGTATGGTGTGGGAATGGACGAAGAGACGGCCATATGTACGATATGCAGGCAGCCCCTCGGGGGCAATGGCCGTTGCCAGCACTGCGACGAAGAAGCCCATATATGGACCATTCAGGATTGGCGTCCGTTGCTGACGCTATCACTGGTGATTGTGCTGGGATTTTCTTTCACCCGGCTGGTGGTGAGCAGCTACAACGAAATGCAGCGCGGGCTGGCGTCGCAGTACTACAACGAAGGAACGCGCGCCATGGAGGAAAAGCATCCTGCGCAGGCGGTGACGGCTTTTGAAAGCGCGCTCGTGTATTCCCACGACAACTCCCAATACCGGCTGAAGCTTACCGACGCTCTGGTGGCCTCAGGAGCCAGCAGCGAAGCCATGGCACAATTGCTGGACTTCCGGATGCAGCGTCCGGAAGACGCCCAGGTGAATCTGAAACTGGCACGCCTGGAGGCGCACGGTGGCCACGTGGATGAGGCACTCCGTTATTACCGGGATGCCATCGACGGCGTGTGGCCGGAACACTCCGACCCGGTGGCGCAAAAGAATGAGGCTCGGCTGGAAGCCGCAGACTACCTGGTAAGCCTTGGGCGGACGGATGAGGCCGAAGGCGTGCTGGTGGCAGTGGCGGCCGAGTTGCCCGCTGCATCGGCGGAACAGTCCCGGCTAGCGGAATTGCTGCTTCGCAACGGTGATGCAGACAGGGCACTGAACATTTACCTGATGCAGTTGAGCCAGAGTAAGAACGAACCTGCTGCGCTGCTGGGTGCGGCGCGGGCCAGCCTTGCATCGGGAAACTATGGCACGGCACGGCGATACCTGGAACAGATCAAGCCGGAGGCCGGGGAAGCAGCATCTCTGCGAGCCGAACTGGATAGGGCGGAGGCGCTTGATCCATTTGCCCATTCCGCAACAGGGAAGATTCGCGCAGACCGGACGATGGCAGCCTTCCGCATTGCACTGGACAGGCTGGCTCTTTGCGGCGCGCCGTTTGCGCAGACCATGACAGGCAAGGCGCAGGTACAAACTGGCGGCGGAGTGGATCCGGCGCAGTGGAGCGGCTTTGCGAAATGGGCCGGGCAGCTTGCTCCGATGATGAATGAACGGAGTCTTCGTGGACGCGATGACCTGATCGAGAGCGCCCTGCGATTCTCGCTGCGGTCCGAAATTGCTGCGCAGAAGAATTGTGGGAAGCCGACGCTGGACGATGAGGCGCTGCTATTGCTTGCGCGACAGCGGCTGGGAGCGGGCCAATGAAGCCTCGCACAGATCGCAGCCGCGAACTGCTGACCAGATTGATGGCGACTCCCGTGCGCCGCAAGTATTTTGAAACCTTGCGCCGGATGCTGGGTCCTTCGGGACTGATCTCCATACGCGAGGAGCAGTTCTTCCTGGTGTTGGCGATTGCGATTGGCTTGCTGGCCGGCTTCGCGGTGGTGCTATTCCGGGTGGCAATTGGAGCGGCGCGAATCTGGCTGCTGGGCAGCTCGATGCGTCCCAGCACATCCCGGCTGCTGCTGGTTCCAATGCTTACTGGGTTGGTGATCGCATTCGTCGCCGTGCGCTATTTTCCGCGGGTGCGCGGCAGTGGCGTGAATCAGACGAAGGGTGCGCTGTATATCTACGATGGCTACATCGGTCCCGGAACCGTGGTGGCAAAGTTTGTGCTGAGCGCGCTGGCGATTGGCAGCGGACAGTCTCTGGGGCCGGAAGATCCGGCGCTGCAGATTGGCGCAGGCTTGGCATCGGCCGTGGGACGATGGCTGAAGCTGTCAAAGGAGCGCTTGCGTTTGATGGCTCCGGTGGGGGCAGCGGCAGGTGTGGCGGCAGCGTTCAATGCACCGATCACGGCAGTACTGTTTGTGATTGAAGAAGTGATCGGACGGTGGACCGCGGGCATATTGGGCGCCGTGGTGCTTTCTGCTATTTCCTCTGTTGTGGTGGAGCGCTGGTTCCTCGGCGATGAGCCACTCTTCCGAATTCCGCAATACCGGCTGGACCACCCGGGAGAACTGCTGGCCTATGCGGTGTTGGGCGTGGCGGGCGGCGTGGCGTCCGTGGTGTTTGTGAAGATCATCAAGAATTTGCGACCGTGGCTGCGCCGCCAGCCGCAGTGGTCGCAATATCTGCAACCGGGTGTCGCGGGACTGCTGATCGGGTTCATTGCGATCTGGTTTCCACAGGTGATGGGCGCAGGCTACGAGTGGATGGACCTGGCGATGCACAACCGCTTCCCGTGGGAAGTGTTGGGCATTCTGGCCGGGCTGAAACTGGTATCCACAGCGCTGAGTTTTGCCACAGGTGCTCCGGGAGGATTATTTGCCCCTGTGCTCTTCATGGGAGCGATGCTGGGGGGCTTTGTGGCGACCGTGGAGCAGCAACTGTTTCCTGCGATTGCTGTGCCCGTAGGAGCCTATGCGCTGGTGGGCATGGGAGCGCTGTTCGCCGGAATTCTGCGGGCGCCCATGACCTCGGTATTCATGGTTCTGGAAATCAGCGGAAACTACTCGATCATCCTGCCGGTGATGATCTGCAACTCGATCTCCTATGTGATCTCGCGGGGCTTCCAGGAGGTTCCGCTGTTCGACCTGCTCTCGCGGCAGGACGGACTGGACTTGCCATCCCTGGAGGAAGAGCCTGAGCGGGCGATCCTGCGGGTGGAGGACGCAATGCGTCCAACGCTGGGACGTGCGCTGTTAGGCGACGAGGCAATCGGCTCGGCCCGTGGAATCGCCACTTCGACGCAGGAGGCAAACTTCCTGGTCTCCCTGGGCGACGGACGCTGGAGCGTGCTGAGCCGGGAGTCGCTACTTGACCCGGAGCAAAGTGAGACGGAGCTGGTGCGCTCGCTGATTCGCTCAAGGGTGCCGCGACTGTATCAGGACCAGTCGCTGGAAGTGGCGCTGCGCTTCATGAAGGACCGCCCGATGCTGCCGGTGGTGCATCGGGCCAACCTGGACCTGCTGATGGGAGTGGTGAGCGTGGAGGACATTCTACGGACATATCGGAAGGCCGGGCTGGCAGAACCGGAAATGGCCGAGGTTTCCTGAGCAGGGTGGCGAACCCAAAACACATTTCATGCTTCCAACGATTCGGAGTTGCACGATTTGAGCTCCGGAGCCTTGCTGTGCTGAAAGTTGAGTGCCTACGAAGCGCGCACGAACTGGATCGGCTGAAGTCCCGCTGGCAGTGGCTGGAATCCCAAGGGGCTTACACGCTCTTCCAAGGCTACGAACTCAACCGCCTGGCAGCAGACTGGTTTGCCCAGCGCGAGTGTCCCCACGTGATAGTGGTTGAGTCGGGCTCGGGGATGGCGATTATTCCGGCGGTGCGACGCGAGAGGGAATTGGGACTTATCGGGGAAACGCTCTTCGACTACCGTGATGTTCTGAGCGCGGGCAATGGGGAAGTGCTGGAAGAGGCTTGGCGAGAACTGGCGAAGTTGGGAATGAAGCTGGAAGTGACAGCTCTCCGCGGAATGCAAACTTTCGATCGATGGGAGAGCTTAGGGCCGAAAGCGTTTTGCAACGCCCCGACCACGAGGCGCTGTGACCTTTCCTCCGATGAGTTTGTAGCCAGGCACAAGAAAGCCGCCAAGGCGAGCCGGAGGTTGGCACGCCGCGGGCTGCGGCTGATTCGCCGCGAGCACGGGTTCGAGCGATTGGTGGAATGGGTCTATCGGCGTAAGACGGAGTGGCGCGGAGCGGGGGAAAACCTCTTCCTAGACCGGCGGCGGCAGGACTTTATGTGTCAGATTATCCAGAGCAATGTAATCGACTGTAATACATGGAGTTATGAGACTGATGATGGGCAGATTGCAGCCGTGCTAGTTACCTTCGATCACGGCAGTGCACGGCACTTTTACACCATCCACCATGATCCGATGTGGGAGCGATTGTCACCGGGACAGGTAATGATCTTCGACGTCACGCGTGAGACGCTGACGGATGGGATGGACGTGGATTTTATGACCGGGGAGTATCCCTATAAGAACCGCTTGGCTACGACAATGGTTCCGCTTTTCCGGGTTGAGGCCTCGGCTCAACAGATGAATTTCGGAGACCGGTCCCAATTACTCAAGCCGGCAGTGTAAACAGAAAGGAACGCTGTGCCTGATCCAGCTCGACAACTACAAGCCATTTATTTAGCGGGCTTTGCAATAGAAACCCTCGAGCGTTTCCCGAATGCCGTAGGGCTGACAAAGGGGAGTTGCATCGCGCTGGTCGAGCCTACGCCACAAGGGCTGAGACTAATCGGGCAGCCAGGCTGGCAAATGGGCGATGTTCTTGGCGTGCTGGTGGAGCGTTCGGGATCTCCGGTGTTTCAAGCCAAGAAGGAGTTGGTGGATGCCACGCCCGAGCGATTGGCCGAACTTGAGAGTTTCCGACAGGAACTTGAAGGACTCATGGCCTCGCAAGCGTAACGTGCGTGTGATCAGAGCGGCAGAGGTTCGTTGCTGCCATAAAGAACAACTTTGGGTTGGAAGAGAGTTCCGGCAATGCGCTTCATGACCGCCAAGAGCAATTGCTGGTTGGCAAATACTTTCACGAGCGGCGCGTCGGAGAATTCTGGAAGATTGACCGACCGGCCATTGCGGATTGCGGTGACAACTTCCGGAGAAGCAATCACCGAGGGGAAGTGGCAGAGCATCTGGCGAGGATGAAGATAAGGCGTGGCCCGGGTTTGAATTGAGGCGGATTCCACCTTGTCAGAATATGCATTATCGGACATTGCGTTACGAGCTAAATCAGGGATTTTCGGGGTTTCTGCGGGTCTGGTGTAGTGATACTGCTCCAGCTCTTCCAGTGTCACAGCGGTGCCTAACAGGAATTCCCCAGCCCGGGTCCGGCGCAATTCCGTGAGGTGGGCTCCACAACCGAGAGCCTGGCCGAGATCGTGTGCGAGTGAGCGAACATAGGTTCCGGCCGAGACCTCGGCGATGAAGCGCGCACGATCACCACAAACACTCTGGATTTCAAAGCGGTGGACGATCACTTCAACTGCCTTTAGCTTGACCGGTTGGTCATTGCGGGCGAGTTTGTAGGCGGCGACGCCGTTTACCTTCTTGGCTGAATACGCTGGGGGCATCTGCAGGATGTGCCCGGTGAGTGCAGGCAGGTGCTCCTGGATACTGGCGAGGGTCGGCTCAACGCTTTGAACAAGGCCGACGGGCTGTCCTTCGGCGTCGTAAGTGTCGGTCGAGAAGCCAAAACGTATTTCTCCCTCATACACTTTGGAGGAATCGTTAAAGAACTGGGCGAGGCGTGTGAACCGGCCGAGGACGAGCGGAAGGACTCCAGTGGCCATGGGGTCCAAGGTTCCCAGATGACCTACGCTGCGTTCTCCGGTGATGCGGCGAAGACGATTGACGACGTCGTGCGAAGTGAATCCTGCGGGTTTGTCCAGAACTAGAACTGCATTGATCATTCCCTACCATGGTCAAGGATAGCTGACTGAAGGTCAACCCGGGCCGTCGAGACTCTGCGGCGAGCCGCCATTGAAATGCCGTATGATGTGAGTCAATGTAGCTGACAGACCACCCATGATCCCACTCAAAGACGACACTCCCCGCTTTACCACACCGCTGATCAACTACTTCTTGATCTTCGCGAACGTGATGGTGTTTTTCTTTGAAGAATCGCTGAGCCCGCGGCAGCAGGCGGGGTTCATCGACGCCTTTGGACTGGTTCCGCTGCGCCTGGCGTCGAGCCTGAACCTGTCGTTGCCGCACGTGTATTCTCACGCACATGTAGTCTCTCCAGCCTTGGCCTTGCTGCCGGTGCTTACCAGCATGTTTCTGCACGGAGGCTGGTGGCACCTGATCATGAATATGTGGTTTCTATGGATTTTCGGGCGGAACGTGGAAGACACGCTGGGACATTTCCCATATCTGGTGTTCTATCTGACCTGCGGCTTCGTCGCGGCACTGGTGCAAACACTTTCGGACCTCAACTCGACGTTTCCCATGATTGGCGCAAGTGGAGCGATTGCCGGGGTGATGGGTGGGTACTTCCTTCTGTATCCGCGAGCACGAGTCCTGATGCTGGTTCCCTTTCTTTTCATCTTCTTTCTCTGGTTGCCAGCCTGGGTGGTACTAGGCTACTGGTTTGTGCTGCAGTTTCTGAGCGGAGTTGGTACGGCGCTGGTGACCGCCGAACGGAGTTCCGGAGGCGTGGCTTTCTGGGCCCACGTGGGTGGATTTGTAGCGGGAATGTTGCTGGTCCGGCTCTTCCCTTCCCGGACACGGCGCTATCGTTACGGATACTAAATCCAGAGCAGAGGCATCGCCGGGAAGCACTCGGCGACTCTTATGGTGGGACCGACATTCCCCCCGAGGTGCCTCAATGCCTGAAGTCAGAGAACTGTTCGACCGCCCATCTGTTTTCGCCCGGGCCGAACCGGACGACGAGTACGAATTCCCGAGACCAGAGCCGCTCGATCCCTGGACCATGGAACAGGAAGAGCGCAACCAAAGAGATGATGAACTAGAGGACGAGGAAGACGAATAGCCCGCACCAGAACTCTGAACTCAGAAGGCTTCGCATTCAGACTTGCGCGAAGCCTTTTTGCATGGTCTATGACACAGCCCCTGATTGAACCCCAAGAAGCTTTACCGTGATTGCAGGATTTCTCAGCTGCCAGGTCAAAGAATGATGAGGCCTTCCTTGTATCCGCGGCTCACTGCCTCGGTGCGAGTGGCTGCGCCGAGCTTGGTGAGAATCGAGCTGACGTGAAACTTGACGGTGTGCTCGGAGATGTGGAGTCTCGAAGCAATCTCCTTGTTGCCCGCACCGTCCGCCAGGAGTGAGAGTATCTCGCTTTCGCGTACGGTCAGTGGTTCACCGAGTGGCAGATCGTCTGGAAGTGCGTCGGCGGGCACGGGCAGGAGTGAGTCCAGTACCTCCGGTGAGATGACGGCGAGGCCGGCGGCCGCCGCTTCGAGCGCACTGAAGATCTCTCGCGGCGCGGAGTCAGCAAGAAGAATGGCATGGACTCC
>Ga0181516_10003228_pt1 | contig 11047 bp, 6 predicted proteins | sample PEATcosm2014_Bin_25_FD_121104 | JGI IMG/M metagenome (GOLD analysis project Ga0181516, IMG submission 121104) | Peatland microbial communities from MTU Mesocosm Facility, Houghton, MI, USA - PEATcosm2014_Bin01_10_metaG | ecosystem: Environmental > Terrestrial > Soil > Wetlands > Peat | place...
CTTGTGGAAGAGAAGAGCCGGGAATAGCTGGTGATGATCCGGCATTCGTGGGGCAGGAAGTAATCCAACCCGAAATCCGCGCGCTGCTCATCCACGCTGGGAAGTCCGTCGGTCGGGTCGGGGCTGTTACGGAAGGTTTGCTGCATTCGAAACAGCGGCTCCGTCCGGCCTATCCAGCTATCGCGGCCATTGAACTGGGACAAGCGATATCCAGCCTCGATCCAATAACCTTGCGAGTGTGTTCCGTGAGCGTATTCGGAGCGGACGGTCAAGGGAACTTTTGTTGGCGCCCACCAAACGTGCATTCCGGTTGCGTCAGGATGGGCGCCCTCGAACATGTGGCTATACGAGGCTCCGACTTCCAGCCTTTGGGATGGGAAGTAGGCTTCAACTCTGTCGCCTGTTGCTCGCGACGATTTGAATTGCTCCTGGCCGGTGTTCCCCGAGAAGAAGGTTGCGTAATCCACCTTGACCTTGTCGTTGGCAAAGAGCGATCCGCGCATCTCACCGCCTGTATCGGCGCTGCTTACAACCCCGATGCTGAAGATAAGCGGAGCATCCTGGAAATTGTCGATCCAGATGGGGCTCAACCGCTCGTTGTAAGTACCGAAAGGGGTGAGAAACTTGCCGGCTACAAAAGTGATGTGGCTGGTCGCGAGGTAGTCCAATTGAAGATATGTGAGGCCGTTGAAGAGCTTTGTCTGATCGCTCTCGCCGTTGCGTGGGGTTACGGATTCGAGCGAGTAGAGGCGGGTCTCGAAGAGCAGATGATCTCCCGCCGGAATGGCAACCAGGGGCATGACGGTTGGACTGAACGAGGTAGATCCTTTGTTGGTGTTGCTGAAGAACCCAATGCCACCGGAAACCATGGGGAGTTGCGCCAGAGCACATTGCCCGATGCCCAAACTGAGCATGAGTAATATGCTCACCCGAAACAAACCTTGTGACTTGCCGATACCTCTGCGCGACATGAATCCAACATAGCTTCGGGCAGAAATCTAGTTGTCGTGGCAGGGTATCGAAGTTGTCATTTCTTTGTTTTGAAGTTGCGCGGGACGGTCTGACGGCCCCAACAACAGCCGCAGAACAAATGCCGCCGCAATCGCAATGGCGCCAACCAGCGGGAGCATCAGGCGATAGCCAAAGCTTGCGTAGCCATAGCCGGCAAGCGCGGACGCAAACGCCTGCGACAACGACGTAACAAAGATGCAGGCCGCGGAGGCGCCGCTTCTCTCATCTTCCTGCACGCTGCTCATCAAGAAACTGTAGAGGCCGGGACTGCTCATCCATTGCGCCGCGGTAAAGATCAGGTAGACCGTTACGCACAATCCAACACCGCGCACCGAACCCAGCGCAATAAGCGCGGCTGCCGTTGCCAATTGGGTGTACATGATTCCAGCAATCATGCCGAATCGCCGAAAGATGGCTGGAGCGATCAGAACTGCCACAACCTGAGCTAGCTGCGACGCGGAAAAGGCCAGGCCGACTTGCGGCAGCGAGATCCTCACCTGCCGGGCGAGATAGACACTTGCAAATGGGGTAAACGATCCGATCACAACACTCCATAGCGCGACAGACGGAAGGAAGCGCAGCAGGAACGGATTGAAGCGGCGGGCACTGCGTTTCCCAGACGGCTCAGTCTGCAGCCATAGCCGCGAGATGGGCCAGGCCGCGAGCGCCGCAATCAGGCACGCAAGGAGCAGCACAAAGCGTTTCGCGTCCGCCGCGTGGATCGACGCGCCCATGGCTTGCAACCAGCCGGGAAGGTAGCCCCCAATCATCCCTCCCAATGCGCCGGTTCCGATGCCGACGGAAAACAGAAGGCTGAATGCGAATGCGCGATTTGACTCATCGGTCAGCTTGGCTGCGGCCGGTGAGAAGCTTACGGTCCAGAGCGCCAGGCAGACACCGCTTAAGAACGACAGTGCGATCTGCGCTGGGAGCCAGACTAGGAATGCGCGACATGCAAAAAGAATGGGGACGGATATGAACGCGGCGAAAAGCAGCCGGTGCAAGCCGACCGATCTTGCAAGGATCCCAACCGGGATTGTGCCGACAACCCCGCCGATGGTCATTGCGCTCGCTATGAGCCCAATTGCCTTCTCTGCGAATCCGAAATCCAGCAGAAAGAGGTTGTATAGAAACAGGAACATGGCGATGCCAAAGTCAAAGCAGAAGGCAGCCGCGAAGAACTTCCAGAAATCCCGGCTCAGCCCTTTCCGCGACAGCCAACCAATGGCAGGCGTGAGAATCCATGGAGCGGAAATTGAGCGCGGGTCCGCCCCGATTGACCGGCGGACGACCGATTGCACTAGCTTGCCTCCCGGGCGAGGCGTTCAAGGCGGTCGACGGCCCAATCGAGATCGTGATAGCGCATCTCCAGAACTTGAGCAGCCATCAACCTCTCGATCGCCGCGAGTTGAGGTTTTCGCAACTCGTCCATTCCGTACAAGCGGAGATGCAAATAGCGCCGTGCGACATGCTTTGAGAGGGGCACGATCTCTTGCACAATCGACTCGCTTCGATTGAGGAAAACAAGATGCTCCACATTGGCGCTGGTGACGCACCGAATGCCCGGCAAATCAGCCGTCCGCACTTCAATAGAGGGCTTGCCCGCCACACGCGGAGTTATCGGTCTATCCGCAACTTCAGGGAAAAGTTCCGAGGCCGTAGGCCGAAAACGCAGCATGTGGCAATTTCCCACCACTCGGCGGCCGCTCTGCCGAGTGAGAAGAAAGCTTGCGTCGTCGGTAATGTAATTCCATCCTCTCCGCGCGCACGCGAAGGCCAGCGTGGACTTACCTGCTCCGGAGTCGCCGCAGAGCAGAACTCCGCTGCCTGCCAGCTCGACGCATGCTCCATGCACTGGAGCGCTGAATCGATTCGCAATGTGACCAAGCGCGACCGCGTCGAGAAAGTGATAGCGAAAATAGTTTCTGTGCGCCACCACTTGCTCAGTCAACCATCCAAACGTAAAACCTTGTTTGTAATCGTTAATGCAGAAGTTTTGATGGTCGGCGATTTTTGCGAGAAGATTGCGATGTGCGCGATGGATTGAAACGGGAGGAAGCTCGGTTGAACTGCCCGGCAGTGTGCCGATCCTGAATTCAATCGGCGGCGTCTCAAATTCCTTTGCAAAACATCCCCAACTCTCCTCGGCCGCTTCCAGGACGTCTTTTGAGTTTGTGACAACCTCAAGTGGAAAACCCAGTGGGTAATACGTTTTCCGGAACGGCATTTCCGCGAAGGATAAATAGGGATCGAATGCCTCAATCTGCTGGGACTCGCTCCTGGCTAACGCCATTTCGTCAATCAAGTTCATGAAGGCCTTCATCTTCTCCGCCGGTTCTTGTTAAGCGCATGGCGGTCGCCGGGCTAGAAAGCATACTTCGCGGCAAATTGAACTATGCGAGGATTTGCAGCACGGCCAGTGATCGCGCCGAAAGCAGGATTCAGGTTTACCGGGCCGGTGGGGCCCTCAGTGAAGTCAAGAAAGTTATTTGGGTTGGCGAACTGAGGTGTATTGGTCAGGTTGAAAAACTCTCCACGAATGTGAACCTTCCCCGCTTCTCTCACCGGGAAAATGCGCTCGACTGACATATCGAGATTGTGCTGGCCCGGGCCGCGCACAAATCCTACGCCACTGTGGCCGAAGTCTGTGTCCCCGGGACCGCTTCCAAATGGAGCCTCGGGGGCGGTGGTGAATGAGTTCTGCGTGAGATACCCATTCATCACCCTGGAGTAGAGTGAGCCATGCGTCGAGGGATTTGCGCCGGTGCTCTGGGCGCGATTTTCAAAGTTGCCGTATACCAGGCCGGCATTCAGATCCATCACCGTGATGGGGCTGCCGGCCTGAATAACCGCGATGCCGGAGAACTCCCAGCCGCTCAGTGCCTGCCGCGCCACAGCGGGGCCATACTGAAACTTTGGCGCAGCCCAGGTGAAGCTCATCACCGCTCGTTGGTCGTGGTCGAAATCGGTAAGTCCGTAAGCCTGTCGCGGGTTGTGCTGGTCATTGGTTGGTAGCCACAACTCGAAGACATTGCTGCCGCCCGAACCACTGGTCTCGTCCAGGATCTTTGACCATGTGTAACTGCCGAGCAACTCGAAGCCGTGGGCCCAGCGCCGCGTCACGCTGGCCTGCAGCGAGTTATAGTTTGCTTCGTAGTTGGTGTCGGAAAAGAGCGATCCAGTCGCGATTCCTTGGTACGGAACGCGCTGAACAACGTTCGCCGCCGTGTTCATTGTGGTCCCGTTCACCGGGTTCTGCGGGCTTGCGAGGAGAGACTGGTTAAACTCCACGCTTCCCGGAGAGTGAGTGGTGTGCGAGCCGACGTAGCCGACTTCCAGCAGGTCGTCCTTTGAAAGAGCGACCTGAAAGTTCAGGTTGTACTCCTGCGTGTAGGGATCGATGACATGCGGTGAGACGCCTGAGGTGTATGGGCCTCCACCGGCAATTCGCGGTTCGTAAATGGGGTAACTTGAGGACGATGGCAACAGGGGATTGAATGGCGCTTGCAAAGTTGCCGCGGCATTGAGCGCGCCAAATGCGAGCTGCTGCACCGAAAGTGGCTGTTGTCCGATTGTGGATTCGGCAAAATCGCCCGATGGGTGATCGTAGTAGATACCGTATCCTCCACGCAGCACCACCACGGGCCTCTGCGTTAGCTGCAAAGCGAATCCCAGGCGCGGAGAGACAGCGGCGTAGTCAATGGACCAGAGTGAATTCGACGGCGTTTTGATCACGCCGGGTGGAATCGGCCCGGCAAAATTCGCAGGTAAGGTATAGCCGCTCAGCGATCCAGCCGCAGGGACCTGTTCCGTCGCAATCGATGGATCGAAGTTTGGCAGCAGGCCGTGAATCTCCATTGGTGGTCCGAAGATCTCATAGCGCGCGCCCACATTGACGGTCAGCCGATTGGTCAGCTTCATATCGTCCTGCGCGAACCACGCAAAATCGTTGTAGCGTTCGTTTTTGCGAAACAGTCCTGAACTACCCTGGCTGTCGGTTACATTGCTCTCATCATTGGGACTGCCATTCTGCGCCGCGCTCTGGCCCAACAGGAAGTCGTCGAAGGTTGCAATCTGCAGCAGCCCATCCGCACTAAAAGGCGCATCGACATCCACCTGGTGACGTTTGAACTCAGCGCCGAAGCGCATGTTGTGGCGGTTGCGGGTGAGCGAGAGCGTGTCTTGCCAGATGAAGCTATTGGTCACCTGCCACTGAAACGGGGTACCCGCGTCGCCAGTAGTGAACAGGCCGCCGATGCTGACGCCGGGAGCCGGTCCCGCTGCGCCCGTAGGCGTGCTCATCCCCACCGCTGCAGCTTCAATCGGGTCCTCGATCGATGCGACGCCATCGAAACGCATATATCCAAACCGCGCCACGTTGACCATATTTGAATTGAGCACATGCGTGTCGGATAGAACGAACATCGTGTTCTGCTCAAGCTCGTTTGTGCCCCAGCCCGGCACGTTCGCTGCATTTGGAGAGAATGGTTGAACGGATGGCGCTCGTGCGTAAAAGAACCTTCCCGAAAGAGTGTTCCTGGCTGCCATCTGCTCGTCGATGTTCATGCTGAACTGGTTCTCGTCGAACGTAGCCGAGGGGGCGTAAGTCGACTGACCGATCGGCAACTGCGTCGGATCGGTGCTGGACAAATCGGTCTGTGGGCTCGGCACGGCGTACTGGCCATTGGCCAGCTTGAAGTTAAGCAGCGCCAATGCGGCGGGATTGATGTTGGAGCCGTCGCAGGCAACCTGCGTGCCGCCCGCATTGGTCAGGTAACCCGCGCCATTGGCGTGATTGGCGGGGCAGAATTGCGCTCCTAATGTTGCCGCGGAACGATCCGAAGTAAGTTGCGGCAGATCTACCGTTGACTCCAGCGCGTATCCATCAACCTGGCGGGTCCCTTGATACTCGCCAAAGAAAAAGGTCCTATCTTTTAAGATCGGTCCGCCGACCGCGCCGCCGAATTGGTTCTGCTTGAGCGCGGGACGCGGCTGGCCATTGAGGTTTGAGAAGAAATCATTCGCGTTGAAGATGTTGTTGCGGACAAACTCCCACGCACTTCCGTGAAAGCTGTTTGTGCCGGTCTTGCTGATCAGGTCGACGTTGGCTCCCGCACCTCGCCCATAGGATGCGTCGTAGTTCGCGGTCTGAACCTTGAACTCTTCGATTGCATCCGGCGCAGGAACCGCGGTGCCCACCTCTTCGCCATCATCGGCGGCGGAGTCCTGGGAAAGATTGTTAGCGTCAACGCCGTTGAACTGAATGTTGTTCGAGGTAGTTTTTGCGCCATTGGAAGTTACATTCTGATTGTTTCGCCCCAGCGCCGTCGCATCCGGAAGCGCCACCACCACGCCCGGCGACAGGGCGAGAATCTGCGTGTAGTTACGGTTGGCCAGCGGCAGGCTTTCCATGGCTTCCGTTTCGACTGCGCGCCCAAGGGTCGAGCTTTCGGTCTGCGCAATCTCCACGCTCGAAGTCACCTCAACGTTAACGCCGACCTTTTCAATTGCAAGCCTGAGATCGAGAGAGCTGGTCTCGCTGACGACGACGCGGACAGCGCTTATTGTGTTCGCCCCAAAGCCTGGAGATGTAACCGTAACCGAGTACGAGCCCGGCGAGAGCAGCGGAATGGAGAACACGCCAGCTGGATCGGTCAACGCCGTTCTCATGGCATTTGTCGACTCGTTCACCACGACGACCTTGGCTTTAGCAACGACGAATCCCGAAGGGTCGTGAACAGTGCCTGCGATTGCACCGGTCCCCGGGGTCTGTGCGTGAACCACACACGCTGCCAGGAAGATCGCGAAGATAGGAAGCGACATACAACGACGTACAATTGCCATTCTTTTCTCTCAGGTGTCATTTTTCGGGAAACTTGCAAGGTCCCGTCGAGAGAAAGTATGAGATGACATGCGCAGGCGACTTGTCACCGGGGTGTAATCCGTTTGCTGTTTTTTGGCTGGCGGTTCCCTAACTAATGAATGCGAAATCGGACACCGCTGCTTATCGCATGTTCAATCGACTCTGACAGGGCCCTTTCTGCCGCGAATCTGCATTTATTCAACTGCAACATTCCGAACTTGGGCGTGGTACGTCAAGTCGTTGATTTTCGCAGGGATTCTGAATTATGGTAAGAGCACTGGATGGCGCAAATAAGGCTTGAGACCGATTCGTTGAGATCGCGCGGGGATTTCCGAAGCGACACGAGCACGCGGTCTCGATGGCGGGAATCCGACTGACGCTCAGAGCAATTAGGGCGCGGGAAAGCGGCCGGCGGGAAAAAAGTAACAAGCGCTCACGCGCTATGGTGGAAACTGCACGAACGAGGTCGCTCCCGGTGATACAAACTGAATCTGCTGGCGCACCGGCACTGACCAAACCCAGGCTGAAGTTCTGGAAGTCACCGCTTTTCCGGTATGGCTTCAGCGCGATTGTTCTGGCGATCCTGCTCACCATCATTCCATTCCACAAAGTGTGGGCCGCGATGCGAACCATCCCGCTCTGGTTCGGACTGGCGATGCTGGGGTGCTTTTTGGCCGCGCATCTGCTGGGCGTTGAAAAGTGGCGTCTCATGATCAACGTGGCGGGCGCCGGATTGAGCTACCCGCAGGCGGTGCGCTGCTATTACTGGGGTTTGTTTGGCAACATCTTCTTGCCTTCGATGGTTGGCGGGGATATTGTTCGCGCGGGCATGGCCTTTCTATTTGCGAGGTCCCGTCCTGCCGTGGTGCTTGGCAGCTTGATAGATCGCATGCAGGACATGGGCAGCTTGATGGCCGTGACTCTGATCGGCATAGCGCTGGTACCGGGATCCACAAGCAGCCGCACTCGAATGGTGCTTTGGATGACCGCGGGCCTGCTGGCAGCTTGTGCCGCGCTGGGAGTGGCGCTTCTGTTCTTTGTGCCCGCGCGCAGGTTCTCATTCAAGAGGCGGCGCACTCTGGTTAAGGTGCGGCGCGGTGTGCGGTCCATGGCCCGGCATCCGGAGCGGATGGTCTTTTGCTTCATCCTTGGCATGATCCTTCAGACTTCATTGGCGATCATTAATTGCTGCCTCGGAAACGCGATCGGACTCCATTTGAGCCCTGCGCTTTGGCTTTTTGCCTGGCCGCTGGCCAAGCTCACTTCGCTCTTCGGGTTCACGCAGGGTGGTATCGGCGTGCGCGAGGCGGCGCTGGTGTTCCTGCTGTTACCATTTGGTGCGCCTGCCGATCGAACTCTCGCGGTCGGCCTCACGTTTCAAGCGATCCTGATCAGCGGCGGTTTGGTCGCCGGTATCGTGGCCATAGGTTTGGGCCAAATTGACGCGCTCAAGACCCATCGGAGATCGGCATGACAAAGCAGTTGCCCCACGTCGTCATCCTTGGAGCCGGCCCGGCCGGCGTCGGCGCGGCGCACCAGTTGGCCAGCAAGGGAATCGCCAGGGTTACCGTTCTTGAGCAGCAGGAGCGGGTTGGAGGCAACGCCGGAAGCTTTGAGATCGACGGCCTGCGCTGCGACTTCGGCAGCCACCGGCTCCATGCCAAGGTTCCTCCTGAAATCATGCACGACATCAAGCGCCTGCTGGGTGACGACCTTCTGTTTCAAAAGCGGCGCGGCCGCATCCTTCTGCACGGCCGATGGATCGGATTTCCACTCAAACCGATTGGCTTGCTGACTGGGGTTCCCAAAAGCTTTGCCCTCAGCGTCGCCGGAGACATGGCGAAGAAGGCGTTCTCCCGCAGTCAGGAGGAGCCGAAAAGCTTTGCTGAAGCTATCGAGCGCGGCCTGGGCCCGACCATGTGCCGCGAGTTCTATTTTCCCTATGCTCGCAAGCTCTGGGGTGTTGCGCCGGAGGATTTGTCACCGGTCACGGCGCAGAGGCGAGTGGCTGCAAGCTCATTTGGAAAACTGCTGCGCAAGGTCGCCAACCAGATTCCCGGCCTCAAGCCTCCGGGCGCGGGCGGCTTTTACTACCCTCGCCGCGGCTTCGGACAAATCTCCGAGTCGCTTTATCAGGCGGCGCAAGCTGCCGGAGCAGAGTTCAAATTCGGAGCACGCTTCACGTCCATTGAAAGGGAGGGCGCGGGCATCCGCTCGGTACGTTACCAGCACAACGGGGAAGACTGCGAAGTCGCCACATCGACAGTGTGGTCGACCATCCCCGTCAGCATTCTATTAAGAGGCATTCGTCCCGAGCCGCCCGCCGATGTGTTGGCTTCGGCTTCGAGTATTCCCTTCCGGGGGATGATTCTCATTTATCTTGCCCTTGACGCGGATCGGTACACCAACTTCGACGCCTACTACTTTCCCGAAGCATCGATCCCCATCTCGCGCCTTTCCGAGCCGAAGAATTTCAGCTCCGCCACGGAGCCGCGTGGCCGAACGGTGTTATGCGCTGAGTTACCCTCCGATCCAGGTTGCGAGGAGTGGGAACTCAGTGACGAAGAACTCGGCCGCCGCCTGTGCAAATGGATCGAGCAGACGGGTCTGCCCAAACTTCCAAACGTCGCGAAGGTGCTCACGCGCCGCCTGCGCCAGGCCTATCCTGTCTATCGCCGTGGCTTTGAAGAACACTTCGAACGAATTGATCGATGGATTCCCCAGGTGGAGGGCCTGTTGACCTTTGGCCGTCAGGGCTTGTTCGCCCACGACAACACGCACCATACGCTGGCCATGGCCTACGCCGCCGCTGCCTGCCTGGGCCCCGACGGCAAATTCGATCGCGCCCGCTGGATGGATCATCGAAAAGAGTTCGAATCCCATGTCGTTGAAGACTAGTTCGGCCGCCGGTCCGGGGGAAGAGACCAGGAGGCTGCTCCGTGTCTGCTCCTATGAGGATCGGCCCATTGGAATGGACAGCCTGATCCTGATGGGTGAGTCTCTCTGTCGCGTGGATCCCGGCATCTCGCTGCATCTGACGATCCCCGATGCGCCTGCGCCAGTTCGCGCCTGGGCTGAGACCAGGCCCGAGGTCGAGCTCTCTACGGAGCGTGTTGAAGGCCTAAGCGGTTCGGAACTGAGCGGCTGGAACATCAAGCCGTCTCTCCTGCTTCAAGAATTGGACAAAGGCTGGCCTGAAGTTCTCTGGCTCGATAGCGATTTGATTGTCACGCGTCCGGTTTCAACATTGGTCAGGTCGTTTCCAGCCGATCATTTGATACTTGCCGAGGAGTGGGTCGACCACGAGCCTATTCCGGTTGCCGAGCCCTGGGGATTGCCCTCCGCTCGTCCTATCCCCGTGGTCAACAATTGTTTCATTCGCGTAACGCAAGCCCACCGCGCGTTTCTCGAGCGCTGGAAGCAGATGCTTCACGACCTGCGGTATCGCGAAGCCCAGGCAATCCCCTATGACCAGAGGCCGACGCACCTGCTTCACGATGGTTGGCCGCTCATTGCACTGCTCGAATGTGATGAGTTCAGCAGGCTCGAATACAGCTATATCCGCCGCGACGGCCATATTGCGCAATGCGCCGGATCTTCAGGTTACCGGCCGGTTCATCGAATCATGGATTTGTTTCGCGGGTTGCCTGTGCTGATCCACGGGTTGGGCCGTAAGCCCTGGGAATCGAATCCCAATTCAAGTGGCCTGCGTCATTTCCTGCTGGATCTTGCGACCGATGTCTCCCCGTACGTTTTAGCTTCCCGGAAAGTCGCAAATGGCCTTAAGATGAACCCACGATGGACTGAGGCCCGCACCCTGCCCGGCAGAATACTCAGAGGCGCAACTAACAGCCACCCGGGAATGGCAGGGCTCCCAATGGCCGTCCTTCACTCATTCGAGATGCAGCTTCAGAAATTGTCCAGATCAAAGCAAAAGAAATCATGATCGGAAATCAACCAATCGCAGATCGTGCGAACAGAGCTCTTTTCTTCGGATTGAGAGGGCGCGAATGATGCTGCTTTTTTCGCTTCGCCACCGGCTCACGCACTTAGGCAGTTATCTAATTCAGAGGCGGCTTGACCAGTTGAAGTACGCTTTGCGGCTTCTGGAAACCGGCTTCCTGGTTCGTCAACTGCAGCCGAAGGTTGGGCAAGTTAAGCGGTTCGCAAAGA
>Ga0181516_10003231_pt1 | contig 11041 bp, 6 predicted proteins | sample PEATcosm2014_Bin_25_FD_121104 | JGI IMG/M metagenome (GOLD analysis project Ga0181516, IMG submission 121104) | Peatland microbial communities from MTU Mesocosm Facility, Houghton, MI, USA - PEATcosm2014_Bin01_10_metaG | ecosystem: Environmental > Terrestrial > Soil > Wetlands > Peat | place...
CGACCTTTGAAGCGCTGGCGCTGTTGCGGGTGGTGGTGCTGGAGATCTCGCGGAGGGATTCGGTGGTGGCCTGAATGGTGGAGGCCTGCTCCGTGGCGCCCTCGGCGAGGCTTATGCTTTGGGCGCTGAGTTGTTCCGAGGCAGAGGTAACCTGTTCGGAGGCGCTGAGGAGCTGGTTGACGGCCCTGCTGACGGTGCCTGCAACCGAGCGCGAGAAGAGGATGGCCGTGGCCACCATGAGGAGCAGGATGAGGGCGAAGACAGCAGCGATGAGGAGATAGTAGTGTCCGAGTGCGTCGGCGATGCCCTGGTTGAGGCGCGCCTGCTGGGCCTCGACATTATCGATATACACACCGGTGCCCACCAGGAAATCGGTGCCGGGAATGAGAACACAGTATCCCAGCTTGGGCTGCACACCTTTGCCGGGTTTTTCGAAGTAATAGGAAACGTAACCGCCGCCGGCCTGGGCGGCCTGGATGAAGTCACGAATGAAGTAAACTCCATGCTTGTCCTGGAGTCCGCTGAGGTTTTGGCCGTTCTTGCTTTTGTCGGTGGGGACGTTGACCCGGATGCCGTTGAGATCGTAGGTAAAGAAATACCCTGATTTGTCGTCGAAGAAGCGGATGGGGTCAGTTTGCGCAACAATAGCGGCAATCTTCTGCTCGCGTGTGGGCAGGCCGGCAACCTGGGTTGCGAGGGTTTGCGCCTCAGCATCCACGAGCGCCTTGAGCGCGACCTTGTGGTCGTCGAGCATGGCGTTCTGCAGGGTGGGCATGACGACGTTGCGATTAATCGCCCGGCTGATAAGGGCATTGGTGCCTTGCAGCACGCCTAGACCGATCACGCTGAGAATTGGAAAGAGCAGTAAGCGCTGCCGCAGAGTTAATCGACTGAACAAAGGTTCCCTCCTGAATTGCAATGCACACGGGACCTTGCTACTCGTCGCAATGCTTACTGGAGCACTATCGGCGCTGCGGAAGGGGAGTTTCAATGGAGGGGGCTGTTGCGGAGCCGCGGCGAGGGAACCATCGCGCTTGCAAACGGGCGGCGACACTCGTCTTTTCGCGAGTTGGCGCCGCTTCGCGGGATGGCGAGTTGGCGGCTTGTTTCTTACTTGCCGCTGACCGGGTGGTCGTGCGGCAGCGGATCCGTTCGAGGGGCGACAGGGTTTGGGTTAAACGAGCGGGGAGACAGCCAGCGCGTCGATGGTGGGCGGCGGGGCGATTTCGGGCAATTTGATGTCGGTATAGCGGCCTTGCGCGACGTCGGCGAAGACGCGATTGAGGGTGTCTTCCGTCCTGGTGGAGTTGACGTGGAGCATGCGGACGGCGCGCATGACCATGGCCGACAACAGAAAGCGGTTTTCGATTTTAAGCCCAGCCGAATATACCAGCGTAGATCGCATGTGCGCCCCAATCCTCGGTAGAGGTACGTTTGCTACAGAGCCGGGCTCGTCGTCTGTTCGATGGTTCGGCGCTCTTGAAGCGGGGCGCCGGGAACACGAGGGAGAAAGGCCGAAGTGAGGGTCGCGATGAGCCTCATTGCTGAGAGGATACGCTAATGTCGACTGTTCTCCTAATCGGCTGGGCAAGGCGTTGGCATGGCGACGCACGGTGAGTGGAGCGCCGGGGTGGGCGCGAAATGAAGCCGGAAAGCGGTGGGCGAGGGAAAGGATGATAGAATGGATACTGGTCGTCGAATCCGACTTGGTGTTCTTGCCTGTTCTGCTTCCCCGCTCAACTCGCAAACGATTCCACTTGAGTTCAGCGATACATTACGCACCAAAGGAACAGTTATGGAACAGGGAACAGTGAAATGGTTTAACGACGCGAAGGGATTCGGCTTCCTCAGCCGTGCAAACGGCGAAGACGTGTTTGTGCACTATTCGGCAATCAAGAGCGACGGCTTCCGTTCGCTTCAGGAAGGCCAAGCCGTTCAGTTCGATGTAGTGAAGGGACCGAAGGGCTGGCAGGCCGAGAACGTTCGGATCGCCTAGTTCGAAGGATCGCCGGGATGAGGTCGAGTGCGACCTCTCCCCGGGACTCGCCAAAAACTCGCAGATGCCGCCACTCGGCGGTGGCATTGCTTGGCGCCGAAGCCGGAAAATCCCCGATGGCGCAAATACCCCACTCATAGCCTGGCTGGAGAAGCAGAGTCAACCGGGATGGTTCCGGCTTGAAGCTGAATTCCATTTGACACCGCAAGCGCAGGCAAAGGTCACGGGGGCCAATGGATTGTGCGGTCAGCCAGACGGCTGCGATCGAGAGCTAAAAAGGCAGAACAACAAGGTTCGTCGGTAGTTCGAACGCAGCTTATACCAGTAGCAAGGACGAAAGGAACAAATGGCTGAAGATCAGCAACTCATGTGCACCGATTGCGGGCAGTCTTTTACATTTTCGGCTGAAGATCAGCAATACTTCAGCGAGCGTGGCTATTCAGTGCCGAAGCGCTGCAAAGCGTGCCGGCAGGCGAAGAAGCAGGAGCAGTCGGGCGGCGGCGGCTACCAGCGCGGCGCGACCCAGGGGACAAGCGTGATCTGTTCCGGGTGCGGACAACAGACAACGGTTCCATTTGAGCCGCGAGGGGATCGTCCCGTGTATTGCCAGAACTGCTTTCAAGCCCGCAAGGGCAGCAGTGGCGGCGGGGGCGGTCGATCCTTCGGCAGAGGCCGTTAAGAGGTTGGGGTTGCGGCACGGCTAGTGCGGCAACCCCAGTTTGCATGGCGGCGCAGCGCCTGTGCGATGCCCCTGCACTCCGACTTTTATTTTTGGATTTTGTAACTTTTTCATCTCTCTTCGAGGAGTTCCCCATGAAAAAGCAAGTGCCGCACGACAAATACTTTTTGAGATCGCTCCACCAGGAGATCGATCTCTACGATCGCAAGCTCGCCTACCTTGATAAGTTCGCCGAATTCGCTTCAGCGGCGGAACGTGAAGTGGCCGAGAATAAATTGATTGCGAAGCGGTCTTCGCTTGCGGAGACGGCAAGGCAACTGGTTGCCGACGGAGTGGAATTCAGCCCGGCGGATCTTCCGCGCTCGTTTCGCATTGCGGCCGAAGCGGTCGCGGCCGACTGATCCTGGCCTGGTCTCCGGTTGGCGCGTTGACGACTCCTATAGTCCGCAGGCATGGGCATAGCGCTTGAGTGCTTGCCGGACACGATAACAAATGATTGCGCGCGGATCGTTGGCCAACTCGCCGCGGCGAATGGCTTCGGCCTGCAACGGCAGATATTGAGCGAGCAGCGGCAAAGGCGCGGGCTGGAGACGCAGGTTCTCAATCAATAAAGCAAGGGCCGACGATATCTCAGTGTTGGGCCAGTAATAGCGAATGCGATCGCTGAGGCTATAGGCGCGAGCAAGCTTGAGGCGGTGCGCGTCGCCGCGGTAATACCCCTGCCAGTCATTGGGATTCTCGATCATCACGCGTTCCAGCGTGGCGCGGATATTTGAGCGACGCGTGTCGGCGATCCATTCTTCCTCGACAGCAGCGAGGCCGAAGACCCCTTCGCGCATGGCAAAGGTAAGTTCCGGTCCGACTTTGAGAATGGCAAAGTGATCGCGCACAAGCGCCGCGAGGGAATCTGCCATTTGGTAATCGGTGGAGTGCGCCTCGAAGACGATTCCTTTTGTACTGAGAATCCACTGCGATAACTCGGCCGCGTGTTGCGGGATGTAGTCGGCGACGGTTTCGTCGCCGAACTCGACGCCTGGCTGCACAACCACGCCGACCACGCGCTCCCAAGCCGAGGAAAGGCCGCGGCTCTGGAACGCCTGGCGATGGACATCGATTGTCTTTTCGACATTTGCGATGCGGGTGACCGCGATTTCCAATTCGCCCTGCGCGCCGCCAGGAGTTGGGACCTCTGTGCCGACAATGTAGACCGGGCGGATGGAAGAGTGCGCCACTGCGTGCTCGGCCACTTCGCAAAGGCGCGCTGCGCGTTCGGCGACCTCGGCATCGTCCAATCCAGCGGGATCGTCGGCGCAGCGCATGCTGGCATCGAGATGGATCTTAGCGAAGCCGGCAGCGGCGTACTCGTGGACCATGGCGCAGGCTTTGTCCATGGCCGCAGCGGCGGGGAGCGAGCGCCACGGGTTCGGGCCCAGGTGGTCGCCGCCGAGGATCAACCGGGCCACCGGGAAGCCGGCAGCGGCGGCAAGCGCGTGGACGTGATTGCGGAACGCAAGGGGGGTGAGGCCGGTATAGCCGCCGTCCTGATTCACCTGATTGCAGGTGGCCTCAATCAACAGGAGACTGTTGTCAGCGGAAGCCTGGGCGAATGCGGCGTCGAGGACGAAGGGGTGCGCAGCGCACACGGCGTAAATGCCGCGCGCATTGCCGGCGCGATTCTGCTGGAATAAGTGGCGCAGGGCGTCGACGGGATTGATCTGGGTTGTCATGGTAAGTCACCTTATGTTGGTTGCGCTTAGCCTTGGCTGAGAACGCTTTGCTGCCAGTGGCGCTGAAAAAAGCTCTCCCGGTAGGCAGGATCGCGAAAGGCATCGATGCCGCCCGCGCGCGTCACGGAGAGGCCGCCGGCGATGTTGCCATAAGCGAGGCAGCGCTCGAGCGGAGCGCGGCGCAGCCATTGATGAAGGAAACCGGCGTCGAAGGTATCTCCGGCTCCAACGGCATCCACTGCTTCAAGCCGCAGCGCCGGAGAGTCGTAACGGCGGCCCGCGAAGTAAGCCGACGCGCCGCTTGAGCCGCGCTTGACCACCAGCAGAGAAACGCGCGAGGCGAGGAACGCCTCAGCCTGCTCCACGCCGGCAATTTTGCGCAATTCCTGCTCGGTGCCGAAGAGAATATCGACGTGCGGGAGAATGCGATCGACCACGTCGAGCCAGAGGTCATCGGGATCGTCGTTGGTGTCGAGCGAGGTGGTGAGTCCGCGCAGCTTCATCTGCTCAAAGAGCCAGGGAACATCGGGGAAGAGCTTGCGATGGAGATAGAGCGAAGAGAGATGAAAGTGCGAGGCGCGCGCGATGAAGTCGAGATCGAGATCCGCGAGGCACAGCTCGAACATGGCGCCCGGATAAGTAAGGATGCGGCGGGTATCGGTGAGGGGCAGGATGACGGTGACGCCGGTGCCGCTGCCGCTGGAAACGCGCACGACGTGACTGAGATCGACACCGGCGAGGGTAAGATCGCGCAGGCACATGTCGGCGAAGGCGTCGTTGCCCACGCGCCCCGTAAAAGTAACCCTGGAGCCGAGCAAAGCCAGGTTGTGCGCCATGATGGACGATGAGCCGCCGAGGGTGAGCGTGCATTTGCCCGCGAGTAACTCGCGATCTTCAGCGAGTTCGCGCGGCAAACCTTCCAGAATAATGTCGGGATTGATTTCGCCGACGATGGCGACGTCGGGCCGCACAGTCGAATTTTGCGGCCGGATGCGATCGCCGGCTTGCTGCAATTCCATTTTTGCTCCCTTGGCGCTTTGTGCGCGATCTTACTCGGGGCGGCGCTTTTGCTGCGGCACGAAGTGAGGGCTGACGATGCCGGAGATCTGAATCGGGAATGTCTTCACTTGGTCGAGGCCGTCAATGCCGGTTGCTGTGAATTTTACCTGGTACTGGCCTGCATGCGTGTAGGCGTGCTGAGCCTGCGCGCCATCAAGCGATACACCGTCGCCGAACTCCCAGTGGCATGCGAGGGCGGGTATTGTGCTGGATGCGGCGACTGCACTGAAGTTGAGGGACTCACCGGCCTTGCCGGATTCCGGTACGCTTGCGTTGATTTGTGGCGCCGCGGCGGGGATGGAGCTATCGACGAGTTTGAGTACCGCAACCGAGTGACGCGCGAGTTTGAGATCGATGGAGCCGCCAGTGATGGCGCAGCACCCTTGATTGCCGAGCACCTCCGTGGCCTGGTAGGCGCGGTCGGGCTGAAGGCCAAGACTGGCGAGCGGGATGGAGCGGGTGCGGTCCTTGTCGGACCAGTTGAAGACGGTGAGGATGGCCTGGCGCGGACTCTCGTGGAGCAGGAACTCGCTGGGCTGCGGATCTTCTGCCGGGTAGGTCATGAGGTCGAGCGGAACGGAGGCGCGGCCCATGCGCGCCATGTTCAGCAGGTCCTGGTTTTTGACGAGCGCCAGGCGGTCGGGCGATTCGCCCAACTTGGGAAGGTCGTCGCCGATTTCAAACATGCCGCCGGAGACGGCGGAGAGCACGATGGAGACCTTGGCTTCGTCGAGAGGCAGCGGGGCAGAACCGGTATCCCACGAATGGTCGACGACTGGCACCGTGGAGATGTTGAATGCGTCGGGATCGGAGATGAAGAAGTTGCGATTCATGTAGTAGCGCGCAGCGATTCCCGAGGCGGCGTCGCGTATCTCATTGAAGTTGTGTCCGGTGTCTTGCGAGATGCGGCCCGCATCGACAATGCCGACGGGGTTGAGCATGGGGCTGCCGTCCTTGTCGAGGACCACGGCCTCGCCGACGGACTCGCGGATGATGCCGAGGCCGATGCGCTGCGCTTCAAGGCCGGTGGTGTTGGGGCGATAGTAAGCGCCTTCCACGGCGGAGTCGTCCATGAAGTCCATCTTGATAAAGCGGACGCCCCAGTCGCGCAACGTGGTGTAGGTCTGGCGCAAATATGCTTGCGCTCCGGGGTTGGTCACATCGAGGGCGTAGAGGGGATCTTTTTTGTCAACGACGTAGCCGATGTGAATCAGTTGGCCGGCGGCATTGTGGAGCAGCCAGTCCTTGTGATCGCGGTAGATGGAAGCGCGCTCGGACACTTCGAATGGAGCAGTCCAGACTCCGAAAGTCAGGCCATTTTGGCGCGCGTAGAATGCGGTGTGCTGCAGTCCGAGCGGAAAGAGATTGGCATCGGGCGTGGTGTATTCGCCGCGGGCATATTGGTAGCCCTCATCGGCTTGAAAGTAGGTGTAACCGAGAGACTTGAGGTTCTGCGAGAGCCACTCGATATTGGTGTCGGCTGTAGCCTGGCTGAGGCCAAAGTAATAGGCGGTCCAGCTCCACCAGCCGATCGGTGTCGGCACGCCAACGCGGGCATGATGCAGGGCGCGCACAGCTTCGCCGTAGTGCTCAAGCTGGGCGTGGTAGTCGTTGCCGGCTGCGATCATCAGGCGCTCGGACGAGAGGCTTTCGCCGGGCTTGACGGGAAGCGCGAGTTCCACCTGTTCGGCGGGCGGAGAATCATGCAGCGACTCGCCGCGCAGGATCTCGGTGGTGCCTTCGGCCACGGCTTCAAAGGAAACGAGATCCGGAGAGGCTGGAGCGGAAGTTTCCTTGAGATGAAAGACGGTGAGGAATTTCTCCGATGTCAACGCCGCGACGAAAAGGCTCTGGCCGCTTTGCCGGTTGAAGATGAGTTGGCTGCCGACAGCGCGGTGCATGCCGGCCGGCGCTGCGCCGAGATCGCGAATTGTAAGTTGCGGACGATCTTCGCTGTAACTGTCGGAGAGGATGCGGTCGGCGCCGACCGGTCCGTTGAGATTGATGACGGGCGCGCCCGCGGCCTGGATGGTGCGAATTGCGGTGACGGTGACAGGCTGCTGGGTTGAATTGGCGACGCGAACCTCGAATTCGCCCCATTCCAGATCCTTATAGAGATGGAAGACGCAGACCAGGTCAGGGCGGTTGTCGAGTCCGCTGTACGTAACGGTGAGAGCAGCGCCCGCGCCGAATGGATCGGTGAACGGCGTTTGCTCGGCGGCGTGGCGAGGATAGTCGGCGGAGCGAAGCAAACGCCCATCGACTTCAGCTTCGACAGTGGAGCGCAGCACAGGAGCGGATGAGCCCGTCGTGAATACGGAGTAAGTGCCATCGGAGGCCGCGGCGATGGTGAGGCTCTTGCCCGAGATCGAGCCGAGTGGCTGCGCGGCCTTGCGGGGAGCCGCATTTACCTGGAACACCGCCGTGGCGAGCAGCGCCAACGCGACCATCCATGCTGCCCGATTCTTCTTTCCCGATAACATCACAAGCTTCTTCCTTTCCTGTGCTGCGTGCAGTGAAATGCCGATGTTTGCCTCGTTAGTAGAAGAGCTTGAGGGCAAGCTGAAGCTGCCTGGGCGCCAGAGCTCCGGTGACATTGCCGAAGGTACCCGTTCCCATGATTGTAGAGTTGATTGAATTCTGCGGTCCGGGGGCCGCGAACTGGAAGTTGGGATGGTTGAAGGCATTGAATGCTTCGGCGCGGAATTCCAAGCGGCGCGCTTCGCCCAGCGGAATGGTTTTCAAGAGGGCAAAGTCGACGTTCTTGTCGCCGGGACCTTCGAGGGTATTCAGACCTACATTGCCGAGTGAGCCAGGCTGCGGGTTTTGGAAGGCACAGGTGTTGAAGAATGTGCCGGGCACGCAGGGCTTGTCGGTCGCCTTGACGCCAGGCACGACGTCGGGGCGCTGCTGGCCGTCGGAGTTGGCGAAGTTTGCATTGCCATCGGTCACGGTGAACCATGTGCCGTTGGAGAGGGTGACGATTCCAGACCAGTTCCAGTGCCCGATCAGCGCGTCGATGGGCCGGAAGTGTGTTGCAAAGCGCTGCCCGGAGCCAAAGGGGAGATCGTAGACGTAGCTGGCGACGAAGCGGTTGCGTATGTCGAAGTCGAGCGGGCCATATTCCTGATTGGGGTAGAGACTGTTGCGGAAGCCGTCGTTGTTCTGCGAACCGAGATCGGCGCTGCTGGCGTTTCCGAGCGACTTGCTGTACGTGTAGTTGACGATGAACTCGAGGCCAGCGGCTGGCCGCTGCTGCAGCGAGACCTGCAGCCCGTTGTAGTTGGACGACCCGGCGGACTTCAAATAGCCGATCGCAGCATCGACATAGGGGAATGGGCGGCGCGGCGCCGTTGGCGCGGACGCATCGCTTGTGGGCTGCGCCTGGTTGAGATTGAGATAGATGTAGGAGCGGTCGCTCTTGGACCCGATATAGGCGAGCTCGAGCATCGTCTTTGGCGTGAACTGGTACTGCGTTGCCAGATGCCACTGAATCACGTACGGCATTTTGAGCTTGGTGTCGAGCGAAAAGAGCGTGGGCGTGTTGGGGTCGGTGAGCGCGTTGGAGGGAAAGCCGTTCGCGAGCGTGCCGATTCCGGGAGCCGAGCAAGTGGTCGTGGGGTCCGCGGAGTAATAAGGCAACGAGCAGGCCGCCGGGAAATTCTCACTGATGAAGTAGGGGGGATTGAAGCCGGGGCTGGGATTGCTGTAGGGGCCGGCCTCGTCGCCATTGAAGAAGATGCCGAAGGCGCTATGAACGACGACACGCTTGGTAGGGCTGTAAGAGAGGCCGACGCGCGGAGAGAAATCCTTGCGATCTGCCGGTATGAGCGCGCTTGTGGCGTTGTGATTCACGGGCAGGGTCTGGGCCAGGGTGGGCGTCAGGCTGACATTGCTGTCTTTGGGGATGTCGAGGTCGCCCGTGACGGGATTGAAGTTGGCCTGGGCGTCGTTCGCGGAGAAAACCGGCGAGAAGTATTCGTAACGCATGCCGAGGTTGAGCGTGAGCTGAGGCAGGATGCGCCAATCGTCCTGCAGAAAGAACGCGAAGGTATGGCGGTAATATTCGATGTTGTTGAGGTTGTTGATGGTGCCGCCGTCGGGCTGACCGGTAAGCAGTGTTGCCAGGCTGTTGCCGCCGGTGCCGGGACTGCCGGCGTTGTCGGTAAACTGATGGGCGAAGCTCATGGTGCCGCGAGGATCTGCCGGCTCATAGATAGAGAAATGTTCGGGGCGGATTTCACCGCCAAACTTCCAGGTGTTGCTGCCGGCGATGAGCGTGAACGTGTCGGAGAACTGAATTGTCTTTTGCTTTTCGATGGCGGGAAGGAACGTGGGGCTGCCCAGGTTTGAGGCATCCGCGAAGGTGAGCTGAGGCAATCCGCCGTTGTTGGTTCCCGGCACAAAGGGCACGCCCGGAAAGCCCACTTGAGCAGAGACATTCTGGTTGGAGTTCGCCTGGTAGCGGCTGGTCTTGATCCAGTTGAAGCCGGCGCGGAACTCGTTGATCTTTTGCGGGGTGAAGATGTGGACTTCGCTGGCTGCGCCGGCATAGGCCGTGATCTGCTGCACGCCGTCGAAGAAGCCGCCGCCATCGGCGATGCCTGTGAACGGGGACCCGATGGTTTCAGGACTGTTGCTTTCGCTGAAGCGATAAAAGACGTTGTCGGATTTGGTGACAACCTGGTCGAGGCGCGCATCGCCCTGATTGACGGTCTGCACGGTCACTGGATCGGAGGTGTAGTTGAATCCATTCCCATTGATATTGGACTTGGGAAAGAGATTAATGAGCGTCTTGCCGAGCGCATCCGTGCTTGCTGCGGGAATCACGTTGCTGGGGTTGCCATTCGAATAGCCGAACGGAACGCCACAAAAGGCGTTGCCGGCGAGTGCCTTTGTCTGGCGCGTGTCAAAGATTTCGCCAGCGTAGGTGGGGGAGCCATTGCAGTCCAGCACACCGGTGGGAGAGCTGAGGTCGAGTTGGTCGGAAAAATCGCCGGTGCGTTGCAGATCCGTGGGAACGACGGAATTGATGTTCTGCGCCTGACTGCTGCGCAGACCCTGGTAGTCCACAAAGAAGAGCAGCTTGTCGCGAATGATTCTGCCGCCGAGGGTGGCGCCGAATTGGTTCTGGTGATAGGGCTGCTGCGTCGAGTCGAAGTAGTTGATTCCGTCGAAGGCCTGGTTGCGCAGGAATTCGTAGAGCACGCCGTGGAATTGATTGGAGCCGGACTTGGTGGTGGCGTTGACAATGGCGCCGGTGGCGCGGCCGAACTCGGCATCGTAGTTGCCGGTCTCGATTTTGAACTCCTCGAGGGCGTCGGGCGGCGGCATGACCACGTAGTTGGCTTCATTGAGCAGATCGGGCAGGTTAGAGTTGTTGTCGACACCGTCGAGCAGGAAGTTGTTGTCGAGCGAACGGGCGCCGTTGGCGCTGAAGCCGTAGCCGCCCGAATCGCGCGCGCCGGGTTCGCTGGTGGTGACGCCCACCGTCAACTGCGCAAGCTGCACGGGATTGCGGCCGTTGAGCGGAAAGGCGACCATGGCCTCGCTGTCGACGACCTGGCCGGTCTCGGAGGA
>Ga0181516_10003232_pt1 | contig 11041 bp, 8 predicted proteins | sample PEATcosm2014_Bin_25_FD_121104 | JGI IMG/M metagenome (GOLD analysis project Ga0181516, IMG submission 121104) | Peatland microbial communities from MTU Mesocosm Facility, Houghton, MI, USA - PEATcosm2014_Bin01_10_metaG | ecosystem: Environmental > Terrestrial > Soil > Wetlands > Peat | place...
CGGCACCGCCATTGGCTTCGTCATCACCTGCGGATGGGCCGGTCTGGCTGTCAGCTCAAGGATCATCGGCGCCATCGCCGGCGGCGACCCGTTGCGCCTCAAGAAAGCCTTGCTCCTGATCCCCGCGTCGGCCGTGCTCATGATCGGGTTGAACCTGGCTATCTGGTCCGCGCTGCGCTGATCCGCTCGGCATCGATAGACGCGGACACTTCGCGGACAGCCGATCTAAACCCCGCGCCCGGAGCGGAGTTTCAAGGGCACGTTCGGTCTGAGACCGAATGTGCCACCTGGGGAAAGTGCGGGCGCACCAGTCTCTCCCCAAATCTGACGGATGGCCGCCATTCAGGCAGTTAACCCGGCAGACAGGCGCTGAATCCCGCCCAATCTCGTTTTGCAGAGAATTACCTTCGACCGGCGCACAATCTTAAGCAGGGCCAATCCGAAAAAGCGATTTCGGCCTCAACTTCTTGTCTTCAATCTGGGAAAATCAAACGATTCAAAACAATAAACTTAGAGCTTCAGTGCGGGGCGGCTTCACGGTGTCTGTGAAGTGGCGAAACTGTGAAGCCCTTCGTTAAATAATTCATGATAAATAAGTTACTGTGAGCCTGGCCGTCGTCTCACAGGTCCTGCGAAAGGGTGAAAATGAGCTCGCATACTGCTTAAAGCTTCCGCAGCCTCTCGCAAGCCTCGTCGAGCTCTGCGTCCTGTTTTGCAAAGCAGAACCGCAGCAGATCCTCGCCGCGTCCCGGCCGGAAAAACGCCGACCCCGCAACCGCCGCCACTCCGGTTGTCGCCAGCAGGTTCCGCGCCTTCTCCGCCGCCTTCTTCCCCGGCAGCCGCGCCGCCCTGGCCAGGATGTAGTAAGCGCCCGGAGGAGCAGACGCCTCCATTCCTGCATGCGTGAGCGCGCTGAGCAGCCGCTCGCGCTTCCCTTGGTGATCGATCGCTACCTGCTTGTAAAAACTCGGCGGAAGCTGCTCGAGTCCCGCAGCCGCTCCGTGCTGGAAAGGCGCAGGCGCGCACACATACGTCAGGTCGTGGAAGTGCGCCATCGCCGGCATCCAGCGCGCATCCGCCGTTGCATAGCCGAGCCGCCAGCCAGTGACCGAGTACGTCTTGCTGAACCCGGAAAGAACAATCGTCCGCTCCCGCATGCCGGGCAGCGTGGCGGGACAGATGTGCTGCGCGCCGTCGTACACAAAGTACTCGTAGATCTCGTCGGTGATCAGGAACAGATCGCGCTCGATGCACACCGCGGCAACGGCCTCGAGCTCCGCGCGATTGAAGATTTTGCCGCTCGGGTTGGCCGGCGTATTCAGCAGAATGGCGCGGGTGCGCGGCGTGAGAGCAGCCTTCAGCGCATCCACGTCAAGCGACCAGTCGGGCTCGGCCAGCGGCACCAGGATGGGGTTCACCCGCATCGACTGCATGGTCACGGCGTGGTAGCCGTAGAAGGGCTCGAAAAGCAGCACATCGTCCTTCGGATTCAGAAGCGCCATGAATGCCGCGTGAAGGCCTCCAGTTGCGCCCGAGGCCACCATCACCTCGTTCTCCGGGTTGTAGCGGAGCCCGTAGTCGCGGAGTTGCTTTTCTGCAATCGCCTGCCGCAGCCGCGCAATGCCGTCGCAGCGCGTGTAGATGTTGTCGCCGTTATGGATGGCCTGGATCGCGGCGGCCTCGACAACCGCCGGCACGGGCGTGTCACACACACCTTGCGCCAGATTGATGCCGCCGATGCGGTCGCACTCGGTAGTCATGGCGCGAATCTCCGACTGGAGCGCGCCGGGGGCAAGTTGGCTGAGAGCGAGACGAGACGCAGCGGGAGCTGAAGGCATTGGAGAAGATCCTTATTTTGACATCTTACATTTTGAAAGCCTGAATAGCGCCCTGGGTACGGTAAGGGTTGATCAGAAAGTAATGAAGCCCTCGGACCGTCAGCCGGCCGAGCGCTGCAAAGGGATATGCGCGTCAGATTCACCCGGACTCTGACGAGAGCCGGCTGCCGAGCGGTCATCGCAGTGGGCTAGTGGCCGCGTGTGTCGGCAAGGGCCTGGTCGATCAGCTGAAAGAGCTTGCTGCGGTCGACGACCTCGACGAAAGGTGCACCCTTGCTGTTGGCGGTAACGACCCAGATTGTGGGGGTATGCTCGATGCCGATCCGTTGCCCCAGCGCGTAATCGGCCTTGACCTCCTCGGCGAGCTTTCCCTGGGGATCGAGGGCAAAGGGAAGGGCAAGTCCGCGGCTCTTGGCGTAGGTTTCAGTGTATTGGGTCAGATCGCCACGGTTATTGATGGAGATCTGGCTGGCAAAGATATAGTCGCGATAATCGTCTCCGACCTTCTTGCTCTTGGTGTCGAACCAGCGGGCGTTGACTGCCGCGTTGAAGCTCCAGTTATGGAACGGGAGCGGGAAGTCGTGACGGACCCAGGGAATGTGGTACTTCTCCGAGGCTTCCTTCAGAAGCGGGTTGGCGCGGGCGCAGTCGGGACACTCCATGTCTTCGAATTCGACGATGGCCACCCGCGCAGGGGCAGGCGGACGAAGCGCCGAAGGGTCGTGAACCTGGGTCGTGGGCGGCGGTGCGTTGAATTGTGCGCGCGCTGTGGCTGCCAGCAGGATTACCACGGCAAAACCGAGAAACGGACGAATGCGGTTGCGGCGATTCCGGTTGGAAGGGGCAAAGGCAAAGAGTTGAGACATAGCGGTTGGACGGCTCCCTATCTTCATTGTAACGGGAGATTTGCGAGAGAGTTGCGATTATTGGCGGTCGCGGCGGCGGGCGGCCATCCATTGGCGCCATTTGTAGTCGGCGAAGACAGAGGCGGCTACCAGGACAACCACGACGACGATGACGAAAATCTTCATGACGATTTCAGGATCGCACGAGCCGGCTGCGCAGACTTCAATCAATCGAGCCGTTCGCAACTCTTCCCAGTTAACCCTTCCGATTCAGTTCCAAGAGGCAACGTGCGGCGGAAACAAGGCGGGTGCATTACCCTAATCGCTGCCGGCTCATTGCGGATTATGGGGATTTGAATTTGCGTATTGTACTTTCAAACATTGGTACCCTTGGCGATATCAATCCACTTATTGCGATTGCGCTTGAATTGAAGCGCCGCGGGCATGTGCACGTGATGGCGCTGCCGGCGGTGTATGAGGCGAGGATCAGGCCGCTCAGCCTCGAGTTCCATCCCGTGCGGCCGGATATCGACCCCAACAACAGCCTCCTGGTGGAGATGATTTACGACGTGAACAAAGGGACGGAGACAGGCCTGCGGGAGTTTCTGTTTCCGGTGCTGCGTCAGACATACGACGACCTTCTAGATGCAGCGACCAAGGCCGCCCGCGCCGATCTGCTGCTGCTGGGCGAACTGAATTATGCGGGTCCGCTGGTGGCGGAGGTGACTGGGATTCCGTGGGCCAGTTATGTGCTGGCCCCGCTCTCATTTTTTTCGGCGTTTGATCCGCCGGTGCTGCCTCCTTACCCTCGTCTGGCCCGCGCCGACAAGGTGGTGCCAGGCTTCGGGCGGGTAATCCGGCGGGTGGCGCGTTTTGTGAGCCGGAAGTGGCCGGAACCCGTCTACGAACTGCGCAGAGAGCTGGGATTGCCGAAGGGCGAGAATCCGCTGTTTGACGCCAAACACTCGCCGCACCTGGTCCTGGCGTTGTTCTCACCGGTGTTGGGCGTGGAACAGAAAGACTGGCCTCCGAACACCCTGATTACAGGGTTCTGCTTCTACGACGCGGACGCCGGGAACAAGTCGCTGCCGCCGCAGTTGGAGGAGTTTCTGAGTGCAGGCGAGGCCCCGGTGGTGTTTACGCTGGGGTCGGCGGCGGTTCTGGCAGCGGGTAACTTCTACGAATATTCGGCGCAGGCTGCGATGCGCCTGGGCGTGCGGGCAGTCCTGCTGATCGGGACCGACCCGCGCAACAAACCGAGAACTGTGCTGCCGGAGTCAATCTGTTTGGCAGAATATGCGCCGTTCTCGGCCCTGTTTTCGCGGGCGACGCTGGTGGTGCACCAGGGCGGCGTGGGAACCACGGCACAGTGTCTGCGCGCGGGCAAACCGATGTTGATAATGCCCTACTCGCACGACCAGCCTGACAACGCGCGGCGGATGCGCCGGCTGGGCGTGGCGCAGTCCATCAAGAAGGAGAGCTACACACCGGCAAGGGTGGTGCGAAAGCTGAAGGCGATGTTGGCCGAGCCGGCCCTTGCGCATCAGGCGGCAAATGTGGCCGAGCAACTGAAGCATGAGGACGGCGTCAAGTCGGCCTGCGATGCGCTTGAGAGGTTGCACGCGAATGCCCCGAAGCCGAGTTGAAGCTCCAGCCCCGCAATGGTTCCCATTGCTCGACTTCAGGGGATGATTGTGTTGTCGATGAGGCGGGTGGGGCCCACCCAGGCAGCGGCGGCGAAGAGGGTTCCGGGCGTCGCGACGTCTACGGGCCGCAGGGTGGACCAGTCGACGAGAGAGATGTAGTCAAAGCGAATCTCGGGGACGGCGGCGAAGATGCTGTGCGCGGCGTCGAGAAGGACTGTGGAGCGGCGCTCGCCGCGGACGACGAGGGATTCAACGTGACGGACTGTGCGGCCGAGGGTAAGGGCCTGGACGCGCTCGATGGGACTGAGATACCTGTTGCGGGAGCTGAGAGCGAGTCCGTCGGGATCGCGAACGATGGGACAAACGACGATTTCGGTGGCAAGGCGCAAATCGGTGGCCATTCGACGGATTACGGAGACCTGGGCGGCATCCTTCTGGCCGAAGTAGGCTCGATCCGGTTCGGCGGCAATGAGCAACTTGGCGACGACTGTTGCCACACCGCGAAAGTGGCCGGGACGGGATTCGCCGTCCAGGCGATCGCCAATGCCTTCGACTTCTACGAATGTGCATGCGCCGGATGGATACAGCTCTTCAACCGTTGGGGCGAAGATCACGTCGGCGCCTTCGGCTTTTGCGAGGGTGGAGTCGGCGTCGAACGTGCGGGGGTAACGGGCGTAGTCTTCGTTGGGGCCGAACTGGGTGGGGTTGACGAAAATGCTGACGGCGACCTGGTTATTTGAGGCGCGGGCGGCGCGAATCAGCGAAATGTGGCCGGCATGGAGTGCGCCCATGGTGGGAACGAGGCCGACGGTGTCGCCGGCTCGACGGCGGGTGCGGGACCACTGGCGAAGTTCGGCTACGGTGCGAAGAATCTCCATCAGGCTTTGCGGCGTGCGGCCATGCTGGGGAGCCGGTCCCGATCGGTCTCGAGGGACTTGCGAGCCGAATTGGGGAGGTGATAGCTCTCTTCATCCGAGGGGAAGGCGCGATGCTCGACGTCTTCGCGGTAGTGTTCGATGGCGGTGCGGATGAGGCCGCCGACATCGGCATAGCGGCGGACGAATTTGGCCGGGGGCGCAAAGGTGAGGTTGAGCAGGTCGTGGAAGACGAGGATCTGGCCATCGCAACCAGGGCCGGCGCCGATGCCGATGGTGGGAACAGGCAACTCTGCCGTGATCTCCTCGGCAACTTCGCGGGGAACACCTTCGAGGACGAGTGCGCCGACGCCGGCGTGGGCGAGGGCGAGCGCGTCTGCCTTGAGCTGCTGCACGGTTTCGGCGGTGCGGGCCTGGACGCGATAGCCGCCCATGCGGTGCAGGCTTTGCGGGGTGAGGCCGAGGTGGCCCACGACTGGAATCTCGGCGTTGGTGAGGGCGCGGACCAACTCGAAGCGCGGGCCTTCGATCTTGACTGCTTCCGCGCCTGCTTCCTTGATGAAGCGGACGGCGTTGTTGAGGCCCTCAGAGAGGGAGCCGTGATAGCTGCCAAAGGGCATGTCGGCAACCACGAGAGCGCGATTTACTGCACGGCGCACTGCGCGCGCGTGGTGGAGCATCTCGTCCATGGTGACGGCGAGAGTGTTCTCATGGCCGAGGACGACCATGGCAAGCGAGTCGCCGACGAGGACGAGGTCGATGCCGGCTTCGTCAGCGAGGCGGGCGCTCGAGTAGTCGTAGGCGGTGAGCGCGGAGATGGGCTTGCCCTGGCGCTTCATTTCGCCTAGGGCGGGCATGGTGATTTTTGTGGTGAGTGAGGCGAGCCGCGGGGATTTTGCGCCGCCGGGGAAGCTGGTGATGCTCATGGTTATCTCCAGTGCCGCTCCGTGGACTCAGGATGCGACCCGAACGAGATAAGTATACCCCTTTGACTGGCTCAGGCGCCGTTGGGCGGGCGGATGGGGCCGGTCTGTGCCTGTGCCGTACCATAATCCCCCCCACCCTGCTGCGACTCTTAAAAGAAGTGAATTGTTTTCACCGATTTATGGCGCGATAGCGCGGCAAAATACTGGGACCGCAGGGGTTGGCTGCAGGATATTGATTCTTAAAGGGGTTAGGGGTGTTTTCGCTTTGAGTGGGCGTGTCTCTGCGACCCATGACGGCCGATGGCGGCGAAAGTCCGCTTCGGTTTGCGTCTGGGATTCCGGCGAACCGCCCAGCTCGCGATCTCCCGGCATCCGGCTGGCGGCGCACTTCTCTTCAGTATGCAACGAGGGCGCGTAATTTTCGGCAAGACCGCCGCGATTGTTCCCGGTGCAGCTTTCGTTTCCTCCGTGGGTCGGGAGTGGCACAAGCCGCGGAGAAAGCGGTTGCGGTTGAGTGGTGCAGCGCCGCACACTGAGAGGCAACATGCTTTCTCCTCTGGCAACAGGGATTTATGCCGGGCTGGGTGCGGTTGGAGCGGCGGGGCTGGCTGCCGGCGGCTACGCCTATGCCTCGCTGTGGCCGGGATCGAGGATTTTTGGCTCGGCGCTGATTGCGCCGCCGCGGGCCGGAGAGTTGGCGCTGACCTTTGACGACGGACCCAATCCGATGTGGACGCCGCGGCTGCTGGATGTTCTGGGGGAGCACGGGGTGAAGGCGACGTTTTTCATGCTGGGGAGCCGGGCGCAGGCTGAGCCGGAACTGGTGCGGCGGGTTGCGGCCGAGGGGCACCTGATTGGGAATCACTCGTGGAGCCATCCAAATCTGGCGCGGACGGCGGCGGGCAAGGTGCGCGAGGAGTTGACGCGGACTTCGGGGACGCTGGAAGAGATTACCGGGGAGAAGGTTCAGTATTTTCGGCCACCATTCGGGGCTCGGCGGCCGGTGGTGTTCAAGATTGCGCGGGAGTTGGGGTTGCGGGTTGTCACCTGGAATGCAATGACTTCAGATTGGAGCGAGCCGTCGGCGGAGCGGATTGCGGGGGAGCTGGTTAAGAGGGTTGACCGGCTTGGAAGGCGCGGATGGGCGGCGAATGTTGTGTTGCACGATGGGGGGCATCGGGAACGGGCGGCGGAGCGAGGGGCTTCAGTCGCGGCGGCGGGGATGCTGGTTGCACGGTATAAAGAGACGCGGCAGTTTGTTCGGTTGGATGCTTGGGGGGACTGATTCGGGACCGGTGCGGGACAGGTTGGTTGGGGTTCTTGAAATCCCAGGGCTCGTCCGCAGCGGCGGACTCGGTCAAGATGACAGATCTTGTGGGAGGGGAGCTTTGTGCTCTCCCACCCTAGGCGCAAAAAAAAAGACGCGCGGCCCCGACCCGGCCCAATGGGCACCTGGCACCCGGCCGGTCATCCAACCAGAGCCTGGAAATCACGAAAAGCAGCCGGGAAGCCGATTTTACAGGCTTAATCTTGCCTCGCTGGGTTCATTTACGATTTGCCAACAGTTGACGCAGGATTCGACCTTGCGGATCTATTTCTGGAACCAGGGCGGCGGCTTGCAGAGTGAACTAAGAGAGGGGCGCCGGCGGAAACTGCTCGATGGAGGAGAGATGGCGACGAGGTTGGGATGGTTGCTGTTACCGGCGATTTTGTTGTTGGGTGCGCAGATGGCGCGGGAGCAGGATGCGGTGCATGTTGCCCCACTGGAGCAGTGCAGGGCTGATGCGGATTCCTGGGGGATTCCGGGCGGAACAAGGGCTGGCGTTGGGAATTCGGCCGGAGACGAGTTCAACAGTTTCAAAAGCAAGATGGATGTCGGGGCCGTTCCCAGCAAAGTGCTGAATACCCGCAATGACGAGCTGATGCAGTGCGTCAACACGGACAGGCTTTACTCCAGCCGGTATGCGGTGGCTTCACTTGTTTACAAGATGGCGATGTTTGAGCGGATGGGCGACTTTATGGGCCGGCACGATCTGGTGTCGCAGTTTTATCAGGAAGACGATCAGGGGAAACGGTGAGGCCGCAGCGGCTTCGTTCATGTCACCTTGTCGCACCTGATCGAGCGGCGGCCACAACTAGGGAGGCCCAAGCGCCTTAAACTTTGGCCTGAGCTGGCGGAATGCAGGAAGGGCAACATCGGTTCCCAACCTGGGATCATCGCGAAGCGTGGTTAATGCCGTAGGACTGCGAACGGTCGAACCAGGCACGATTACTGCCCGCCGGAAACGGCGGAACCTGCCCTTTGAGTTGATTGAACAAAGCGGTAGCTTCCGTCGCAACCGCAAGCCCCGTCCGGTTGTTGTCTGACGACCAAAAAAAATATTGCCCGACGACCGTGGCCTGGCGATCCTTCGTGATGCGCACATTCGCCTGAAACGTGATTTGTACATCCTGGTCCCCGTTGTTCGGCGACGGAACATGTTGGAATTTCGCCATCAGCGGCTGCACCACCTTCTCGTCGACCAGTTCCTGCCACTCAATGCACCATTGGTACCACGCATCGTTTAGCTTCGCATTGCCAGGCTCCTTCGGTGGATCTTTGCAGGTATCTGTCGTGGCTTTCAGCGGCTTTTGCGGAACCGGCTCGAAGTTATATTGTTGCGAGACTATGGTCACGGGCTGACCGGGCGCCGGGTTGTTGCAAATGCATCCGGGAGGCAGGCGGGCGCCTGGGCCATTATTGCAATAGTTGTAGCCACCGCCTGCAATGCAAGGGTTAGGACCCGGCACGTAGCCGATGCCGCCGGCGGGGCCCGGCATGGGTCCGCTCTCGTTGGCCGGAGGCCCTCCGGTGACAGGGACGGGATTTGGAGTATTGCCGGAACCCGAGGGAGGAGTGTAATTGATGCTGCCGGGCTTGGAGCAGATCGCCATGCAATCCGGGTCAACCTGATCGGCGCCGCATGAGAAGCCCTCGGAGGTGGCCTGGCCGACCTGATCGAAGGGAATGATAATGCCGTTGATCGGGGGCACAATCGGAGCGCAGTAGTAGCAGGTTTCGCCGATATGCGCGATCATTGTCATGCCCGCATAGCTGCACTGTTTTTGGGAATCCTGCGGTCCCATCTGACCGTGGCAGACCAGGGGATTCATGCCCACTTGTTTGAAAACATTGGGCGGTTCGCTTTGTTCGCAGCTCGTGGCAAACTGGTCGCTGTAGGTTGTCGGAGCGGCGCTGGCGCCGCTGCCACTTCCGCTACTGAACGTATCCTGAGCCGGGGCGAGGCCAGGGAGTATAAGAATCAGCAGCAACGGGTAGAGGCACGAGGCAATCATGCGTTCGAGCGCGAACGCTCTGGTTTTGCCGAAGCGCTGTTGAGGAGCGTCGGTCGCTTCTCTGTTCGAAATGCAAGAAGCTGGGAGTCCCGCGGTGGCCATAGGAGTTGTTTTCCTTTTGAGGAGAAGGCCAGATGATGACGCTACTCTATCAGAGCGTGCCGGATGATGATCGGCCAAAGCATGGTCCGGGACCCCGCCTTAGACGATTTTCAGAGTGCGCGGTCCCCATCCCGCGGTTCTTTCTCGCGAGGGTGATCGGGGCGCGCCCGTAGTATTAACAGGCCCCAGGGTGGCACGGACCCGGACGATTCGGGAACCATCCAAATTCGATCCCGAAAATGCCGCAAGTTCAGAATCGCGGTTGCGCCTGTATTGCCGCCCACTCGGAATTGTCGCCCATTCGGAATTTACTGATTGTTAACTAGGGCCTGTTAACACTACCTGGGCGGGCATCGCCGGGAGCCAATTTTTCTCAGTTCGAGGCGCGAGGAGCGAACTGTAACTGGTTACCGGAGCGACAAGCAACGACGAAATCAGGAAAATTGGCCCCGGCCCGAAGGGTTGCGGCGCAAATTCGGCCATACTTCATTCTCGCCCTTGACGGTGGGCCCGCCACAGCCTTCGGGCTCGGCTTCGTCTGGCCGGATTTTCGCTCGCAACGATGGCCGCCCAGGTAGTGTTAACAGGCCCTAATTGGAAGGTCCGCCGCACAAGACGGAGTGTTCAAGCACTTTGGCTCTCGGACCCGCATAGGACGCGGGGTTTCCAGGGGCACATTGGGTCTACCATCGAATTCGCTTCGCAGGGAGAAGTGCGGAGTAATTCCCGGTGAGGTATCGGTTGCCATGATCGAAGCAGCCTTGGTGTCGCAGATCAATGGGCTGCCTCTCGATGGGGTGGGTGGCATTCTTGCGCTTGAGGTGGCGCCGTGAATCCGCAACGAAAACGGATTCGAGGCGGAGCGCCTGGGATATATTCTGCCGCCGGGTGCAAACGATCGCAATCGTTTGTAGGAGCAACCGCAGATCTTTCGACTCGTCCGCCGCGGCGGACTCGCTCAAGAGGACAGGTCTTGTGGGAGGGGAGCTTTGTGCTCTCCCACCCCAGGCGCAAAAACAAAGACGCGCGGCCCCGAGGGCACCCCGATGGGGCACCCGGCGCAAAATATGCGCCAATCTTCGCTCTGGACGACAGTCAATTTTTTGGCAGGAACTTCAGAGAAAAACTCCTAGAGCAGATTCGGAAATGGTGTAGACCATAGGGCTTTCCCTCAGGGGCTAAAGCCCATTGATTTCATTGGAGCTTTGCGGCACGGCTAAAGCCGTGCCATTTCAAAACTGGTCTACGGTAAAACCAAAAATGCCCTAGAGCAGATTCGGAAATGGTGTAGACCATGGGGCTTTCCCTCAGGGGCTAAAGCCCTATGGTTTTATTGACGTTTTTGCGGCACGGCTAAACAGGCTGCGGAAAAAAGGCCTGGATTCGAATGAAGGGCCCGAAAAGCATACCTCAGGGCCTGAAGGCCTCCTTAATTCCGTGCGACTTATACCGGGGTTAAAACCCCGGCCTACC
>Ga0181516_10003234_pt1 | contig 11039 bp, 9 predicted proteins | sample PEATcosm2014_Bin_25_FD_121104 | JGI IMG/M metagenome (GOLD analysis project Ga0181516, IMG submission 121104) | Peatland microbial communities from MTU Mesocosm Facility, Houghton, MI, USA - PEATcosm2014_Bin01_10_metaG | ecosystem: Environmental > Terrestrial > Soil > Wetlands > Peat | place...
GGCAAGAGAATCGCGCACTCCGATGCCCCCCACATTCGGCTTGAGCGTGCCGAGTCTGCTACAGCGCAGGCGCTGCTCGCGCGCCATCATCTCAGTTTCGATCCGGCTATGCACGATGAAGGGTACGTCATCTTGCCCGACGGCCAGGGCGGCCTTGCCGTCATAGCCGAGACCTCCGCGGGCATCTTCTACGGCGCACAGACAGTGAAGCAGTTGATCCGCGGCCGAGGCAAAGACGCCGTGCTGCTCGCGCCCACCATCCGCGACTGGCCGGCGATGGCGCATCGCGGGCTCTCCGACGACTGGTCGCGAGGCCCGCTGCCAAACATGGATTTTCTCAAGCGCGAAATTCGCACCTTGGCGGCCTACAAGGTCAACATTTTTTCGCCTTACTTTGAGCATACGTTCGCATACGAAAGCTCACCAGTCGCAGCCATTCCCGGCGGCGCGATGACCCCGGACGAAGCGCGCGAAATGGTTGCGTATGCGGCGCAGTATCACATCACCATCATCCCCGAGCAGGAGTCGTTCGGGCATCTGCACAACGTGCTCAAGTTCGAGCAGTTTTCACCGCTCGGCGAAAACCCGCACGGTTCCGTTCTTGCGCCCGGCGATCCCGGCACTCTGCCGCTGATCGCCAGTTGGTTTGCTGAATTGGCGAAAGTTTTTCCTGGGCCGTACGCGCACATCGGCGCCGATGAGACCTTCGAACTGGGACTGGGCAGGACGCGGGACGCGGTGAAGACGCGCGGCCTGGGAGCGGTTTACCTCGATTTTCTCACCCAGATCCACACCACGCTTGAGCCCAACCGCAAGCAGCTTCTTTTCTGGGGCGACATTGCGGGCAACTCGCCAGAGCTTGTAGGCACGCTGCCCAAGGACATGATCGCCGTTCCCTGGCGCTATGATGCCGAGCCGGATTTTACGCCGCTGATTGAGCCGTTCACCAAGGCCGGCCTTGAGACCTGGGTTGCGCCCGGCGTGAACAACTGGAATCGCCTCTACCCCAACAACAATGAGGCTCTGGGCAACATTCGCGCCTTTGTGCGCGACGGCCAGAAGCTCGGCGCCAAAGGCGAGTTGAACACGGTTTGGAACGACGATGGCGAGGGCATCTTCGACGAGAACTGGTTCGGTGTTTTGTTCGGCGCCGCGGCCGGCTGGCAGCCGGGCGAGAGCTCGGAGGATGCCTTTACATCTGCTTATGGGCTTGCATTTCATGGCGACGCAACCGGCAAGGTGAGCCAGGCCCACCATGAGCTGATGGCCGCGCACAATGTCCTCAAGAAGGCCGGACTCGTGGATGCGCAAGATAATCTTTTTTGGATCGACCCTTTCACGAAGGAGGGCCAACAGGTGGCCGCGAAGCTGCGGCCCGCTGCCGGCGAGCTGCGTCTCCACGCCGAGCGCGCAATCACGCTTGTAGCCGAGGCGCGTGCGGCGGCAAAGCTGCACACAGGCAGACTCGAGAATCCGGAGGCCCTGGATGCTCTCGAACTCGGTGCGCGCCGCATCGACTTTGTTGGCCTCAAATTTCAGGCGGCCGATGAATCCGCTGCCCTCTACGCGCAGGCGCAAGCACTGGTTGCGGAAAAGAGCCGCTGGAGCGAGGTGCCTGTGATGCTTGAAACCATCGGCTCGAACAACGGACGCCTGGAAGACATCCGCGATGGCTACACGCTGCTCGGGGATCTCTACAAGCAAGCCTGGCTGCGCGACAACCGCCCATACTGGCTCCAGAACAATTTGGCTCACTACGATGCCGCCGCGCAACTATGGATCGGCCGCAGCGAGCATTGGAGCCGGGTGCTGCAGCAATGGTGGGATACGCACACGCTGCCCACGGCGGCCGAGGCGGGCTTGCCTGAGCCCGCACCGAACCCGGCGCAGGTTAATAAGCAGTAGTGGCCTGAGGAGCATCGCGCCGTGTGCAGTGCTTAGCAACCCGATGAAACTCCGACTTCAACGTGGTCAGCAAGCCAGCCAGTTCAATCTCCGAATTCTTGCGCAGCGCGTCCAGCGTCCACGCGCTATCTTTCCCGCTGCTCCACGACGAGAGGGCTCGCTTTATACGACGATCATAAAGCTCGGAATGGACGATTGTTCTTCATATGTATCATAATGATCATATTGATTAGTATGAGTGGAGGGCAGGATGATATCGGAAGTGAGCGCCGTCAACTTCAGGCAGAATCTGGGCGAAATGCTGAATCAGGTCCAGTACCGGAACGACAGCATCGTGATCCACAAAGACGGCAAGCCTGTGGCCGCGCTCGTCGATGCCGAGTTGTTCGCCAGGATTCGCCGCATGCGCGACCGGTTCGATGCCTTGAGCCGCAAGGTGGCCGAGGACTGGGCGGAAGTGCCCGCCGCGGAAGGAATGGCGGAGATCGATGCTGCCGTAGCGCGTGAACGGCGGCGCGCGCGGCGGCGCTGATGGCGGGGCTAAGAGTGGTTCTCGACACGAATGTGCTGGTGTCGGGGCTGGCTTATCCGGAAGGCGTGCCGGGGCGCATCCTCAGCGCTTGGCAGCAGGGGAGCCTGAATCTTGTTTTATCGCGGTACATTCTTGACGAGATCGTTCGCGTGCTGCCGAAGCTCTCGCGCAGCAAGCGGAGTCCCGCGGAAATCCGCGACCTTGCCGACAGCTTCATGTTCATGGCGGAGATTGTCGAACCCGGTAGGGAATTGGAAGCAGCGCTGCGCGACCGGAAGGACGAGCCAATTCTCGGAACGCTGCTTGCGGCGCAGGCCGACTATCTGATCACCGGAGATAAGGACTTGCTGTCGCTCGCCGGGCGTTATCCGATTGTCACTCCGTCAGCTTTTTGGGATCGACATGGGAGTTAGTGGTCAACAATCGCATTCGGCCTCGCCTTCATCTTGGCCACATTTATTCGACGAACGAGTGGAAGGCACGCAGGAGTTCTTCATGGTCTGCGGTGTAGCCCAAACCTCGGATAACAGGGAGCGAACATCATTCCGAAGATTCTCGTCAAGGTTGGTTCGATGGCCTTGCGTCATCCCTTGGATAAACGCTGCTAGTTCCCCGTATTTCGACTGGTAGTCCTTCGGATAGGAATCACGGAAATATCTAAAATCCGATGAGTTCTCGACCAGGAGCACCCTGGCCCTCGGATAGGAAGGCGGTTCACCGAGATCGTGCGACAGATGATCAATTCCGTGAAATTTTGCATCGACACGCCATTTGAAGAAGCCGTCGATGTACTCATAGACACAATCGGGGCGCCGCTTGTACCTGTTCGTGTAGTATTCCTGTCCTGGCGGGCAGCGGCCTACTTTCGCGGCGTAGACGAGGCAGTTCTTCTCGTACAAAGAGTTGCCAGCGAACCCTAAAATGTAATCCCCAGGATGCGCCGAGGTGCGTATCGCCGGCTTGCAGATTGCTAACGATAGTGTTCGATCGCAGACACACGGTGCTCCGCCGTCATCCACGGTCATTTTGTAGAGATATATCTTCGACATTTCAAGTTTCCTCGGATTTGTTATTTCAGCGTCAAGTCCGCGTGCAGCGGCGTGTTCTCGCTCGAGTCGCCGACGCGAACGACGAATTTGCCGGGATCGATCGTCCACTTGTGGGCCTTGTCGTCCCAGTAGCTGAAGGCGCGGGCGTCGAGACTCAGGGTAACGTGCTTGGTTTCGCCTGGCGCAAGCCGGACTTTTTCAAAACCTTTTAGTTCACGCTCGGGACGTGTACTTTTTGCGGATGGGTCGGAGACATAGAGCTGGGCAACTTCAGCTCCGGCGATTTTGCCGGTGTCGGTTACGTCGAAGCTGACCGGGATCGTCGAGCCTGAAGCAGCCGTTGCGAGCACTTGCAAGTTGGCAAAGCTGAACGTCGTGTAGCTCAACCCAAAACCAAACGGATAGAGCGGATGCTTTCCCGTCGTGGTCCAGTAGCGATAGCCGACCATCAGGCCGTCGTCGTACTTCACATGGGGAACGACGTAATCCACGGGCGGACGGCCGGGCTCGGTAACGTGCAGCGCGGTGTCCGCGCCCTTGACCGGATAATAGTAAGCGGCTGAAGGATTCTCATCCCAACTGCGGTCGAAACTGATGGGCAGCTTGCCCTCGGGATTGTGCTTGCCGAAGAGAACCTCCGCAATCGCCGTGCCGCCCTCCTGGCCGGGATAGTAAACGTGGAGCAGCGCCGGAACCTTGTCGAGCCACGGCCGCGTTTCCATTCCACCGCCGCCGGTTAGCGTGACGATGGTGCGCGGGTTGGCCTGGGCGACGGCTCCGATCAGCGCGTCCTGGCCCCAGGGCAAAGCGAAGGTGCGGTCGTTGCCTTCGCCCTCGGTGGCGGGAGTGAAGCCGGCTGCCACAACCACTACGTCCGCCGCGGCTGCGTAGATATTCACCTCTGGCGAAATGAGGTCCGGCTCATAAGCGATTCCAAGACCAAATGTCCCGCCAGAGTTGCCTTGCACACATTCGGCTACCACGCTTACTTTTTGGCCGGCGTTCAGATCGAGCGTCCAGAACGGCGGGACCAGGCCCTCGGCGTGCGGCGGCATCGGCAGCTCCTTGCCGTCTACCGTCAATTTGAAATTGCCGCCCGACGATTGATACGCAGCCAGTATCAAATGCCGGCCGGCTTTGGCAGCCGTGTAGTCCGCCGTGTAGCGGATGCTGCGCGGTCCGCCATTCTCCGGCGGTCCTCGTCTCTCGCGCCTGAAGTCGCCAAGGCTCGGCACCGCGGCGGTCTGCGGCGTTCCTGTGAAATCCTTGCTGGGGTAGGTTGCCACCTGGATGGGGCCATCCCAATTTGTCTTACGGAAGACATCGTTCATCTCCGGCAAGCCGCGCGTGTAAAGGACGTGCACATTCGGCCCGAGCAGATTGGCGATCCCAGTCAGCGTGCTTACCGGCTCAAAAGCCTGCGCCTCAGAAGAGCCTCCGCCGCCGGTGACCGCGGGCCATGCATTGGGGCCGATGACGGCGATGGTCTTGATCCTGGCCGGATTCAGCGGCAGCAAGTTGCCGCCATTCTTGAGCAGGGTAATGCTCTCCAGCGCGCCTTCCAGGGCTACGGCACGGTCGGCAACGGAGTAGGTAGAGTCGGCCGGATCGAACTGGGGGCGGTCGACGAAGCCGTAGCGCAGCTCAGTGCGAAACAGGCGCATCAGCTTGTCGTCGATGGTGGACTCCTTTAAGGAGCCGTCCTTGACCGCGTCCAGCAGCCCCTTGGCGTTCATGAAGCGCGGACTGGGCATTTCCAGATCGAGGCCGTTGTTGGCCGCGCCCACTGAATCGTAGGTCGCGTCCCAATCCGACATCAAAATGCCCTGGAACCCCCACTCGCCCTTGAGCACCTTCAGGTTGAGGAACTCGTTCTGTGTGGCGTGGACGCCATTGATCAGGTTGTAGGAGTTCATGACCGCGTCCACGTGTCCCTTGGTGACCGCTGCTTCAAACGAAGGCAGATAAATCTCTCGCATGGTCCGCTCGTCGACATCGGAGCTAGCGTTGTGCCGGTTGTACTCCTGATCGTTCAGCGCGTAATGCTTCACCGTGGCAATGACGCCTTGCGACTGCACGCCCTCAATAAACGGAACCACGAGGGCTGAGTTCAAGTAGGGATCTTCGGAGAGGTACTCGAAGTTGCGGCCGGCGATGGGCGACCGCGCGATGTTGACTCCTGGGCCGAGCAGGAAATTCACGTTGCGGGAACGGGCATCCCTGCCCAGGCTCTCGCCGATCTTGCGCGCCAGTTCCGGGTCCCAGCTGGCGGCCAGCGCGACACCGCCGGCATAGGCTGTCGTCGGTCCCCAGGTGCGCACGCCGACTGAGGCGTCCGACATTTTGAACCGGGGCAGCTCGATGGCCGGCGAAGCGTGGGTGAACATGCTATCCACGCCGCCCAGCAGTTCGATCTTCTGTTCAAGCGAGAGCTTTGCCACCATGGTATGTGCTTTGGCCTCGATGGCGGACGAATCGGGAGCAGGCGCTTGCGCCAAAATCTGCGCCGAGGTCGCAAGAGCGCAACTGAATGCGACGAGCAGCAGAAAGGCGCTGTCAATCGGCAAAAACGATCGGGTTGAGATTTTCTTTGGGTTTCTCATGACGCGCAGAAGGCTAACGCATTTGGCCCGCGCGTGTATAGCCAATTGGGCACAGGCGCGGTCGAGCACGCATTCTCACGCGACCGTCGCACCGCGATATCAAGAACATACGCTTGTGACACGAATCACAGGACGGGGTGAATGGTGTCACTGCTCTGTCGCGAGTTGAAAGCGCAGACTCGGAGTCCAATGGGCATCAAGTGGGAAGCCGCTGGATGTCAGGAGGCACAAATGAGCTTTGCAGCCGGCATGAAAACCATCGTTGTGGCTACTGACCTGACCGGTCAATCCGAGGCGGCTCTCGGCTATGCCCGCAAGTTGGCGGGAGGGTATGGCGCGCGCATAGTGCTGGCGCACGGCCTCGACCCGATGGATTATGTCGATGTGGATCAAGTTCCCGGCCGCTTGCGGAAGGATCTGAGCGAGCAGGCGCGCGCGGTGCTGGACAACTTGGCCGGCGACCTTCTGCGTGAGGGCATCCCCAGCCATTCGGAGATCCGTCAAGGCGCCATAGCCAAGATGCTTTTGGATGTTGCGCGGCAATACGAAGCTGGACTGATCGTGATTGGCACCAAGGGAATGAGCGGCGCGGGTCCGGTAATTGTAGGCGCCATCGCCGAGCAACTGGTGCGGCTGTCGAGTTGCCCAGTGCTGGCGGTGGCGGCGGATTGGAATGCGGGCGAATTCCGGCCCACTCCGGGCGGGCCAGTGCTGCTGGCAATGGAGCGGAACGAGGCAACTCAGGCCGCGGTAGACACTGCCTATTCGCTGGCGGAAACATTCCATCGCACGCTGATTGTTCTGCATGCGCGCGGACCGGCCGAGGCCTCGGCCTTTCTCAACCCCGCCGCAACCAAGCTCGAAGAGTTCGGGATCAAACCGAGCGGGCGTTTTCCGGTGCGTTTTACGGTCAAGGACGGCAATCCGGCTGACGTAATGGACGAAGCGATCGCCCTCTACAATCCCAGCATATTGGTGGCTGGCGTTAAGCGCTCCAGCGCCACGCCAGGGCCGCATGGAACCGCGTTCGCCCTGCTCGCCCGTTCCCGCGTGCCCGTGTTGTGCGTTCCGCCGGATCAGGCGCCCTCTCCATTTGATCGGGAACGGGAAGTCCTTAGCTCCGTAGGAACCGAATAGCGCCCAGGGGAGCGCGGGAATGGGTGTCTCGCCTTCGACGATCGATGGACGGGCAGAAGCAGAGATCCCGCCTGCTTATCTCCTTTTACACATCTCTGAAGCACTTGCATTTGGGTCGATTTGCCGGGCATGGAGGTTGAGCCTTGAAGCATGGTTCAACGCAAATCCGCGGTAGCATGCGGGCTCGACAGGAGCCGGCGGACAAGGGGACAGCCAACGCCGCTCGCCCCAGGACAGGATGCCGGAAGCTGGCGATGGAAGATAGGGGAGACGTCACCATGGAACCTGAGCCAAGATCCGGGCGAATGGAAGCCGTCCAGCCGCGTCCGCTGGCAAAGCTGATGGAATGCCCCGCGGCGACCGAGGATGTGCTGAACGGCGCGGCCCAGTGCATCGAATTCGATGCGGGGGAGATTGTGTTTCGCCAACCGGATATTTGCAAAGGGCTTTACGTGGTAATTTCAGGGCAGTTTTTGCGCAAGACCGAGCGGCTGACAACGCGCTTGACGCTGGGGCCGGCGCGCCCTGGAGACTTGGTGGAACTGGCCGCGGCGCTGGGCGACGGGCAACATACCTACACGCTGACCGCGCTAACCCCTGGATCGGTCCTACTGCTGCCAATTGACGCCCTGAATTTGGCATTCCAGGACTTTCCGCCGTTGCGGATGCGACTCTTGGAGGAACTGGCCCGCGAGGTCTCTCGCGCTTATGAAGCCTGCTGCCTGACGCGAACGGCACGGATGCGGCGCGCAGGTGCGGAAGCTTCGCTCGCGTAAGCGGAAGGTTTGTTGAGTTGCGATTTCCGCTCCGGTAACTTCATGTTCAAGGAACCACTCACAACGGGATTTTGCGAGCGGCTCCAGGCATGGAAATTCTCGGGAAACCCTTATCGTGCTAAAACCCTCTGCCGACTACGCTATACTGCAATCGGACCTACGGGAAAAGCATGGCCTCATTCCACTCCCATCACCCTCCGGAAGATTGCATCAACTGCGAGCACCGCCATCTGCGCATGTTCTGCAATCTCACGCCCGAGGCATTACGCGATTACGACGGGATCGGCGTCATGATGAGCCATGCCAGGGGCGCCAAGCTGTTTGCCGAAGGCGACCCTGCGCGCAACGTCTTTGTCATTTGTTTTGGCCAGGTCAAGATCTCCTCAACCTCGCGCGATGGCAAGACCATGATTCTCAAGATCGCCGGCCCCGGCGATGTGATGGGCCTGAGCGCGGTTCTGGCCAACGTCCCTCACGAAGTGACCGCGGAAGCCATAGAGCCCTGCCAGGTAAAGACGGTGCGCAAGCAGGAGTTTGTCGACTTCCTGGGCCGCCACGGCATCGCCAGCATGCACGCGGCGCAATCGCTTTCCGGCGAATACCTGACCGTGTTTCACGACGCCAAGCGGCTGGCCCTGTCCGGCTCGGCTGCCGGAAGGCTGGCGCGGCTTCTGCTGGATTGGGGACACGCTTCAGCCAATGGCAAGCCGGAAATCCGTTTCACCATGGCGTTGACGCACGAAGAGATCGCCAACATGGCGGGCACTTCGCGCGAAACTGTAACCCGGCTGCTTAACCAGTTTCGCCGCGACAATTGGATCAGCATCAAGGGCGCCAGCCTGACCATTGTGAAGCCAGACCAGCTGGAACGCCTTACCGCCTAGTTTTTCCCCCCATTTCCCATGAAGTCCGGCCCCGCCGCCGTGCCTTTCGCGTTCGCGCTGCGCCATGTCTCGCTCGCAGCGTGAGCCCCCCCGGGGCGCGCCACCGAAGCGAATTCAGAGATGTACCAGGGAGCACCTACAGAGATGATCTGGCTCACTATTAAAGCGCTCCAAGGACAATGGAAATCACCAAGGACTCACTCATTGTTAAGGCCCCTCTGAGAGACGGCCGATTGGATTAGGGGGAATAGAACACGGTAGAGCATTGCTTGGATGAGAAAACACAAATGCGAGCTCAACTCGACGAACAAAGCGTGATCAAGGCCAACTCTCAGTTTTGGGAGCAGATGCTGGTCATGACTTTGGATTCGATGCCGATGGCCGAGCAATTTTGCGTAGACGCGGGGCACATCCTGGGAAGCGTGAACCTCTCCGGCGCGTGGGAGGGCCGCATCGAGGTGAGGATGGCAAAGGGGCTGGCTTACGAAGCTACGGCAGCCATGATGATGCAGCCCGTCGAAACGGTCAGCGAGGCCGATGCGTTGGACGCAGCTAGGGAGATCGCCAACATGATTGCCGGCACCATCAAGTCTTCGTTGCCGCGGCCCTGCTCGATGGCCGTGCCTGAGTCCGCCGTGGAGACCGTGGGGTTCCGCGGCCAGCCTCGGACAAAAGATTCGTTGTCGGTGGCCTTTCACCACGCAGCCGGAGATCTGATGATCCGAGTCTGGGAACAATAACGCTACCAATGAAAGGGAGCGGATATTTCCGGTAACAATTCCAGCTGGAGGTTCCCTATCTGATCGCGAAGAGCGCTTCAAGCTTTCGCAAAACCTTCAGCATTTCACGTAGCGACGCCTTTCCAATTTCCTCCTCAAAGTCATTTTGCAGCCTGTCGAATGCGCCAATTACGCGCATCGCGCACCTTTTTCCATGCGGCTTCAAGGTAATTTGGAATGCGCGCGCGTCCCTTGGATCGATTTTTCTCAGCAGCAAGCCCTTTGCCTCGAGAGACGAGACACAGTGGCTCACGTTTCCTCGTGTTGTCCCAAAGGTATCCGCCAATTGCGAAGGCTTTACCGGCCGCGGGGCCTCAAAGAAGATCGCCGCCAGAACCAGACCCTCAAGAAAGCCGAGCCGATCGCCGGCAAGAACCTTGGTGGTAAGAGAGTCGAACCGGCGCGCCGCGCGGTTAACCGCGAACATGGGACTTTCATTGAGAAAAGCATCGATACGCATGATATACGTAGAATATTTGAATCACTTAACTATTCAAAACAATATCGAATCATCGTTGCGGAAAGCTCCTGCTGCAACCAGGATGAAGTCTGAGCCAACTGAATGCCGATTGCAAGACTTTCTCGAATAGCAGGCTGCCTTTGCTTCGCGGCATGCGCGCAAACCGCCTGCGCCCAGAACTCGCCTACAGCTTCACCCACTGTTCTCCCTCGGCCCACTGAGACAATGGTAGTGCTCGGCTCGGCTGTCCCAGTGCCTTTGGCGGAGTCGCCTTCATCGGTGCTGTTGCTGCCGGTGGATACGAAGTCTCTGTGGATGGAGTCGCCTCAGGATCTGCTGCGCGAGGATTCATCCGTATTTCTCGAAGAGCGTGGCGCCGGAGGCGGACAGGCGGATGTGGTTCTGCGCGGCGGCACATTCGAGCAAACGCTGGTGCTGCTCAATGGATTTCGCATCAACGACAGCCAGACCGCACATCATAATCTAGACCTACCCATTTCACTCGACGGGATAAACTCCATCGAAGTCCTGCACGGCGCAGGCTCCACGATTCATGGCGAGGATGCTCTGAGCGGTGTAGTCGATTTTCTAACCGCAGCGCCGTCCGAAAACTCGCTCCGCCTAAAAGCCGGCGAAGGCAGCTTTGAATCGAACGAAGAGTCTATCTTGGCCGCTCTGGCACGCAAGCAATGGAGCAGCCGGCTAACCGCGGATCGAAACTTTTCCACGGGATTTATGGCGGACCGCGACTATCGCAACGAAGATACTTCGGTCGAGAGTTGGGTTGGTTCTCGGCTGGGCGTTTCAGACCTTCTGTTCGCCGGCGGCGATCGCTCCTTTGGCGCGAATCAGTTCTATGGTCCGTATAACTCATGGGAGCGGACGAAGGGATGGTTTGCCTCGGGCCGCCAGGA
>Ga0181516_10003237_pt1 | contig 11032 bp, 7 predicted proteins | sample PEATcosm2014_Bin_25_FD_121104 | JGI IMG/M metagenome (GOLD analysis project Ga0181516, IMG submission 121104) | Peatland microbial communities from MTU Mesocosm Facility, Houghton, MI, USA - PEATcosm2014_Bin01_10_metaG | ecosystem: Environmental > Terrestrial > Soil > Wetlands > Peat | place...
CCGTACACCATTCACCGCCTGGTGCGCTTGGATTCCGCCGAAGAGCAGAGCATGATGACGGACCGGGACTGAAAAGCAGGGAACAGGGAAAACTCCAATCCCCGCTTGGGCATTGCCTGGGCGGGGATTTGGTGTTTGCGCTCAATTTGGCGAGTGCGTTCGATCCGCCGTGGAGCCCACTCCGAGTGGTGTCGAGCGATTGATCGCAACCATCGTCAGCGCGACCAGATCTTTGCCAGTCTCACCCATGCCCACAGGAAGGGGTGCAGGGGCGTATAGGCCCAGGTCAGGCTGTCGGGAAGACGGAGTACTCTAAAATCATCGCGGCAGTAGGCAAGCTCGTATAGACTTTCGCGCCATGTTCTTCGCGGCAAAGCCAGCCTTCCATAACGAAAAAGGCGGAACCGATCAAGATCGGGCATCAACTCCAGACGTCCGCGGTCCGCTGGGTCTGCGGACGATTTGAGGGCGCGAAGAGGGCTATCGATCAAAAAGGACGGCAGACTCTTCCACGGATCTCCCTGTAGGCTGGGCAAGGAGAGCCCATGCACGATGTGCAACAACTGTAGGCATGCCAGTAGAGGTTTGTCCTGACCGTTGTTTCGGCCATGGTCCAGGGCTGCTTGCCAATCCACGCGGTCGTCGGCAAAGATGCGCGCCATATCCCCCAGCCACTTGGCGCGAAACCAGGCGTGGTGGCCCCCATGACTGCTCAGGTAAAGCACAAGGTCGATGGGATTCAAAACCTGATAAGAACGCCCTTGCCAGACAGAGGTGACCCTCATCGCCCACTGGGCGGCGGCCTCACCTGGCAAATCCCAATGATTGCGCCAGTGGAGCTCCAGAATGCCGCCCCGTTGGGGATGAATGAATCCAAGGTGGTGCTCCGCCTCCCGGAGTCTCTCCTGTTGGCGGGGGGTGATCGGAAAGTACGTGTTATCCAGACGCCAACCCAGGCTCTCCAAGCAGGCCTGCGCTCGGCCAATATCGTCCGGGGCGACGGCCAGGTCCAGGTCGTTGGACTGGCGCAGTCCCAAGTCACCGTACAGATCGAGGGAGAGAATCGTCCCCTTCAGAGTCATGACGGGAATTTGAGCCCCGTCAAAAGCCTTCACAATCTCCGCTTGCACCAGGGAATGCCGCACCGCCTGGATGCGGCAGGCATCGCTACGCACTTGCAGGCCCTTGCGCACGAATTCCGGAATCTCCAAACCGGGCACACGCTTTAGGGCAGCCCAACTGAGCGCCGGGATGCGGTGACGATCCACCAGACGGAGGTATTCCGTCCAGTCCGATCCGGCCTCGATGGCCTCTCGGATTGCATCTTCCTGCTTTTCCCGCCATGAATCCGGGGCCAGCCATGAGGTGGCAATGACCAAGCGGAACGCGGGGCTGGTTCCCCGCAGCCAATTAGCCTTAGCCATGGCCGATCTCCCGCATCTGGGCTGTCCAGGAATTGGCATAGGACCCGCCCAGGGCGACAAGTTCCGCATGAGTGCCGGATTCCACCACTCGCCCCTTGTCCAGAACATGAATGATGTCGGCGTGCATGGCAGTGGTGAAGCGATGGGTGATCATAAGCCCAGTTCTGCCCTCGGTGAGTGCGCGAAAGCGGCCCAGCCAGTCCTGCTCCGCCCAGGAATCCATGGAACTGGTGGGCTCGTCCAAGATTATCAAGGAGGCGCGCCGAAAGAAAGCTCGCGCCAGCGCAATCCGCTGCCATTCTCCCCCGCTCAGTTCCGCTCCTCCAAACCATCTGCCGAGCAGAGCGTCGAAGCGCCCTTGGAGCCTTTCGATAGGCTCCAGCGCCCCCGCATCCTGGGCTGCCTTCCACATGCGGTCCAGGTCTTGAGCCGCTTCCACATCTCCGAAGGTAATATTGTCTCCAACCGAAGCGTGATAGTGAACGGGGTCTTGAAAGAGGACTGTAATCTGACGGCGCAACGCCGCCTGGTCCAGTGACCGAATGTCTACCCCATCTACCAGAATTCGTCCCGCATCGGGGTCGTAGAAGCGGCAGAGCAGCTTGATCAGGGTACTCTTCCCCGCCCCATTGTGGCCCACAAGCGCAACGATCTTTCCTTTTGGGATATTCAGGTCGAACTTGTCCAGTGCTTGGTGGAAGCCGCCGGGGTAGGTGAAGCTGACGCTCTCGAAGCGAATGGAATCGCTGATCGGAAGCCCAGCTTCTCCAGCCGGGCCGGAAAGAATGGCCGGTTCCAGTCGCAAGAATTCGTCCAGGTTCTCAACGAACAGAAGACTGCGGTAGATCTTGCCGGATGAATCGAGCAGAGATCGAAGCAGCATCTGGCACTGCTGGAAGGCCTGAAAACAGAGCAGCAGGTCTCCCAACCCTGCTTTTCCGATCAGCGTGCGATGCAACATCCAGCCCAACCCGGCGACGCTGCCGCACCAAGCCAGAGATCCAGCTCCTAACTCCGTAACAGCACCCTGCCTTTCAAGGCGCAGCTTGCCGTCCCGGAGGATCTTGCGAAAGCTCTCAAATGCGTTGCGATGGTAGGCGCCCAGATCGAAGAGGCGTAACTCCGCGGCAGCGCTTCGTTCGGTAATCAACCAGTCGAGATACCGGGTTCGCCTCTCCAGAGTTGTATGCTCCAAATTCCAGCGGTGTTCCTCAAGAATGTGGCGGGCCACGAGAAGCAGACCGGGAATTGCGGTGAAAACCAGCAGCAGCGGCAGCCACCTGGCGTAGGTCCAGAGAATGCCGGCCAGCACCAGAAACCCCAGCCCGTTTTGGACCAGCGATCCCAGGCTCTCCAGCAAAGCCAGGGGTTGGGATATGGCGTCAACTCTAGCCCGATGCAGTTGATCGTAGGACTCAGGACGGTCATAGAAAGCCAGATCAAGGTGAAGGGCCTGAACGTGAATCAGACGATGAACCTCGTCCTGAACCCGCTCCGCCTGCACGGCCCGAACCCAGGAAAGAGCGCTGGAAAAAAGCTGCCCAGTGATCCATAAGGCGGCGATTCCCAAGGCGGGCAGCGCAATTGCCGCCCACCTTGGCGATGCCACAAGCCGGTTCACCAAGGTCCTGAGCAGCAGCGCCTGACCGGCAGGGATCAGTCCCTGGCCCACCAGAAGGGCGCTCCAGGCCAGGGTCCATCCCCGGGCCGCCCGCCAAACCAGGACAAGGGCGCGACGGCCAGCGGGCAGCTGGCGAAAGAACTGGCTAACATGGCTGCGCAGCATGGATGGTAGGAACCTCAAGAGCGAGAATCGGCCAAGCGGCGAAGGAACATTCCAACACCCAGCCCTCGCGTGAGAATGGTGACTGCCCTAGCCGTCGTGCCGGGATCGACCTTTGCGACAAGATCGTCGAGGCAGCGGTGGAGCAGCGGCATGTCGAGGAACGCCCGGGCCTCGGGCAATGAGTCCAGAGAACTGAGGATTTCCCGGAACGCGGGCAGTTCGCGAAGAATGCGATGGCCGACATCGGCGGCCTGGAGCCCTTTATGGCGCCCGTCCAGCACCGGACCGGGCAGCCGGGTCCGGAAAGCTCTTCGCATAAGCCAACTGCTTTGGCCTTTCCGGCGAAACTGATCGTCGGGAACACGCAGAAGGAACTCCACCAAAGAGAGATTGGCGGTTGGATCGAGGGATGAAAAGGAATGCCGGGCCGCTTGCTCCGCTCCAATACCGAACCCAATGCCAGAGACAGGCGAGAAAATACGGAGGCGGGTATCCTCAAGAGGCGAGAAAGTGAATGTTGGATCGTATCCTGCGGCGCGCATCCGGCCATTCAAATCCAACCCCGAAGCCATTTGAGTGTTGAGTGCCGAATAGGCCTGCCAAGCGTTGCGGGACGATTTGAGGCGTCGAATCGCTCGCACCGCCGGCGTGAGCAATGGTTTCAGCAATTGCCGCTTCAGCGTGAGCCATGGGTTCGGCTCGCCATGAAGAAGCAACTGCCAAGCGATTGAAGGGTTTCCCTGCAGGAGCGCCCGGAGCGCCGATCCATTGCCGGACCAGGATACCGTTGCATTCCCAAACTTCCCAGTCAGTAGGGCTCCAGCCCCGGACTGGGAGACAGCGTCGTTTATGCCCTTGAGCCAGAATTGGTTGCTTGCCCCATGGCTTGGGCCGTCATGAGTGTCGAGCAGGTATTCAATGCCCCCTATTACCCCGCAGTTGGCCGCATCGATTGCGACATGCTTAACATTCGCCCCCGCCATTGCGGCCGTCGCCTGAGCCAGCTCCCATTCGTTGCCCAGCCTCTGTTCAGGCGCCCCGTCTGGAGGAAGGCAAGGCACCGAGGTGTAAGCCGTAAGGCTGCGGCCCTCGCCGGCGAGAAGCGGGGCTGCCAGGGACACAACCGAACCTGAATCCCGGCCGCCGGAGAGCTCTGCCGCGACTGGCCTTTGAGTCCGCAGACAGCTCTGAACCGCCCGCGTGTAGTGCTCCATAAAAGCTTCTTCGTACTCCGCATCGCTGCGATAGATGAGCAAATCGCGGCCTTGCGGAGACCAATGACGCCAGCTTCGGGGCTGGCCATCGGGCCCCAGGCTCATGGCATGAGCCCACTCCAGTCGCCGGAATCCCTTATAGGCGGTCAACTGCGCATCGTGTTGCCAGGAGACCAGCACCTGCGCAAGCCGGAGAGGGTCGGGTTCCTTGGCCACGCCGGGCAGCGTAAGCAGAGCCTTGAGGCTGGATGCGAAGGCAATAAAGCCCTTGCCTTCATAGTAATAAAGGGTAGCGCTTCCGCAGGCGTCCCTGGCCAACAACAGACGGCGTTCCCGAGCATCCCAGGCAGCCAGCGACCAGTCTCCCTGGAGATGTGAGCAGACTTCCTCGCCCCAACGATCAAAAGCCAAACTTATGAGGTGCCCGTCAGACAGCCGGTGCGCCTCCGGTGCCTCGGATGGCGAGACACTCAACGCCTCCAAAAGCGCCGCGCGGTTGTCTAGACGGGCAGCACTGACCACCAGACCGCGTGCGCCCCGAACCGGTTGCCTTTCAAAGGCATCCTCCGGGTTGACCTCCAGCAGCAGATGACCCAGGCCGAGCGATCCCTCGACCTTCGCGCCTCCCCCCTGGGGGCCGTAGTAAAGCATGGCCCCCCTCATTCGGTCAAGTTGCTGAGAAGTCACCGGAGCGCCGTCATATTGATACATACCGTATATGCCGCTCATGGCCTTCTCCGCGCAAAGGTCGTGAAGGCTTTGAACCGCTGGTGGCCCGGACCCCCCGTAATTATGCAGGAACCAAGGCGCAGCCACGCGTGAGCGTCGAATCCCATCGATTCGCATTGTGAGACGCCAAAGCTTACGGTTCCATCCAGTCCGCGACGCCGCAGCATCCATGTGGCAGCCAGCGCCTGGGCAAAGCAGCGGCCATCCCACGGAACTCGCCGTGCCATGGCGCCCACTGCCCACCCGACCTCTTGCGCTGCGCGGATCTCTTCGGCTGTGGCCGTGGCCGGGCCCTCGGCGCCTGGCGTCCCCAGCCATACGGCAATACGCCGAAAGGGCAACAAGGACATTGCAGCCCTTGCGATCAGCAAAGCGATTAGTGCCTCCCCGAGGAGCCATCTGCGGGTCCCCGGCAACCTCGCTGCACGTTTCACGTCATCCCACACGCAAGAGGCCTTCCTGTTCCATCTTAGCCAGAAACCCTTCCAGGTCCGCCGCGCAGGCCTCGGGCGTAACCTGATATTCCATCACCAGCCGTTCGACTAGAGCCGAAAATGTCAATGGAGTTTCCAGCTCTTCCCAAATGCTTCGGGCAGGCCCCTTGAGGCCGTAGTACGCGCCGGCGTCGATACTCATCAGGACCGTCTCCTGGTCCAGCTCCGTTGCCAGCATACCCTCGGCTCGGGACAACGTATCTTGTGGATTGAAGCTGCGCATCTAGTCCTTCTCCTTCGATGGGCTCTCACCAAAGCATGCCGCCCATGCCGATTCGAGAAAGCCGACCAATCCCTCGATCGCTTCGGGATCGCGCCGCCGGCTCACCGCCACCATCGTAGTCTGCCGCGCAATCAGCCCAGCCATCCGCATCAGATCGCTTTGCGTTGCCTGGCCTTTCAGGTAAGAGGGGCGATAAAGATTTTCCAAAAGGCGTTGCACGCGGTCGAAGCCGCGAAGCACCTCGAATTCAGGCGTGCCGCTGTCGTGGTCGGCGAGGATATGAATCGCCCGGAGCGGCGTCGGGTGAGGACAGTAACCTTCACCCATAGGCACCACAAATTTGTCGACGTCAAAACGTGCCCCGAGGGGAGCTCCGAGGCGCTCGTACGCATCGGTGCAGAGCCGAAACTGGGCAAGCGCGGGAAGAACTTGCAGGCCTTCCGGCATGGACGACACGGCGCAGACGTCGTCCGAGAGTAATCGGTATCCGTTGCGATGAAACTGCGCGGCCACTGTGGACTTACCGGCGCCCTGAGCCCCGACGAAAATCACCGCGCCCCAGGGCGTCTCCACAGCGCTCCCATGAAGTGGAAACAACCCGCGCTGGTAGAGAAGCGCGCCCATAGCCGAACCTAGCAGGAACAGGCGTATCTTTTCGACCGGGACATCCGGAAGCGGGGTGATCAAAATGCGCTGCCCTTCCTCCACACGATACTGGGCTACCTGCTGCACCGCTAGGCGAAAAACGCCCGGGTGAACTTCGTAGAAGCCCCCCTCCAGCGGTTCCATAGCGTCCGCCGTTGCAGGGAGCAACTGGATGGTTACATCCGGAGTTCCCGATTCGGAAGAAAGAAATGGAAGCTCGGGACACTCCAACTCCGCGTGAATGCGAAGGCCATACGCCCAGTACACTTTCAGGGACATCATGAACCTCGGAGAGGGCGGTGATCGAGAGTATCTACTCGCCCCGCACCGAACTCTGTCGCCGCGACGGGCGAAGATCGAGGGCTATGAAGCTTACGATTTAACAGAATTGTATTTGCTCCCCGACGTTCAAGTCAAAAACCTAGCTTGATTCTACAGGAGCTTGTCTGGCCGCTAGTCCATTTGCATAGATGCTGGAGTGGCCAACTCCGATGGCTGCGCAAGGCCAGCCCGCAAGCAGGGTGGAGATCCGACAAAAAACCAGCCCCGTGGAGCATTGCTCCACGGGGCTGGACTGTACGGTTTAAGTTTCAACTCCCGGAAAGCTTCGGGAGTTGAAACCGGAGTGTTAGTAGGTGCAGCTCGGGATTCCCCACGTCCATCCAATTGGATCGACGGTCAGGGCAACGCTGCATGTCTCGACAAATCCCCACTCGTCGGTTGTCAACAGGCTGACGGTGAAGTGTCCCTGTGCGTTGGTGTTGAAGCTGAAAGCGCTTGTCCCTTGGCCGGAAACCACGGTGAGAAGCGGGGCATTTACGCTCCAACTGTAATTCGTGATTTCAACCCCAGCTGCGGGGGTGAATGCGGCTTGGATAGGCGGCGCAGGCGGTGGGCCCGCAACATACGGGACTGTGGACAGCGTGCCGTCCGAGCTTGGAGTCGGAGTGCTGAAGCCCTCGAGTCCATTGAAGACCTCGGTGGCGTCGGCAACAACCAGAGCTGCCCCGTTGTATCCGCCAACTGCGAGCGCCGATCCATTCTGCAACAAGCTGGACGACGCGAGCGTACGAGCGTAGTTCAAGTTGCTGGCCGGCTGACTGGCATTGAGCGTTGTCGGCGCGGTCGGGCACTGCGGGGTGTACAAAGCGCAAATCGGAAGAACCCAGTTGGGATTTACGATCTCAGCCGACTTCAATGCCGCTCCGGTGCTGCTCGTTCCGCCGAAGATGAGAACATCCCCGTTCTCCAGCAGAACTGCTTGGTGATTCTGGCGTGCGGTTAGCAACGTGCCCGCAACGGGATTCGGTACAACGGCGCCACCTGGCGTTGCCGTACCTAGCCCGTAGAAGCCGCCCGCTCCGCTGTTGGCCGCTGGATCCCAGATGATCAGCGTGTTCTGGACGGTACCACTCGCGTTGCTGCCGCCGGCGATAAGAACTCTACCGTCCTTGAGCAGGGTAGCCGTGTGGTTGACGAGTGGCGCCGGCAGTGCGGTGCTCGCGGTCGGAATTGCCTGAGCAAAGAAGTCACCCGCAGTACCTGCCAAGCCTACTCCAAGGTTGCCATGGGCTCCACTAGCGTCGTTGTAGAGCGTCGTCGGGTAAAGCGTTGTCGATGGAGCACCCGCCGTCCAGTCAGCCGCCCATGGATCGTAAATGTCCACGGCGTTGACCGGTCCCGCGGCGCCCTTGCCGCCTGTGATCAGGATGCGCCCGCTGGGCAGCGTTACCGATGCGGCGCCTGCGCGGGCTACGCTCAGTACGCCATTGGAGGCAACGATTGCGTCGTGCGTACCCGGAGTTGCACCCGGAGTAAACAAGTAAGCAGCGTTGTAGAAGTTGTTGAGATCGCCGTTTTGACCACCCGCCAGAAGTATGGACTGGCTAGGCAGCAGAGCGGCAACCTGCTGAGTGACGGGTAGCGGCAACGACACATTGGACGAAGAGTAGGCCATCGTAGCCGTGTTGTAGTAGTCAAGCCCCGTCTGGCCATCGCTGGAGCCATCCGAGCCGCCCGCGATCAGTATGTACGGTACTACGTCGTTGAACAGCGTAGCCGTGCCATTCAGGTGATAACCAGCGGTGGATCCGCCACTCGGCGTCCAGGTGCCAGTGGTAGTGGTTAATGGGGCGTAGATGTCGTCGTTCGTCAGAGGAGGCAGACCAAGGGTCTCAAGGCCGCCGCCGATGAAGAAGTCGTTCGCAGTGGCTCCGCTGGGCAGCAACAGGCTATAGGCCTCAAACCTCGGGGCGTTCAGCGTGTTGGTACTCGTTACCGTTGTCCAGGTACCCACATTCACGATCAGTTGGACATTGTTGCTGGTTGTGGTGGGGCTTGTGATTAGCGGCGGAACGGTGAAGAAGTCGCTGTTAAAGTTCGACGCCACCGCGTAGTAGGTTCCGCTGTCTTCCAAGCACGCATGATTGATGACCAGCGTGTCGGCAACGTACTGGTTGGGGATAAAGCCGAGGAAGTCGCAGAGCGACAGCGAAACAAATCCGTTCAACGGTAGATCTGGTCCACCGGCGATTGGATTGTCTCCGACCTCATACCATGTGTATTCGGTGGTATTGCCCGTCAGTGATTTGTCGGTAGCCGTGATGCATGCGTTATTCCCCTGCGCAATCGGAGCACTTGTCCACGTGCTCGTATTGCCGGGGTTCGGGCAGTTTTGCAGCGTAGCCACGACGTTTGTGGGCTGCAAGACAACAAACAGCGTTACTTCCTGAGGCGAGGTCAGGAAGGCGTCGCTGTAGACCGTCCCGACTGCGTTGGTTACTGCAACCCTTACTTGCATGTTGTCTGAGTACCCCTGAACAGGAGCAAGTAGTTGGGAAGAGGCCGTTCCCCAATTCTTCCAGCCACCGATCGGATCGAAGTACTGCCACTGATAGGTGTAGGTGGTCGGATAGGGGCTCCCAGTGAGAGTCGTCGAGAACGTGATGTCATTCCCGGCAAGAACGGTCGGCGTGAGGCTTGAGTTCAGCGCGGTGACAACAACGTTTGCCGGGGTGGTGATGGTGTTCTGGACAGTCACTGTCGTCGGCAGCGAAAGCACCGTCAAGGTTACCGGGGCGCTGGCCACCGAGTTTGGAACACCATTCAGCGTGTTGGTAACGACGACATAGTAGTAGTAGACGCCGCCGGCATTGGGATTGGCGCTATAGGTCTTAGCTGTGGCTCCCCCTACTGACGCGATGCCGGTGCCGGTGCAACTGGTTGGCGTAGCGAGCTTCGGAGATGCGGAATTGGATGTCGTGCACCACTGATAGGTGACGGTGTTGGTCGTCGCGCCGATGCCGCCCTGCGTAGGGGGGGTAAAGGGCGCGTAGGACGCGGTTAGTATAGCGGGGCCGGGCGCGCCATATTTGTAGGCGGGGCCTGGGTTGTTGGCGGTCGAAGTGATGGTGCAGTTGGCCGCGAGGCCAACGGTGCCCGCGCAGGTGGCTGCGACGCTTTGGGGCTGGGCAACCACATAGAGGGTTTGCTGGTTGATGCTTGGCGCCGAGCCCGCGGCATTGGTCACAATCACCTGGACCAATAGGCCGTCCTCGCCTGTTGTCGCAGGGGAGATTGTCAGGCTTTCAGCGGTTCCACTGGTGAACCCGCTGCCTCCGGCCGCTGGGAAATTCTTCCAGCCTTGGGAAGGATTGAAGTACTGCCACTGGTAGTCATACAGGGTCGGCGCACCGAACGCGAATGCGTTGAACGTGATTGACCCGCCCTGGAGGATGGTTGCAGTGGCTGCAAAGGGAGGAGAACTCACGTTGTTGAAGATGTGCGTTATCGGAATAATGCCGCCGGTGATACCAGGGGCAATATTCGCGGAATTCACCGAAGACTGAGCGGAAATACCCAGGCTGCTGGTGGCCAAGCACGACAATTGCAGAGTCCTTCCCGTTTCAGTGGTAGGAATCATGAACTCGATCGTGGAAGTGTCCCCGGTGTAAATACCATTGGCGCCCAGGACGTAATTCGGGTATAGCGCGCTTCCGCCGGCTGGGAGCGTGAGAGTTTGCCCGTCAACCACCGTCCAGGCATAGTGTATGCCCGAGTTTGGCGTGTTCGACCCGCCGCAAGTGGCCGCAAGATATTGCCCAGCCACAGCGTTGTTTGCGACAGTGATCGCCGCGCTGGGGGTGGGAGCGGTAAGCTGGGCCGGATCCCAGAATTTTTCCGCCGAGGCAACCGAGGCGCCGCCGGTGCCGGTGCCACCGGCCACGACAACGTCGCCGCTAGGAACCAGCACGGCAGCGTCGGCGTCGCGCGGCGTGATCAGCGGTTGAGTCGCCGTGAAGAGATCGGTGGTGGTGCTGAAGTATTCAGACGCCGCCGTGGCGCCGCTCGATGTGAATCCGCCGGCGATAAGAACATTTCCGGCAGCGGTGAGGGTAGCGGTTCCCTGGTCGCGCGCCGTAACCATGGTGGCGGGAAGCGCGCTGAAGGTGCCGAGGGTTGGATTGAATATTTCGGCCGAATTGACAGGCGTACCGACCGAGTTGATGCCGCCGGCG
>Ga0181516_10003238_pt1 | contig 11025 bp, 14 predicted proteins | sample PEATcosm2014_Bin_25_FD_121104 | JGI IMG/M metagenome (GOLD analysis project Ga0181516, IMG submission 121104) | Peatland microbial communities from MTU Mesocosm Facility, Houghton, MI, USA - PEATcosm2014_Bin01_10_metaG | ecosystem: Environmental > Terrestrial > Soil > Wetlands > Peat | place...
TTGAGCAGAATCAGCCCTTCTTCTGCCTCGAAAATTCAAGCTGGCGCATCATCGGCGTCGACACCGCCTATGCCGGCGGAAGGCTCAAACCGCAGTCGCCCAACGATCCCATGGCAGCCCAGTGGAATTGGCTGATCGATCTGCTCAAAAAAGGAAACAAGGCCAACATCTTCCTCACCCACCATCAGCCCGTCTCCGCGCATCAAGAAGACTTTGCCGAGTCCCAGCCCCTTCGCAACGACGTAGCCGAGCTTCTCCAGATTCCCGGAGTCGGCGACAGCGCCATCTTCGGCTGGTTCTTCGGTCACGAACATCGCTGCGTTCTCTATGCCGACACCGCCACAGATTTCAACGCCCGCCTCATCGGAAACGGCTGCATTCCGCACGAGGTTCAGAAAGAGAAAGCCTCCGATCCCGGCTGCACTCCTGCCGACTACTTCAACCGAAAAGAAACAGCTCCCGGCAGCGACACAGCCGTCTCCTCCTTCGTCAAGCTCTCCTTCGAGGGCGCGCAACTCCTCGTCGAATATGTCGACGAGACCTTCACCACCTGGGGAAAAGAAACCTGGTTTGCCGACAAGGGCCGCCTCGCGGGAGTCAAGTTCGTCGAGACCGAAATCGTTCAGCAATAGAGCCCATCAACTCGCGCCTCACCGGCGCCAAGCCCGCCAACGGGTCCGGTCCCCCAACGCAAAACGGCCGACCCAAAAGGCCGGCCGTCTGCTCAACTCTTACATCGGTTAATTTGTCTGCGGCGTTCCCATCTTCAGGATCTCAACCTTCACCCGCGCCAACCCTGCATCCACCATGCCCAGTTGTTTTGCCGCGCCATAGCTCAGGTCCAGCATCCGCCCTTCCAGCAGATAGCCCCGATCCGTCACCCGCACCACCACCGACTTGCGGTTGCGCAGGTTCACCACCTTGATCTGGGTCCCAAACGGCAGCGTGGGATGGCACGCCGTCATTGCGTTCATGTCAAACTTCTCGCCGCTCGCCGTCTGCCTTCCATTGAAGACCGACCCATACCACGACGCCACTCCGTGCAGCAGGCTCGCCGGCGTCCGGCGTTCTGCCTCCACATCTTCCACCAGCTTTGGCGTGGGACGCGTCACCGGGCTTGCGGCTGGGGAAACTGCCGTGGGCCGGGACACAAACGCGTCGGCCTGTACGGTCCATACTGGAAACGTCAGGGCCAGCGCGATCAGCGCAAGACACGATGCAGCCACCAGTAGCCAAAACTGCACTGGATCGCTCGCGTTCACGTTGTTCGATTTTTGTCTCATAACCATCCGCTCATTTTACTAGTTCGTTACTGCTATCTCCAAGAAATTGCGAGAGATATCAAGGGTTGTCCGGCGCACATCCCAGGCAATGTGTCAACTTGCGCCATTAACTCGCTCGACAACAGCAACTTGCCGGAAAGCACCAGAAATGGTGCAACTTCGGCGTTTCGGATTGTGAGATTGCAGCCGCGCAAAATATGAAGAAACTGAGGGATAAAAACGCGCTGCCACTGGTTTTTTCAGGCCGGCGAGCTAGAGCATTTTCTGCAATGCAGTAGTCCGAATCCGTGAGCGTAAAGTCAACGCGACCATCAAAGCGGTGACCTTGAATCACTTCAAGAGACCACACAATTTCAGAAAATAACTTTAAGGCCTGGCCACTGAACTCCGCCGAGACTACCATCCCCCACCCGCCGTCAACAAGAAACAATTCTTGTGCAAAACTCGTCCTCCTTCACGGGCCCGTCTTCTTCAGGGGAGAGGAAAACACCATGAAACGCCTTCCACTTGCGATTCGCCTTGCCTTCTTCGCCGCGTTCTGCGCGTCCGTTGCCGCCATTGCTCAGCAACCCGGTCCGATTCCGCCCGCGCTCCACTCCGCGCAGACCGTCTTCGTCTCCAACGCCGGCGCCGACAGCGGCCTCTTTCCCGAGCCGTTCTCGGGAGATCCCAACCGCCCCTACTCCGAGTTCTTCAACAACCTCAAAGCCACCGGAGCATTTGAGCTCGTCGCCGATCCCTCCCAGGCCGACCTCGTGCTCGAGCTTCAGCTCACCGCGCCCGCCGGACCGCAACGCGGCAGCAAGCAGCTCGGCGCCTCCGATCCCGTGCCCATGTTCCGCCTCGTCGTCTACGATCGCAAAACCCACTACATCCTCTGGACCGAGACCCAATCCATCGAGCTCGCCTTCCTGCAAAAGACACACGACCGCAACTTCGACGACGCCCTCAACGCCCTCCTGAATCGCTTCCTCCAGGTCGCCGGCAAAAACTTGTCAAGCCCCCCGCCCTCCCGCTGAGCGCCCGCCGCCGCCCGGCCCCGCGCGACCCGTCTTCCGCCAAGCCTATGTTGTGCATAGGCTTGCACTCTGTCTTACGGTCGATTTCGCGCTCAAAAATAGCTTGAAAATAAAGTTGAAAACTTTGCACATTAATTCAACGATCCTGCTAGCCTTATACATAGAGCGGTTCTCTTGAGCGCCGCACAGATGCCACCCACTTCGGGTGGCATTTCTTTTTGGGCAGACTTTGTCTCCTGCCTTTTTGAGAGGGGAGCGTGGGATTCAGCCCCGCGTAGGAAGGGAATTCAACGCTGGGCCTTCAGGCCCGCAACCAGCCACCCCCTTCGGGTGGCTTTTCTTTTGGAGCGCAACAACGCCCCAATTTCAAAGGAGCACACCATGCAACTCAGCGCAGCAGGACTCGACCTTCTCAAGCAATCCGAAGGATTTCGCGGCCAGACCTACCTCGACGTCGCCGGCATTCCCACCATCGGCTACGGCCACCGCCTCGTTCACCCTGAGTGTTATCCCAATGGAATCACCGAAGCCCAGGCCGAGGTCATCCTCCAGTGGGACCTCCGCGACGCCGAGCAATCGGTCGCGAGCCTGGTCAAAGTCGCCCTCACTCAGGGCCAGTATGATGCCCTCGTCGACTTCACTTTTAATCTCGGCTCCGGCCGCCTCGCCGCGTCCTCTCTGCTCCAGCTCCTCAACGCCGGCAAATCCGACGCCGCCGCCAACGAACTTCTGCGCTGGGATCACTCGGGCTCGCAGGAAATTCCCGCCCTCAAAGCCCGCCGCGAAGCCGAGTTCCAACTCTGGACCGGCGCCGCCGTCAGCCAGAAGCAGGCAGCTTGAGGGAGCCGGGGCCCCCCCCACCCCCCCTGCTAAATTTGCAGTTTTCCACAGAAAGGTTGCGTGTTTTCCGCAGTCGAACTCCGACTCTTTCGGTCCGGATCGATTGCCGGCTTTGATCGTCAACGTTCGGCCGCTGTCCAGAACCGTCCAGGGCTGTCCAGAACAGTGCTGTCCGGAAGGGTCCAGAAAGGCATACAAATGTCACCTTCGCTAAATATTCGCCAAAAAGCCGCGCTCATCAGGACATTTGCTGATTCAACAAGGGTTACGGGGGTGAGGCGTGCACACCCCTCCCCTACCTCCTTCGCACTCTCTTCGCCTATGATGCTGCAGAACTGAGTCAATTCGGCTGTTGCCTGCTTCCCTCGGCTGACTGTCCACTGTTTCACGGCTTCACTGTTTACTGTCCACTGTCCACTGTTCACCGTTCTTTCACCGCCAGCCGCTCGTCCGGCTTCAAATAGCCTTTGCGGCGAAACCAGTCTTCCATCGCCGTCTTCAGCCGATCCAGCGGAACCCGGTGCCCGGCTTCCAGCAATCCATCGCCGGCCGGCAGCGTGTCGTCAAAGATCGCGTCGTTGGTGAAGTTGCGCATGGCAAAGTTGTCGATCCACTTCACCGGGCACGCATGGCGCGCGCCTGCCGCATCAATTCTCTCGATCGAGAGCCGTCGCGCAAACATGCTCTCACTCTACATCGCCGTCCACTGCCCACTGTTCACTGTCTTTGGTCTTCGGTGTTCTGTCTTCGGTGTTCTGTCTTCGGTGTTCTGCCTTCGGTGTTCTGTCTTCGGTGTTCTGTCTTCTGTCTTCTGTCCACTGTCTTCTGTCTACTGTTTCACCTGCTGCGTCTCCACCTTGAATCGCTTGTAGTCGTAGTCGCGCTCCAGAAAGTGCTGCCGATAATTCTTCAGCAACAAAACGCGCGCGTACATCGCGCCTTCGCCGCCCGTCGGCAGCCACAGTTCGCCGTTGATGAGGTTCTGATCAAAATGAAAATTCGAGCCCTTCTCCACATTCGCAAACAGCCCGCCCGCCACGTGAAAATTGTCGATGAAGCTCACGTCGAGATGCGCCACCTGCCGGTCGGCCTCGTCGATCCAGATCGTGCCCTGCAGCTTCTTCGAAGCGTCTTCGATCATGCCGTGCGTCTTGGCGTCTTTGCGGCCCACAAAATCGAAAACGATCGTCGCCCGCCCTCGATAGTTCACCCGCCGCTCGTTGCTCACGTCCATAATTTCGAGCAGCCGGCTGATGCTCACCGTTTGCCCTTCCAGCGGCTCGCCGCGCGGAGTCTTCTCCGCCTTCTCCACCAGCTTGGTCACGCGCTCGGTCTCTTTCTGTTCGTCGTGCTCGTCCAGCGGCTTGCCGTCCTTCTTCACCTTGCGCTCGATCACGTGCCCGTTCACAAAAAAGTCCTCGTTCTCCGACGTCTCCGTCTTCGTCACGTGACCGTCCGAGTCCATATCCTGCACCGTCTGCAGCGATGTGTAGGTATACGCCTCGCGAACCGCATCCAACTGCCTCTGGTGATCCTGCACCTCGCGCATCAACTGGCGAATATCGGGCAGCGCCGCGTTGGCCTGCTGCTGTCCGTGCGCCGCCGGCAACAGCAGACAGATCCCCACCGCGACACATCCAGGCATTCGCCGCATCTCTACAACTTTCTGATGTAACTTGCGGAATCATTCGCGCTCGGCATCGGAGTACTTTTTCTTGACGCAGCTTTGACCCAAAGTGTCGGCCAGATGGAACCAGGAAAATGCTCCATTTCCGCTGCCATGCTATATGGTATTCACTACAGACTGATCGGGCCACTGCTCGTCCGCGACAAGGAGTTGGAACGCATGTTTCGTTTGCTGATTCACTGGCTGTTGAGCGCGGTCGCGCTCATGATCGTGTCCCGCGTGGTGCCCGGCTTCTACATCACGGGATTGCAGTCTGCGCTGATCGCGGCGGTGGCCATCGGCTTTCTCAACGCCACTCTGGGCTTTGCGCTCAAAGTCATCACCTTTCCCATCGCCATCCTCACCTTCGGCATTTTCCTGCTGGCGATCAACGCAGCCATGATCCTCTTCGCTTCACGGCTCGTGGGCGGCTTTTACGTGGCGGGATGGACACCGGCCCTCTGGGGAGCAGCAGTGCTCTCAATTCTCAGCATGCTCGTTCGTTTCGTCATGCAAGATTAGCCAGTCGCCGATTGCAACGACCCATCGACTGCTCTACTTCGCGGCTCCAGCGTCTTTCGCCGCCGGCTTAGCCTTCTTGCCAGACTGACTTTGCGGCTTCTTTGCTGTCGGCGCCACGCTTCGCGGATGCGCCAGCACCGGACGATTGAGAGTCTGCGGCACCCGCATTGTGCCCGCGCTCTGGAACCCGCCCGGAGCCGTGATGCGCGGCATGGCAATCACCTTCGGCTGGGGCGCCGGCTGCACTCGCGAATACACGCTCCACCCGCCGCCCGCCACGATCATCACGATCGCCGCCGCCGCCGCTCCGCGCGCGAGGGTGCTCTGCATCCAGCCCTGCCGCTGCTCGAGCCCGGTCGGCCACGTCAGTACCTTGGCCGTGCGCGGAGACGTGTGCACCACAGATTTGATCCGGTCTTCGAGACCCTCGGGCGCAGGCAGATTTGCGATCAGCCGCAGCGTCTCTTCCGCTTCTCCCGGTAGAGAATCGAAGTTGTCGTAGGTTGGCGATTTCATGAGTGACTCCTCGTATGGTGCAGCAGCTCGGCCATCAGGTTGCGCGCGCGGAACAGCCTTGAGCGAACGCTGGACTCCGTGATGCTGAGGACCTCGGCAATTTCCACGCTCGTCAGTTCCTCAAAGGCGGAGAGCACCAGCACCTCCCGCTCTTTAGCCGGAAGCTGCTCAACGCAGGCCAGCACATGCGCGTGATGCTGCGCGGCCGAGGCTCTCTGCTCGGCGCTCAGGCCATTGGCCGGTAACACCCGCGCCAGCTCCGCGATGTCGTCAGTTTCAGGTCTGGTCTTGGCACGGCGTTTGCGGTCGAGAACAATGTTCCACACGATGCGGATAAGCCACACTCGATGGTCGCGCACCTCGCCCAGAGTATCGCGGTGGCGCAGCACCCGCACAAAGGCTTCCTGCACTGCGTCTTCAGCATCGGAGGTATTGCGAAGCACCGAATAGGCGACCCGGTAAAGGGTCGAAGCGTACTCACTCACCAGGGCAGTGAGCGCCGCTTCCTCATCGTGCTGGCGGGTTTCGTCGCGCACGGCGCCTAGGGCGATCTCCATCCATCCTGCGAGAACTGACTGGCTCGCGCTCATACCTTTACAAGACGCAGCCACGCTTGAAAATGCTCGGACCGCCCCGGCAACGCGCTAAAGCATCTTCGGAGATGCTGTAGTCCGAAGCCGTAAGCGTAAAGTCAACGCGACCATCAGAGAGCGGTGACCTTGCACCATTTCAAGAGACCACACTATCGCAGAAAATGCCTTCGGTTGATGGTACCGGTCGCTATTGCTTGCCTGGGTTCAACTTCTGCGAGGCAATTTCTCCAGCCGCGCCTTCCTTGTCAGCATCTTTGACTTTGGCCCAGATCGCACGTGCCTGATCCTGCTTGCCCGTGGCAGCGTAGAGATCGGCCAGGGAGAGCTGCGCCGCCGTCGCGGGCACCGTCACTGACGGCTTGGCAATGATTGCGTTGTAGAGGTCAATCGCCTGCGCGTCTCGCCCGGTCCCATGATAGAGGCCGGCCAGCGCCATCTTGGCGAGGTTGGCAAGCCCGTGATTCCACGAGCCGGAAGCCTTCTTCAGCTCCGTCTCAGCCGGCCCGCTCTGGCCAAGGTCGGCATAGGTTACGCCGGCAAAATAGTGGGCTTTCGCCCCATCCGGCAGCCACCCGTATTGCTGCGTTACCGCCACGAATTGCTGGTTTGCCGCCTTGGAACGCTCGGCTGCAGTGGCGTAGACGTTCTTCTGCGCGGGAGCTCCGGGCTCGGCCAGTGGCGCGGCATACGTATCGATCGCCGCCCCCAGAGCTGAATCGGCCGCCGATGAGCGCATCACGTAAAAAATGCCGGCGCCGATGCAAAGAACCACTACAATCGCGACGCTGACTGCCCAGCGAACCACGCCCAAACGGTTTTCGCTGACCCAGTGCACGCTGGTCTTGGTCGCCTGGGCAAATTTGTCGCCCTTCAGGGCATGACGAGTTTGTGTATCCACTTGGTCTTCTTTGTCCTTCGTCGAATGACTTGCAGGCGGGTCCAATCAGGAAGGGGCACAGCGACTGCAGCCCTACCAGTCTATCAGCGCGCCGGAACAAGCGTCTACCGGGCCCGGGCACCGGTCCGGATCGGCCCGGCGCCTTCGCCGATTCTCGCTTTCACGCGGATACTGGCCGCGATTGCGACCCGCTCACGGTGCGTGCATGTCGAAAGCCGAAGCGATTTCCTCCTCTCCCAGTTGATTGCCGGGAACAAGAAAAGATGTCATGGCACCGCTCCAAACTGATTGCTCGCTGCGAATCGCTGGCCCTGGATTGCTGGCGCCAGATTGCTTGCGCGAGAAGCCGATCTTCCTGCGGCTAGCGTCCTTCTGTCGCGCCGCGCAGAGCGCGAATTCGCTCGATCGCGCTCGATACCGAAGCATCGACCGGCATCGCCTGCCGGCCCTTTTCAATCAGCATCTCAACATAGTCGATAATAGGCAGTCCGTGGGATTCGGCTTCACGGCGCATCTCGTTGGTCACGTCAATTGATACTTGCATGAGTTGGCAAACCCTCCGCGGAACTTATCGGCGGACAACGGGGATCGACCAGCTTCGTATCAAATACCGGCAGTGCGTCAGCGCTGAATCTCAATCAGCAGAACCCACGCATCGATCAACCCGGCAACGAAAGAGAAAACAGTTCCCACCAGAAGCCAATAAAGCCCGCCTCCCCGGCCAAGGAGCAGCGAGATCCCTCCCACAGCGAAGGGAAGGGTCGAGACCTGCGCCAAAACGGAATGAAAGACATGTTGGCGCTGGGTCACATACGGGTTCTTGTGCGAGGAGCCGTACTGGGTGACCGTCACCGCAATCCAGAGAATGATTCCCATAACCGTCAATTCGCAGCCGAGAACGGCCGGACGCTGCGCCGGAACAAGACAGAGCGTGGACGCGATCAACACCCCGGTTAAGCCAAACAGAGCCTTGGCGGCGCGCGTCACCAGCCGGCTCTGGTCGACGATCTGGGCCAGATTGATCGACACGGCGACAAAGATGAGGCCGGTAAGCGCGGCGGATGCTCCGACCTCGGCCGAGAAAAACGTCGACCAGATCGCTGGGTTGTATCCCGATCCCATGGCTGCGATGGCGCCAGTGTAACAGGGCGTGCGCGCCGATCCGGGCGCAATTCGCGACTAAGTCATGGCCCGCAGCTTGCTCTCGCCTGCCGGGAGAGATAGGCTGGAATCATGTACGAGGAATTTCATGTAACTGACCGCTGGAGCGGCGAAGATCTGCATTGCAGGTGGAAGGCGAATATTGTGGCCATTGCCACCCGCCACGCCGATGCCGTTGACGTCCGCTTCGACGTGAACGACCGTCCCATGTGGATCGCACTGCCTTGCGAGGCCTGGGTCGAACAGAAGAAGCGCACCGGCAAGGTCATCACCGATCAGCTCGCCGCGCAGGTTGCCGGCCGTTATCTCAAGCAGATCGTCGAAGAAGGCTATGATGCGAAGCGCGAGGTCTACACCATGAGCATCCCTGAGGTGCTCTTTCATCTGGATGCCGTGGTCGCTGAAGCCAAAGCCCAGGGCGGCATGCCTTCGCTGCCCGTCGGCGTCGAAGCCACCGGCTGATCTAGCACAGTCATCCGCGATCTAACGGACCTCAATTAACGGGTTGCTATTTGCGAATCTGATCGAGTAGCTGTTGAGCCTGTTGCGATCCACTGCGAGCAGCCTCGTTCAGCCAGTATTCGGCTACAGCGCGATTCTGAGGAACGCCATTCGCCCCGTTGAGCGCGTAGCGTCCAAGCACAAATCGAAAATCGGTGTCACGATGATCGCGCACTTTGCGGTAGATCGCGATCGCGCTCTGATAGGCGTGCTCGTCGGAAGCGGCGAGGGTCTCAAGGTTGAAGGCTTCACGAAGCTGAACGTCTGGGTCATCCTGATCCATGCCCGCAAGCGCCGCCGGAGTTGGATTACGCAAAGGGTCGTCCTGCGCATAATAGGCGCCAGATCGAGCGCGTGTGTTGATCAGCGACTGATAAACGGATTCCGCCGCTGCGATTTGCTCCCGAGTCATGGAGGAGGTCATCGCCTTGAGCAGAGACGTGTCAGCATACATCTTCTGCGAGCCAAGTCGTGTCCATGCAACTGCATCGTAGCCTGTGAAATCGCGCGCCCGGCCTTCATTGAGCGCTTCGACGTAAAAATGCTGCGCTAAATCTATGTTGTATGCAGCAGCAAGCTTGCAATAGCGCAACCACATCATCTCGTTTTTTGGCAGATCGTCATTGCCAATCTCAAATTCAACCGCGCTCTGGTATTCCTTCTGCCCAAGCAGCTCCTGGGCGATCATTCGCGCCCATTCAAGATTCTGCGCGCGCCCTCTTGCGTCACTGCCGGCGGAGTAGATCCCGTCAATAACAAAGTTCCCTAGTTCGAGCTGGGCCCGTCGAATTTCCGGGTGTCCGGTTTCCCTGAGTAATGCGAGATATAGAGCTGTCGCCTTGGGATAATAGCGAGGTGCGGCTGACTTGTCGGCTTCTCCTGCTGCTTTAAAAACCTCTGCAAGCTCGAAGCGGTCTGCTGGCCTGCCCGCGGCGGTATACCATCGCTCAACAGCATCCAAGTCCTTCGGGAAATATCCATGGGCGTGAAACATACCCACCATTCCCTTTTCGTCCGCGTCGACTGCGCCAATCTGAAACATCTGTTCAGCCTTTGCAAAGTCTTGGGAAACGCCCAAACCCTGCATGTATGCCAGGCCGAGTTCCCAGGCTGCCTTCTTATTGCCTTTCGCAAAAAGATCAGAATTCACCTTCGCGATGTCCTGGTCCGACAGCGGTTGATGCAATTGCGCCCACGGAGTGAGCTCAGCAGGTGACACACTGTACGTTGTCTTCACGAATGGAGCCTGCGCGACGGCCGCGCCAATAAAAGTCCCGCATATAACCGCGGCGGAAATCAACGGGAAGGTCTTGGCAGATTGGAACATGGGCATGACTCTAGCAGATTAAGGTCGTTAATCGAGATTTTAACCAAAACGCAAAAAGGCCATGCCCGGGGGCAAGGTCTTTCGCTAGCAGCAGATTTCCTGGTTCATTTTCGAGACCCACGCGAGCGTCTGTGAAATACTTCCTGATGTTCAAAAAGGGCTTGCATCCAAGCCCATTAAGGAGAGAAACACATGGGACATGGACTTTTGGCGTGGATCATCATCGGAGTGATCGCTGGATGGCTTACCGGCAAACTGATGAAGGGCTCTGGCTTCGGATTTCTCATGGATATGGTGGTCGGCCTGGTGGGCGCGCTGATCGGCGGCTTCCTGTCGAGCCATCTCGGGTTCGGAGGAGTCGGACAGCACGGCCTGATCGTCAGCATCCTGATTGCTGTTGTAGGCGCGGTGCTGCTCACCTGGATCGTGCGGATGATATCGGGTAATCGCTCGGCCAATCTTTGAATGAACCTGAGAACGATTGTTGGAGCCAAGGCTCCAATTGCTGCTCTCGGAAAAAAGCTCCGCCCAAACGCGAAAAGGCCATGCCCGAGGGCATGGCCTTTATTTGCATAATTAATGCCGGCGATCACCTAATCTCCCACACAGTTACCCGTGCAGTACCATCGGCCCAGCGAGGCTTAACTTCCGTGTTCGGGATGGGAACGGGTGATCCCTCGCAGTATGGTCACCGGCAAA
>Ga0181516_10003240_pt1 | contig 11005 bp, 10 predicted proteins | sample PEATcosm2014_Bin_25_FD_121104 | JGI IMG/M metagenome (GOLD analysis project Ga0181516, IMG submission 121104) | Peatland microbial communities from MTU Mesocosm Facility, Houghton, MI, USA - PEATcosm2014_Bin01_10_metaG | ecosystem: Environmental > Terrestrial > Soil > Wetlands > Peat | place...
ACGCCGGCGATGCCGGAGAACTCGCTCAGCAGCGCGCCGACGCAGGAGACGATCAGGGTTCCGGTCGAAAACCACGCCCAGAAGCGCCCAAAGCGCTCGAGGATCAGCCGGGCGTGGCCCTTGCCGGTCGCCGCGCCGAGCCGCACCGTCAGCTCCTGGACGATGTAGAGGATCGGGACCAGCAGGAACTGCAGCGCCAGAAGGCGATAGCCCCATTGCGCGCCGCTCTGGGCGGCGGTGATGATGCTGCCGGCGTCGGTGTCGGCCAGCATTACGACCAGGCCGGGCCCGGCAACGACCAGGAAGCGGCGCCAGCTGAATGATGAAACCGTCGCCGTGCCCACAGTCATGCAATGCGCTTTCGTTGCGTGAAAATCCGCCGATCTGGCAATAACCGATATAGCGGCCGATCGGAATGCATTTTTGCGCAAGATCAGGCTGCGCCGCTTTGTTGCTGGCGGCGGCGCAGCGCCGGCGCTAATCCGGCGCCACCGCCCAACCGCCGGATCGGAGGAACAATGGCCAACCTGCGCACGCTCTATCCGCCGATCGAGCCCTGTGAATCCGGCATGCTCGACGTCGGCGACGGCCATCGGGTCTATTTCGAGCGTTGCGGCCGGCGCGGGGGAAAACCGGCGATTTTCCTACACGGCGGGCCGGGCGGCGGGATCGCGCCCGACCATCGCCGCCTGTTCGATCCCGAGCTTTACGACGTGACGCTGTTCGATCAGCGCGGCTGCGGCCGCTCGACCCCCAACGCCAGCCTGGAGGCCAACACGACCTGGGATCTGGTCGCCGACATCGAACGGCTGCGCGCGGCGGCGGGCGCCGATCAATGGCTGGTGTTTGGCGGCTCCTGGGGTTCGACGCTGGCGCTCGCCTACGCCGAGACCCACCCCGAGCGGGTCAGCGCGCTCGTCCTGCGCGGGATCTACACCGTCACCAGGGCCGAGCTCGCCTGGTATTACCAATTCGGCGTCTCCGAAATGTTCCCCGACAAGTGGGAGCGCTTTCAGGCGCCGATCCCGCCGGAGGAACGCAGCGACATGATCGCCGCTTATCGCAAGCGCCTCACCGGCGACGATCCCTCCGTCCAGATCGAGGCGGCGAAAGCGTGGAGCTTGTGGGAAGGCGAGACGATCACCTTGCTGCCTGACCCGAGCTTCTCGGCCGTCCACGGCGACGATCGCTTTGCGCTCGCCTTCGCGCGGATCGAGAACCACTATTTCACCCATAATTGCTGGCTCGAGGAAGGCCAGTTGCTGAGCGACGCCGGCCGCCTGCATGGAATTCCCGGCGCGATCGTCCACGGCCGCTACGACATGCCGTGCCCGGCGCGCTACGCCTATGCGCTGCACAAGGCGTGGCCGGAGGCCGAGTTCCATCTCGTCGAAGGCGCCGGCCACGCGTGGTCCGAGCCCGGCATCCTCGACCGGCTGATTCGCGCCACGGACCGCTTCGCCGGCAAGGGGCTCAGCGCCGCGCACAGCCAAGACCGGCTCCATGGCGCCGACGGCCCGCCAAGTTAATGGCGAAGATCTGACGCCTGGTTCCCGACGCACCGTTCGTCCGGGGGAGACGGCGACCGCCTCGCGGCAGCGGGATCGACCGGATTGCGCCCGTTCGCGTCATTCAAAGGCAGCCTCGTCCGCCCCGAAAACGATCAGTGAACCGCGTGCAAGCGTTCGCCATGCCGACGAACTTCAATAACCAGAGCGCGCGTGGAAAGGCGAGCGCAGAGGACGCGCTTCGGTCCGCTTCTGAGCCCGTCGCCCACCGAATCGATTCGGTTGGTCATGCGCCGACGTCGCTCGCCGAGCGCCATTCGAAACGCTTTGCAAGATGTCGACAATAATTCGCGAAGGTTGCAAGCGAATGTAGTTCATGCAAAACGCTGTTTGCACCAGAGAGCCAACAAACCGGAGGGGACATGGCAAAGGCTGTCGCACGATCGAAGAAGGCGCCTGCGAGGCGACCTTGGACGAAAGATGATGTTCGCCTTCTCAAAGGCATGGCTCGCAAGGAACCCGCCGCGAAGATTGCGAAAGCTCTCAAGCGAACAGAGGCCGCGACGCGTCAAAAGGCGACGAACCTCGGCGTTTCGGTCAGCATGACGCGAAAGAAACGAGCGCCCGCGAAGAAGCGCTGAAATGGGGCGCGAGCCGGCGCCCCGCGCCCAACTGTAAATCGGCGACGGCTCCCGACGCCGAGCGGCGTCCTTTCGCACTGGGAACACTCAGGCGAGCAGGGTCAAACGGCCGAACCGATCGACAGTCGATGCGCAAAACCGAGCGTGACGCTGCAACGCGCCTAAACAAAACGGCCCGCCGGTAGATCCGTGACGGGCCGTATAGTTGACTTAGGGGCGGAGGGAGGGGGCCGCCCGCTTCACCAAACCCTAGGCGAGATTCATTAAGCTCGCCTTATCGCGGGAGATTGGCGCTGCGGCGGCGACCGCTTCGCGCCCAACATTGCCGTTCAGCCCATGTCCGCTGTGGCTCCGAAGCGGACGTTCAGGCGACAGTCCGGGTTGACCGCGGTGGGCAGGTTGTCGACATTCTCCACCTGAATGCGCATCGCATAACTCATTGATTGCATTGAGGCCGAGCGGCGATGCAAAAATCTTGATTTCTGTACTGCCCGAAAAGCCAGCCTGCCACGACCCCTCAACGAGGCCGAGCTAGCTGTACAATCAACGACGGCTCGGGTGTGTGCCTAAGGGCCCCTCGTTGCCGACCATCGCTTTGGACAAGTCTTCGTGCTCCCGCATGTCCTTCAGGCGGGCTTCCATGACCGGCCTGACCGCGTCCAGGGCGTCTGGTCCGGCTACGAAGAATCGCGGAGGCGAAGGCATGTTGCTGAGCGTGACCAGGGCCTCGCCGAGTTTGTCCGGATCGTTCGGCTGCTTTCCGTCATAGCCGGACCACATGGCCTCGGCCGACCCTTCATGCGCATAGTCGGCGATGGAACTCTTGGCATAGCCGACGTTCTTGGCGGCCAACAGACTGGTGCGGAAGAACCCCGGCTCGACAAGGGTCAACTTGATGCCGAACTGCTCCACCTCAAGCGCCAAGGAGAGCGTCAGGCCTTCGACGGCAAATTTGCTCGCGCTATAGGCTGTGCAATGCTTGAAGCCGGCAGCCCCCGCGGTGGAACTGACGTTGATGATGTGGCCGCCTCGCTGCTTGCGCAGAATGGGTAACGCCGCACGCAAGACGTTGACGACGCCATAGAAGTTGGTCGTCATCTGCCTTTCGATATCGGCGTTGGTCAGCTCCTCGAAATTGCCGAGGTAGCTGTTGCCCGCGTTGTTTACGAGGACGTCGATCCGGCCGAACCGGGCGACTGCTTCGGCGAGAGCAGCCTCGGCTTGGCCCGCGTCTGCGACGTCGAGCTGGACCAGAGCCAGATTGTCGTTGCCGACGCCAGAGAATGCCGAGCGTAACTTGTCCATGTTCCGGGCGGTCGCAACCACCTGGTCGCCGGCATTCAGGGCCGCCTTGGCAATGCTGGCGCCGAAGCCGCTGTTGGCGCCGGTCACAAACCAAACCTTACTCATTTCAACTCCTTCACGATGATTGAGGGCAGGAAGCATCCTTCGCTAAACTAACCTGTGCGCAGTCATGTGATTAGATGATATAAGCGTCATGGGCTTATAACGCGGACACATAAATGGCGCGGGAGACCGTCAACGACCTGATCGCCCTCCTGGCTGTCGCAAGGGAGCGGAGCTTCACCCGGGCTGCGGCGCAGCTCGGCGTGTCCCAGCCCGCTCTCAGCCGCATCATCCGGAACCTTGAATCCCGACTGGGATTGCGGCTCCTGGCCCGCAACACGCGCAGCGTCGCGCCGACCGAGGCGGGCGAACGCCTGATCCAAACCGTGGGGCCGCATTTCGACGGGATCGAAGCTGGGTTGGCCGCGGTGACCGCCATGCGCGGAAAACCGGCTGGCAGCCTCCGCATCACATCGGTCGAACACGCGTCAGAAACAATCCTTGCGCCCGCCATGACCCGGCTCGTGACGGACTACCCGGATATCCGGGTCGAAATCATCAACGATTACGGCCTGACCGATATCGTGGCCGGCCGGTACGATGCAGGCGTGCGTTTAGGCGAACAGGTCGCCAAGGACATGATCGCACTACGGATTGGACCCGACTTCCGACAAGTTCTCGTCGGCGCCCCCTCCTACTTCGCACGACGCTCTCGACCGAACACGCCACACGACTTGACGGCTCATGCCTGCATAAACCTGCGACTGCCCACGTCGGGGGGCCTGTGGTCATGGCCATTTGCTAAAGACGGGCGCGAGCTGAAAGTGCGGGCCGAAGGGCCGCTTGCGTTCAACGCGATTCCGCTGATCCTCAACGCGGCACTATCCGGTCTCGGTTTGGCGTATCTGCCCGACGACGTGGTGCAGCAGCACGTGGCGGCGGGACGCCTTGTACAAGTCCTTGCAGAGTGGTCGCCGGTCATGACGGGCTATCATCTCTACTATCTGAACCGGCAGCCAAGCCCGGCCTTTGCCTTGTTGGTTGAGGCGTTACGATACCGTGCGCCCATCTCGCAAAAGTCCGCCAATTTAAGACGAAAGGCGCTTCGTCGGAATTCTTGATTTCTGACCAGTGGGCCGTGTTCTCGACACGTCGATCGGCGCTAAGCGTAAGGCGATGACAATGTCGGCTTCTTTTCCTCGCTAATCCCAAACCTGCCAGTCCCCTCACGGCCAGCTTCAGTCGATTGGGCGCGGCTGGCGAAAGGCGCCTCAGGGTCCGCTCCGCTCCGCTCCGTCAGCGCGGGAGCCAAGCGTCGGAATCTGATCACGGCGATTGGCGCGGCCGCTCCTACCGCCGCGCTTCGGTCGCCATCCTGACCGCTAGGCCGGCGAGAACGGTCGCCATCAGCCAGCGCTGGACCATCAGCCAGGTCGGGCGGCGGGCGAGGAAGAGGGCGATCGAGCCGGCGGCGAGCGCGATCATCGCGTTGACGCTGAGGCTGATCGCGATCTGGGTGAAGCCGAGCGCCAGCGACTGGTCGAGCACGCAGCCGAGCTTCGGGTCGATGAATTGCGGCAGCAGCGACAGGTAGAGCACTGCGACCTTCGGATTGAGCAAGCTCGTGACCAGGCCCATCGCGAACAGCCGGCGTGGGCCGTCCTTCGGCAGATCGCGCAGCTGGAATGGCGAGCGCCCGCCGGGCCGCACCGCTTGCCATGCGAGATAAAGCAGATAGAGGGCTCCGGCGAAGCGCAACGCGTCATAGGCGTAAGGCACGGCGATGACGAGCGCGGTGACGCCCAAGGCGGCGCTGAGCATGTAGAAGATGAAGCCGAGCGCGACGCCGCCGAGCGACACCAGACCCGCCGCCGGTCCCTGCGAGATCGAGCGCGAGACGAGATAGATCATGTTGGGGCCGGGCGTCAGCACCATGCCGAGCACGACCAGGGCGAAGGCGATCCAATTGGCGACGTGCGGCATTTGCGATCTCGCGAAACAGGCCGCTCCCGTTTAGCCTGGGACGCATGAACGCGAAAGGAGCGAAGTCGTGAAGGAGAAAACCGCCGCGCGGACCGCAGCCGTGGTCGTGCGCGACGCCGCCGAGGCGGATATGGAGGCGGTCGCGCGGATCTATGCCCATCACGTCGAGCGCGGGCTGGCGACCTTCGAGGAGGTTCCCCCGAGCGTCGAAGAGATGCGCGCCCGCCGTCTGAAGGTGCTGGCGGTCGGCGCGCCCTATCTCGTGGCCGAAATCGCCGGCGAAATCGTCGGCTATTGCTACGCCGCGCCCTATCACACGCGGGCGGCCTATCGGCATACGCTGGAGGACAGCGTCTATGTCGCGCCGGGCCTCGGGGGTCGCGGAATCGGCGGCGCGTTGCTCGCCGAACTCATCGCCCGCTGCGAGGCCGGCCCGTGGCGCTGGATCGTGGCGATCATCGGCGACAGCGGCAATTCCGGCTCGATCGCGCTGCATCGCGGCCACGGCTTCGCGCCGGTCGGGACTTTGCGTTCGGTCGGCTTCAAATTCGGTCGCTGGGTCGACGTGCCGATCATGCAGCGCGCGCTGGGGCCGGGCGATTCGCTGCCGCCCGACGACTTTACGGCGCCGCCGGCGACGTGACGCCGATCATCGGTCCAAGCGGCGTCAATTCGTCGTCGCGGCCGAGTTCGGGCGCGTAGAGCGACGACACCGAGCCGTCGAGGAACAAAGCGTTGGCGCAGGCGAGCCCGTCGCGGAACAGCAGGGCGAAGGCGTAAAAAATCACCGGCTCCTCGGCGATGACGAAAATCGCCGTCGTCCCGTCGCGCACGCAAACGCCGTTGCGGATCTTCTCCGAAGTGCCGGTCGGCAGGATCTTGGGGTGGATGCGGCCGTCGATCACCAGCATCGGACCGGATTGGCTGGCGAAGCGCGCGGCGGGCGGGTCGGCGAGATAACGCGAGGTTTCCTCGACGCCGGCGACGCGGTCGCCGATCCAGAACACGCCATTGGGCAGAAGATGGAAATTGCTGGGGCCGGCGCGGGTGTCGGCGCGCACGCGCCGCTTGCCGTCCTCGACATACAGCCCGACCGGCGCGAGATCGTCGCCGTACATGCCGGCGTTCATCGCAAACCGCAACGTCCGTCCGCGCGCCGCCAACGCCTGGGAAAGCGCGGCGAAACCGCCGTAGGGCTTGCGCTGGGCGTCGGCCCAATAAAGGCGGATGTCGTCGCGGCGCGCGTCGAAGCTGCAGACCGTATAGCGCGCCGAATCGAACTCGAGCGGCGTGCAACCCGGCGCGGCGGCCGCTGCGGCAAGCGGCGCAAGAAAAACCCTCAGCGCGCCGACCGCGGCGAGCCATCCCGCAGCCGTCGACCGGCGCTTGATGCGGCAGGCGCGCGTGTCGGCCTCCTGGGGTGCGAATCGCGTGAATTCTAGCGCGACGCGGCCGATCAAAGAACTTTGCCAGGATTGAGCAGGCCGCGGGGGTCGAGCGCGCGCTTCACCACGCGCATCAGGTCGAGGGCGACGGGGTCCTTGACGCGCCGCAGCAGGTCGCGCTTCAGCGCGCCGATCCCGTGCTCGGCCGAGATCGAGCCGGCGTAGCGCGCGACGACCGCGTGGACGACTTCGTTCATCGCCGACCACTGGCCGAGAAACGCCTCCGTGTCGGCGCCGATCGGTTGGCTGACGTTGAAGTGGGTGTTGCCGTCGCCCAGATGGCCGAACGCGACCACGCGCGCTTCGGGCATGAACGCCGCGACGGCCGCGGTCGCCTCGGCGATGAAGGCGGGAACCGCGCCGACCGGCGTCGAGACGTCGTGCTTGATCGAGCCGCCTTGCGGCTTCTGCGCGTCCGACATCGATTCGCGTAAGCGCCAGAACGCCTCGCGCTGTTCGAGCGTCGCGGCGAGCGCCGCGTCGGCGATCAACTCGCGCTCGAGCGCGTCGCCGAGCAGGGTGGTCAACGCGTCGTCGAGGCCGTCTTCCTGCTGCGCGCTGACCTCGATCAGCGCGTACCACGGATGGGCGTCGCCGAGCGGATCACGGGCGCCCGGGTCGTAGCTGAGCACGAACTCCATGCCGATGCGCGGCATCAATTCGAAGCCGGTGACCTGCTGGCCAAAGCGTTCGCGCGCCATCTTCAGCAGCGTCAGCGCATGGTCCGGATCGGCGAGGCCGACGAAGGCGGTCGCGCGCGCGCGCGGCCGCGCGAACAGCTTCAGCGACGCTGCGGTGATGATTCCGAGCGTGCCCTCGCCGCCGACGAACAGGTCCTTGAGGTCGTAGCCGGTGTTGTCCTTGCGCAGCTTGGAGAGGAGATTGGCGACGCGCCCGTCGGCGAGCACGACCTCGACGCCGAGCGTCAGGTCGCGCGCGTTTCCATAGGCGATGACGGCGACGCCGCCAGCGTTGGAGGAGAGATTGCCGCCGATCGTGGCGGTCCCCTCCGAAGCCAGCGCCAGCGGGAACAGCCGGTCGGCCGCCTCAGCCGCCGCCTGCGCCTCGGCGAGCGTCACGCCCGCTTCGACGATCATCGCGTCGGCGTCGACGTCGACTTCGCGGATGCTGTTGAGCCGCCGCAGCGACAGCAGCAGTTCGCCGCCGCTGGCGTCGGGAATCTGGCCGCCGACCAGGCCGGTGTTGCCGCCTTGCGGCACGATCGCCACGCCCGCCGCCGCGCAGGCCGAGACGACCGCCGCCACCTCGGCCGTCGAGCCGGGCCGCGCGACCGCGATCGCGCGGCCGCGGAAAAGCCCGCGCGGCTCTTCGAGATAAGGGGCGACGAGTTCGGGGTCGACAACGACGTTGGCGGCGCCGACGATGCGCGCGAGGCGATCGAGAAATGCGGAAGCGTCGTTCACCCCAGCGGTCCTTTGAGGCGTTTGACCGGCCGGCGCCGGAAGGCGGCGAGGATTTCGGCATGGGGCGAAAAGCGAAACTGGTCAAGCGCCGCGACCGGCCCGATGGCGAAGCCGCCGCCGATGAGGATGCGCGCGTCGCGGGCGAAGCTGTCGACATTGCAGGAGATCGCGACGACGAGCGGCGGGCCCGCCGCGGCCAGCGCGCGCGCTTGCGCCTCGGCCCCGGCGCGCGGCGGGTCGAACAGCACGGCGTCGAAGCGCGCGAGCTCCGCGCCGGCGAGCGGCCGGCGGAAGAGGTCGCGGGCCTCGGCGTGGACGGCGCGCAATCCGCTCGCCCCGGCGGCGGCGCGCGCCAGCGCCGCGATCGCGGCCGCGTCGGAATCGACGCCGAACACCTCGCGCTCACGCGCCAGGCGCAGCGCGAAGGCGCCGGCGCCGCAGAAGAGATCGGCGACCCGCTTCGCGTCCTGCAGCGCCGCCGCCGCGCCATCGGCGAGCGCCCGTTCGCCCGCCTCGGTCGCCTGAAGGAAGCCGCCCGCAGGCGGAACCGCGAGCACGTCGCCGAACCGGATCTCGGGCGGCCGGCGTTCGACGATCGTCTCGCCATGGACCGAAAGGCGCGCCAGATCGAGCCGCTCCGCGGCGGCGGCGAGCTTGCGCCGCGTCAGGTCGTCGGGCGGCCCTGAGCCGCGCAGGTCGAAATCGAGCCCGCCGAGCGTCGCCGTCGCCTGGATGTCGAGCGGCTTGCTGATCCCGCGCACCGCCGCGGCGAGCGCGTTGGCGGCGGGGATCGCGCGAGCGAGGCCGGGGGCGAACAATGGGCAGGCGTCGACGGCGACGATGTCGTGGGCGCGCGCGCGCATGAAACCGACCTGCTCGCGGCCGTCGACGAAGCGCGCGTGGAACGTCGCGCGGCGCCGGCCCTCGCCATGGGCGTCGATCAGTGGTCCGACCTCGGCCTCGACGCCGGCGCGGCTCAACGCCCGCACGACGCTGTCGCGCTTCCACGCCGCGTAGAGACGCGCATTCATGTGCTGCGCCGCGCAGCCGCCGCAGCGGCCGAAATAGGCGCAGATCGGCTCGGCGCGGTCGGGGCTCGCGACCTCGAGCGCGACGGCGCGCGCCCGCTCGCCGTCCGCTTCGGTCAGCGCCGTTTCGCCGGGCAGCAGCAGGGGCGCGATCGTTCCGTCGCTCGCGACGCCTTCGCCGCGCGCGTTGAGCGAGACGATCGTCAGGCGGCGGCGGACTTCACTCATGCCGCGCTGCATAGAGGAATTCGCGCGCGCCGTCGCCGCCGGCGATCGGGGAGGGGACAAGACCGACGCTCGCCCAGCCGAGCGATTCGACGCAGGCGCGCACGGCGGCGCAGGCCGCCCTGAGGTCGGCCGGATCCTTGACCGCCCCTTTGACCAGCTTTTCGCGACCAACTTCGAACTGCGGCTTGATCAGGCTGACGAGCCAGGCCGGCCGCGCCGCCAGCGGCAGCACCACAGGCAGCACCAGCGTCTGCGAGATGAAGCTGACGTCGATCACGATCGCCTCGGGCGCGCCGGCGATCTCGGCGGTGAGCCGGCGCGCGTCGAGTCCTTCGTGCGACGTCACGCGACGATCGGCGGCAAGGCGCGAGCTGAGCTGGCGACGGCCGACGTCGACCGCGACGACCGAGGCCGCGCCTCGCTCGAGCAGAACTTCGGTGAAGCCGCCGGTCGAAGCGCCGACGTCGAGGCAGGCGAGGCCCTTGGGATCGAGGCCGAACGCGATGAGCGCCGCGGCGAGCTTCACGCCGCCGCGCGAGACCCAGGGATGCGGCTCGCTGGCCTCGATTCGCGCGTCCTCGGCGAGCATTTCCGCCGCCCGTCGCACGATCTGTCCGTCGGCGTTGACCAGGCCGGCGGCGATCGCCGCCTGCGCGCGCGCGCGGCTGGCGAAGAATCCGAGTTCGACGAGGAGAAGATCGGCGCGTTTGCGCATGCGGGGCACGAGGCGAAAGGGAGGCCGTTCCCTGCGCTTAGCGCCGCCGTTTGGCAAGGTCGGCGTGGCGCGACTCGACCTCGCCGCAACCCTCTCCCGCGAGCGGGAGAGGAGGCGCGAAACGCCGGACGCGGGCGCGCCTACGCCTTCGCCTTGCCCTTGCGCGCGTAGATGAACAGGCGGGGGTAGAGGAACAGCAGACTGCCGTCGGGATCGGCGTCATAGGCGTCGGCGAGGTCGCGCTTGTAACGTTCGAGGAACTCGGCGCGTTCGTGTGGGCCGAGCGGATCGAGAAACGGCCTCAACGCGCCGCTGCGGAACCAGTCGACCACCTCGTCGACGCCGCTCAGCGGATGGACGTAAGTCGTCTCCCAGATGTCGAGCTTGTCGGAAAGCGGCTTCAGCCAGTTGTAATAGTCGATGTGGGTGCCGATGACGGCGCGCGTCTCGGCGATCGGCGCCAGACGGCTGGTCCACGGTCCGTCGGCGGCGATCATCCGCATCAGCGAATGGCTCGGCTCGTGCAAGTTGTCGGACATCTGCACCGCCAGCGCGCCGCCCTCGGCGAGGTCGTGCATCAGGCGAGGAAACAGGATCTCGTGTTTGCGCAGCCATTGCAGCGACGAGTTGGCGAAAATGAGGTCGGGGGGCTGGCGCGGCCGCCATTCGGCGATGTCCGTCGTCTC
>Ga0181516_10003243_pt1 | contig 10999 bp, 6 predicted proteins | sample PEATcosm2014_Bin_25_FD_121104 | JGI IMG/M metagenome (GOLD analysis project Ga0181516, IMG submission 121104) | Peatland microbial communities from MTU Mesocosm Facility, Houghton, MI, USA - PEATcosm2014_Bin01_10_metaG | ecosystem: Environmental > Terrestrial > Soil > Wetlands > Peat | place...
CCCGAAAAAGGTCGGCGCGTGGTTCAGCGGAAGTTCGTTTGCCGATCCGCTTGCTCCCTGGGCCGGGGGCCAGAATCAAGGATTTGGAAACGCCGGAAAGGACGCGGTGGTGGGCCCCGGACTCTTCAACTGGAATCTCTCGCTGTTCAAGACGATTCCGATCACGCGGCGCGAAGGCACTCGAATCGAGCTTCATTTCGAATCCTTCAATACCTTCAACCACACCCAGTTCCAGAACCTCGACACTAACTCGCACGATTCGAATTTTGGCGCGGTGACGGGCGACTACGGGCCCCGCCTGCTTGAGTTAGGCGGAAAGATCGTCTTCTGATCGCTGGCTAATCCGGCTTGGGCGCGGCGCCGCCAGACGGCCCCGCGCCCGATTTTTGTTGGGGCATTACTATTGCGCGCAAGATTGCGGGCGAGCGAGAATGCAGTCGGAGGTAGCTGTGAAGCGAGCCACGTTGCTGTCGGTCGCCTTGGTTGCGGCGTACGCGGCACTGCACAGCGCGGCACAAACTGCGAACCCTGCCACGCATGGGCGCGATGCCGCGATCGCGCTCGAGCAGCAAGGCGACAACGCCGGCGCAGAGGCCGCCTGGCGCGCGCTGCTCCAGGCACACCCCTCGAGTGCCGAGGCTTGCGCTCACCTGGGGCTTCTTGAAGCTCGGCAGGAGCATTACAGCGAGGCCGTTACACTCTATCGCAAGGCCCTCGCTCTCAACCCCGCGATGCCCGGCTTGCGGCTCAACCTGGGCCTCTCGTTATTCAAGTCGGGCGCCCTCAGGGCCGCTATCGACGCGTTTGTTCCGCTATTGAAAGCGGAGCCCGCGGCCTCGCCGGAGGCGCAGCGCCTGAACACGCTGGTCGCCATGGCGCACTACGGTCTCGGCGAATACGCGGCAGCGATTCCTTACCTGCGCAAAGTGACCGCGAGCGATCCGCAAAACCTTCCGTATCGCCTGGTGCTGGCGCACAGTTGCCTGTGGTCGAAGCAGTACCCTTGTGTACTGGATGTTTATCGCCAGATCCTCACGCTGAATGCGGAATCCGCGGAGGCCGACATGCTGGCAGGGGAAGCGCTGGACGAGATGCAGGATAAAGCCGGAGCCACCGAGCAGTTCCGCGCCGCAGTGAAAGCCAATCCCAGGGAGCCGGACGTGCACTTCGGACTCGGCTACCTGTTGTGGGCGCAGAACCAGTTTGACGAGGCCGCACAGGAGTTTCAAGCGGAGTTATCGAACTCGCCCGACCATGCCGAAGCCATGACCTTTCTTGCCGATTGCGAAATCCAGTTAAGCCGCCCCGAGGACGCCAGGCCGTTGCTTCAGAAGGCCCTCGGCATCGATCCGAAACTCGAACGAGCGCTTCTGGATATGGGGATTCTGGATGCGCAAGCCGGGCGCAAGGAGGAGGCGTTGCGCGAGTTCAAGACCGCCGAACAGCTTGTTCCGACGGATGTGAACGTGCACTGGCGCTTGGCCCGGCTCTACCAGTCGATGGGGAAGAAGGCCGAAGCCCAGGCGGAGTTCGACAAGACCAGCAGCCTGCACAAGGCAGCCAACGACACCATCTTCGAAAAGCTCCACGAGGCGCAGGCAAAGGGCAAAGCCGAAGCTTCTGCCGATGGCTCCCGGCAGAAGCAATCGCAGTGACACCATAAAGGTTGTTGCTTTGCCGCGCCCGCGTTGTGGCTCACGGCACGGCCCTGCCGCGGCAGAGTATACTTTCGATTGCCGTGCCAACGGCGCTGCCATGCGCAGCCAATCGATGTGTACCGCTTGCCGCAGAACCGAAGCCGCGCCGACGCGGCGAAAACATCCAACCTCAAAAAAAAGCAAAAAGGATCAGGTCACTGAAAAACATGCGCATTCAACTATTCAAGCTCCTCGCCGCGGCAACAGCGGTTGCCGCCGTCGCGTCCCTCAGCGCGCAACAGGCCACGATGAAGCCCGAAGATACCGAAGTGTGGACTCCCGAGCCAGCGGTTGTTACGCCGGGCGCCACCTGCGGCGCCGCGCCGTCCGACGCAATCGTTCTCTTCGATGGCAAGAACCTCGACGAGTGGGTCTCCGCGCAGGACAAGACGCCTGCCCGCTGGACCGTCGCCAACGGCATCATGACCGTCAGCAAGCTCCCGGGCGTGGGCAACATCCAGACCAAACGCTCATTCAAAAACTACCAGCTACACGTTGAATGGAAGGTCCCCGAGAACATTACCGGCAGCGGCCAGGCCCGCGGCAACAGCGGCGTGTTTCTTGCCTCCACCGGTCCCGGCGACGATGGGTACGAGCTGCAGGTGCTTGATAACTACAACAACAAGACCTATGTGAACGGCCAGGCCGGCAGCATCTACAAGCAGGGGATTCCGCTCGCCAACCCGAATCGCAAGCCCGGCGAGTGGCAGACCTACGATATTGCCTGGACAGCGCCCACCTTCAACGCCGATGGCTCGCTCAAGACGCCCGCTTATGTCACCGTATTCTTCAACGGCGTGCTGGTGCAGAACCACTTCGAACTGAAGGGCCAAACTCTGTATGTGGGCAAGCCGTTCTACAAGCAGTACGATGCGGCGCCCATCAAACTGCAGGCGCACGGCGACAAGAGCGAGCCTATCAGCTTCAGGAATATCTGGATCAGAGAACTCAAATAGCGCATCTATTGCTTATTAGAGTGTAAGCAGTTTATACGAGCCGCTTTCGTGCATCGTCAGGTAAGGCAGCACGAAAGCGGCTCCTTCCCGATTGCAACATTATTTAGAAGACGGCGCATCGGCCTGCAAGCCCGTCATCCGAGCGTTACCGAGTCCCCGATTCCGAATTCACCGTAAGCGCGCGAGGAGGTAACTGCAAAGTGGCGCCCCGTCTGCCGGTCGCTCGCTGCCACCGAGGATCCAGACAATGAATTCAATTCGCGCATCTGTCATGGCCGTCATCGCGATTCTCCTTGCAGGGGTTTCCGCTGCCGGCGCGCAACCCTCCGCAGTGCCTATTCAGATCGATGCACATGCGCCCTCCACGGCCTTCCCGCACTTCTGGGAGACGATGTTCGGCTCCGGCCGCGCGGTTCTGGCATTGCGCGAGAACTACCGCCGCGACCTGAAAGATGTTCACGATCAGATCGGCGCGCGCTACGTGCGCTTCCACGCGATTTTTCACGACGAGGTGGGGGTTTACGACGAGGACCAGCAGGGCAACCCTGTCTATAACTTCTCCTATGTGGATCAGATCTACGATGGACTGTTGGCTGAGGGTGTGCGGCCGTTCGTCGAAATCAGCTTTATGCCGCGTAAACTTGCGGCCAAAGAGGCGATTCATCCTTTCTGGTACAAGCAGAACGTCTCGCCGCCCAAGAGCTACGACAAGTGGGACCACTTGATTGAAGCCTTCGCGCGCCATCTTGTGGAGCGTTACGGAATCGACGAGGTTGCCAACTGGTACTTTGAAGTGTGGAACGAGCCGAACATCGATTTCTGGGCAGGCGAGCCGAAGCAGGCGACTTACTTCGAGTTATACGACCACACTGCGCGCGCCTTGAAATCGGTCAACGTGCGCTTGCGTGTCGGCGGTCCTGCGACGGCCGCGGCACATTGGATTCCCGAGTTTCTAAGTCACGTGGAAAAGGAACACACGCCCATCGACTTCATCTCTTCGCACGGTTATGCCGACGATACGGTAGAAGATCTGTTTGGAACCCACGAGAGCATCCCCATGCAGGACCGCGTTTGCCGCGCAATCAAGATGGTTCAGGGCCAGATCCATGCATCCGCCATGCCCGCGCTGCCGCTGATGTGGACGGAGTGGAACGTGCCTTCGTTCGGCGCGCTGCACGCCCGCGACAACTGGTATGTTGGGCCTGCTCTGGCGCACGACATTGCACAATGCGACGGCGCTGTGCAGACGATGTCTTGGTGGACCTTCGACGATGTGTTTGAAGAAGGCGGCGTCAAGACCGAGCCGTTTGACGGTGGATTCGGCTTGATCGCGCCGGGCCGCATCCGGAAGCCGAGCTTCTATGGCTTTGCGTTATTGCACCGTCTCGGCGAGCAGCGCATCGCCAACCCTTCCGATAACATACTTGTAACTCGGCGCAAGGATGGCGCGCTGGTGATTGCCGCATGGAATCTTGTCGACATGGACAAAGCGGCGCAGGCTGCGTCGCTGGCGCTGCGCCTCGCCGTCAACGGAGTGCCGTCCGCGGCGCGAGTTACGATTCGACGGGTGGATGAAACGCATGGCAACCCGATGAAGGCCTATCGCGCCATGGGCAGCCCGAGATACCCCACGCAAAAGCAGATTGCAGATCTAAACAATGCTTCGTCGCTGCGCGCCCCGGAGGTTACTAAGCTCACTGGCGGGGTGCTGCAGTTGACCCTGCCGGTCAACGGGCTGGCACTGATCGAGATACCAGCCCGTTGAGATGCGGCGCTTACTTCTAGAAGCTGAATCGAGCCTCCAGTGTGACCGTGCGCGAGCCAAGTGCGGAGCGCGCCTGGCCGAAATCCGCCGCCGTGATGTTACTGGAGATGGAAGTGGGATTGAAGTTGAGCAAATTGAAAAGATTAAATGCCTGTGCGCGAATGTCTATTTTCGCATTTTCGCGAAGCACTGGAAACCTCGGCAAACCGAAAGCTTTTGCCAGAGTCAAATCGACGTCTCTGTAACCGGGGCCGTCGAACGAATTGCGTGCGATGCCCGGCGGCGGCGGCAGGCCCGGAGCGTTGCCCGGGAAGGTGCTTCCAGCCAGCGCCGCCGTGTAATCAGGCACTGAAAAGTAAGTGTTCGAGTACGACGTCGCCGTCTGGACAACATTGGACTGAATATTCGGAAAGTTTAGATTCTGTCCGCCGCCAACGCCCGGTCCGGATTTGAACGCGTCGTTGCTTGTGTTATGTCCGGCGCCTCCAAGATAGTTAGGCCGCAAAGATGTATATGGGGAACCGTTGTAGTACAGATTTGCGGTGCTGTATGTCGGCGTCCAGCCAAAGCCGGAGTGGAGATTCATGATTCCACTGAGCGTCCATCCTCCCGCCACCTTCTCTGCCCAGTTATGGCCTCCGCGGAAGATGACCGGCTGCCACACACCGAACAGTTTAAACATCTTGCCGACATTGAAATCGGAGCGCTGATAGGCATAGGCCTCGTTAAAGGGGTAAGGGTCGAGTTCATAAGGACCCGATCCGTTGTCCATGCTCTTGGCCCACTCGAATTGCGCCTCGGCTGAAAAGTTGTGAGAGAACTGATGCTTGAGCGAGGCGAGCATCGCGTTATTGTTCGATCCGGCCTCATTACCGTAGAAATCGACGCCTGTGACCAGCGGGTTCAGCGAGATGCCATCGGCTGCAGCGACTGCGTTCTCGTTATATTGAGTAATCAAGTGGCGGCCCAGGCTGCCCTGGTAGCCCACGGTCGCAATCAGTTGCCGATGGATGTCGTATTCCACTTCCAGCGAATAGTGTTGCGCGTAAGCTGTCGGCAGACGGTTGGGAAACCCCGTGACCGAAGCGCTACCCGCGACAGGAAGAAAGTTGGAGTTATAGGAAGTGATGGTGCTGCTGTTGGGCGCGAATCCGGCGAGCGATGTCGGGCTGCTCGAGATGCCATAGACAATATCCGGATTGATGCTGGTCGGCGTGTTGCTGTTGAAATCGTAAGAACCTGCGCCCGGCGGATTGAAGTTTGAGTTAGCAGTAATCGCGATTTCTTCCTGGTTAAAATTCAGTCCAAACCCGCCGCGCACAACAAGACTTCCATTCATGGCCGCTGGGTTCCAATTGAATCCGAACTGCGGTCCGAAGTTCAACTTCTGCGGCGTCCACAGAGCGCCGCCCTGGCGCATGGTGAGGCCGGTCAGAGCATCCGATCCCGTACCGAGTACAGCGACGCTCAGGTTGTTCTGCTTGGTATAAAGCGCGCCGAAGTAGCCGTAGCGAATGCCGATGTTCAGTGTCAGAGTTGGCCGCACTTTCCAATCGTCCTGGACAAAAAATCCCCAGAAGTTCTCTCGATTGTCCGCGCGGTTGCCGCCGGGGAGTCCAGTCACTGTGTCAAATGTGCCCTTCTCCTCTTTGGGCGCGTCGTTCAAGAAATCCCATATGTTAAAGAAAGTGTAGTTAGGGCGGCCCACCGGATTGTTGAGATAGTAAAGCCTTGTGAAGTCGCCGCCGAATTTGAAGGTGTGCGGGCCGGCTACAACGGTCGCAACGTCCTTGTACCCATACGTCCACTGATCCAGTTCGCTGCCGAGCGCGGAACCAAAAGGATTCAAGCCGTTCGGAATGCTGCCAATCTGGACGATGGTTGCCTGCGGCAGACCCACCGGCGCCTGCGGATTGTCAGTGATCTCATTCCACCGCCATCCGGCCGCATTGGCGCGCGCCTCGTTGAGTACGGAGGGCGAGAACGTGTGATTCCAAATGCCGGAGAATGCGTCGTTGATGGCATCGTGGTGAAACAGGTTGTAACTCCGCGCGCCGCCATTGTAGTTAGTCTGGGTGACCGGAACCCAGTAAATTGCGCCGCTCAAATGGTCTTTGCCCGTAACCTCCGCATCGGCGCGGCCGTTATATTGTGACTCAGTCACCGAGGTGGGATTCACCGTGGCGTAGTCGGCAATGTCCGGAACATCGGAGAGGCCTCCACCAACGCCGGGAGTGCTTGGGTTGCTCGTCCATGAGGGGTCTTGCGTGCCCAGAGGCGTTGTGAGCGGAGAACCGATGTTCAACCCCTGACCGGGAACGGTTCTGCAGGTGACGCCTTCAATGAGGCCGGCGTTCTGACACGATTGACTAATGATGCCTGTCGTCTTGACGCCCGCTCCCGGGAAGTTCAAGTAGGTGGCCGCGATACTTCCTGAAGGCGCCAGGGCATCGAATTGCGAGGTGTCATACCAACCTGTGCCGGTAACACTTGAGTTATTGCGAATTGTTTCGTAGGCGAAGAAGCCGAAGATCTTGTTCTTCCAAAAGGGGCCGCCTGCACTGCCGCCGTATTGGTTGAACTGCTGCGAATCGCGCAACAAGCCCTTCTCGCTTGGAGTTGTAGCGCCCGCGCTGTAAAAACCCGGCCCGTTGTAGCGCTGGTAGGCATTGAGCCCGGGGCGATTGGCCTGGAAGAAGAGACTGCCATGGATGTCGTTGCCGCCGCTCTTCGATGTAACTTGCGTGAGCGCGCCACTGAAGCGGCCATTCTCGGCGTCGTAGGAATTGGTGACGACCTTGATGTTATCGATCGAGTCTTCAGACGGAGTGATGACCGAGGTGCCGCCCCACACGGCGCTCACGGTGCTGATGCCGTCGATGGAGATGCCGTTGGTTTCATACTGGCCTCCATTGGCATTCGCCTGCGGGCCGTTCTCAGTCTGGAAGATCCCCGCATTGGCCGCGGGTCCTCCAGGGCCTTGATTGCCGGGGAGATTGAATGTGCCGCCGCCGCTGGCCTGGGAAGCATCGGCGACAACGCCGGGCGCTAACTGGGTAAGTTGAAAGACATCGCGCCCGAACGAGGGCATGCTCTCGATTTCCTTGCTGCTGATGGTGCGGCCAATGGTCGCGGTTTGCGTATCGAGTGCCGGCTCAAGATCTGCGGAGACAGAAACCGTTTGAGTGACGTCGCCTACCTCCATCTTGACGTCGACAGAATTGGCCTGTTCTGGAATCAGTTGCAGGTTGTCCAGCACTTTCTTTTTGAAGCCATCGCGCTCGGCGGTGAGAGAGAAGTGATCGGCAGGCAAGGCGTTGAAGTTGAATACGCCGCCGTCGCTGCTGGTGCGAACAATGGTCGCATTGGTAGACAGGTCTTTCAGCGTGAGAGTGGCGCCGGGAATTGCGGCGCCCTGCGGATCGGTTACGGTACCCTGGATCGCCGTCCTGTATTGTGCTGAAGCGGAAAGAGCAAAGAAGGTTAGCACGGACACGGCCAACCACGCGGCTCTACTGGCAGACAGGACACGAACTCCCGCCCGCAATCCCTTGGGAAAGCTTTTCTGTTGGATTTGTTGCATCGCTGCATCCTCGACACGGTTGCAGGCTTTCGCGCAACGCAATTAGTAAAGTTATCTACGCAGTAGGACAGGACTGCACCTGCACGAGCGGCACGGGGGGCCGTCTACATGGCCACGATTCGTCTTACGAACACTACAAAGCGCAGACTTTCACAGCCTGTTCGCCTCTTCTTTTGCCGGCCCAGTGGGCCTTCTGGAACGGGCTTTGGAATGTTGCGGATACCCGATGTTGCACGGCCAACTTATGCCGGCAGCGAGTCAGGAATCTCCATCCGCTCCTTACCTCTGACGGCCTTAGATGCCATCATTCGAGCGAATGGATTTATGCTGGGATGTTTTCTTTAGCGGGCGGCTTCGGCGGACTTGGTGGCGAGGTCGCCGAAGCCGAGGGAGATTGAGCTTGTCCGCGTCTCGGCTAGACAGGGTCGACGATAGCCTTGGCTTCGCCGAATTTCTGATTTGTGATGAGCGGCTTGGCCCAGAGCGAAACGGCGAAGACCCAACCGAAGGTCAGGTAGAGCACGCACATGCCAGTGCGCAATCCAAACGAGTCCGCGATGCGGCCGGCGATGAGCGGCATGATGGCGCCGCCCATGATGCCCGAGCAGAGTATGCCGGCGAGCGCTCCCTGGTACTCCAGCACCGAGTTGAGCGCGAGGGAAATAATGATGGGCCACATGACGGAGGCAAACAGACCGATGCATGGAAACGCGATTCTGGCTACCGAAGCAGGGCCAAAGAGCGCGAAGGTCAGGCAGGTAATAGCGCCGATGCCGAAGGCTCCCAGCACACGGCGGCTGTCGAATATCTTGAGCAGGATCATGCCGGCGAAGCAGCCGACCGTCATCAGGCCCCAGAACCATCCCACGGCGGCAGCGCCGGTGGTGTGCGGATCGAAGCCGTGGTACTTATACAAGAACTCCGACATCCAGTTTGCCGTTCCCTGTTCCGATCCGACGTAAAAGAAAATGCTGAAGAAGAAGAGCCAGACCGCGGGCTTCTTGAGAAGGTAACGGTACATGCCGGTGGTGCCAGCGGCCTCGTCTTCTTTGCGCTCCACCGCGGGGAAGCGCGAGAAGGCAAGCAGCAGAATCATGACCGCGATGACGATGGCGAAGATCCAGTACATCGAGATCCAGCGCATGGCCGGCGGCACCAGCACGGCCAGCGTGGAGAGCAGAATGTTTTTGCCTGGAGCTTCTTCAAGGTTCCGCACTACGTAGGAATAAACCTGCGGGCTGAGGAAAGAACCAATGCCAAAGACAAGTTGGGCGAATGCGGAGTTGAAGGCGAAGTGTTCTTCTCCGCCGGCCACGCGCAACAGCGGGTTGATGGCGACCTGCAAGGCGGCCATGCTGCTGCCGATCAAAAACAGCGACACCATTGCGGCCGTATAGACGTGCATCCACGCAAAGAGCAGCGAGCCGGCCAGCGCGACCGCGAACATGCCCACAATGACACGCTTCTCACCCCACCGCTCCACCAGGAAGCCCGCGGGGATGGAGAAGACGCCGTAGGCGACGAAGAACGCAAACGGAAGCAGCGCGGCGGCGAACAGATTCAGATGAAAGCTCTGAATCATGTCTGGAATGATGGGGCCAAGGATGTTGGTGATGAACGAGAGGACAAAGAAGATGGCCAGAACGATGGCTACCATGTACTTGCTGCGCTTCATGCGGGTGGTGTCCTCTCTTGCGTATTACTCTACCGACGTGATTTTGGTTGCATGCACAAACTGTCCCGCTTCAAGGCCAAGGTTGGCCGCAACGGCAAGGATCATCATCTGGATGGGCAGAATCTCGACGATCGGCAGCAAGCGCGCAGGCATTGCAGGAATGCGAAACGCCTGCACGCGGGCCGCGGGGCCAATCAACTCAGATCTGCCGCTCCATGCATGCACGTCGCGCACGAGCTTTGCGTTCAGGGCGGACATCTCGCCCTGGCCTTCGAAGACCAGCACCATGGTTTGCGGCGACGACATCTCCATCGGACCATGGCGGAACGCCGCGCTGCTCATGCCTTCCGCGGGCGTGCGCGTCGACTCCTTGGTGGTGAGCGCACCGGTGGCGCTAGCGGCCAGAGAGCGGCCCCGGCCCACAATGAACAGGCGCGTCACGCCTTCCATTTCTGCTGCAAGCGACTCGACGTGTTCCCGCCAATCTTTCAGATAACTCGACACCATTGCCGGCACTTGCAGTAACTCGGCATATAAGTCGTCCGCGGCCACGCCGCACCACGCCGCGCCCAGAACTTCCAGCGCCGCCAGTGTTGCCACATACGTTTTGGCCGAGACCGAGTACTCGTCGCCGCACTGCGTCAGCAGCATCACGTCGGAACGGACGGCCAGCGGACTGCCGGCAGTGTTGGTTACGCCAATCACCTTGGCGCGGCCGTTGTTCATTTCCAGCAGCTTGACGATTTCTGCGCTCTGTCCCGACTGAGAAACTGCAACAATAATCGACTCGCTCGACAGCAATGCGGGCATGGAGTGAATCAGTTCCGACGAGTCCACGCGCACCACCGTCTCACCCTGAGCGGTGAGCATGAGTTCCAGCGGATACTGGGCATGCAGCGACGAGCCCATGCCGGTCAATACAATGCGGGCATGGGGCGTGCGCCGTAACTGTGCGATGCGGGCAAAAAGCGATGTATCGGCGCGGAGGCTGTCAAGGGTCGCCTGCAGCGCCTGCGGCTGATCCAGGATGTCCTGGAGATAACGTCCTTCGATAATGCGATTCTGGGTGCGGTCCACTAATTCACCTCGGGCGACGATGCAAAGCGGCTGTGCCAAACCTCTGCCGCCCCAATGAGGCCGGCGTTGGCGCCTAATGACGAGAGCGTGATCTCGGTAAATTCCGAAGGGACCACGCGGCAGTTGTTGCGAACGATGGCACGGATTCGATCGAGCAGCAAGTCGGCGCTTTGCATCACGCTGCCGCTGAGAGCGATGACCTCGGGCGTGAACATGTGGATCACGTTGGAAATGCCGATGCCCAGG
>Ga0181516_10003244_pt1 | contig 10993 bp, 10 predicted proteins | sample PEATcosm2014_Bin_25_FD_121104 | JGI IMG/M metagenome (GOLD analysis project Ga0181516, IMG submission 121104) | Peatland microbial communities from MTU Mesocosm Facility, Houghton, MI, USA - PEATcosm2014_Bin01_10_metaG | ecosystem: Environmental > Terrestrial > Soil > Wetlands > Peat | place...
CTTGTCGGGCGCGTGGGTTTTGGTGGAAAGCACGATCTGCTTACGCTTGGCGCCGAGCGCCGCGCCGACCATGCGCTCGTTGTTGCCGTGCGAATAACTGCGCGCGGTGTCGAAGTAGGTGATGCCGATATCGGCGGCGCGTTCAATCACGCTGGGGTCGGAAGTGATCATGCAGCCAAAGCCGACGGAGGTAACGCGGAGGCCGGTGCGGCCGAGCGTTTTGTAGCTGAGCTTGACTGGGGAAGCGGAGGGCGCATCGCCGGATTGCGGCGTGAGGACGCCGATGGCGGGAGTTGCGCTGGCCAGCGGAGCCAGCAGCCCGGCGGAAACACTGGCGGCGAGGAAATCGCGGCGGGAGGTCGTGAAAGGCATGAGGACACCTCGACTTTCGTGATCGCCGACAGTGTAGAAAGCGCCCCGGGGGCGTGCATAGGACGGGCGTCACAGGGCAGGGGTCAGGGGCCAGGTTTCAGGGGTCAGGTTTCAGCTCGCGGGCCGTCGCCGGTCGCTCAATTTGCGTTGCGGAGGGCCTGGAGGGTTTCTTCTAGGGCTGCTTCCCACGGCAAAAGCTTTTCGGCGAAGCGGGCCTGCAGTTTGGCGTTGGAGAGCACCGAATAGCGGGGGCGTTCGGCAGGGGTGGGGTAGTCTTTGGTGGCGATGGGGGTGAGAGTGGGCGGTTTGAGGTCGAGGAGCGCGGCGGCGCGGGCGAAAATGGCCTGGGCAAAGCCGAACCAGGAGACGGAACCTCCGCAGGTCATGTGGTAGAGGCCGGTCCAGTCCTCGGGGGCGCCGAAACGGCCGGCAAGGATGCCGGTGACGATCGAGTGCGTGGCGCGGGCGAGCTCGATGGAGGTCGTGGGGCCGCCGATCTGGTCGTCGACGATGGAGAGGCGGTCGCGCTCGCGCGCAAGGCGAAGCATGGTGAGGAGAAAATTGTTGCCGTGGGGGCCGTAGACCCAGCTGGTGCGGAAGATGAGAAATTTGCCGCCGGTGTTTTCGACGGCCTGCTCGCCGGCGAGCTTGCTTGCGCCGTAAACATTGAGCGGATTCGGCGCGTCAGACTCGACCCATGATGTAGATTTGGGCTCGGATTTTCCGCCGTCGAAAATGTAATCTGTGGAGTAGTGGACGAAGAGGGCGTTGCGGAGCAGGGCTTCTTCGGCGAGGACGCGCGGCGCCTGCTCGTTGATGGCGTAGGCGAGGTCGCGCTCGCTCTCGGCGCGGTCGACGGCGGTGTAGGCGGCGGCGTTGAGAATGATATCGGGCGCGGCGCGGTGAACCAGCTCACGGGTTTGCTCGGCATCGGCGAGATCGACGGATTCGCGGTCGAGAGCGACGATGGGGCCGACGCCCAAAAAGATTTTTTCGAGTTCGCGGCCAAGCTGGCCGGCGTTGCCCACGATGAGGATGCGCGGATTGGCTTGCGAGGTTGGCGTATCGCTCATGCGGGCGAGCTCCGGAAATCGCGGAAGTGTGCTGCTGGCATTCTAAATGGCTACAACGGAGAGGCGGGTTCGCCTGGAATCGCGATTCCCCGTACAATTTAAAGGTGGAGTCTTCCCCGATGCGCCGCGTGTATTGTGATGCCAATGCCACCACGCCTCTGCTGCCAGAGGTGATGGAGGTGATCCGTCCGTATTTGATGGAGGATTTCGGGAATGCGTCGTCGATCCATCTGCAGGGGCAGCGGGCGCGGAAGGCGGTGGACGGGGCGCGCGAGACCCTCGCGACGTTTTTCCATTGCCGCGAGGCGGAGGTGGTGTTCAACTCTGGCGGGACCGAGGGAGACAACACGGCGATCTTTGGCCTCGTGCGCGCGGGCGACCACCTGATTACGACGGCGATTGAGCACTCGGCGGTGCTGCGCGCGGCAGAGCGCGTGGCGGAGCGCGGCGCGGAGGTGACGTTTGTTGCACCTCGCGCGAATGGATTGATCGATGCTGAAACGATTCGGCGGGCGGTGCGGCCGCAGACGCGGCTCGGCGATTCTCGGAGGACCTTGGTCAGTGTGATGCTGGCGAACAACGAGACTGGAGTGATCGAGCCGGTGGAAGAGATCGGCAAGGTTGCAGCGGAGGCGGGTGCGTTCTTTCATATCGATGCGGTGCAGGGCGCGGGGAAGGTCGCGTTCGACGTGCGGCGATTCGGATGCCATCTGTGCTCGATCAGCGCACACAAGATGCACGGGCTGAAGGGCGTAGGCGCGATGTTTGTGCGGCGCGGCACGCCGCTGGAGCCGCTGATTGTAGGCGGGAGCCACGAGCGTCGGCAGCGCGCGGGCACTGAGAATGTGCCGGGCATCGTGGGACTGGGCAAGGCCGTGGAACTAGCGATGGAAAGCCTGGCGGATGGAACCGTAGAGCGCATTGCGGCGCTGCGCGACCGGCTTGAAGCGGGAATTTTGCGGATTGCGGGCACAGGCGTGAACGGCGCCGGCGCGCCGCGCGTGGCGAATACTACGAACATTCGCTTTGAGCAGGTGGAGGGCGAGGCGCTGGTGATCGCGCTGGATCTGAAGGGCGTGGCGGTGAGCGGCGGGTCGGCGTGCCATTCGGGCTCGACCGAGCCCAGCCACGTGCTGATGGCGATGGGACTGGACAAACATGCGGCGCGGGCGAGTTTGCGGTTCAGTTTATTGAGGACGGCAACGGAAGAGGATGTAGATCAAGTGTTGCGCGTGGTGCCGCAGGCCGTGGAACATTTGAGGGCGCTGGCGCCGGAAGTCGCGGGAACTCTGGGATAGGAAAACCTTCGAAGAGATGGAACAGCACACAACGATCGCGGTAGCTATGTCCGGAGGGGTTGACTCCTCGACGGCGGCGGCGATTCTCGCGCATTCGGGCGAGACGGTAGTGGGCCTCACGCTGCATCTTTGGGATCAGACGCGGCTGGCGGGCAAGCATGGGATTCCCGATGCACCGAAGGCCGGACGTTGCTGCTCCATCGACGATGTGTATGACGCACGGCGTGTGGCTGAAGACCTGGGGATTCCGTATTACGTGGTGAACCAGGAGGAGCGGTTCGAGCGCGACGTGGTGCGGCCGTTTGTGGACGAGTATCTCGCGGGGCGCACGCCGATTCCCTGCTCTCTTTGCAACAACCACATCAAGTTCGATCAGCTGTTGAAGACGGCGCGCAGCATTGGCGCGGAGTACATTGCGACGGGCCACTACGCGGTGAACGAATTCGACGAAAAGCGCGGACGCTGGATTTTGAAGCGGCCGGCGGATCTGGCCAAGGATCAGACGTACTTTCTTTTTGGGCTCACGCAGGAGCAGTTGTCGCGAACACTGTTTCCGCTGGGGCACATGACCAAGCCGGAGGTGCGCGAGGCGGCGCGGCAGCATGGATTGCGGCTGGCCGAAAAGCCCGACTCGCAGGAGATCTGTTTCATTCCCGGCGGCGATTACAAGCAGTTTTTGACGGCGTATCTCGAGGAGCAGGGCGAGCAAATGCCGGGGACGGCGGGCGAACTCGTCGCTTCGGACGGCGAAGTGATCGGGCGGCACGAGGGAATTTCGAACTTCACCGTGGGCCAGCGCAAGGGACTGGGCGTGGCGTCACCGTCGCCGCTCTATGTGCTGCAGATTGATCCGGCGAGCCATCGCGTGACGGTGGGCGCGGATGCCGAACTCGCGACGCGGACGTTGCGCGCGCGGCGGCTGAACTGGATCAGCGTTGCCGAACTGACAGCACCGATGCGGGTGCGGGTCAAGATCCGACACCGGCACGAGCCGGCGTGGGCTCGCCTAGAGCCCGCAGGCGCGGATGAGTGTGTAGCAACTTTCGACGAGCCGCAACGCGCGGTGACGCCGGGACAGTCAGCCGTGTTCTACGACGGCGACGAGGTGGTGGGCGGCGGCTGGATTGTGTAGGCTGCGGCACTCTCGAGAAAATGATATTCGCCCTCAAGTACGCCGGAAGCGGCAGCAGCCTCGGCAGCGGCGGGATTTGAGATAAAGGCGCGCGCCAAGCCTCGATCCGTAACTTCAAAGAGGAAAAAGACGTTGTCAGGGTCTCCCACGGCTCTCCAGAGGGCGCGAAGCTGAAGGCCCGCGTCGCGATGTGCCTGGGCGTGAGAAGCAAAGACCGCGTTCCATTTGGAAAAGTTCGACACGCGGTTGCGGCATAGAAGGTTGGTCATGGTCTGCCGGCTCCTCGGCGGCACGCGATCCAGTTTAGAGCAAATCCAAGGAGAAATGCGCCGCGGAAATGCAGGTCCTTGGACTCCGTTTGCCGCAGGAGCCGCGCCAAACTTCGCTCAGGATGACCATCTGATTTTGATGCGAACTTCTGACTCGACCACATTAGGAATGCTTCTTATTTCGGCCGCTGCATTTCGAAGCGGTCGCGCGTGCGTGTGTACGCCGGGCCGCCCATGCGGCCGATGGCGTTCAGTTTGTCGGGATCGATTTTGTAGCCGTCAAGAAGCGACTCGAGGACGTGGAAGCGCAGGACCTCGCCCAGCACGAGGATACCGCCGCCGGGTTGGTCGCTGACGCGGACGATCTGATGCAGGCGGCACTCCATCTGCACCTTGCTTTCGGCCACACGCGGCGGCTTCACAAGGTCGCTCGCCATCGCGGTCAGCCCCGAGAGCTCGAATTCGTCGACTTCGGGTGGCACGTCGTCAGAGCAGAGGTTCATCTGCCCGGCAAACTCCTCGGAAACGATGTTGACGACGAACTCGCCTGTGGCTTCGACGTTCAACAACGTGTCCTTGTAAGGGCGCGGGCCGGTGCGGACGGAGGTGCAGAAGCAAACCACCGGAGGGTTGGAACTGCACGCGGTGAAGTAGCTGAAGGGCGCGAGATTCCGGATGCCGGCGGCATCGATGGTGGAAACGAAGGCGATGGGGCGCGGCACGATCATGCCGATCATGAGCTTGTAAATGTCGTTGGGCGCGATTTGGGCGGGATCGAGAGTGCGCATGCGGAGTTCTTGTGCGGCGCCAGCGGCTGAGCTACACGAACAGGTCGTTATCGCTGGACGCGCGATTTGCGTCGGCGCGCGACGCGCCTTCGGTACTGCGCAGCGACTCGACGACGGCCTTTGCGGAAGCGAGGAACGCGGAGAGCTGGCGCATGGGCTTGGCCACGGTGTCGGCCATAAAGGCGTTGGCGCGGTCCACGGCGTCGAGGACACTGGAAAGCATGGTGTCGATCCGGCTGGCCTGACGCCGCACGCGCGCAACGATCTCATCGGCCGCCGACTGCACGTCGGCGGTTTGATCGCGCAGGGCGCGCGTGAGCACGGCGAGGTCAGACGTGGTGGCTTCAATCTTCGGCGCGATGCGCGCGATGAGGTCGCGGGTGTTTTCGATGACCGGCATGACCGTGGAGCGCAGGTCTTCAATCTCTTCGCTGATGGACTTGGCAAGTTTGCGCAGGGCGGAGAGTGCGGCAAGGAGAACGATGGCCTGAATCGCCATGGCCAGCGCCACCATGGCGACCAGGGCGAGCTGAATGGTCGGGGTATCGAGTTTTGGCATGGCGTTGCCCTCGCGCAGGGGTTCTGCGGGCTTTACCGGTCAGGCGCGCTTCCGGGTTGAGAAGCGGCGTATTGTCCGGAGCCGCGACGGGAGCTTGCGATACCTGCTCGCGCGCGGCGCCGGAAGAGACGATCGAACCGCATGAGGACGGGAAGAACGCGAAACCGTTCGCTCTTAGACCTCGTGGGTCTCGGGCTCGGTGCTGGACGCGTCCTGATACGCCTGGCGGCCCGCATCAACGGCGGCGCTAACCCGCGTGGTCTGGTCGGTGACCAGGTTCTTGCCCCGCTCCACAAACTCTTCCCACTGGGCGCGTCCGCGATCGATGGCGTCACGGCCGCGATCGACGTATTCGCCCACCTGGTCTTTGCTCTTGTCGACAAATGCGCTCACATGTTCCCTGCTCTTGTCGACCAGTGCGCTGACATTGTCCGCGGCTTCGCGGGTGCGGGCGCGCAGATACTCGGTGCCTTCGCGAGCGCCTTGCGCTATGTCGCCGCGGGTTTCGCGGCCGCTCTTGGGGGCGTAAAGGATGCCAACCAGGGCGCCAATCCCCAATCCAGCCAGGAACCACGCCACTCCGTAAGATTTATTTTCGTCTGCCATGAGGGAGTTTCTCCTTTCGATACCCTGCCAAGGAAGCCTGAGGGTACCAAACAGTCCAAGTTTACCGCAATTGACCGGCATGCTGCGGTTTGGGCACTGCGGGCAGGCGCAGAAAGTACCTGCACGTGGACCTCTAGCCTTTGAATGCCCGGAGCCTGGCAAGCGAGGGGCGGCCGGCTGCGCACAAGCTGGATTCACCCGCCGCAGCGGCAGGTGTGCGCCAAAACCTCGGCAAAATGGAGCGCTTTGGTGTGGGCCAGTTGATCGATCTGCTCGCGGCAACTGAAGCCGTCGGCAACCACTATCGTAGTTGGCCCCGCGGATTGAACTGCCAGTAGCAGGCCCTGGTTGGCGATGGTCTTCGACACTTCGAATTTATCGGCCTCAAAGCCAAACGGACCGGCCATGCCGCAGCAACCGGCCTGGATCAACTCGACCGCGGCGCCGGCTTGACGCAGGAGCGCGATTTCGCTGCCCGGGCCGCCGAAGACCGCCTTGTGATGGCAGTGGCCGTGGACAAGAATGTGCGCGCCGTCAAGACGGCCAGAGACGAAGCCGGGCGCGCGGGCGGCGAGAAAGTCGGCAAGAAGCCAGACCTGCTCGCTCATGCGTTTGGCGCGGGGATCGCTGGGGAAAAGTTCGAGGAGTTCGTCCTTGAATACGCTGGCGCAACTGGGCTCGAGAAAAACAAAGGGCAGGCCGGCATCGATCTGCGGAGCCATGCGGCGGAGAACCTGCGCGAGATAGGAGCGGGCGGCGGAAAGCAGGCCGAAATCGTAGAGCGGACGGCCGCAGCAGATGTGCCCGCGGGGCGTTTCCACGCGGAAGCCGGCGAGACTGAGGACGGTTTCCGCGGCCTGAAGGGATTGCGGATGGTAGTAGTTGTTCCAGGTGTCGGGCCACAGCAAGACTGCCCGTTGTTGGTCGTCTTTTGTCGCATCCCCGGTCCCCAAAGGCGGCACCTGCGGTGCGGCAGCCTTTTGGACGAGATCTGTGGAAGAGTTTCGCGATTGCTGGAAGCTCTTCGGCGCGAGACGCGGCAATTGGCGCTCACGGGCGACTCCGGCGATGCGCTTGATGAGTGGGCTGGTGAGATGGCCTGTGAGGATGGCATTGGTGAGGGCCGGCGCGAGCGAACCGTAGCGGGCGAGACGGTCGGCGAAGCCAAAGATGTAGTGTTGAAGCGGATGCAGTCGGCCCTTGTAGCGCTGCGCGAGAAACTCTGATTTGTAGGCGGCCATGTCCACCTGCACCGGACACTCGGATTTGCAGGCCTTGCAACTGAGGCAGAGATCGAGAGCCTCGTGGACGGCACGGCCCTGGAAGCCTTCTTCGCGCAGTGCGCCGGAGAGCATTTCCCAGAGCAGGTGCGCACGGCCGCGGGTGGAGTGCTGCTCCTCGCCGGTGGCGCGGTAGCTCGGGCACATGACGCCGCCCACGGTGTTGCGGCAGGAGCCGACGCCGACGCAGCGCTCGGTGGCACGAACTAGGGAGCCGCTGTCTTTTGCGAAGGCAAAGTGAGTTTCTCCGATCCCCGAGTGCGAGGGACCGGGGGCACCCGGATCTGAAGCGTGACGGAGGTTTTCTGTGGGGTCGTAGACGCGGACCGCGTCAGAAAGCTTGCCGGGATTCATGCGGTTGTCCGGATCCCAGAGCATTTTGAACTCGCGGAAGGCCTCGACGAGTTCGGGGCCGAACATCTTGGGCAGTAGTGCCGCGCGGGATTGACCGTCGCCGTGCTCGCCGGAGAGCGATCCGCCGAAGGAAATCACGACGTCGGCGGCGCGATCGATGAACTCTCTGAATATTTTTATTCCTTTGGGAGTAGAGAAGTCGAAGTTGATGCGTGTGTGCACGCAGCCCTGGCCGTAATGGCCGTAGAGCGGGCTGCGAAATCCGTACTCGGCCATGAGTTTGGTGATGGCGCGGAGATAGTTGCCGAGCTGGGCGGGCGGCACGGCGGCATCTTCCCAGCCCTCGAAGCGATCGGGCTCGCCGGGCACAAAAACCATGGCGCCGAGCGCCGACTCGCGCACCCGCCACACCGAAGCCGCTTCTTCCGGCGTGCAGATGTGCGCCGCCGGCGGGGAGGGCCAGGATTGCGCGGCGCGGGCGACGGATTCGGCCTTGGCCCGCGCTTCTTCCTCGGACCACGCGCCCAATTCGACGAGCAGAAAACCGACTCCGTCCGGTAGCCGGTCGAGATCGCGCAGCGCGAGACCTTTGCGGCGCATGAAATCGACGAGCATGAAATCGAAACCTTCAAGACCGATGGGCTTGTGTTCGAGGGCGAGGGGGACGGCGTCGGCGGCAAGAAAGGCATCGCCGAAGCCGAGCACGGTGAGCACGCGGAAGGGCGGGCTGGCGATGAGGTTCAGCGTGGCAGAGACGATGTTGGCGCAGGTGCCTTCAGAACCCACCAGCGCGCGGGCGACGTGGAAATTGTTTTCGGGCAGCAACTCGTCGAGGTTATAGCCGGAGACGCGGCGAGGAATGCGCGGGAATTTTTCGCGCACCAGGGCGGCGTAGCGGTCGCGGATACGCGCCAGACCGGAGTAGATTTGGCCTACACGGCCGCCAGCGCGGACCAGCGCGTCCAATTGCTCCTGCGGAGTCGCGCCCACCGTCATCTTTGTGCCGTCGTAGAGAACGATGTCGAGCGTTTCCACATTGTCCACGGCTTTGCCGCCCAGCAGGCCGTGGACACCGCAACTGTTGTTGCCGATGATGCCGCCGAGCGTGCAGCGCGAATGCGTAGCGGGGTCGGGCGCGTAGGTGAGGTGATGGAGTTCGGCAGCGTCGCGCAGGCGGTCGAGCACGATGCCGGGCTGGATGCGGGCGAGCCGCTTGGCGGGGTCCAACTCCACAAGTGAATTCATGAAACGAGAAAAGTCGAAGACAACGGCTACGTTGACGCATTGGCCGGCTAGGCTGGTACCTGCGCCGCGGGGCAGCACGGCAGCGCCGGTGGCGCGGCAGGCCGCCAGCGCAGCCTCAACGTCAGCGGCGTCGCGCGGGAAAATCACGCCGATGGGCAACTGGCGATAGTTCGAGGCATCGGCGGCGTAGAGAGCGCGCGAGCCGAGATCGAAGCGGACAAGATCGGACGCATCCGGGCCGCGCAGGGATTTCTTCAGCAGGCTTTCGAGCTCGTGATGTGCCGAGAAACGCTCGTGGTCGAGCGGAGCGGGATTGGAGAGGATGGAAAATGAAGAAGTGCTCACGCTGAAATGGTAACGCCTCTGAGAGCGATGGGGCGCGCGTCAGCGCGAAGGCCACTCTTCAACAACCACGCCCAGATCGTTGAGCTGCTTGATGGCGGCTTCGACATTGCGGCGGACCATGGGACGGTCCTTGGGCGCGGCAGAAGGCGATTCCGCAACCGCGATCACGCGGCCGTAGGGCCACGCGCCGGCCGGGATGGCGACGACCGCCTTATCGAGATCGGAGGGCCGCAGCTCGAGTTGCTGGCGGCGGGCGGCCTCGGGGCGAAGCAAGTTTCCCTGCCCTGCCGGGCTGGGATTGGCGTCCGGCAGCAGGATGCGGAGCTGGATGGTGTCAGGGCCGATCGAGAGAAACGGGTTGTCCCACGCGGCCGGGTCGTGAATATCGATATAAAGGCTCTTGGTGGGCAGAGGGATCTGCTCCAACTCGGCGCGCTCCTTGTCGAGCTCCGTTTCGTTGGCCTGAACGTTCTTCTCGACCGATTCTGCTTTGTGGGCAACGCTTTTGACGGCCTGCTCTTCCTTGTGGCAGGCAGCCAGCACAAAGGCCAGCAGCGCGGCCATTACGAAGATTCCCTTGAGACGAGAGCGCACCATCACTAGATCAAGAATATCAGGAAGACAGGGAGCAAGGGAGCGATGAGCGATGCGATGTGGGACCGCGTGCTCCGCGTCACGGCGCGGCTCATGAGGAATTTACTAATCTGCTTGCGAAGAGGTACGGAGGACGATATGGGCAAGCGCGTTGTGGCCGTGGTGGGCAGCTACCGCATGGGCGGAGCAACGGAGAGCACCGTGGAAGCGGTTCTGGAGGGCGCGCGGGCAAAGGGCGCCGAAACACGAATCTTCCATCTGCGGGATCAGCACATTGAGTTCTGCAAGAACTGCCGTGCATGCACGCAGACGCCGGGCGCGGAGCGGGTGCGATGCGGACAGGAAGACGATCTGGAGCCGATGCTCAGAGAGATTGAAGCGGCGGATGCGGTGGTGCTGGCCTCGCCGGTAAATTACTACAACGTGACGGCGATCTTCCGCAGATTTCTGGAGCGATTGTTGGGATTCACCTACTGGCCGTGGGGACAAAACGGGCCCATGCTGCGCAACAAGACACAGCCGCGCAAAGCGGTACTGCTGGCTGCGGCGGGGATGCCGGGATTTCTGCTTCCATTGGCCACGGGAGCGCCGCGCGCGCTGCGCCTGGCGGCGGGAATGATGGGCGCGAAGCCGGTGGGCGAATTGTGGATCGGGTTGACGGCGGGAAGGCCGGACTACGCGGTGAGCGAACGGACGCTCAAACGCGCGCGGAGAATGGGCGCAACGCTGGCGTAGGAAAGGCAGAGAGCAATGGAGCGACGAGCGATCCGACGGGGGATGAGAAGGGGCTGCTTATTTCCCGATCAGGCTGCGGGCAATCGAGTCGAGCACGCCGTTGAGGAAGTTGCTTGACTCGGGCGCGCAATAGTGGCGGCCAATTTCGAGCGCCTCGTTGATGACTACCGGAAAGGGCGTGGACTTGAAGCCGACCAGCTCGGCCACGGCCATGCGCAGCAGGTTGCGGTCGACGGCGGGCATGCGATCCACACGCCAGTGCGTGGAGTGGCTCGCAATCAGCGCGTCAATCTCCTCCTGACGCTCACCGGCAACGCGAAACAGGTCTTCTGCGAATCCTTGA
>Ga0181516_10003245_pt1 | contig 10985 bp, 1 predicted proteins | sample PEATcosm2014_Bin_25_FD_121104 | JGI IMG/M metagenome (GOLD analysis project Ga0181516, IMG submission 121104) | Peatland microbial communities from MTU Mesocosm Facility, Houghton, MI, USA - PEATcosm2014_Bin01_10_metaG | ecosystem: Environmental > Terrestrial > Soil > Wetlands > Peat | place...
GCCAGTTTGCGTTGCTCGTCGAAAACGGAGGATCGCCCAAAATGGCCGGAGCACCAAGATAAGCCGGCCGTTGGAAGTCAGCACCCGCGCGTGGGGTGAAGAGCATACGGCACAAAATGGCGGTTGTTTGCTCGGATTCGGTCGAATGAGAATTTGTACTCGCGGTTTGGGCAAGCGCCAGAAGTCGACTTTCCGCTTCTTCCCGGCCCATCACCTGAAGTTGTCGGGCTGCTCGTATGTACGGGTCGACCCGGTACTTTCCGAATTGGATGGAAGGAAGAGGTCTCAATTCCTCTTCATTCGGCGATGGCGATATGTCCTGCGAAGGAGGCTCAGTTGAGCAGGAAACTCCAGCGAGCGTCGCAGTTGCAACTGCCAAAACTAGAACGGATCGAATTCGCACCTTTTTAGACATAGCCCGGAGCCGTAATCTGCCATGCTAGAACCACGATTTCAATCACGAAGGCGGGAAGCAAAAATCCCATGCTATTTTTGCCGAAATCCGTGAAATCAGTGCCATCGGTGGCCCAATTCCTTTAATTCAGTCAAAACTCCGGCCTTCTCCTGCCTTCGTTCCTTCCTGACTTCCTTATAAAATCATTTCGCATTCAACCTTATGACACTGACCGAATGCGCCGGGAATTCATGCGTGAAAGTCGGCCCGACGTTCTCAAGCAACGCCGTCTTTGGCGCGACTTTCTCCGGCTCCGCGATTGTATTCTGGTCCAGGGGCTCGCCCGTCAACACTTCGCACGCCGCGCCGTCCGACACTTTCGTCACTCCCTGCAGATTGATTTCCATCTGCCGCGGCGCCGACGTGATATTGACCACCTGCAGAAACACCGCGCCCGTGGCGGGGTCGCCGCTCGCGCTCGCATAAACCGGTTCCGGCTGCGGGCCGGCTCCTTCCATCGCTTCCGTGACCAGCTTGTCGTCCAGGAAGCAGCGTATCGAGCGGCCTTGCAGCTCGACGCGGATGTCATACCAACGCCCGGTTTCAATCGTGTTGGTCGCCACCGGCCCGAACTCGGACTTCGCGCCGTTCTCCCCGCGTTCGAGCACGGTGCGGGTGTTGCCCCAGCCCCCGAGGTTCCACCAGATATATCGATCCCCGCTTTGCACGTGAAACAGGATGAGAAATCCCTCCGCGCCGCCCGTCTTGCGGGCCTTCAATTCGTAGGTGTAGTCGGTCCAGGTCCGGTCGCCCGCGGTGGCGCGCACGTCATTGTCCAGGCTGCTCTGCGTCAGCACCCCGTCCTGCGCCGACCAATCGCCCCCGCGTGCATTCCAGCCCTGCATGGCATTCGTAAAATCGCCCGCCAACAGCGTCGTGCCATCGTGCGTGACCTTGATGTCCTTGTACTCCGCCTGCGTGTCCCAGGTCCCGACACCGATTGCGCCCCGGGGCGTGAACGCGACGGGCGCCGACGTGTCCGGCGCGGCGGTCACACCCACGGGCAGCACGAATTCACCGTGATTTTCGGCGAACATTTTCTGCACGTAATAGGATGGCGAGCCGAAGCTGTTGAGCGCGTCGTAGCCGATGAGGTCCGTCGCCCATTGCCGCGCGCCGGGATTCACGTTGACCAGCAGCGGCGCATAAGCCTCCATCACCACGAGGTCCGAATTGCGCTCCAGGCCGGTCAGCCAGGCCGCATCGCCCAGCGCCGCGTTCATGGTCGGCGTCGGGCTGCCCTCGGTCGAGGCCCATTCGCCCACGAAAATCTTCGGCCCGTTCCGGTCGGTGCGGTCGTAGTGACGCGCATCGGCCTCCATCGCGCGCGCCGAACGATAATAATGATCATCCACCACGTCGGGTTTGCGCATCTTCACCGGCATTGTCGCAATCAGTTGCAAGTCCGGATGCTTGGCCTTGATCGCGTCGTAAAATTGCGCGTAACGCCCGTCGTAAGTGTGCGATCGGTCGAAGTTGTCCTCGTTTCCTATCTCAACGTAAGTGAGCTTGAACGGCGCGCGATGGCCGTCCTTGGCGCGCTCGGCGCCCCAGCTGGTCTTCGCGTCGCCCGTGACATATTCGATCTCGTCAAGCGCATCCTGCACGTAGGGCGCCAGGTCCGGACCGGGATCCACATGCGCGCCTCTCAGCGAGTAACCCGCATACACCGCCAGCACCGGTTCCATCTTCAGGTCTTCGCACCACTCCAAAAACTCAAGCAATCCCAGGCCGTCCGACGACCGGTAACCCCACGGCCCCTGGTGCCCGGGGCGCTGCGTCAAATCGCCAATGGTCTTTTTCCAGTCAAAACGCGTCGGGATGGTGTCGCCTTCCAGGTAATTGCCGCCGGGCAAACGCAAAAACGACGGCTTCATCCCCGCCATCATCTGCATCAAATCAATCCGGTCGCCGTTCGGGCGATCGTTGAAGGTCGGCGGAAACAGGGAGACTAGGTTCAGCCACACCGTGCCCGGATGGCTCACGGTGATGACAAATCGGGCTTTCGTCGTCGGCGCGACCTTGCCCGTCGTCAGCTTGACGGAGTAAAACCGCCAATCCGCCGTGAGCTGGGGGACCCACGCCGTTGCATACATCGACGCGTCATCTTCGCTCTGAATGGCGACCATAACAGGCCCCTCGAAATCCGGTGCGGCCTTCGCATAAAACGACGCGCGATAAATCGTGTCGGGCCTGACCGGAATGCCCCAATAACCCCGGTTCGCCACGCCGGCGCGCTTGCCCTCCGCCGCAGAAGTCACTTCCAGCCGCAGGCACGTCGTCAAGGTGTCGTTCAACGGCTCGGTATCGACGAGGGCGATTTTCGCCGCCGCCCCGTCCCCCTCCACCACCGACCAGTTCACCGGATTCTGCGGGCTGTCTTTGAAAGCGCGGTTGCGGATCAACTCCCCGTACAGGCCGCCATCATAAGAATGATTGATCTCCTCCGTCATCAGGCCGAAAAACGTCGGGCTGATCCGGATGCCAGGCTTGTCCACCTGAACGGTGATGCTGTCCGCTGCGGAAACGCCAGGCGTCGACGCACACGTGATGGCCAGGAATACGATGAGGGATTTTGATTTCATGCAGGTTTTCTATGGTACATGCGCTTTTTTGCCGGTCAATCCGCCAATGGCGTGACAATTCACCCGCCGACCTGGACAGCGCTGATGCCCTATTTTAAACAATTCACCCCCCATCCCGTCAACCGCAGTATAATTACAACTCCCGCCACTGGAGCGCGGAGCATTGCTCGCCGGGAATCGAATTTCTCCCCGAGGCCCCCCATCGAGGCATCCGAGGCCACGTCAAACCGGTCAAGGCGATACCGAGCGGAAGAACCTCGCCGGACCGTTCAATGAAGGCCGGTCCACATAAATGTAGGTGCCATACTGGCCGGCGGTCAGCGTGTCCACATCCTGCCAATCAGGCTCCGTCAAGCTGTCTGTGCTTTGCACCCGGTACGTGACGCCCGGCATGCCGTCAAAGATCACCTGCACCGTGCCGTCCCCGGCCTGCACAATCGTGACTTGCGACGCCGGATTCGTGTCGCTCCGCACGTCCACCAGCACCGTGCCCACCGCGGTGCCGTTGCAGTGGCCGTCGCTGATCGTGTAATTGAACGCATCCGGGTCGACCGAACCCGCCGGCGGATAGTAGTAAATCGAAAAACCGCTCCAGGTAACGGTGCCGCCGGCGACGCTTGTCGGGGCCACCGAGACCAGACTGAGGGGATCTCCGTCCGCGTCCGTGGCGGCGGCGAGAATGCTCCCCGTGTCCATGCGGACGCCTCCGCCCGGAAACCTCTGTATGACAATTCCTCCGGGAACAGGCACGTGATCCATGCTGAGCACGGCCACCGCGCTGGTGGCCAGGCCATAGCTGTCGCCGGCTATCATCGCGTAATTGCCGAAGTCCGCAGGTTGGACGTTCAAAAGGACCAGGCTGGCGGCGTTCTGACCGGGCAGGTTGGTGCCATTCTTCTGCCACTGGTAGGCCAGCGTCGCCGTGCCGATCGCTGCGGAACTGAACGTGACATCGCAACCCAACTGGACCGACTGGCTGAGCGGTTCGAGGGTGATGACGGGAGGTATCAACAGGCCGAGCGCGGCGCCGGTGCTGCTGGCGCTGCCATACTGATTGGTAACGATGACGGAATAATTTCCCGCGTTGGCCGTCTGCGCATTGTTGAGCACCAGCACGGCGTTGTTGGCCGTGGGATTGGCGGAGGCGAGGATGTTGCTCTGGTTGAACTGCCATTGGTAGCCGAGCGGCTGGCTGCCGCCCGCCAGCACGCTGAAACTGGCGCTGGAGCCGAGCACAACCTGCACGCTTTGCGGCTGGACCGCAATCGAAGGTGCCACCGGAAGCGGACATTTGCCGGCGCTGCCGGCAAAGTAAATCGAAAGAATTTGAGCGCTGGACAAGGCGCTGCTGTAAACCGTCGGTTCATCAATGAGCCCCTTGTAGTAACGTGAAGGACTCGAAGGATCATGGCCGATTTGAAGGTCGTTGCCCGAGGGCGTGATCACGCCCGGCGCGTGAAGAGGCGTGCCCACTAGGACGCCATTGACATACACCGAGACGTTCGTGCCGTCATATGCTCCGGCCACGTGGTTCCATTGGTTTACCAAAATCGGAGCCGGGGCCGTTGACGCCCAGGCTCCATTGACATAGACCCCGAATACTACCGTGCTGGAGCTGGCAAATTCCAAAGTGTAACCATGCGTTGTAACCGAACCTTCCCCGGCCTTCTTGATGATCGCCGGCGCTGAGGACGAAAACTGGCCGGGATTGACCCAGGCTTCGAGCGTCAGGCTGTTCGTTGGATTCAGGCTCGCACGCGACGGAACATCCACGTACTGGTTGGTCCCGTTGAAGTTGAACGCCTGGCCTACTTCGCCAGCCGCAAAACCGACCCCGTTGACAAGGCTTCCGTGGTTGGTCCCCGCCGAATCCAATGCATTGCCCTCACCTGCCCACCATCCGACCGCACTGGACGGGGCCGGAAAACATGAGCCGGCCGGATAAACCGTCAAAAGCGCGGCGGCGCTGTTCGTGGTGCCGGCCCCGTTGCTGGCGATCACCGAGTACGATCCTGATTGAGCCGCCTCCACCCCGCTCAACAGCAACGTGGCACTGGTGGCGGTCGGGTTGGAGGCCGCCGGTATGTTCGTCCCGTTGAACTCCCACTGGTAGCTCAGCGGCTGGCTGCCGGCAATCAAGGCATAGAAACTCGCGTTTTGGCCGGAAAGCACCAACTGGCTGCGCGGCTGCGACAGTACCACCGGCGCGATTGGCGGCCCGCATTTGCCGGCCGAATCCGCGTTGTAAATCGCCTGAATCTCCCCCGCGCCCAGCGCCCGGCTGTAAATGGCGACTTCATCCTCCAGCCCGCCCATGAAATAGGTGCCCTCCGCCTCCCCGATGGTCAGCGGCGCGCCGTCAATCGGCAGCGGCGTGCTGTTCGCCCCGGTGGAGCTCAGGACTCCGTCCACGTAGAATGAAAACAGGGAGCCGCTCCGCGTCACCGCCAGGTGATGCCACGTGTTCAACGCCGGGTTGAAAGCGCCGGATCCCACGCTGAAAGAGGACGACCCGGCTTGCACGAACATTTGCAACTGGCCGCCGGCCAGCCAGAACACCCACTTGTTGTTTGCGCCCGGCCCGACATCCTTGGCGATCAGCACCCGGCTCCCGCCCAGCGAGGCAAAGTTCGCCCAAAGCTCAATCGTAAAATCGCCGGCGCCGAGAGCAAGCCCCGGGCTGTCGGGGACCTGTACGTAGCCCGTCCCGTTCGTGAAGGCAAAGGCGGCGCCGACCTTGCCGGCCGCGAACCCCGCCCCGCCTTGCAGGGTTCCCGCGTTCGTCCCGGCTGAATCCGCCGCGTTGCCCTCGCCCTCCCACCAGCTCACGATGCCGGCAGGCGGGGTCACACAAACCGCCGTGTTTACGGTCAGCACTGCGGCCGCACTGTTGGTCGAGCCCTCAGGATTGCTGATCGTGACCGAATAATTGCCCGACTGACCCGGCTGCACATTGTTCAGCACCAGCAACGCGGAGTTTGGCGCCGAAATATTCGTCCCGTTCATCCGCCATTGATAAGCCAGCGGCGGGCTGCCGGAGGCCTGCACGCTGAGGCTCACGTTGGCCCCGGTAAACACGGTCTGGCTCTGCGGTTGAACCAACACCACCGGCGCCACCAAAGGACCGCATTTACCCGCCGACCCGGCGGTGAAAATGGTCTGTATTTCTGACGCGCTCAATGCCCGGCTGTAAAGGGCCACTTCATCTTCCAAACCGCCCATGAAGTAATTGCCCTCCGACTGCCCGATGGTCAGCGGCGCGCTGATGGCCGGGATCGCCGCACTGTACGTTGCGGTTGAAATCAGGACCCCGTCCGCATAGAACGAAAACAACGACCCGCTCCGCGTCACCGCCAAATGATGCCATGTGTTCAACGCCGGGTTGAATGTGCCGGTTCCTATCGCACCCTGCGAACTTCCGTTCCCCAAGTAGAGCTGCAGCTGCCCGTTGCTCACCCAGAAAATCCATTTGTTCGCCTGCCCCGAGCCGCTGTCCTTGGCGATCAAGGACTGGCTGCCGGACAGAGATGTGAAATTGGCCCACAATTCAATCGTAAAGTCATTCGCGCCCAGCGCCAGGGTGGCGCTGTCCGGCACTTGCACGTAGCCGCTGCCATTTCTGAAATCAAACGCCTGGCCGACCTCGCCCGGCGCGAAGCCGGCTCCGCCCTGGAGGGTTCCGGGGTTACTATTCTCGACATCAGCGGCCGAGCCCTCGGCATTCCACCAGCTCACCAGATTGGCCGGCGGCGGGAAACAGGAGCCCGGACTCAGCACCGTCAAAAGTGCGTTGCCGCTGTTGGTCGACCCGCCGGGATTGCTCACCGTCACGGAATAATTGTTCCCCGACTGGCCGGACTGCAGGTTGGTGATCGCCAGCAGGGTATTCGTCGCTGACGGAATGTTTGTCCCGTTTAATTGCCACTGATAGGCCAGCGGGTAAGTGCCAACGGCCGCCACACTGAAGTTCGCGCTTCCCCCCGCGTACAACGTCTGGCTTTGCGGCGGCGTTAAGATGACGGGCGCCACCGGGGCTCCGCACTTGCCCGACGAACCCTCCAGGTAAATGCTGTCAATCTCCGACAGGCTCAACGCCCGGCTGTAAAGGGTCACTTCATCCTCCAAACCACCCATGAAGTACTTGCCCTCCGACTGCCCGATGGTCAGCGGCGCGCTGATGGCCGGGATCGCCTGACTGTACGTCGCGGTCGAATTCAATGCCCCGTCCACATAGAACGAAAACAGCGACCCGCTCCGCGTCACCGCCAAATGATGCCACGTGTTCAACGCCGGGCTGAACGCGCCGGATCCTATCGCACCCTGCGAACTTCCGTTTCCCAGGTAGAGCTGCAGCTGCCCGCTGCTCACCCAGAAAATCCATTTGTTGAGCTGCCCGGAGCCGCTGTCCTTGGCGATCAAGGCCTGGCTGCCGGACAGTGAAGTGAATTCGGCCCACAACTCAATTGTGAAGTCATTCGATCCCAGGGCCAGGCTGGGGCTGTCCGGCACCTGCACGTAGCCGCTGCCGTTGCTGAAATCAAACGCCAACCCCACCTCGCCCGGGCTGAACCCGGCCCCGCCTTCCATTAATCCGTTGTTCGTGCCGGAGGAGTCCAACGCATCGCCCTCGGCCGTCCACCAACTCACGACCCCGGAAGGAACGAAACACGAACCCGGAGCCCGGACACTCAACTGGGCGCCGGCGCTGTTGGTGGAACCGGCCGCATTGCTCACCAGGACCGAGTAATTTCCCGACTGACCGGTTTGCACGTCGGGCAGCACCAATGTCGCGGTGGCCGCCGTGGGGTTGGTGCCGGCCGAAATGTTCGTTCCGTTCAATTGCCATTGATAATTCAGCGGCTGCGTGCCTGATGCCTGCACGCTGAAACTCACCGCGGCGCCCGCAAACACCGTCTGGCTTTGCGGTTGCTGGGTCACAAACGGCGGCGCGGGCGGCGCGCATTTGCCGGTGGAATCAGCCAGGTAGATGGCCTGGATTTCCCCCGCGCCCAACGCCTGGTTGTAAATGGTCACTTCATCCTCCAAACCGCCCATGAAGTATTTGCCCTCCGTCTGCCCGATGGTCAGCGGACCGGCGATGGCCGGGATCGCCCCCGCGTACGTGGCCGTTGAACTCAGGACACCGTCCACGTAAAATGAAAACAAGGAACCGCTCCGCGTCACCGCCAGGTGATGCCACGTGTTCAACGCCGGGCTGAACACACCGCTTCCAATCGAAGTTTGCGAACTGCCGTTGCCCACATAGAACTGCAGCTGCCCGTTGTTCAGCCAGAAAATCCATTTGTTGGGCTGACTGGAGCCGTCGTCCTTGGCAATCAAGGCCTGGCTTCCCGACAGAACGGTGAAATCCGCCCACAGCTCAATGGTGAAGTCGTTTGCGCCCAGCGCCAGGCTGGGACTGTCCGGCGCCTGGACGTAACCGCTCCCGTTTCTGAAATCAAAAGCGAGACCCACCTCGCCAGGGGCAAAAGTGGCTCCGCCCTCCAGCGTTCCCGGGTTGTTCGTCTCATAATCGGCGGCATTACCCTCGGCGCCCCACCAACTGATCACGCCGGCCGGGGGCGGCAGGCATGAACCGGGAGACACCACCGCCAACGCCGCCACCGCGCTGTTGGTCGATCCCCCCGGACTGCTCACCATCACCGAGTAATTCCCTGCTGCGGCGGTTTGCACGCTATTAAGCACCAGAGTGGCTGTCGTGGCCGTGGCATTCACGGCTGCCGGAATGTTGGTCCCGTTCATTTGCCACTGATAGGCCAGCGGTGGGTAGCCGACCACCGTTACGGCGAAGCTGGCGCTCTGCCCGGTGTACAACGTCTGTCCCTGCGGTTGGGTCGTGATGACGGGCGCGAACGGCGGTCCGCATTTGCCGGCGGAACCTTCGAGGTAAATGTCCTGAATCTCGGCCGGCAGCAAAGCCCGGCTGTACAGGGTCACTTCATCCTCCAGCCCGCCCATGAAGTAGCCGTTCTCCGCCTGCCCGATGGTCAGCGGCGCGCTGATGGCCGGGATCGCGCCCGCGTACGTGGCGGTCGAACTCAACGCCCCGTCCACGTAAAACGAAAACAGCGAGCCGCTCCGGGTCACCGCCAGGTGATGCCACGTGTTCAACGCGGGGCTGAACGCGCCCGAACCGAAGGAAGTCTGTGAGCTGCCGTTGCCCACGTAGAATTGCAATTGCCCGCTGTTCAGCCAGAAAATCCATTTGCTCAACTGCCCGGAACCATTGTCCTTCGCGAGCAGGGCACGGCTGCCGGACAGCGAGGCGAAATTGGCCCAGAGCTCGATCGTAAAGTCATTCGCTCCCAGCGCCAGGCTGGGGCTGTCCGGGGCCTGCACGTAGCCGCTGCCGTTCCTGAAATCGAAGGCCAGTCCCACTTCCCCGGGGACGAACCCGGCCCCGCCTTCCAGTGCTCCGTTGTTGTTGCCGACCGAATCCAGCGTGTTGCCATCGGCCGTCCACCAACTGACCGCCCCGGAAGGAAGGTTGCATGAGCCGGGCGCGCGGACGGTCAACTGGGCGGCGGCGCTGTTAGTGGAGCCGGCCGAATTGCTCACCAGCACCGAGTAAGTGCCCGTCTGGCCGGTCTGCACATCGTTCAGAACCAGCGTGTCGGTCGTGGCGGTGGCATTCGTCGCCGCCGAAATGTTCGTCCCGTTGAACTGCCATTGATAGGCCAGCGGCAGCGTGCCGGTCGCCTGTGCGGCGAAGGTCACGTTTGCCCCGGCAAACGCGGTTTGATTTAGCGGTTGCAGAACCAGGGTCGGCGGCACCTGCGGAATGCATTTCCCGCCTGAACCGGCGGTGTAAATGTTTTGAATTTCCGCCGCGCCCAACGCCCGGCTGTAGAGGGTCACCTCATCCTCCAGTCCGCCCATAAAGAAGCCGTTCTCTGCCTCCCCAATGGTCAGCGGCGCGCTGATGGCCGGGATTGCCCCGTTATACGGGGCGGTTGAACTCAATACTCCGTCCACGTAAAACGAAAGCAATGAACCGCTCCGGGTCACCGCCAGATGATACCACGTATTCAACACCGGGTGGAACGAGCCCGAACCGAAGGAACCTTGTGCGTCGCCGTTGCCAACATAAAACTGCAGTTGTCCGTTGTTCAGCCAGAAAAGCCATTTGTTCGCCTGCCCCACGCCATCGTCCTTTGCGATAAAGGCCTGGCCGGCGTTCAGCGTCGAGAAATCAACCCACAATTCAATCGTAAAGTCATTTGCGCCCAGCGCCAGACTGGGGCTGTCGGGCACCTGCACGTAGCCGGTCCCATTCCTGAAGTCGAAAGCCTGACCCACCTCGCCGGCGGCATAAGAGGCGCCGCCTTCCAGCATTCCCGGGTTGTTCGTTTCGTAATCAGCGGCGGTGCCCTCGGCTCCCCACCAACTGACGATGTCGGCCGGAGGCGGGAAACAGGAGCCCGGAGTGAGCACCGACAGGAGCGCGTCGGCGCTCTGCGTCGCCCCCCCCGAGTTGCTCACAGACACCGAATAATTGCCCGCCTGTCCTGTTTGCACATTGTTCAGGACCAGCGTCGCCGTCGTGGCCGTGGGGTTGAGGGCCGCTGAAATATTCGTGCCGTTAAACTGCCATTGATAACTCAGGGGCTGCGTGCCAACTGCCTGCACACTGAAGTCCACCGTCGCCCCGGTGAACACCGCCTGGCTCTGCGGTTGTGTCGCGACGACCGGAGGCGGCTCGCATTTCCCGGCGACTCCGGCGGCGTAAATGCTTTGCACTTCCGCTGCGCTCAACCCCCGGCTGTAAATGGTCACTTCATCCTCCAGGCCACCCATGAAGTAGCCGTTTTCCGCCTGCCCGATGGTCAGCGGCGCGCTGATCGCCGGGATCGCTCCGGTGTACGTGGCGGTTGAACTCAATCCCCCGTCCACATAGAACGAGCACAACGAACCGCTCCGCGTCA
>Ga0181516_10003246_pt1 | contig 10984 bp, 7 predicted proteins | sample PEATcosm2014_Bin_25_FD_121104 | JGI IMG/M metagenome (GOLD analysis project Ga0181516, IMG submission 121104) | Peatland microbial communities from MTU Mesocosm Facility, Houghton, MI, USA - PEATcosm2014_Bin01_10_metaG | ecosystem: Environmental > Terrestrial > Soil > Wetlands > Peat | place...
CGAGGTTGCCATTTTCACCATTTCACGTTTTTCTTCGGGGAATGCCACCCCGTAGCTCAACCCAGCGGTTCCGGCCAGTTCGAGGAATTTTTCCAGCCGATCCAGTTGCCGGACGCTGCTGCGCTTCAGATTCATCAGGCATTCCTCCACGGACTTCTGCTCTGACAGCAAACTTTTCTTCCGCTCCTCAAACATCGCCTTGTCGAGCGATTGATCCAGATACGCGTCGGTCAGACGATTCAACCGGTCTTTGACCTGGGCAAGCCTCAAATTTTGGCTTTGGGTTTCCTCTTCCAACCGGCTTGTCCATGTCTCCCGCATTTTCAGAACCTTCGGCCTGAAATATGACTTTTCGTCCTCGCTGCACTGTGCGCGCTCAAAAAACTGCGATGATTGCTGCTCGGCCACCTCCTCCCGGATAGTTGTTCCCGCGCATTGCTTGCTATGGCAACGGTAATACACATGACCTTTTTGCTTTTCGCCAATCAACGAATACTGGCAGGCGGCACAAGCCAGCATCCGACGGAACTGGAACGCATGGCGCTGGGTGCGGGCATTCACCCGGCCGGTCAACACGGCTTGGACACGGTCAAACAGGGATTTTTTAATAAGCGGTTCGTGGATGCCGACGAAGTTTTCGCCGGTCTTTTGAATCGGCATCAGTCCAAAGTAAAAGGAGTTGTTCAGCAGGGTGGACAATCCATTGCGCGTGACCTCTTTGCCATGATGATTTCGCAAGCCAAGCCGGTGCAGCTCCTCGCCCAACGTCTCCAAGCTGTAACGTCCGGTGCCATACAACTCAAACGCCTTCCGCACTATCGGCCCCTTGATGGGATCAATGGTTTTCGGTTTGCCCTTGCCCTGATCGAGATAGCCGATGGGGGCGCGCAGGGGATACAGCCCCTGCTTCAATCGTCCATAAAAACCCTTGCGGGTTTCTTCACGCAGATTCCTGATGTAATCTGCGGAGACCACAGCCTGAATGTCAGCCGAAAGCCGTCCGCCTCTGGATTGAAGGTCAAGGCTTTCGTTGACGAAATGGATTTCAACGCCTTGGTCTGACAGTTCGCCGATGGCCGTCCAATCCCGAAGATTGCGTGCGCCACGATCCAGTTTATGAATGATGATACCCTTCGCCTTCCCGCCGCGAAGAAGTTTTAGGGCCTGATTGAACTCCGGGCGGCCGTGTTTGGCGGCCGTTTCCATTTCTTCAAGCCAGATGGTGATGGGGAACTGATTGCGCTCTGCAAAGCGCAAAATAGCATCACGCTGTTCTTGAAGTGATACTCCTTTTGTCCCTTGTTTGACCGTGGAAACACGGATGTAGCCGATATAGCCTGTCATGTTGATGCTCCTATGTATCACATGGTATCTCGCCTGCATCCGGTGTCAAATGGCCGGCGGGTGCATCCGTCTGTGATTCCAGCCGTTCAAAAATTCGCAGCACCAATGACAGATAGCGTTCCCAAGTGTCTTCCACCTCCGCGAGCTGCTCGTCGGTCAGGTTCGGATACAAGTCACGGATGGTTTTGGCGGGGGTAGCCTTATTCATATCCGCTGAAACTACCGCCAAATTTTCACCAGCCATAGACGGCAGAACTTGCCAGATTTGGCAAGTCTTGCGCCCCCTGAGTTCAACAAGTAATTGCAACACTTGATAAAATCAAGTGTATGACATTCAAACAAATATCAATTCAAGAGCGCGAAAAGATTCAAGAAATGTTGTGGCGAAAAGCTTCCGTGAGAAGCATTGCCAGAGCATTAGATCGAAGCCCTTCGTCTGTTTCAAGGGAGATCAACCGTAGCATTCCTCTGCAACGCTCATACAAACCACGAGTCGCTCATGAAAGAGCGATTGAGAGGCGTTCCAGTCGTGGTAGAAAGCTTCGATTGAAGAGCGGACTTGTCAGACGATATGTCGTTGCTGGTCTAAAGTCCGGTCTGTCGCCTGAACAAATTGCAGGCAGGCTTCATCTTGAATATCCCAATGAATCAATCTCATACGAGGCCATTTACCAATATATCTACAATCAAGTGCATCAAGAAGGCAGTGGATACATGAAACGGGGATACCATGACCTTCGCCCATATTTGAAACGAAGACATCGAATCAGGATGAGGAAAGGAATGCGACGCTGTCAGCGAATTGGAAGGCCGCATGGCCCTTCAATCGACATTCGTCCCAAGGAGGTGGAGACACGGAAAGTCATCGGGCATTGGGAGGGTGACTCCATGGTGTCGTCACAAAGCAGGGTTGGTTTGAATACATTGGTTGAACGAAAAACCGGTCTTGTGTTCATCACCAAGATCACCGACCACACATCAACCGTGACGAGCAATGCTGTTGTGAGCAGATTAGGTGCATTGCCTCACCGTATCAGAAAAACACTCACCACTGACAACGGATTTGAAAACGCAGGATATGTCGAACTCATGGAGAAGCTTAATATCTCATGCTTCTTCGCGCATCCATATCATTCGTGGGAGCGTGGCACGAACGAGAACACCAACGGACTCATCCGCTGGTATTTCCCAAAACGAAAGGACTTTGCGACAATATCAGATGAAGCCATCAAAGCTGTGGAGGATGCACTTAACAATCGTCCACGAAAACGCCTTGGATGGAAGACTCCTTTAGAAGCATTTAATGAAAGTGTTGCAGTAACTAATTGAATTCACACCCTGCTACTTTGACAAGAAGCAAATAATATGCTGTAATGACGCCGCAAAATCGAGCCTGCGAAGGCTCTTATTTTTGTAAAAACTTGCCAAATCTGGCAAGTTCCACCGTCTTCGTCATTTCTTGCCACCGGCCTATCGTGTGGCTCTGGACTCGCCATGAGTCCCTCTGCCTGCCATGTCATCGCTTTCAAATTATTTAAGAACCAACCGGAAACGCGCCGCGCTTTCACAGGAGGAGGCGGCTTTTCTCCTGGGCATCAACGGGCCAAACAAAGCTGCCAAGGTTTGCCGGGATGAAAATTTCGTCCGCGAACCAACCCTGCAAACGGCGCTGGCGTATGAGGCGATCTATGGCCGGCCGGTTCGTGAACTCTTTGCCGGGCAATACCAACGGATCGAACGGGACGTGGCGGTTCGCGCCAAAGTCCTCGCCCATCGGAAAGACCTGAAACCGAATAATAAAAAACATCAGACGCTTTCCCAACTGATCCTTCGCCATGTAAAGCCCGCCGTTTAATCAATCATACCATGAATCAAACACCTATAAAAAATACTCGCATCTTATCTGTCGCGCTTTCGGCCAAGGGTTTGGGCTACGCGGTCATGGAAGGGCAGGACGTTTTTATCGCCCACGGGCACAAGATCGTGGAAGAGGGAGACAAAAACGTGAAGTCATTTGCCTGGGTTGAAAAACTGATCGCGCGTTACCAGCCCGGTGTCCTGGTGTTGCAGGATGTCGCGGCCAAAGATTCGCGCCGCGCTCCACGGATCAAGTCATTGCACCGGCAGATTGTGAGATTGGCCGCGAAACATAAGCTGACAGTGAAGCTCATTTCAGGAATACAGATGAGAAGCGTGTTGCTAGGTAACCCGAAAGGGACAAAGCAGGAAATGGCCGAATTGCTGGCAAGGAAATTTCCAGATGAACTGGCCTCCCGTTTGCCGCCGAAGCGCAAGCCGTGGAAAAGTGAAGACACCCGCATGGACATCTTTGATGCCGTGGCGCTGGCTGTTGTGTTTCGGCTAAAAAGCGGACGACCAAAAAACACCGACCAGTCAGACGAATAAATGTTTCTTCAATCGTGCTAACGCGATCAATCCGAAGGCAAAACTGACAAGTGCAACGGTGGATGGTTCGGGGACGGCTTGTATCACTCCCGCTTGATCCGGTTGAACTATAAAATCTGGCGATGATGGAAAAATTGGATATATGGATATTCCTGGCGTTGGGCGAGACAACCCTATCATTTCAGCACCCAATGGGTCGTATACGGAAGTTATTGCGGTAGAAAAATCATTGTCTCCGATCACCCTTGTGTCGGACGACAAATTAACGGCACTTTCAAAATTAACATCAACTAAATTGATTGTCGCAACGTCAGAAGAGTCCAGCAAAGAATCGGTGATTGTCACATTGCTGGCCGCCGTCAAAACACAACACCCCTCAACTATCTGGCCTTGCGCCCAAATTGAAATGGCGGAAGCCAGCATTATCGCTGTGGCAAAGAAAGCCTTCATTGAGTTGAGCATAACAAATTCATGGACGCTGACAACATTTTTCATTCAGTCGGGTATATGGCTCATACCTCGTTATCAGTTGCCGCCTTTCCTAATTTTCTTCTTTCATCATTTATTCAACTTGTTTTTGATAAGAGAAATTACTCTTTGGACACCTTCAATCGCAGCCGCGTCGGGCTCACGTCCAAAATGATTCCATCTTCGCTGCTCCAGAAAAAGCCGAGACCGTAAATGCACCAAATCAGTGTCAGGAGTCATTGCATCAAAGCTTTGTTCTTTTATTGAATAAGGATCGGCCTCTTTAGGGTCAAATGTGAGCGCAAAACGGCCAATCGTATGCCAGTCAGCGGATACCTCTGGAACATCAGAAGGTTTAAGGTCGCTTGTTGCGATATGTGCGGGAAATGATGCCATACTCTAATTATAGCTTAATTATGGGACTGTTCCTTGTATTTCACTAGGTGAAATTTGATGAGGCACCAGCCACTCACTTTCAGACAAGGGATTCTGTGTGTTTAGAATTGCCCGACCTGGCGCTAGCTGGAGTTGATAAACACTGCCTTCTGGCCCTGCAAATGTCCTAGCCACCGCAGGATCAGTGGTAATCGAAATAAAAGGTGATGGCGGGCTTGCGCTATCTATGGCATGATTCGCCATTAACTCGGTCAAATCTCCATTTGCCAAAACTGCTTCGGAGTTCCCAACACCTCCAGCTTGAGCTGCATACGATTGAAAACTCGTTAGCCCTGCTTGGTCACCTCGATAGAATATCTGCGGTGCTGTTTCCTCTGTGGCTGGCAGAGATTGAGCAGACGATACACTGGCCATTCCGGCGGTCAATAGGCTGAACAGACCTTGGCCAAACAATCCTTGGCTGGCTTGGTCGGTTGTTGCCACGTCGCCATTCCATGCTGCAACACTGCCTCGAACTAAATCGCCGGCAAACGGGATCATGTCTGCTGCCATTTGATAACCAGGGATTGGATGTGCATCAGCCTCTCGCTGAACTTCAGCATTGTGTTGATCTTCAGTATAAAAAAAGTCCGCAATCCAACTCCAAATGATGTCGCCAGTTGACTGTTGATTCAATCCAAACGGGTCTAAATATGAAACAGGATTTCCACCAGCATAGGCGTAGAAATTTAACCCTCCGGCGAATCCTGACGGGTCGGCATTTAGGAATCGGCACAAATACGGACTGTAATATCGCGCCCGCATATAAAGCAGCCCGTTGCCATCGGTCTGGACTCCATACCTACCATTGAACAAAAACGGAGTATCGTTCGTTCCAGCCCTGAAAGTAGTCGAGGCATAGAGACTATATTCAATGCGGTCGGTAATATTCCCGTTGCTGTCCGTCAATGCGACCGTGCTGCCGCGATAATCATAATGGTAGGTGAGCGTGTTCGTCGCCGCGACTGATTCTGTGACCTGATAAAGCAATCCCGCTCCATAAACATAGTAATTGGTAACCCCATTCTTTATCCGCATCAAAACTTGCGGCAGTTTTGCGTTCGGGTTCACCACAAACACAGTCGAGTTCGTCCCTTGAGTCTGCCCGATGCGGTTATTCATCGCGTCGTAAGTGTTCGTGACACCCCCCGCGTTCAACAATCGGTTTCTGGCATCGTAAGTGTAATTCGTGAACACCGAGTTGGTCAGCGGCGCATAGAGCAGATTTCCATCCGCGTCATCCGTCACGTTCACGCTGTTGAATGTCAACAACCGGTTATCCGCATCATACGACATCTTCCGCGCCGGCGGCGCGTTCGTGTGGGGGAGTGGTCCGGCAAATTCCCATTGCACCCTTCCGGGACTCGTCCAGCCGAGCGTGTAAAATGCAATCGGATATTTTGACGCCGCTTCTTCGATGATGTTCGTCGCCTCGCCGTCCGCATCGTAATTGATGATCCGCTGCGTCCCGTTCGGACGCGTGAGGCTCGTCATCCGTCCAGCCAAGTCGTATGCAATGGACGTTTTCCGGTTCGCCCAATCCGTCACGTTGGTCATGTGATTGTTGCTGTCAAACGCGTAATAAACATTCTTTCCACCCGGATAAATCAGGTTGGTAACATTCCCGTTGCTGTCATATTTATACTGGATCAGATTTCCATAAATATCGTGGTAGCTTGAAACTCGGTTGTAGGCGTCATACGTCCATGAATTGGTGCTGTCGCCCGGCTCCGCCACGTTCAAAAGATTGTTGTTGGCATCATAGCCGTAAGTCGTCGTGGCCACGTTGTCGGTGCGGTTGGTCAAACGCCCTTTTCCATCATAGCCGTAAGTCGTGGTGTTGGTGGCCTGATCAGTCAAAGTTTGCACCAAGCCCTGATGATTGAATGTTAGCTTGGTGGAATAGCCCAGCGGCGTGACGGTGTTTGTCAGCCGGTTTGCACCGTCATAATAGAAATGCCAGACATTGCTGTTGCGGTTCGTGAGCGCGGTCTGGTTGCCCGCCGCATCGTAACCGCGTTTCACCGTGTGGTTGGCATTATCCGTCGTCACAAGCAACTGCCCGCGCTTGTTCCACTGCTGAAATGTCTTCTCCAAAGCCGCATTAGTGATGGCAGTTTGCCGTCCGTCCGCGTCGTAGCCCATGCGCGTTGTGCGCGACAACGGGTCGGTCGTGGCGATCAGATTTCCGGCAAGGTCATTCGTGAATTGGACAGGATGCTGGAGGGGGTCGAACGTTTTCGCCAGCCAGTCTCGGGCATCGTAGGCATTGGTCACCACCGGATTGCCTTGGGGCATGGCCGGCAATATTGTTGCCAGCAACTTGCGTGTGGGACTCCACGCATTTGTGCTGACGTTCCCGCGCGCGTCTTTGTTCGTCGTCAAGTTGCCAACGGCGTCGTAGCCCAGGCTCGTAATCAGGTTCGTCGGCGCGGTCGTGACCAAAAGTTGCCGACGGTTGTTGTGTTGGTAGGTGGTGACGTTGCCGTTCCCATCCGTGTGACTGGTCACGTCGCCAAGCGAATTGTTCACAAAACTTTCACTGCCGAGAGGGCTTGGGTAGGCGATGCTGTTCAACTGGCCGTAGCCGTCATAACCATAGGTGGTAATGCCACCTGAATCTGTGCGTGTATGGAGCGTGCCATTGCCATTGTAGCTGTAATTGACATAATCACCCGCGCCGTTCGTCGAGCCAGTCAGTGAAAATTGGGAGTTGTAACCAAAAGAACTTGGGTTGCCGCGCGCGTCAACAGACTGGACCAGATTATTGTTCCCGTCGTAAATAAACTGGTTTGTGGAATTCAGAGGGTCAACCGTCTTGATGAGGTTGTTATTGCCATCATAAAAAAACCGGTTGATTTCGTTCAACGGTGAAAAGGTTTCGACAACGTGGTTCTGGTTGTCATAAGACGTGCCCGTAAAATGGCCGAGCGCGTCCAGCATGCCGGTGAGCCGGGACAGGCTGTCGTAAATATAGATGTTCGTGCCACCAGCCGGGTCAATTTCAACGGTCTGCGTGCCCGACCATAAAATCTGCCATGCCTTGTTGGTAAGCCCCTCCGTGTATTGCGTCGTGACGTGTCCAAAGCCGTCATAAACATTGCTGACGACCAGTTGATTCAAGGCGTCAAACGTCGCGGTGATTTCGTGATTGGTGCCGGTGTCGTAAAGGTAGGTGCTGATCTTGCCTTCGGGGTCGGTCACAGAAGTCAGGTCACCGCCGGTGTAACCGTAGGACACGCTGCGCGTGCCGTCGGACACCGAGGTCAGTTGGTTGCCATTGTAGGTGAACGTGAACGTGCGGTTTGTCCAATCTGTGATTGTTGAAACCAAATTGTTTGTGTAGGTCAACGAGAGGGAATTACCGTATTGATCCACGATGTTCGTCAGCGAACCGGACGCATTAAAATTAAAAGTCCTGCCGTGGCGTTCCTGAAGGGCGTAATTTCCACCCGCCGCCTGCGCCAGCGTCAGCGTGGTATTGGGTGGTGGAGTAAAACTGCCATTGGGCTGCCGGACAAACTGGAGCATATCCTTGCCCAAATTGACGGACACGGCCCCCTTGGTCATCTGGTCAACACCCCACTTGGCAATCAAGGCCGTCACCATCCAGTTTTTCGGATCAGGCTGGGCGTCATTGTAGATTCCGATGGCCGCGCACGTCGCCGCAATCATGGACACGGCTTGTGCCGGGGTCGTTCCGCCCAAGGCGGCCTGCGGCGCGGCAACCGTGTTTGCGGTCACATAATAGTTGTTGATCCAGCCCGGAGCCATGCCTGCCGGATTCATGTAACGTCGTGTGCCGTTGTAATAGCGTGAAAGTGTGATGCCGCGCGGCTCGGTCTGTCCTAGTGACAAATCGGTATGTTCAACTTGAAACGTGCCGTCCGCCGTGTCAATCGGATCGGCGGTTGGCGGATTGAGCGTCCCAATCGGGCTTACGGCGACGGCTGGCGGCTGGTTCTCGCCAGTCAGGTCAATGTAGGGAATATTTATGGGGGTTGAAAATGCCGGGTATCCGCCGTTATACCCGCCGCTGATCAACATCGTCATTATTTCATTGGTGCTGGTCAACAGTCTGGCCGCAATTCCATAACCCGCCCAACTTCCCGCCCCTGCAATATGGTTTGAACCATTTTGGGGCAGCAAGAGGTAATAACCTTGGCTGATGAAGTTGTTATACAACGAGGTGGTGTCATAGCCGGACAGGCTGCCTTGAACGGTTGACCAGTTGTTCGTGCTGGCCAGATAAACGGCCTGCCCGTTTGTATTGGCGAACTCAAGCATCTTCACTGTTGAAGCGGCTATGAGGTTGCTTGATTGCAGTTGTTCAATGAGGCCGTTTTCCAAGGCGCTTCCAAAATAACTGCCAAGATCGAAATATCGGTTTTGCAGATCCGTGTTCACCGCGTCCGCGCCCGCCCCGGACACCTCACCATTCAACTGCATATAAATGTCAACGTAGTATCCTTTGCCGGCCTCCTGCGCCATGCGCCCCAAACGATGATGATATTGTGGCAGTATGCCCAACTGCTGCGCGAGAATTTGCTCTGCGCCTTCAGTTTGAAGCATCCAATTCAATCCCATCACATTCAGCGTTTCGCTCACCACCTGACGCGACGTGTCCGCCAATCCCTGTTGACGATAGGCGTCCAGTTTATTTTCCCGCTGCTGCAACCAGCTCCAATCCGGTTCAAACGCATAGATCAAGGCATACGTCGCATTGGTGCGCTGATAGGAATTCGTGACAATCTGATCGTCAAACGCGTTGGGTATCAGCACTTCGTTCACTACATCCCAATGACCAAATGGATGGTTGACAGACAACACCACATTGGTCTTGCCGCTCGACCCGCTTGTTGAATTTGACGCCAGCAAGGTGTCGTCCTGCCAAAGCTGCGCCACGCCACTGGTGTCAAATGTGAGGGACAGACGCTGGCCTTCCAGTTGCGGAATCCAGCACTGGTAGTTTGTGCCCGCGAAAGTCACGGCCAGACTGGACATCAGACTCGTCGGCTCGTTGATCCAATTGACGGGGCCATCGGTCGTGCCGGGGGTGTAATAAATTAAAAACCCTGGATCGCCAATCCACTCCCCTTGAGATGTGAAGCCGAAGCCCGACGCCCCTTCAGCGGCAATTTGCTGGCCGCTTAAGATTTGCTGAACGCTGGCATTGGGATAATTGCTCTGGATGGTGTTGAAAAGACTGGTGGCATAGCCGGTCAGCGTGTTTCCCAAATTCGTCTCATTTAGCCCGCTCACATAATTGGTCGTGTCCGTGCCGCCCATAACAGACGAAGACATTATGTTGTTGCTGCTGAATCCCATCGCCGATGAGAGGTTGGTAAGGCCCGCAATTGGCGTGCTGCTTTTGAAGCCAGGATCCAAAAAATATGCGCTCCCGCTGTTCGTGAATGTCACCCACACTCTTTGGAAAATAAACGTGTTGGTGTTGCCTGTTATGGTGGCAGTCAGCGGATAACCTCGCGTGCCAAAAAATCCGACAAGGTAATTGGACGTATAATTCCAATTGGTATTGTTAAGACTCAATTGAAACCAATGATGAAGGTCCTGCTGGCCGCCAAAAGGATCATCATAAGGCACGCCAATCCACCCGAATTGATAACCCACATTGTTGGAGTAACCTGCGGCGCGCAACAGCGCCACCAACAGGGCGCACTGGTCAAAATCATTCCCGCTTTTTTCCAGCAACGTCAGTTGTGCGCCCTTTTTCGAGCCAAAATAAGGCACGAAGCGGATGTTATTGTTGACGTAATTGAAAATATTCTGCCAGTTGTTCTGCAAACCTTGCGCCAGCGACTGAATCTGCGGCGTGATGGCTTCGGCAATAGCGGGTGGTGACGAAGGCAGGCTCAACGGTTGGAATGGACTTTGACTGGGTGGAGCACCCGCCACCGTAGCTCCTCCAACAGATGCCTGATCGGCCTGCGGTTGGGCGGCAAACCAACCGGGACTTGTGATTTGCGCATGGCAAATCATCACCGCCGTCATCAACAATCCAAAAATCAAAATTCGCAATGTTTTCATTTTCATTTCTCCCTTGTTATTGCGAAACCCCCGTCACATTCCCCTCGGCATCGTTTGTGATTCCGCCGCTACGCACTCCTGTCATCTGTTTTATCTCTCCCACCGGATCGTAAGTGTAGTTCGACCTTTCTGCACTTTGCGCCCAGTTGTTTATCAACGGATTCAATCCCCACAGAACATCCCAGCCGTCCAGCAAACCGTCGCCGCTCGTGTTCGCAACATTCGGGTTGGTCTTGCTGACAAGCCGTTCGTAGGCGTCCGTCAGTCCGTCGCCGTCCGTGTC
>Ga0181516_10003247_pt1 | contig 10983 bp, 9 predicted proteins | sample PEATcosm2014_Bin_25_FD_121104 | JGI IMG/M metagenome (GOLD analysis project Ga0181516, IMG submission 121104) | Peatland microbial communities from MTU Mesocosm Facility, Houghton, MI, USA - PEATcosm2014_Bin01_10_metaG | ecosystem: Environmental > Terrestrial > Soil > Wetlands > Peat | place...
ATCGGCTTCAAGCTCAACGGCAGTCTCGAGCCGGGCGCCACCGCGACCGACCTGGTGCTGACGGTGACTGAATTGCTGCGTAAGAAGGGCGTGGTCGACCGGTTCGTCGAATTCTTCGGCGACGGCCTGGCCAATCTGCCGCTCGCCGACCGCGCGACGATCGGCAACATGTCGCCCGAATTCGGCAGCACCTGCGCCATATTCCCGATCGATGAGGAAACCCTGCGCTACCTGAAGCTCTCCGGCCGTCCGGCGGCACAGATCCAGCTGGTCGAAGACTACGCCCGCGCGCAGGGACTGTGGCGGGCCAATGGCGCGGCGCCGGCCCAGTACACCGACGTGCTCGAACTCGACCTGAGTACCGTCGAGCCGAGCCTTGCGGGACCCAGCCGCCCGCAGGATCGCGTGCCGCTGCGCATCGCCAAGAGCGTCTACGAAATGCACCACGCCCGCATGGCCGCGGAGCGGAGCGCCAAGAATCCCACCGCCACCGGGCACGCGCACGTAGAGGTCGACGGCCGTTCATTCGAGCTGCGTGATGGCGCGGTGCTGATCGCCGCCATCACCAGCTGCACCAACACCTCCAACCCTTATGTGCTGATGGCCGCCGGACTGCTGGCACGTAACGCGCACCGGCTGGGGCTGCGCGCGGCGCCGTGGGTCAAGACCAGTCTCGCGCCCGGCTCGCGCGTGGTGACCGACTATCTGCAGCAGGCCGGATTGCTCGATGAACTCGCCAGCATCGGCTTCAACCTGGTGGGCTACGGCTGCACCACCTGCATCGGCAACTCCGGACCGCTGAAGCCCGAGATCTCCGCCGGCATCAAGGCCGGTGATCTGATCGGCTGCTCGGTGCTGTCGGGCAACCGAAACTTCGACGGCCGCGTGCACCCCGAGGTCAAGATGAACTTCCTGGCCTCCCCGCCGCTGGTGGTGGCCTATGCGCTCGCAGGCTCGATGGACCGCGATCTCAACCATCAGCCGCTCGGCCGCGGTGCCAGCGGCCAGGACGTGTACCTCAGGGACATCTGGCCGCCGCCGGCGGAAGTCGCCGACACGGTACGGCTGCACATCAACTCAGCGATGTTCCAGCGCAGCTACAGCAGCGTGTTCGCGGGCGATGAGCGCTGGCAGGGCATCGCCGTGCCGCCGGGCAAGATCTACGCCTGGGATGCCAGGTCGACCTACGTCAAGAATCCACCTTACTTCGACGGCATGACGATGCAGCCAGCCGCCGTGGCGGGGATTCGCGATGCGCGCGTGCTGGCGCTGCTCGGCGATTCGGTGACCACCGATCACATCTCCCCCGCCGGCAACATTGCCAAGAGCAGTCCGGCCGCTCGCTACCTGATCGAGCAGCACGTACAGCCGGCGGATTTCAATCAATACGGGGCGCGCCGCGGCAACCACGAAGTCATGATGCGCGGCACGTTCGCCAATATCCGGCTGCGCAATCTGCTGCTGCCGGGCACCGAGGGCGGCATCACCGTCCACCTGCCGACCGCGCAACAGATGAGCATCTATGACGCGGCCATGCGCTACAAAGCCGACCGCACGCCGCTGATCATCATCGCCGGCAAGGAATACGGCACCGGTTCGTCGCGCGACTGGGCGGCCAAGGGCACGATGCTGCTCGGCGTGCGTGCGGTGATCGCCGAGAGCTTCGAGCGCATTCATCGCTCGAACCTGATCGGCATGGGCGTGCTGCCGCTGCAGTTCAGCGACGGCGACAGTGCCGCATCGCTGAAGCTGACCGGCCACGAGCGCTACGAGATCAGCGGTTTCGACGATGTCGGCGCAACCACCGCCACCGTGGTCGCCACTCCCGCCAGCGGCCCGCCGATCCGCTTCCAGGTACGGGTGCGCATCGATACGCCCAAGGAGCGCGAATACTTCCGCCATGGCGGCATCCTGCACTACGTCCTGCGCCAGCTGGCGGGCCAGAGCCGTGCCGCATGAGCGCGCCGATTCCGGCGCGCTTGCGGTGTTCGATCTCGACGGCACCATCACGCGCCGCGACAGCTTCATGCCGTTCATCTGGAGCTGCCTGTGGCGCCGGCCGTGGCGGCTGCCGCGGCTGCTGGCGCTGCCGCCGCTGACTCTGGGCTTCCTGTTCCACCGCGATCGCGGCCGGTTCAAGGGCAGCCTGCTGCGCGCCACGCTCGGCGGGCTGCCGCGCGCATACCTGGAGCATTGCGCAGCGCAATTCGTGCCGCGGCTGCTGCAGCACGGTGTGTTTGCCGAGGCGCAGCGCGCGATTGCCATGCATCGTCTCCAGGGCGACCGACTGCTGCTGCTGTCGGCCAGCGTCGACCTGTACGTGCCGATGATCGGCCGCGCACTGGGCTTCGAGCAGACGATCTGCAGCCAGGTAAGCTGGCGCGGCGATGGCCGGCTCGATGGCCGGCTCCGCTCCGCCAACTGTCGCGGTGAGGAGAAACGCCGCTGCCTGCAGGCGGTAATCGCGCGCTCGCGACCGAGCCTCGTCTACGCCTACGGCAACAGCCGCGCCGACCTGCCGCACCTGCGGCTGGCGCAGCAGGCCTACTTCATCAACGGCCCGGACAGCCTGCTGCAATCGAGCCCGGGCATCCAGGCGCTGCGCTGGTCGCAGCGATCCTGAGCGCTTACATCGAGGTCCGAACCTCCCAGAGCTCCGGAAACAGCCGCAGACGCAACGCCTTGGCGAGATAGCTGACGCCCGCGGTGCCGCCGGTGCCCGCCTTGTAGCCGATGATGCGTTCGACGGTCTTCATGTGCGAGAAGCGCCAGAGCTGAAAGCGGTGATCGAGATCGACCAGCCGCTCGGCGAGCTCGTACAGGTCCCAGTCCTTGTCAGCGTTGTGATAGACCGCCAACCACGCCGCGGTGACCTGCTTCGAGGGCACGTAGGCCTGCGTCAGGTCACGCGACAGCACCGACGGCGGCACGCCGTAACCGCGCTGCGACAACAGTCGCAGCACCTCGTCATACAGGCTTGGAGCGGCCAGCGCGCGCCGCAGCTGCTGGTAATCGGCCTCATTGCGCCGATGCGCCTCGAGCATCTCGGCGTGCTTGTTGCCGAGCGTGAATTCGAGCACGCGATACTGCAGCGACTGAAATCCGGATGAGCGTCCGAGCAGGTTGCGGAACGAGGAGTAGTCCGCGGGTGTCATGCTCGAGAGCACCTCCCATACCGCCAGCAGCTGGGCCTGCACGCGACCGACCCGCTCGAGCATCTTGAACGAGGGATCGAGCTGATCGCGGCGGACGCATTCGATGACGCCGTGCAGCTCGTGCAGCATCAGCCGCATCCACAGCTCGGACACCTGGTGCACGATGATGAACAGCATTTCATCGTGCTCACTGGACAGCGGCCGCTGGGCGGCGAGCAGCAGGTCGAGCCGCAGATATTCGCCGTATGACAGTGAACTGCCGAGATCCCAGTGCACCGACTCATCGGACAGATCGACCTGGGTCGCGGGATCTGGCGGCCCGGACACCCCGCCACTCATCTGAACATCCAGGACGGTACGCGGCGCCAACCCTGCAGCAGCTCGCGATCGAGCGCCTTCCAGCCCGGTTCGTGCCGGGCGACGTCAGCCCAGAAGCGCACCGAGTGATTCATCTGCCGCAGATGCGCGAGCTCGTGGATCATCAGGTAGCGCAGCACCTCGGGCGTCTGGAACAGCAGGCATACATTGAGGCTGATGGTTCCGCTGCGCGAGCAGCTGCCCCAGCGCGTGCGCTGGCAGCGCACCTGCAGCCGCCCGGGCTCGACATCCATCTGCGCTGCGAGCGCGCGCAGTGGCCCCTCGACGCGGCGGTGGGCATGCTGCGTCAGCCAGCCCAGCAGCGCGTGCCGCACGGATTCGAGCTGCTCGAGACGGCCAGTGAGCTGCAGCTGCTGGTCGCCGAGCTCGCGCACGCGCACACGTCCCCGTCCGGGCTGGTGCGTGCAGCGCCAGTGCTCGCCGAGCGCTGACAGCTCCAGATTCGCAGGTGGCAGCGGCCAATGTGACAGCGGCGCGGATCGCCGGCGCTGCCGTTCGATCCACTCGCGATGTTCGCTGACGAAGGCGCTGACCCGCTGCGGCGAGGTACGCGGCGGCACCACGATCTCGACACCTCCGTGCCGGAACACGCGCACGCTCAGGCGGCGCGCGCGTGCGCTCTGGCGCACCGACCAGCTATGCTCGCTGCGCTCGGTGTCCCAGAGGGAAAGTTGCTGCGATTTCTGCTCCGCGTCAGTCAATGGCGTGCGGCGAGTCCCAAGCGATCGTGCCCGCTGCATCATATCAGGCATCGCCGCGTCACACAGAGATCAGCCGCATGCAGTGGATCGATATCGGCGTCAATCTGACCCACGAGAGTTTCGCGCTCGACCGCGATGCGGTGATCGCGCGCGCACACGCCGCCGGTGTCACGCAGATGATGGTCACCGGTGCCGATCTCGCCAGCAGCGCCGCCGCGCTGCAGCTCGCGCAGACGCAGCCGCACACACTGTTCGCCACCGCCGGCGTGCATCCGCATCACGCGGCGAGCCTGGAATCAGAGCATCTGCCGCAGCTGCGCGCGCTGCTGTCGCGGCCCGAGGTGGTCGCCGCCGGTGAATGCGGCCTGGATTATTACCGCAATTTCTCGCCGCGAACGGCACAGCTGCGCGCTTTCGAATGGCAGCTCGAGCTGGCGCTCGAGTGCGGCAAACCGCTGTTCCTGCATCAGCGGGACGCACATGCCGATTTTCTGGCAATGCTGCGCGGCTGCGCGGGAGCGCCGCTGCGAGGGGTCGCACACTGCTTCACCGGCGGCGCCGCCGAGCTCGATGACTACCTGGCGCTCGGCCTGTCGATCGGCATCACCGGCTGGTTCTGCGACGAACGCCGCGGCCGGCACCTGGCCGCGCTCGTGAGCCGCATCCCGACCCAGCGGCTGCTGCTCGAGACCGACGCGCCGTACCTGCTGCCGCGCGATCTGCGCCCGCCGCCGGCCCATCGGCGCAACGAGCCGATGCACCTGCCGCACATCGGCGCTGCGGTCGCCGCCGCGCGCGGCGAGAGCAGCGCGGATTGCGCGGCGCATACCACGGCGCATGCGCGCGCGCTGTTCCAGTTGCCTCAGATCGCGGGCTTGGGCGCCGCCAGCTGACTCGGCGCCACGGACTTTCGAATCGCGGACCAGGCCGGCATCCAGCGCTCCAGCAGCGTGCGCATGGTCTCGCGGTCGGAGACCGGGAACTCGGACGGCAGCGAGTCCAGCATCAGCGTGTGGCGCGGCAGACCCTTGGGAAAGCGGCCGCGGCCGGTGAAGACGATGCGCCCATCGACCGGCAGGCCCTGCGCCAGCGCGCGCACGGCGGCAATGCGGTCGTACAGGCCGGTCTGCGGGTTATCGAAGGTGTAGCGCTGCGCGCGGTGCATCACCGTCCAGGCGCTCATCTGATCGCCGCCGAAGATATTGCCGGCGATGTCGCGCAGATCGATCACGATCACGCCGCGCGCGGTCAGCAGCAGGAAGTCGACGTGCAGCGCGCTGCCCTGCCCGTCCGGCACCAGCACGTCGCGCATATGATCGAAACCGCAGCTGGTCACGGCAAAAGTGCGGACCTGCCGCATGCGACGACGCCGGTCCCAGCGCCAGACGTAGAACGCGCCGGCGAACAGTGCCGCCACCAGCACGACCACGACGGCCACTTGCAGATCGACGGTTGGCAAAGGGTCCATGTTTATAGAGCCTGCCTCAGGGCCTCGACATCCGGATCGATCTCCATCGCGTGCGAGGGTCGATCGAACAGCCTGGCAAGATTTTCGGGCATCGGCACGCTTTCGCCAATCAGTGGCGCCACCGTTTCACGAAATTTTGCCGCATGGGCGGTGGCGACCACCAGCCACCGGCCGCGCTGACGCAGCGATGGCGCCAGCCGGGCGTGCGCCTCCGCCGCCACGGCCGTGTGCGGGCACCAGATCCGGCCGTAGCGGGCAAAATCGGTGCGGATGCGGTTGCGGGTGGCATCATCATCGATCGAGACCGCGCTGACGGCGCCGCGCAGCGATGCCGCATCCGGAAACAGCGCGCTCAGACGCTCCAGATTACTCGGGTCACCGACATCCATGGCCGATGACAGCGTGGCGACGCTGGCGCGCGTCCGCAAGGTGCCGCTGCTGAGGTAATCCGGCACGGTGCGATTGGCATTGTGGGCCAGCACGACCGCGGCGATCGGTGCGCCGAGCTTGCGGGCCCAGACGCAGGCGGTGACGTTGCCGAGATTGCCGCTCGGGATCACGAACGAGGCCGGTTCGCCGTGCTCGCGCAGGATCCGCAGGCTCGAGGCCCAGTAATAGGCCATCTGGGGCAGCAGCCGCCCCAAGTTGATGCTGTTTGCCGACGTCAGCTCATAGCGCTCGCGCAGCGCGACATCCTGGAACGCCTGCTTGACCATGCGCTGACAGTCATCGAAGCGGCCGCGTACCGCGAAGCTGCGCACATTGTCGCCCCAGCAGGTGAGCTGCTGTTGCTGCGTCGGCGACACCAGGCCCTTAGGGTAGAGCACGGCGACTTCGATGCCCGGCCGGCGGTGAAAAGCCGCCGCCACCGCGCCCCCGGTGTCCCCCGATGTGGCCACCAGCACCTGCAGCGTCCGCGTCGCATTGCGCCGCAGCCGCGTCAGCGCCGCGGCGAGAAAACGGGCGCCGAAATCCTTGAAGGCCGCCGTCGGGCCGTGGAACAACTCGAGTACGCCCAGCCGCTGCTCGGCATCGAGCCAGTACTGCGGCGCCGGAAAGTTGAACGCTTCACCGGTGATGGCTGCCAGCTCCGGCGCCAGCACGTCACCGTCCAGGAACGGGCGCAACAAGTCCTCGGCCAGGCCCGCCAGCGGCTGATCGTTCGCCGGCGCCGTCAGGGCCGAGTGGGGGAAATTCGGCCATGCAAGCGGCACGAACAGACCGCCATCCGCGGCCAGCCCTTGCGCCAGCGTATCGCTGAGGCCGAGCTGCAGCTGCGCATCGCGGGTGCTCGCGAACCTCATCCGTCGATCACGTGCGCCCCCGTGGGCGCAAGCAGCGTGATCCAGTGATCGGCTTCAAGTCCATGGCGCAGGAATTCCCCGACCATCGCCGCCCGCACTGCCGCTGCGTGGCCTTCGAGGCACCAGGCGAAGGTCGTCGGGCCGGCCCCGGAAATCGAGCAGCCCAGCGCCCCCGCGGACAGCGCGGCACGCCGGACCTCGCCAAACCCCGGGATCAGCGCCGCGCGCTGCGGTTCGATCACGACGTCCTCGAACGACTCGCGGATCAGGTCGAGATCGTTGGTATAGCAGCCGGAGATGAACCCGGCCAGATTGGCAGTCTGCCAGACGAAGTCGGCCATCTTCACGGTCTGACTCAGGATCGCGCGCGCCTGGCGGGTCGACAGTAACATGTGCGGATGCACGATCACCGCGCGAATCGCCGCCGGTACGGGGATCTGTTTGACGCGCGGGTGATCGATGCCCACCGTGAGCACCAGCCCACCGAACAGCGACGGCGCGATGTTGTCGACGTGCACCGAACCGCTCGCCACCGCCTCGCCCTGCATCGCGAACTTCAGCAGCTCGATCAGCGGCCGTGGCTCGGACAACAGCGCATTGGCCGCCACCACCGCGGCCACCGCCGAGGCCGCCGACCCACCGAGACCGCTGCTGAGCGGAATACCTTTGTCGAGCGCGAGCTCGAAGCCGAATTCGAGCCCCAGCGCCTCGCGCATCGCGATCAGTGCGCGCCCGGCGGTGTTCTGGGCCGCCTCGCGCGGCAGGTCCGGCACCAGACCGGCGATGGCGGTGACCGTGACGGCGGGCGCCGCGACGCGACGCACGGTGGCGTGATCGCCGATCGCGTCGACCGAGAATCCGAGGATATCGAATCCGATCGCCACATTGCCCACCGAGGCGGGCGCGAAGGCGCGCGCGACCGTGCGTGCGGCTGCCTCGGCGCCGCGTGCGCTCACAGCCGCGCGCCCAGATAGGTGGCCAGTCGCAGCAGGTCGGCAAACACACCGCCGGCGGTCACCGCCGGGCCGGCCCCCGGTCCCTGCACGATCAGCGGATTGTCGCAATAGCGCGCGGTCGCGAAGCGCACCACGTTGTCGGTCAGCGCGATGTTGGCAAAGGCGTGCCGCTGATCGAGCTCGGTGAGACCCACCGTTGCCCTGCCGTCGGCCCCGACGGCACCGACGTAGCGCAGCACATGGCCGCGTGCGCGCACCTGCTCGAAACGCTCGCGCAGCGGTCGATCGTGCCGCGACAGGCCGGCGAGGAATTCCGCGGGGCTGCCCGCCGCCAGATCCGCCGGCACCAGGCTGGCGATGTCGACGTCGCTCATTTCGAGCTTCAACCCCATCTCGCGGCCGAGGATGATCAGCTTGCGCGCGACATCGGTACCCGAGAGGTCATCACGCGGGTCGGGCTCGGTATAGCCGCGCTGCTTGGCCTCGCGCACGATCGCAGAGAATGGGGTCTGCCCGTCGTAGACATTGAACAGATACGCCAGCGTGCCGGAGAAAATGCCTTCGATGCGAGTGATCTGATCGCCGGTCTCCTTCAGATCGCGCAGCGTCTGGATGACCGGCAGTCCGGCGCCCACGGTGGTCTCGTACAGATAATGCGCTCCGCTCTCGCGCCGCGCGGCCTTCAGGCTCTCGTAGTACGACAGCTCGCTGCTGTTGGCGCGCTTGTTGGGTGTGACGATGTGGATTCCCGCCGCCAGCCAGTCGCGGTACTGCCGCGCGACCTGGCCGTCGGCGGTACAGTCGATCAGCACGGTGTGCGGCAGGTAGTCCACACGCACGTGCTCGATGAAGCGAGTCAGATCGGCGGGCTGCGAATGCTGCGCCAGCTGCTGCCGCCAATCGCTCAGGCCGATGCCCTGATCCGACAGGCACATCTGTCGCGAGCGCAGGATGCCGCGAACCCGCAGATCGATCTTGAATTCCCGCGCCAGCCGCTCACGCTCGCCGGCGAGCTGATCGAGCAGCACACTGCCGACCGTGCCGGGGCCGATCACGCCGATCGAGAGGGTATGCGGCGACAGGTAGAAGCTGGCGTGCGCGGCTCGCAGCGCACGCGTGGCCTGGGCGCCGTCGACCACCACCGAGATGTTGCGCTCGGACGCGCCCTGGGCGATCGCGCGCACGTTGATGTGCGCATTGCCCAGCGCGCCGAACACCTTGCCCGAGACTCCGGGCATGCCCGCCATGCCGTCCCCGACCACCGCCAGGATCGCCAGATCCGGCGTCACGTCGACATTCTGGATCTGGCCCTCGGCCAGTTCCCGGCCGAAGGCGACATCCAGCACGCTCTTGGCGCGTGCGGCCTGCGCCTGCGGAATGGCACAGCAGATCGAGTGCTCCGAACTGCCCTGCGAGATCAGCACCACCGAGATGCCTTCCTCGCGCAGCGCGCCGAACAACCGATGCGCGGTGCCCGGAACGCCGATCATGCCCGCTCCTTCCAGGTTCACCAGCGCCACGTTCTCGATGCTGGTGATGCCTTTGACCGGCAGGCTCGAGCGCGGCGCGGCGCAGATCAGCGTCCCCGGTTTGTGAGGCGCAAAGGTATTGCGAATCCAGATCGGGATGTCGCGCCCGACGGCGGGCGCCATCGTCTGGGGGTGAATGACCTTGGCGCCGAAATAGGCCAGTTCCATGGCCTCGTTATATGACAGCGAATCGATCACCTGGGCGTCGGGGACGCGGCGCGGATCGGCCGACAGCACGCCGTCGACGTCGGTCCAGATGTGGATCTCGGCTGCATCGAGCAGCGCCCCGAAGATCGAAGCCGAGAAATCGCTGCCGTTGCGCCCGAGCGTGGTCTGCACACCGTGCGGATCGGTGGCGATGAAGCCGGTGATGGTCAGTGTCGCAGCGGCCGGAGGTACGGACTGCGCGCCCAGCAGCGACTCGAGCTGCGCGCGTGAACGCTGCCACAGGACCGCCGGGCCCAGCGGTCCCCATTCGACCGTGACGCAGCGGCGCGCGTCGATCCATTGCAGCGCCGGCCGCACGCCGCGCTGCTGCAGGTAGCGGTGAAACAGCCGCGTCGACCAGATCTCGCCGAAACCTGCGGTGAGATCCGACACGCTCTGGGCTGCCGAGCGCATCAGGCTCGTGGTCTGCAGCACGCCGGTCAGGTCGGCGCAGTCATGATCGAATGCCTGCAGGTAGTGCGCCGCCGACTTCGGTTCGAGCAGTTCCTGCGCGATGCCGGCATGGCGCTCGCGCAGCGCGAGCAGGCGCGCGCGACCGACGCGAAATTGTCATCGAATGGGGAGAGAAGGGCGACATGAGTGCAAATGGCGCTGCGGCCCCTCCGCAAACCGAGTCGCCCGAAATCGCGGCGCGGCGACGCGCGATGGCGCTTCTCGCTCGCGCGCGACGCGACGAACTCGCCGAGCCGATCGCCAAGCGCTGGCCGGATCACGGCGCGCGCGACCTCAAGCCGGTCGAATCTGGTCTGGTCATGCTGCGTGGCCGAATCGGCGGCGACGGTGCGCCGTTCAATCTGGGCGAAGCGACGGTGACCCGAGCGGTCGTCGAACTGCCGACCGGCGAGCGCGGCTTCGCCCATGTCCTCGGCCGCGATGCGAAGACCGCACGGCTGGCTGCGATCGCCGACGCCTTGTGGCGGCGCGAGGCCGGCGACGTCGAAACCTTGATCCTCGCGCCAATCGCCGAACGCCTCGCCGGCGAAGCGGCGAGGACACGCGCGGAGACCGCTGCGACGCGGGTCGACTTTTTCACGCTGGTGCGCGGCGAGGACGCGGCATGAGCGCGCTCGCCTTCGCCGACCCGACCTTCGAGTCCCAGACTGCATTCCGCCGCATTATGTGCGCGATGAGCGCGCCGGGAACGATCCTCGCCTGCGGCGAAGCGCTGGCGCCGCCGCCGCCGCTGGCGCGCGCGGCCGCTGCGGCGCTGTTGACGCTCGCCGACTTCGAGACGCCGCTATGGATCGCGCCGTCGTTCCCCCGC
>Ga0181516_10003251_pt1 | contig 10976 bp, 9 predicted proteins | sample PEATcosm2014_Bin_25_FD_121104 | JGI IMG/M metagenome (GOLD analysis project Ga0181516, IMG submission 121104) | Peatland microbial communities from MTU Mesocosm Facility, Houghton, MI, USA - PEATcosm2014_Bin01_10_metaG | ecosystem: Environmental > Terrestrial > Soil > Wetlands > Peat | place...
AACGACCGGAACCGCGAGCTGCATGAAAAATGAGGCCATGAACACGCAGGCGGACGTTTTGAAAAGTTTCAGGTTCATGGCCGGCGAGTTTGTGGCGGCTGAACGCGTTGTCAAGAATCGTCTGCCGCGGACAGCCACGCCAAAAGAAAACGGCGGGCCGTTTCCAGCCCGCCGCGCGTTTCAAATCTTGCTCCGGTCAGCGCCGTCCGCCACCGCCGCCACCACCGCCGGTGGGACGACGTTCGCCACCACCCCGGGGTGCGCCGCCGCCGCGACGTTCGCCACCGCGATCCTGGCCGCGGGGCGCTCCGCTGTCACCGCCGCGCGAGCGCTCTTCCGGGCGTTCCGGACGGTCGTGCGGATGGTCATGCTCCTGGCCGTTCTCGTGGCTGTGTTCATGGCCGTGGTCGTGGTCGTGGCCTTGCTCGCCTTCCGCCGGCGCGCCGCTCCCGCCCATCTCCTGGTCGCGTTCGGCCATCGCCGCCCGCCGGGACAATTTCACGCGGCCCTTCTCGTCCACGCCCAGGCATTTCACCCAGATTTCATCGCCCAGCTTGACGATGTCCTCGGTCTGTTTGACCCGGAAATTCGCCAGCTCGCTGATGTGCACCAGGCCGTCCCGGCCCGGCAGAAATTCCACGAATGCGCCGAATTCCTTGATCGTGACAACCTTGCCGCGGTAGATCTTTCCGATCTCCGCCTCGGCGGTCATGCCTTCGATTGCCTCGCGGGCAATCTTCATGCCGTCCTCGGACACGGAATAAATGTTCACCGTGCCGTCGTCCTCGATGTTGATTTCGCAGCCCGATTCCTCGACCAGCCGCTTGATGTTCTTGCCGCCGGGCCCGATCAGCGCGCCGATCTTCTCCGGATTGATCTTCAACGTGATGATCCGCGGCGCGTACTTGCTGAGCTCCTTGCGCGGCTCGGCCAGCGTCTTGGCCATCTCCGCCAGCACAAACAACCGCGCCACCCGCGCGCGCTCGACGGTTTCCACCATCAGTTCATGCGAAATCCCGCGCAGCTTCAGGTCCAGTTGAAAACCGGTGATGCCCTTGTCCGTCCCGGCAATCTTGCAATCCATGTCGCAAAAAGCGTCCTCCCAGCCGATGATGTCCGTCAGCAGCTTGTATCGGGTGATCTTGTCCTCGTCATCATGGTCGGTGCAGATGCCGATGCTGATGCCCGCCACCGGCCGGATCATCGGAACGCCCGCATCCATCAACGCCAGCGTGCCGCCGCAGACCGATGCCATCGACGTGGAACCGTTGGATTCCATGATTTCGCTCGTGACCCGGATGGCGTAGGGATACGTGTCCAGCGGCACCATCGGTTCGATGGACCGCTCCGCCAGCGCGCCGTGGCCGATTTCCCGCCGGCCCGGGCCGCTGATGCGGCCGGTTTCGCCCACGGAAAAATTCGGGAAGTTGTAGTGGAGAATGAATTTCTTCTCGCTCTCGCCGCCGGTGTAGGAATCAAATTCCTGCGCGTCCTCGCCCGTGCCGAGTGTCGCCAGGGTGACCGCCTGGGTTTCGCCGCGGGCAAAAATCGCCGAGCCGTGTGCGCGGGGAAGAATCCCCACCTCGCTCCAGATCGGCCGCACCACGTCCATCTCCCGCCCGTCCAGCCGCTTGCCCTGGTCCAGGATCAGCGCGCGGACATTTTCCTTCTGGAGGTAATAGGAGGCGTCCTTGAGGACAAAATCCGTCACCTTCTCCGCGCCGAACTTTTCCACCAGCTTCTTGCCGACCTCCGCGAAGATCGCGTTGACCGCGCCTTCGCGCGCCAGCTTGCCGTGCGTGAGCAGCGCCGGAACAATCCGGTCGCCCGCCAGCGCCTTGGCCTCGCTCAAAATCTCGTCCGGCACGATGTTGACCGTGATTTCGCGCTTGGCCTTGCCGGCCGCCGCCGCGAGCTTCTTCTGTGCCTCAATCAGCGGCTGGCAGCATTCGTGGCCGAACTTCAACGCGGCGTTGAAGTCCGCCTCGGTGATTTCCTTGGCCGCGCCTTCATACATCACGATGTCGTGCGTGTTGCCCACATAGACCAAATCCAGGTCGCTCGCGGCCATCTCCGCATGCGTCGGGTTGGCCACGAACTTGCCGTCCACGCGTCCCACGCGCACCGCCCCGAGCGGTCCCGCCCAGGGAATGTCGCTGACGGTCAAGGCCGCCGAGGCGCCGATGATGCTCAAAATGTCCGGGTCATTTTCACCGTCGGCGCTCAGAACCACCGTCTGCACCTGCACTTCATTGTACCAGCCCTTCGGAAACAGCGGCCGGATGGGCCGGTCCGTGAGGCGGCATGTAAGGATTTCCTTTTCGGTCGGGCGCCCCTCGCGCTTGAAGTAGCCGCCCGGGAACTTGCCCGCGGCCGCCGCTTTTTCGCGGTAATCAACCGTCAGCGGGAAGAATTCCTGGCCGGGCTTGGCCTTGGTCGCCGCCACGGCGGCCACCAGCACGATGGTTTCACCGAGTTGAACGGTGACGGCGCCGTCGGCCTGCTTGGCCAATTTGCCGGTTTCAATAGTGATCTGCTTGTCGCCCAGCTGGGCGGTTATTTTCTCTGGCATACTTTTCTTTCTCTCTCCGTGGCGCCGGGAAACTTCAGTGAATCCCGAATCAATCGGGACTGAATGAAATCACCCAGGGACACCGGAATGGTTCATGCGCGGGTTTGTTTGGGTGTGAAAACCGGAACGGTTGCGCAGGCCGGCCCGGTCAAAATGAAAATCGAATGAATTGAAGCGTCCGCACTCACGAAGGCTACTTGCGCAGCTTGAGCTTCTTGGTGACGGCGGTGTAGCGGCTCACATCGGTGTTGTGCAGGTAGTCCAGCAGCCGGCGCCGTTGATTCACCATCACCAGCAGCCCGCGCCGCGAGCTGTGGTCCTTTTCGTTCTGCTGCAGATGCTCCGACAAATGATTGATTCGCTGCGTCAACAGCGCGATCTGCACGTCCGCCGACCCCGTGTCGCGCTCGTGCAGCTTGAAATCGCCGATAACTTTCGTTTTTACTTCCGTTTTAGCTTCCATATTTCCAATCCGCTTTATCTCAACTTTTTCGTAAAGTGAAGCAACTACTTTAGGCCCAATCTAAACCCCTGTAAAGGACTATTCCCGCCCCTTTTTGCCGCCTTCGGGCCACCGCTTTCTCATACCACGAACTCCAGTTCCTGCCGGTGCGGCAGCAGCCCCCGCTCAAACCCCTGCCCCAGGAAACGCCGGATCGCCTCGCGCCCGCGTTCCCCGTAATCCAGCGTCCAATGATTCACATACATCCCCACAAACTTGTCCGCCAGGTCGCGGCCCATGTCCCGCGCATACTGCAACGCGTGCTGCACCGCCTCCGGCCGATGGTCCAGGCTGTACTGAATGCTCGCCGTCAATATGTCGGAAATCGTCTTCCGCACCGCCGGCTCAAAACGCTTGTGAATCACGTTCCCGCCCAGCGGCAGCGGCAGCCCCTCGTTCTCCCGCCCCCACCACGCGCCCAAATCCTCGCACACCACCAATCCCTCGTTCCGATAGGTCAACTGGCCCTCATGGATGATCAACCCAACTTCCGCCTGCCCGCTCTGCACGGCCTTGAAAATCTGGTCAAACGGCACCACCACGTAATCCAGTTGCGCCGCCGGTTTCCCCAGCCAGAGTTGCAGCGCCAGAAACGCGCTCGTCATCGTTCCCGGCACCGCGATTTTCTTTCCGGCAATTTCCTCCCGCGAAAACTTCCGCCCGGCCACCAGCATCGGGCCGTAGCCGTCACCCATGCTCGCGCCGCTCGGCAACAGCGCGTATTGCCCGCTCACGTACGCATAGGCATGGATGCTGATGGCGGTGATGTCCAGTTCGCCGCGCCGCGCGCGTTCGTTCAGCGTCTGGATGTCCTGCAGGATGTGCTGGAACTTGTAGCCGCGCGCGGGGATGAGTTCGCGGGCCAGGCCGTAAAACATGAAGGCATCGTCCGGATCGGGCGAATGGCCGAGCGTGAGCGTTTGTGGTTCCATGCCCGTCAATTTTCCGCGGCCGGCGCCGCCGTGTCGAACAAAAACTTGAAACTCACTTCCCGGTGGTCGTCGTGACGTTGAGGCCAATCGCCCGTTCCAACCGCGCCCGCGCCACGTCGTAATCATGCAGCGCCTGGACCTGCGTCGAACGCGCCTGCGTCAGCGAAGTCTGCGCCGAGAGCACGTCCAGTTGCGTCCCCGTCCCCGCATCGCTCCGGGCAATCGCCAGCCGCAATGATTCCTCCGCCTCCTCCTGCACCTTTTTCTGCGATTCCAGCACCTCCCGCGCCTCGATGAAATCCGAGTAATCCGTCCGCACTTCCAGCTCGATGCTGCGCGCCTCGTTGTCCACGTCCACCTTCGCGCCCTCGTACAGCGCCTTGGCCTGCTCGACCTTGCCCTCCGTCAGCATCCCGTCAAAAATGTTCCACGACGCTTGCGCCCCGCCCGTCCAGCCTTTCACATCGTGCTGCAAATCATTGTCAAACGCCGTGTTGCGCGCGCCGTACCCGCCGGAGAGCGAAATCGTCGGCTTGTAATTCCCCTCCGCGGTTTTCACCGCTTCCTTCTCGACCAGTTCCTGCTTCCGCAGGGCCAGCAGTTCCGTCCGTCCCTGCAGCGCCTCGGCAATGGCCGGCGGCAATTCCACCGCGTAAGCGTCATCATCCAGCTTGTCCGCCAGTTGCAAAGGCACGTCCTCCAGCACGTCCATGGGAACGTGTTCGCCCAATTGGTTCACCAAATTATTTTTCGCCACGCGAAAGGCGCTGCGCGCCTGGATCAGCTTCGGCCGTTCATTTGCCAGTTCCACCTCCGCTTGCAGCACATTGAAGCGCGGCACCGTCCCCGCCTCGTAACGCCGGGTCTGATCGTCCAGTTCCTGCCCCAACAGCTTCACCGACGCCTCCTCCACCACAATCTGTTCCGCCGCTGACAGCACGTCGTAATATGCAATCCGCACCTGCAGCAGCGCGTCCGCAATCACGGTCTGGTAATTCAAGAGCGCCTCCTCCTTCGTATATTTGGCCGAGCGCAAAGCCGCCCGGATTTGTCCGCCCTGGTAAATCGCCTGCACCACCTGGATGCTCGCGTTCCACGTCTGACCTTGCGCCGGGGGCGGATTGGGGAAAGGATACGTCTCGGTCTCCGTGGTGGTCTGGTAATTGCCCGTGGCCTGCAGCTTCGGAATCGCCACGGCGCGCGTCTGCACCACCAGGCCGAATTGCGCCTCCAAATCGCTCTTTCCCCGCAGCACCGAACCGTTTTGCTGCAGCGCCAGGTTCAACGCCTCCGTCATCGTAAGCGGATGCGTCAGCCAGACGGGCCCGTTCGAGTTGGTTTCTTGCGCCACGGCCTGCGACACAACGCAAACTAGAAGGAAAACTGGCCGGCCCCACCTCGATATTCTGCTCTTCATGGCAAATTGCGTTGCTGATCTTTCATAGGCGTCGGTACTGCAGGGATGTTAGGGTCCAGTCCGGTCCGACGCAATGCGTTTTGGCCGGGGAGATCAGCGCTTGGCCGTGCCCCGGTCGCCCCGCGCTCCGCCGCCGATTGCGCGCTTTTTCGCCAGGTTCTTGATCGCCGCCAGCGAAAACCGCGTGATGTGCTCCGTGAGCCGCTCAATCCCCGCCTCGTCAAACTTCAAATCCGGATGGATCCGCACCACCACCGGCCGGCAATGATGGTAAAACAACGCCTGGCTCACCACGCTGTTCGCGCACAGCCGCCTGGTCACGTCATCCGCCCCCGGCCCCAGCAGTTCGCCGACAATGGTTCTCAGCAGCTCGGCCATGGGCCGGATGTCCTCCCGCACCACCGCATCCAGCGCGCCCGTCGGTTCCATCATCTCCCGCGCCATCAATTTCCCGTGCCGCGCCGACGGTCCGTTCGAAAAAATCCGCAGCAGCAGCGAATGCACAAACGCCCGCAGCCGCTCCTCCGCCGTGGCGTTGGCCTGCAACCCGTAATCCGCCGGGTATTTCTTGATGGCCGACTGATACGTTCCCTGCAACACCGCCCGGTAAAGCCGCTCCTTGTCCCCAAAATGATAATTTACCGCCGCGATGTTCGCCCCCGCCCGCTCGCAAATCTCCCGCACCGTCGCCGCCCGGAACCCCACCTCCGCAAACACCTGTCCCGCCGCTTCCAGCAAATGCTGCCGCGTCGCCATCTGCCCCGTGTCTTCCGCTGTCGCCAGGCTGAATCCCATGTTTCAAACAACTATTTCAAACAACCGTTTGAAAGTCAAGCCGAAACCCGGCCGGACTCCTCTTTCTTGTCGTTGCCCGGCGCGTCCGTCTGCGGCATGCTGCCATCCGTGAATCGCGTTCACAACGGCCCCCGGCCCTTCATCTTCATGAATGCCGCCATCACCGCGGACGGCAAGCTGGCCCCCGCCAGCCGCCGTTTCATCCCCTTTGGCAGCCGCCGCGACCAGCGCCACCTCCTCGAACTCCGCGCCACGGCGGACGCCGTCATGTCCGGCGCCCGCACGGTTGACCTTTCCGCCGTCAAACTCGGGCCCGGCGGCGCCAAATACCGCCGCCAACGCCTGCGCGCCGGCCTTTCTGAGTTCAACCTCCGCATCGTCGTCAGCGGCTCCGGCTCCCTCGATCCCGATGCCGAAATCTTCAAGCACCGCTTTTCCCCCATCATCATCCTTACCACCGCCCGGGCCTCCTCCGACAACTTGCGCCGCCTCCGCGCGCTCGCGGACGAGGTGAAGATTTGCGGCAGGACTGAAATCAATTTTCCCTTCGCGCTCCGCTGGCTGCGCCGCCACTGGAACGTCAAACGCCTCCTGTGCGAAGGCGGCGGCGAAATCAATGGCGCCCTCTTTGAAGCCGGCCTCGTAGACGAAGTCCACGTCACCCTGTGCCCCGTCATCTTTGGCGGCAACCGCGCCCCCACGCTCGCCGACGGACGCGGCTTTTCCTCACTCGCCAAAGCGGCGCGCTTGAAAATCACCTCCGCAAAACGTTTCGGCGATGAACTGTTCCTCGTCGCCCGCGTCCGTCGTTAATCATCCGCCGTCGCCTGATTGGGGAAAGGAGCGCGGCGTTCACGCCGCTTCGCCTCTTGACCGCGAAATAACCGCCGGAAGTCTGCTGCTCTTCAGAGATTGAAGCGGCCTGAAGCCCGCGCTCCGAGATTTATGGGATAGCTGGCAAATTTTCCGCGGCTCGCTCCACCTATTTCAACAAGGTTGCCTTGAGCGTGATCTCGTCCAGACCGGGTTTCAGCAGTCGCGAAACCGGACACCCTTCCTTCGCCTTCTCCGCCGTCTGTTGAAACGCCGCCTGGTCCAAACCATCCACCCGGCCCGTCGTGTCCAGATGCACCTTCGACAATTTGAACCCGCCCTCCACCTTGACCATCGTCAGCACCGCCTTGGTCCGGATCTCCCTCGGCGCGTGGCCCGCCCCGGTCAGCAGGTTGGCGAACGCCATGCTGAAACAGGAGGCATGCGCCGCCGCAATCAATTCCTCCGGGTTCGTGCCCTGCCGGTCGTTTTCAAAACGTGTCTTGAACGAATACGGAACCTCGCGCAGCGCGCCCGTCTCGGTGGTGGTGCTGCCCTGGCCGCTCTTCAAATCACCGCGCCACACCGCCTCGGCTGAACGTTGAATTTCCATGGGTTCTTCTTTCCGCGGTCGCGGCTTCGTTCAAATCAATGCCTGCGCGAACGCCGCTTCTCCTTCTCATTCTCCTTGGGCTCCGCCGCCGGCGCGGTCTTGGCAAACATCTGCGTCGTCCGCTTGAAAGTATTCTTCACCTTGTCCGCCAGCGCGGCAATCAGCGAGCGCTTCCGGCCCTTCACTTTTTCGCTCCACGCGCTGAGCACGCAGGGCGTGCTGCACCGCGGGCACAGCCGGAGCATTTTTCCGCCCACGCGCCGCAGCCGCTTCACGCATTCATCGCAGAAAACCCGCTGACAATGCGGGCAGTCCCATACCGCGTGCCGCAGGTTATGATTGATGCACGCCGCGTAACCGTCCTCAAGCTGTTCAATCACCACGTCAAACGGATTGTCCGGCTTCGGCAGCGACGGCACTGATATCTTCAACTCCGGCGCCTCCAGCACCATTTCCAACGGACCTATCTGCAGCGTCTGCCCCGTGTACAACGCCGATTCCGTCACCGGCCGCCGGTCCACGAAGGTGCCGTTCGTGGACCCCAGGTCGCGCACGAACACCAGGTCGTGGTCCACGATCACCTCGCAGTGCACATCGGAGATCGCCGGGTCGTCGAAGGGATAATCATTGGCGTCACTGCGCCCAAAACGGTTCAAGCCCGGTTTGAGCTCAATGATTTGCGCCATACGCTCCGTTGACTTGACGATTAATTGCGCCATGAGCTACACCCTGTTCCAGCACCAGTAAATCAACTGTCCTAATATAACCTTAATCAGGAAAAGCGGCGGATGTCGAGCACAATTACGACTCTATCAACACCCCGCAAATCTCCACGCCCGCTTGGGCAAATACCGCTATTTACCGTCCAGACACTTGCGGACGGCCCGCGCCAGCTTCTGCGGCACAAACGGCTTCTGTAGATAGTTCAAACCTTCCCGCAACACGAAATCCCGCCCAACTATGTCCGAGCTATAACCGCTCGTGTAGATGGTCTTGAGCGAAGGCTTTTCCGCCTGCACTTTTTCAGCCAAGTCCCGGCCCGTCATCCCGTCCGGCATCACAATGTCCGTCAGCAACAAGTCAATTTCGTCCCGGTGCTGTTTCCATACATCCAGCGCCTTTACTCCCGTCGCCGCCTCAAGGATCCGATACCCCAACGCCGTCAGCACCCCACTCACCAGCTCGCGCACCGGCGCCTCGTCCTCCACCACCAGGATTGTTTCTGTCCCGCGCGGCAGCACGTCATCCGTGGTCGTGTCCGAGGTCTTGCCGCTCACGCCGTGAATCGCCGGCAGAAAAACCTGGAACATCGTCCCGCGGCCGACCCGGCTCTGCACCGTGATCCAGCCGCTGTGCTGCTTGACGATGCCATAAACCGTCGCCAGCCCCAGGCCCGTCCCTTTCCCCACCGCTTTCGTCGTAAAAAACGGCTCGAAAATGTGCGGCAACACCTCGGGCTTGATCCCGCTGCCCGTGTCCTCCACCGAAAAACACACAAACTTCCCCGCCCGCCCGTCCGGATGCCGCGCCAAATCCCCCGGCGCCACGTCCATCACCGCAATCTTGATGCTCAACTGCCCGCCCGTCGGCATCGCGTCCCGCGAATTGACCGCCAGGTTCATCACCACCTGTTCCACCATGCCCTCGTCCGCGTGGACCCACGGCTGGCCCGGCGAATAATTGAACTGCAACGAAATGTCCTCCCCCAGTATCCGTCCCAGCATCCGCGTCATGTTGCCCAGCACCGCGTTCAAGTCCAGCGGCTTCGGCTGCATCAACTGCCGCCGGCTGAACGTGAGCAATTGCCGTGTCAAACCCGCCGCCCGCTCCGCCGCCTGGTAAATCTGGTCCACCGACGTCCGCTGCGAATCCGGCAGCTTTCCCGCCGACCGCAACAGCGAGGCGTGGCCCTGTATCACCGTGAGAATGTTGTTGAAATCATGCGCCACCCCGCCCGCCAGTTGCCCGATCGCCTCCATCTTCTGCGAATGCCGCAATTGCTCCTCCAGCCGGTGGCGCTCGGTCACGTCGCGCGAATTCACCACCACGCCCGCAATCTCCGGGTCCTCCAGGAAACTCTTGCACACCGACTCCAGATAAAGCCACGCGCCGTCGCGATGCCGCGCGCGAAACTTGGACGTTGTCGTCTGCCCCGGAGTTTCGATGCAATGCTGGAACTGCTGCCTCGCCATTTCCACGTCCTGATCGTGAATCATGGCAAACGCGTTCTGGCCCGCCAGCTCATCCGCCTGGTAACCCAGCACCCGCGACACCGACAGGCTGTTGTATAAAAACTTTCCCTCCTTGTCCAAAACCGTCACCACGTCCAGCGAATTCTCCGACAGCGCCCGGAACAGCTTCTCGCGCCGCACCAGCTTCGACTCGGCCAGCAAACGGCTCTTCCGCTCCTCCGACTCCCGCAAGGCCCGCCGCACCGCCGGCACCAGCCGCTCCGGCCATTGTTTCAGCACATAATCCGTCGCCCCGGCCTTCAGGCTCTCAATCGCCGCCTCCTCGCCAATCGTCCCCGACACCAGCAGTATCGGCGTGCCCGGCAGCTTCTCATCGGCCAGCTTCATCGCCGCCACCCCGTTATAATCCGGCAGCGAATAGTCTGCCACAATCAGGTCAAACCCGCCCTGCTCCAACGCCGCCTGAAAATCCTCCCGCGTCTCCACGCACGTTATCTCCGCCGCAATTCCCTCCGCCGCCAGCTTCGAGCCAAGCAACGCCGAGTAATCCGGGTTGTCCTCCAGATGCAATAATCGCAATGACTGGCCCATGCCCCGGAGCGTCGCACGCTTTCGCCGCCCGTTCAAGCGTTTGCTGCCACGTTTAAGTGACGAAACCAGTTTCTCATTCCATAAAATTTTATTCATGCCCACGCCTTGCTTGCGGCCCGGTTGCATTAGCGCCACTCATAATTTCGCGCCAATGTCACCCGAAACCGTCTTTGGCTTGCGGGATGCTTTACAAGCCCTCCAGCGGAACAATTGATGGCCGGGTCCCCAAGGTTGAGCCGGGGACTTTTGCTCAACACCTTGTTTTTCAATGATTTGGAAAACGCCGTCGCATGGACCGAAGCGCGGAGCATTGCTCTGCTGTTGGACAGTGATCGAATGAAGCAACCGACATTGCCTTTACTCAGGACAACATGAACGCCCTTCTCATCTGCCCCGCCGAACGGCCTGCCACGCGGTTTCTCGCGCAAACAACTCCCTTCGCCGCGCTCCACGCCTTCGCAAAACCGCTCGTCATCTACTGGCTCGAACATCTCGCTGCGCTCGGCGCGAAATGCGTTCTCATCCTCGCCACCGACCGCCCCGAGCAAA
>Ga0181516_10003252_pt1 | contig 10974 bp, 13 predicted proteins | sample PEATcosm2014_Bin_25_FD_121104 | JGI IMG/M metagenome (GOLD analysis project Ga0181516, IMG submission 121104) | Peatland microbial communities from MTU Mesocosm Facility, Houghton, MI, USA - PEATcosm2014_Bin01_10_metaG | ecosystem: Environmental > Terrestrial > Soil > Wetlands > Peat | place...
GACCTCCGCCGATGATGTGAGCAGTTCGCGGCATGGCGGCGGCTACATCAGAAAAGATTGCGCAGCACGATGAACAGGAATTTGGCGCGCGGCAGGTGGATCGGCTGGCGCGGCGGCGCAAAGCCGCGCGCGACCAGCGCGTCGAGGATCAGGCGATAGGCCTCGCCCATGATGCGCGGTGCCCGCACAACGCGGCGCGGGCTTTGCGCCATGATCGCGCTCGCCTCGGCAAATTCCTGCCGCGCCAGTGCGACGATGGCGGCGCAAGGCTTCGCGATCGCCGGCGTCGCCAGCACCACCGCCGGATCGGTCGCCGCGATGCCGGCCTTCTCCAACTCCTCGCGCGGCAGATAGAGCCGGCCCATCCCAGCATCCTCGTCGAGGTCGCGCAGGATATTGGTGAGCTGCAGCGCGCGGCCGAGATGATGGGCGAGCTTTAACCCCGCGTCGCGCTCCATGCCGAACACGCGCACCGACAGCCGCCCGACCGCGCAAGCGACGCGGTCGCAATAGAGATCGAGCGTGACGCGATCGGGCGCCTGGATATCGGCGATGACATCCATCTCCATGCCGTCGATGACGGCCAAAAAATCCTCGCTTTGCAGGTTGAAGGTGCGCACCGCCTGCGCCAGCCCGGACAGATGCGGTGGCGGCGCACCGGCATAGAGCGAGCCGATCGCGCTGCGCCAGGCCGCGATCGCTGAGCGGCGCGGCTCGCGCGGCCCGGGATCGTCGGCGATGTCGTCGACGGCGCGGCAGAACGCGTAAATCTCGAACATCGCCTCGCGCTGCGCGCGCGGCAAGATGCGCATCCCGGCGTAGAACGAGCTGCCGGAGGCGCGCTCGGCCGCTTGATCGGACGTCGTCACTTACGCCCCCCGCGGCTTCTGCGAGGGGCGCAAGAAACGCCGGCCGAGCCGGCGCGAGGCGCCGCCCAACACGCCGCGTAGCGTCAGGCCGGCGACGGCGGGCAGCGCGAGAGCCACGCGCTGGCTGAGCGGATCGCGCGTTTGCAGGATGCGTGTCAGGCGATGCGCCAGCGTGTTGATGACCGCAACTTCCAAGCCGAGCCGGCGATCGGCAATCGCCACCGCGAAATCGTCGCTTTCGCTCAGCAAACGCCCGGTGCGTGCGGCGAGCTTATGCAGGCAGTCGAGCAAAGCGGGCGTCGCGCGTTCGGCCCCGAGCGCTTCGACGCTTGTCCCACTCGCCGTTATCGCGTCCTGCGGAATATAGACGCGATCGAGATTGCGATAGTCGTCCCGGCAATCCTGCAGATGATTGATGATCTGCAAGGCGGCGCACAGTGCGTCGTTCTTCGGCCAGACCGAGCGGCTCTCGCCATGGACGTCGCAGACGAAACGGCCGACCGGCATCGCCGACAGCGCGCAATAGGAGATCAGATCGTCCCAATCGCGATAGCGCAGCTTGGTAACGTCGAGCCTGAACGCGGCAATGAGGTCCTGCGCGTGCTTGGCCGAAAGATTGCGTTCGGCAAGCGCTGCGCGCAGCCGCACCGCGACCGCGTCGTGCGTATTGGCGCCCAAAAGGCCGCCTTCGATCCGATCGAGCAGCGTGAGTTTTTCGGCCGGTTGCAGCGTCGCGTGGTCGGCGATGTCGTCGGCGGTGCGCACGAAATTGTAGAACGCCCGGATCACGCCGCGATGGCGCGGATGAATGAGGAAGGACGCCACCGGGAAATTCTCGTCCCGATGGCCCTTGCCCGAGCGCCAATCTTTGGCAGCCAAAGCCAAGGTTTGGGCGTCGTGTTTGCCGGCGTCATTCATCGCAATTCCGAGGCATTGGGCTTTTTCGAAAGATTCTTCGAAAGATCCGCCTGGGCGCGGCCTTTCCACATGCCGCCGCGGCCGCGCGCATGCTGATAAGCGGAATCGACGGTGAACGCCATATAGACGGCCGCGATCGCCGGCAGCGCCGGCGCCCACAGCCAGGACATGCCGTAGAACCGCAGCGTCGGCCGGAACGCGAAAGCCATCAGCAGCCAGACGAAGAGGCCAATGAACTGCGCCACGCCATCGGCAAAAATCGCCAGCGCGACGGGCGCGAGATAAGTGAGAACGAGGCCGAGCACGGTTCCGAGGAGCAACAGCGGCGAATAGCGCAACTGCGCATAGGCGGTGCGCGACACCATGCGGCGGATGTCGGCGATCTGCGGATAGGCGCGGATCGAGTGCACCCGCTCGGTCAGCGCGATCGAGATCGAGCCGCCGCGTTTGAGGAGCTTGGCCAGCGCGCAATCGTCGATCAAAGCATCGCGGATCGCGGCAAACCCGCCGGCCTCACGCAGCGCGTCGCGGCGGACCAGCATGCAGCCGCCGGCCGCGGCGGCGGTCGAGCGGCGCGGATCGTTCGCCCAGGCGAACGGATAGAGCATCTGGAAAAAGAAAATGAAGGCCGGGACAAACATGCGCTCGGCAAAACTTTGGCAGCGCAATTTCGCCATCAGCGAGGTGAGCACGGAACCGCCGGCCTGCGCGCGCGCGACGAGGTTCGCCACCGCGTCCGCGGTGTAAACAATGTCGGCATCGGTGAACAACAGATAGTCGGGCGCCACAGCCGCGCTCTCGGCCTGCTCGACGCCCTGCTGCTGGGCCCAAAGCTTGCCGGTCCAGCCGGCCGGCAAAGCCCGTCCCCCAAGCACGGTCAACCGCTCGCCGGCGTCAAGCGCCGCCGCGGCATCGCGCGCCACGCGCGTGGTGGCGTCGCGGCTCTGATCGTCGACCAGGATCACATCGAAGCGGCCCGGATAGTCCTGGCGCAACAGCGCGCCGATGGTTTCGCCGACGCATTCGGCCTCGTCGCGCGCCGGGATGATCGCGGTGACCGCGGGCCACGCACCGGCCAGCGACGGGCGGTCGCCGTCGCGCTCGGCCGCGCGCCAAAACCCCCCGCGCGCGGCAATAAGATAGAGCCAGATCGCCAGCACCGTTGACGCTATCAAGTCGTTGGCCACAAATGCTCCCGGGGACAGACAGACACTGACGCCGATGCGGATTTCCCGTCGCGGCGGCCGTCCTGGTTATCCCCTAAATGTAGGACCTGATATAGGACCCCGCTGCCCCCAGCCTTGCCCACCCCGCAAGCGGGGGAGGGTTAGAGTGGGGACCGGGCGATAACGCAATGAATGCCAAGGAGAGCCCCTTTTTAACCCGCCTCGACGCGGTGGCGGCGGAAACCGAGGCGCTGCTCGACCGGCTGCTCGCGGTGACGCCGGCGGCGGGCGAATTAAGCCGCCCGGCGCGCCTGATCGAAGCCATGCGCTATTCCAGCCTCGGCGGCGGCAAGCGGTTTCGGCCGTTCCTGGTGGTCGAATCCGCGAGCCTGTTCGACGTGCCGCGGCACAGCGCGCTGATGGCCGGCGCCGCGCTCGAATGCGTGCACTGCTACTCGCTGGTGCACGACGACCTGCCGGCCATGGACAATGATGCGCTGCGGCGCGGCCAGCCGACCGCGCACAAGAAATTTGACGAGGCGACCGCGATCCTGGCCGGCGACGGGCTTTTGACCTTCGCCTTCGATATCCTGTCGCGCCCGCAAACCCACGCCGATCCGGCCGTCCGGATCGCGTTGGTCAGCGCGCTGGCGCGCGGCGCGGGGCTCGGCGGCATGGCCGGCGGCCAGATGCTCGACCTCGCCGCGGAGGGCCGCTTCGGCGCGCAACACCATGGCGCACAAAGACTTGGCCCCAGCGACGTGCGCCTGTTGCAGGCGATGAAGACCGGCGCGCTGCTGCGCTTTGCCTGCCAGGCCGGCGGCATTCTCGCGCAGGCGACACCGGCGCAGCGCGACGCGCTCGAACGCTACGGCGCCGCGGTCGGCGAGGCGTTCCAGATCGCCGACGATCTTCTCGATATCGAAGGCGATCCGGCGCTGGTCGGCAAGCAGACCGGCAAGGACGCCGCCGCCGGCAAGGCCACTTTTGTCAGCGTGCTGGGTATTCCGGGGGCGAAGGCGCGCCTCAACGAACTCGTCGCCGAGGCCGAGGGAGCGCTGGCGCCGTTCGGCTCGGCGGCCGCGATCCTCATTCAGGGCGCGCACTTCGTTGCCGATCGGCATGCCTAACACGACGGCCTGAGCCGATACGTCGCAGCGCCGTAACAGACGGGTGAGAATTATGTTGGCTTGAAGCGGGCGCCGTGGCGGCTGGAACCGGCACAATTGAAGTCGGTCCCGGCCGGTCATATTTGCTCCTTGTAGAGCGTGAGACCTGCATTGTTTGAGACCTGCGTTGTTGGGGTATGAAGCCAGACCAATCCGAACCTTTCGCGGCATTCAGGACACTCATTGCAAAATGAATAATGCGAGGCGTCGGACAATTACCCCGTGCACGGCCGCTGCAATGCTAGCCGCGCTGCTTGCGCCGTTGGCACTGCCAATCGCCGCCGCGCCGGCGCATGCGCAAAGTTTGAGCAAGCCGAAGACCCACGGCAGCCCGGCGCGCGCCGCCAAGACCCAAACGCCGCCGCCGCCGCCAAGCACGTCGAACGAACCGCCGCCGCGCATTCCTTTCACCGCCGCCGACGAGGACGCCGCAAGCATCCCTGGCATTCCGGAGGCGCGGTTCTGGGGCAATTCGGTGGGCGATTTCACCAAAGCCTTGCCGTCGCAGCCGGGCCCCTGGCTTGCGCTCTCCAGCGGCGGCGAGGACGGCGCCTTCGGCGCCGGCCTCCTCAACGGCCTCACCGCGTCCGGCAAGCGGCCGGATTACGCCGTGGTCACCGGCGTGAGCACCGGCGCGCTGATGGCGCCCTATGTTTTCGCCGGTCCGAAATATGACGACGCGCTGCGCCAAGCCTATACCACCATCACGTCGGCGGACATTTACGAGGCCGGCCGCACCAGCGAGAGCTTTGCCGATTCCTGGCCGTTGCGCGACCTGATCGCCAAACAGATCACGCCGGATCTGTTGAACGATGTCGCCGCCGCCTATCGCAACGGCCGCCGCTTGTTCGTGGTGTCCTACGACCTCGACGCCGAACGCTCCGTGGTCTGGAATTTGGGTGCGATCGCCGCGCATGGCGGCGACGACGGGCTCAAGCTGTTCCGCACCGTGCTGCTCGCTTCGGCAAGCATCCCGGGCGCATTCCCGCCGACGCTGATCGACGTCGAATCGAACGGCAAGAAATTGCAGGAAATGCATGCCGACGGCGGCATCGGCGGACAATTCTTTGTCGCGCCGGCGGCGCTGATGGCGGCGACCAGCGATTATCACCTGCCGGCAACCGCGCTTTATGTCGTGATCAATACCGACCTCAAGCCGGAATTCCAGGTGGTCGAGCGCTTCGTGCCGTCGATCCTCACGCAGGCGGTCGGCGCCGCGGTGAATATCGACACCCGATTGATGCTGGACCGCGCTTATGAACTGGCAAAACGCAGCGGCGTGCCCTTCAATGCCGCGACCATTCCGGCGAGCTTCAATATGACAAGCCGGGGCGCGTTCGATCCCGACTATATGAAGGCGTTGTTCGATATCGGCTTCGACCAGGGCAAGGGCGCGAACCCGTTCGCCGGTGAACCGCCGCCCTACCCGCAGCGACTAAACATCGATCCGACCGACCCGCAGCCGACCGATCCCAAACCAACCGATCCGCAACCGGGAGCGAACAAATGACAAAGCTGGGCAGCGCCGTCACCGCAATCGCGGTGGCGGGTCTGCTGGTGGCCATAGCGGCAACCCCGTCGAGCGCCGACTCGCATCGGCGCAGCCACTCAAGATCGCACGCCTATGACGGACTGTGGAGCGTTTCGATCCGCACCCAGTTCGGTCCCTGTGATGCCAGCTACCGCTACCCGGCCCGCATCGTCGGCGGCCAGATCGTCCAGGCCGAAAACGATTTCAGCTATCAGATTTCCGGCGCCGTGGTGTCGAGCGGCGCCATCGCCGTCACCGTGAGCCGCGGCCTTGCCAGCGCCACCGGCTACGGCCGGCTGAGCGGCGGCAGCGGCGGCGGCCGCTGGAGCGCCGGCAACAACCAGTGTTACGGCACCTGGAGCGCGCTGCGCCGCGCCGCGAACTAAAAGCCGGTCCGGATGCTTTGCAGAATTCGGCCAATCCGTCGCCGCGGGTTGCGCCGCAGCCCGGAACCTGACGCGGTTCACGACAACCGCTGCCGCGCGCCGTTACTTCTGCGCCATCATCATGGCCAGGCCGCCGACGAGGGCGAACAGCCCGAGGGCGAGCGCCACATATTGCAGGATCACGACGGCCTGCGCCGGCGCCTCGCTCCCGGTCGACATGTTGATGATGGCGAGCACGGTCGCTGCCGCGCCGAGCAGTGCGAACCTGCGCGGGTTCGACTGTTTCTTTTTAGCTGCGCCGCTTTGATCGTCGCTCATGGAGGCCCTCGCGGCTGAGATTAGCTGCGCGAGCGTGTTTGGCCAACCAGTAAAGCCGTTGTGGTAACGACTTACCCGGTCTTGCGCGCCGGCACGTTGGCGTTCCACCACGGGCAGACGTCGGCGGCGCGCGTGTAATTGCCATCCATCACATTGACCGGCTCGCGGCCGCCGGATTGCGCGACGCGATGGCGCAATTCGCGCGCCGCGTCGCGGCCCTCGGGCGTCAGCCACATGCGGTCGTGACCCCACAGGCTCGGCCCTTCGGTGCGCTCATGCGGCGTCCAGTTTTCGGTATCGATGCTGCGGCCGCCCCAGCCGTACTCGACCAGAAAATTCGACGGCGAATGCGAATAGAACGAGGTGACGTGATCGTTGACGTGGCGGCCGAGCGTGGTGCCGATGATCTCCGGCTTGCCGAGCGCCAGATCGTAGGCCTGCCCGACATCGTCGAGATAGCAGACCTCGAACATCATGTGATGGATGCCGTTCTTGCCGGTGTCGATGAAGGCGAGGCTGTGGTGACGCGCATTGATGTGGAAGAAATAGGCCTTGAACGGCTGCAGGATATAATCGGTCGGCTTGAAGTTGAGGATCCCGGTGTAGAACGGCACCACGTCGTCGAGCCGCGCCGCGGTGAGCACGGCATGACCCATGCCGAGCGGGCCGGTGCGGAAGCCGGAGATCGAGCGGCCGGGCTTGAACGCATCGGCGGCGACTTCGGCGCCGTGAAACACTTCGAGCCGGTTGCCGACCGGATCGGAGAACACGATCAAATCCTTGACGCGCCGCTCGTCGGCCAGCGCCCGCGTCCCGCGTGCGATCTTGACGCCGGATTTTTCGAGATGCGCGGCGAGCGCATCGAGCGCCGCGGCATCGGCGACTTCCCAGCCGTAGAACGACGGCCCCGCGTCCTCGCCGGTATGGATGATGACGCGCTGCTTGCGGTCGTCCATGCGCAAGGCGAGCGTGCCGCGGCTCTTATCGACCATCTGCATGCCGAGAAAGCGCGTGCCGTACTCGACCCAATCGTCGATGTTCTTGGCGCGGATGCCGACATAGCCCAGGGCGGTGAGATTCATCGCGAGTCTCCTGCGGCAGTCATATCATATTGAAGCTAATGCGTAAATTGATGGCCGCAAGCGGAGTTTCATTCAGTGATCCGGCTTGGCGACTCCCTCTCCCCGCGCGCGGGGAGAGGGTTGGGATGAGGGGGCGCCGAAGAAGATGCTGCCGCGAAGATTACCTCCCAAACACCTTCGATATTTCCCAGCACGTCATTATTCCAAAAACCCACAACGCGGTAACGATGGTCGACGAGCCATCGATCGCGCGTGACGTCGCGCCTGCTATAGGCATGCTGGCCGCCATCGAGCTCGACGACGAGCCGTTTCTCTCTACAAACAAAATCTACCACGTAAGGGCCGATCGGCTCCTGACGCACAAATTTAAACCCGGCGAGCGAACGCGACCGGAGATGACGCCACAGCTTACGTTCGGCGAGCGTCGATTTTTTTCGCAACGCTCTAGCCAGACCCGTCTTCGTCGCCTTCGCACCGCGCATGCCTCGAGGCCCCCTCACCCTACCCTCTCCCCGCACGCGGGGAGAGGGTGAGCGAGCGGCGAGACCCACTCATTCTACAGCGCCACGATACCTTGTGCAGCTTCGGCGCGCGGTTCGGAGCAATTCACCCTCCGCGCCCCGCAATCAGTGTGCGGCCGACTGCCCGAGATAGCGCGGCACGACGATGCGTTCGCCCGCGGTCAGCGCTGTGTTCTCCGGCTTCTGATTGATCTGGACGAGCGCCCACAGCGGCACATGATTTGCCGCCGCGAGGCTTTGCAGCGTGTCGCCGGCTTGCGCCGCGACCGGCCGGCCGGAGTCCCACAATTCGATCGGACCGGTCGCCAGAAACACGATGTGCAGCGGCACCGCTTCGCCCTCGCCCCGCGCACTCATCGTCCGCACCTTGGCGGCCAATAGCTCCTGGATGCGCTCGAACTTGTCCATATTGACGTGAATGATTTCCGGCCGGTCCTTGAGATTGAAGCTCGCATAGTGGCCGTGGAAGCCGGGGCCGGGCACGACGTCGCCGCCGCCCAGAAAATTGGATGACTGGTAGAGGTTGATATAGCGCTCGACATTGGCCGGCACCGGATGAGCGGAGCGGTTGGGATCGTAAGTGATGAGGAGACTCACCGGGATATGCGCGGCGCCGAGCGCTTCGGCGAATTGCAGGGCTTCATCGCCGCCGATGGAATGGCCGATCACGGCGATCGGCTTGGGATCGCGGCGGTAATCGGCGATCGCCTGATTGGCGACATCGCGCCACACGAAGTGCGAGCTGATATTGGCGGCGACGCCCGCGCGGTTGATGCGATCGGCCAACTGGTCCATGCCCCAATCGATCAGGCCGATCAGGCCGCGGAACAGATAGGCGCGGCCGTGCACGTCGGCCGGGCCGCCCGGCGTTTCGGCCGCCGCGGTTCCGCCGGTCGTGGCAAGGCACGCCGCGATCAGGAGGGCAGCCAAGAAGATGGCCGCAATTCGCTTGGCTTGAACCATGCGCTATCAGTAACAGCCGGCGCGATTCGCAGGCCAGCATTTTTTCGTGATGCCGTTTGGCCAAGCGGCCTGCTGCGGCTAATCTTCGCCGATGACGTTCCTGACAAGATTGGCGACCGGCCAGATCGCGCTGTGGCGGACATTCTGGCTTATCGAAATACCGCTCGCCCTGCTCTGGCTTGTCACCGGCGCCGGCATGGTGCTCGGCTGGGGCGTCGAACAGCCGCTGATCGCGGGATGCATCATTACGCTCTTCTCATTCTCAAGCGTGGCCCTGCCCTTCGCCGCAATCGCCCTCTGGCGCAGCGCATCGAATTATCCGCAACCGGTCTGGTGGCAAAAACTCCTCGCAGCCGGCGCCAAATTATGCGCGGCGTTTTGGGGATTGGTCGGCGCGCTCAGCGTGGTCGGTCTCGTCTATCTGGGCTACGAATTCATCGAAGCCGCGCTCGCCTAATTTCGCTGGGCGACTCCCTCTCCCCGCATGCGAGCAGCGGGTTGGGGTGAGAAGGCGCTTCCGAAGATGTGCTCGGGATATTGCTTCGCGCCATTAAGCGGCGTCATTGCCCGGGCTTGTCCCGGGCATTCACGTCTTAGTAGCGTCACGAGACAAAAGTCGTGGGTGGCCGGAACAGGCTTGCATTCAAGCCGCCGGGACGTTCGGACCCGTGTGGCGGGCCGTCACGGCGCTGGAATAGCCCGTCTCAGTTTGTCATGACAATGTCTGGCAACCGTGCTATTCTCTTTTGGAGGAGCTGAAAATGACCCGACGCACCAACCGGACGGAAAAGCTCGATCTGCGGCTCAGCCGGACCGCTAAGCAAACCTTGCAAGCGGCCGCCACGGCCGAACGCAAGTCCGTCAGCGAATTCGTGCTCGATTCCGCGCTTAGCGAGGCCGAGGAGCGGCTGGCCGATCGGCGGGGCTTCACGCTCGATGCCAAAAGCTGGAACGCTTTTGTCGCCGCGCTCGATACGCCGCCGCGCCGTCATGCACGTCTCGAACGTCTGTTTCGCGAGCCCTCGGTGTTCGATACCAAAAGCGAGCCGTGACGCCATCGCTTCATATCGAGAAACTGCGTCGCACGCATAATGTCGAGTCCTTCACCTGCGGGCAGCCGCAGCTCGATCGCTTCCTGATCCGTCACGCGCTCCAAGCCCAGCAGGCGAACTCGTCACAAACCTACGTCGCCGTGAGCGGCAACGAGGTTGTCGGCTACTACACCATCGTCGCCGGTGAGGTTTTGCACGCGCAAGCGCCCGAGCGCGTCGTCAAGGGCATGCCGCGCCATCCGATCCCCCTCCTGGTGCTGGCGCGCCTTGCCGTTCACACCAAGGCGCAAGGGCGCGGCGTCGGCGCGGGCCTCCTGCTCGACGCGCTCGGCCGCACGCTGCAAGTCGCCGGCATGATCGGCGTGCGCGCGCTCGCCGTTCATGCCAAGGACGAGAACGCCGTCGCGTTCTATCAGCACTTCGGCTTCACGCCATCGCCGACCGACCCGCGGCACCTGTTCATGCTGATCAAGGATATCCGGCTCGCGGCGGGGGAGAAGCCGTAGAAGATTCGACGCTTCTCCCTTCGTCATGCCCGGGCTTGACCCGGACATCCACGTCTTTGCAGTCTCACGAGACAAAATTCGTGGATGGCCGGAACGAGTCCGGCCATGACGGGGACGGGACGGGGCGTTATTCAATTGTCATTGCCGGACTTGATCCGGCAATCCATGCGGAATACCCGCTCTCTCAGTTTCTTAGCGCGGCCTCATTCGCCGAACGTCAGCATGGACCACCGGGTCAGGTCCGGCGGTGACGAGAGCACAGCGCGTCCTTTTTTATGTGACATGCTCTTGACATATGTCCCCATTCCAGTTACATCCCGATCCTCGCTCACGTGAAGGACGTGGCCCGGAGGCATGCCGGGTCATTGGGGCGAGGGCGGTGCCCGCGGGCGGAGTTGCAAGCCGCTCCCGGGCGGTTTCGGGCATCAGCCTCCCGGCATTACGACCGGGGTGGGAGGTGCGTCCCTGGGCTGGGACAGGCGAAGGCGGGCAA
>Ga0181516_10003253_pt1 | contig 10971 bp, 8 predicted proteins | sample PEATcosm2014_Bin_25_FD_121104 | JGI IMG/M metagenome (GOLD analysis project Ga0181516, IMG submission 121104) | Peatland microbial communities from MTU Mesocosm Facility, Houghton, MI, USA - PEATcosm2014_Bin01_10_metaG | ecosystem: Environmental > Terrestrial > Soil > Wetlands > Peat | place...
CGCCGGCGAGCACTCGGTGACGCCGTAGCCTTCGAGAATGCGCAGCCCGAATTTTTCCAGATAAACTTGCCGCGTCGCAGCCTTGACCGGTTCGGCGCCGGCCAGCACGTAACGCAACGAGCGGAAATCGTATGGATTGGCGACCCGCGCATAGCCGTTGAGGAACGTATCCGTGCCGAAAATGATGGTTGCGGCCACGCCGTAGACCAGCTCCGGAACGGTGCGGTAATGCAGCGGCGACGGATAAAGATAAGTCGAGACGCCGGAGACTAGCGGCAGCACGGTGCCGACGGTGAGCCCGAACGAGTGAAACACCGGCAGCACGTTGAACAATTTGTCCTCGCGGCCGAAATCGATGCACGCTTCGGCCTGCGCCACGTTGGTCATCATATTGCGGTGGGACAGCACGACGCCTTTCGGCGTTCCTTCCGAGCCGGATGTGAACATGATCACGGCCCAGTCGTCGGGCTTGCGCGCGACCAGCGGCTTCTTCCATCCCATCAGGCCGCGCAATTTGTCGGCGATACCGATCGTCTTGCGGATGTCCTCCAGATACACGATGCGCAGCTTGGCGGCGAGCTGGGCTATGACATTGTCGAGCCGCCCCTTCTCCACGAATACGCGAGAGGTCAGGATGGTATCGATCTCCGCGGCGCGGCAGGCGGCGAGGATATTCGCCGCGCCAGCGGTGAAATTGATCATCGCCGGGACCCGCCCGGCGGACATGACCGCGAACAGCGTCACGACGGCGCCGTTCGAGGTCGGCAGCATCACGCCGAGCGGACGACCTTGCGGCGCGAACGGCATCAGCTTGCGGCCGAGAATCGCGATCGCCATCAGGAGGCGTTTGTAGGAAAGCTGACCGCTCACCGGATCTTCCACCGCCAGCCAATTCGGCCCGTGCAGCTTTGCCGCCGCGATCAACGCTTCGATCACGGTGTGATCGGTCGACGTGGTGCGGTAGATCATATCCGACATAATATTGTACAGCGCCGCGCCCGCCGCCTGCCGCCGTTTGCGGCCTTTCAGCTCGGGGTCGATCTTGAGCTGCACCGGTTCGAGAATTGTGACGGTGATCTTCGGGAACCAACGGCGGCGTACCTGGGAATTTTTCAGCCGGCTGAAAATCGTGGTCTCCGGCCCGTCGATGCGCACCGGCACCACCATAACGTCCGCTTTGTCGGCGATCATCGCGGCGCCGTCATAGACCTTCATCAGGCTGCCGGTGACGGTGATGCGGCCCTCCGGAAAAATCACCAGCGTATTGCCGTCGCGCACCGCGTTGATGATGGCGCGCAGCGAGAACGGCTTGAGCGGGTCGAGTGCCATGGTGCGCACGAATTTGAGAAACGGCTGAATCCACCAGTGCTTCGACATCGCGACGTCGATGGCGAAGACCGGGCGTTTCGGCAGGATCGCGACCGCGAGCGGCGGATCGAGGAAGCTGACATGGTTGAGCGCGATGACGGCGTTCGGACCGGCCTTGGCGATGTTGTCGAGGCCCTTGACCTCGAGCCGAAAGAAAGCGCGGAACACGATCGACAGGAAATCATTCAGCCAGCTCGCCGGCATGGTCATGCCGATGGCGACGGCGACCAGGAGATTGGCGGCGCCGATCAGCGCAAACAGAAGCGGCGTGCCGAGGCCGAGCTTTTGCAGGATCGCCAGCACCAGCGCGCCGACCACCATGAAGGCGGCGTTGAGGACATTGACCCCCGCCACCACGCGGGCGCGGCGATCGGCGCCGGCCCAGACCTGCACCGCGGTGAACACCGGCACGATGAAGAGGCCGCCGGCGATCGCCAAGCCGGCGAGATCGAGCGCGATGTGGATGCTGTAGCGCGACGCGAAATAGGCGCCGATGGTCAGCGGACTTGCCGCCGGCACGACGGCGGAGACGGTCCAGCCGAGATCGAGCGAGAACAGGCCGAGCAACACCGTGGCGACGAGCGTCGGCAACAGCACGATGCGGCCGGCCGCCAGCCACGCGGCAAGGCCGGAGCCGATACCGACCGACACCGAGAAGATCGTGAGAAACAGCGTCACGACTTGCTCGCTGCCGCCGATATTGAACGACACCAAAGGCGGCAATAGCGACAACACCAGCGCGCCGACCAGCCAGAACCAGCTGGCTACGATGCCGCCCCACCACAGCCGCGGATCGGCGCGCAACTGCTTGATGAGCGCGCCGGTGGACGCAAAAATGTTGCGGTTGATCGCAAGGTCCGGTGCGCCCGCGCCGGTTTTCGGGATCAGCAGGCTCGACAGCCAGCTGGCCAGCGCCGTCACCAGCATGAGCCAGGCGAAGTCGATCGGACTGCTGTTGCCGTTGGCGGCAATGCCGGCAACGATGGTGCCGAGCAGGATGGCCAGGAACGTGCCGGCTTCGATCAGCGCATTGCCGGACGGCAGTTCGCGGCGCTGCAAGAGATCGGGCAGGATGCCGTATTTGATCGGACCGAACAGCGAAGCGAGCGTGCCGAACACACCCACTGCGACAAAGAGCAAGAGCAGTGAATGCGCGGCAAAGCCGGCCACCGCGATCGCGGCCGCGCCGATCTCGACGAGCTTGATGCGTTGCGCGACGAAAGCCTTGTCGTAACGGTCGGCGAGCTCGCCGCCGAGCCCGGACAGAAAGAAAAACGGCGCAATCAGCGTGGCGCCGGCCAGCGTGATCAAAACCGCCGAATCGGCGCCGGCGACCTCGAATAAAATGACGAAGACCAGCGCCGTCTTGAGAAAATTGTCGCCGAACGCGGCGAAGAACTGGCACCAGAACAAAGGCGCGAAACGGCGTGTCGTCATCAGGGACGTGGACATGTCTCTCCCGCCGTTAGCCGATTTGCCAGCCGTGTTGCCGAGCGTCTTGCCGCGTGGCCGGCGGCAAGCCTCCCTCTACGGGTCAGTTTAAACGCTGCCGCGGCCGTTGGCGACGCGGCGGCGCGCCGTGCCTTATATCTCGTTGATTCACAAAGGAAATCAAGATCAAACACGAAAGCGGGACGGAAAATTCAGAACCCCGGCGCGCGCTCGACCTGATCGTACCAGTCGAAGCCCATATCTTTGACGATGCGGTTGCTGATCACGATGATGCGGCACTCCTGCCCGGCATTGGCGACGTGCTGGTGCAGCGTGAACGGGGGAATGTAAACGTAATCGCCGCGCGTCCACTCATATCGCTTCGGCGTCTCGGCCCACTGCCAATCGAAGGCGTCGATGCAATCCCATTTTAAATCCCAGTGCAGGTCGTAACCCGAGCCCTCGACGACGAAGAACAGCTCCTCCCACATATGGCGATGCTTGCCGGACTGCTCGCCGTCCTTGAGGAACTGCATGTAAGCTTCGATGCAGCACTCGCGCGTCTGCATCTTTTTGTGCACCAGGTGTTTGATCAGGCCGTCGGGCGAGCGCTCCCACGGCATATCCTCGGCCTTGATCACGTTCGCCAAGGTCGCGTATTGCGCGCGGAATCTTTCCGACGCGACCAAATCGTCGGCCAGGAACGTGCTGGTGCTGGCGCCCGATAACGCGGCCTGCTTGTCTTCGAACGGCATGATCGGCTCGCTCAGATATCGGTCGGCGGCTTGAAGTCTTCATGGCCGGCCGGCAGCTTGTCGGTCGGCCACTCGACCATTTTCTGAAACAACAGGTGCATGAACAAGAACAACGGCTTCGCTTTGAACACCAGCAGGATGCAATCCTCGTCCGCATCGTCGTTGAAGTGCTGATGCACGCAGCCGTTCTCGACCAGCATGACGTCGCCGGCTTGCCATTTCATGGTGCGGCCGTCGTGGACGTCATGGCCGTGCCCCTTGAGCACGTAGAACACCGCGCTATTGAGATGGCCGTGCTTCTGGCCGGCATTGAGCGGCGCATAGCACTCGATGTGCGACTCGATCGACTGCACGATATTGACCGCTTGCGGCGAGATGACGTGCTTGCCGTACATCGCCGGTCCGCCCTTCCACGGATGATCCTTTGAGGAATAGACCCGCGGTTCTTCCAGAAGCTTTTTGTAAAGATGACTGTAGGTGCCTTCCAGCGCCCGCACGAAGGTGCGCTTCTTGGCCCAGCGCTCCCACTTGCCGTGCTTGATCTCGTCGGCGTCTTCATCCGACGGCTTGTTATGCCCGAGCCCGGGCATTTCATGTTCCAGCATTCCGGTCATGCGCGCTCCTTATTTCGTCGCGGCGCTCCGCGCCGGTCATTACGGGAATTCGGCCGCACGTGCAATCCGAGCGCCGCGCCGCCGGCAACGATGTTCGCGGCGGAAGCAAGCTGGCGCGATCGTTGCCGTCAACCTTGCTGCTTCGCCCGTCCGATGCGCCGCGGGCCGTGATCGGTGACGCCGAGATGGGTTTCGAGCGCCGCCCGGTCGGCGGCAAGCGCCGCGCTGGCGGCGGCATGCACCACGCTGCCGCGTTCGAGGATCATAGCGCGATCGGTGACGGCGAGGATTTTCTTGGCGTTCTGCTCGACCAGGATGGCCGACATGCCTTCCTCGCGGATGACGCGGCGCAGCGCCGCCAACAGCTCGTCGACCAGGATCGGCGCCAGGCCTTCCAGCGGCTCGTCCAGCAGCAACACCCGCGGATTGAGCGCCAGCGCGCGGCCGATCGCGAGCATTTGCTGTTCGCCGCCGGACAGCTGATTGCCGAGATTTTGCCGCCGTTCCTCGAGCCGGGGAAACAGCATGTAGATTTTGTCCATGGTCCAAGGGCCCGGCTTCGCCACCGCGGTCAGGTTCTCCTGCACGGTGAGCGACTTGAAGATGTTGCGCTCCTGCGGCACCCAGCCGACGCCGAGATGGGCGCGCTGTTCCGGGCGAAGCTTGGCGATGTCGGTGCCGTCGAGCGCGATGATTCCGGAGAAATAGCGCGTCACACCGATGATCGAATTGATGAGCGTGGTCTTGCCCATGCCGTTGCGGCCGAGCAGCGCCAGCGCCTCGCCTTCGGCAAGCGACAGCGAAACATTCGCCAGCACCACGGCCTCGCCGTAACCGGCCGACAATTGTTCGATGCGCAGGAGATCAGGCATCGAGTTCCTCGCCGAGATAGACCGCCTTGACCCGCGGATCGCGCGCCACCTCTTCCGGCGCGCCGTCGACGAACAGCGTGCCGTTGACCAGGACCGAAATGCGGTCGGCGAAAGAAAACACCAGATCCATATCGTGCTCGATCAAGAGCACCGTGACTTCAGCCGGCAGCGCTTCGATGGTGGCGAGCAGCTCGTGCCGCTCGACCTCCGGAACGCCGGCGGCCGGTTCGTCGAGCAGCAGCACATGCGGCCGGCAGGCAAAGGCGAGCGCGATTTCGAGCAGCCGCTGCTTGCCGTAAGGCAGGATCGCGGCGCGCTCGTGCATGACGTCGGTCAAGCGGAAGCGTTCGACGATTTCGACGATCTCGTCGGTCACCGCCGACTTGGTACCGACCAGCCGCCACCAATCGCTGCCCAGGCCGAGTCGCTCGGACACGACAAGTCCGATCGATTCCAGCGGCGTCAGGCCGAGGAACAACTGGTTGATCTGGAATGTGCGCGCCATGCCGAGCCGCACCCGTTCGTGCGGCAACAGGCCGGTGATATCGCGGCCTTCGAGCATAATGCGGCCCGCGGTCGGCTTGAGCACGCCGGTCAGCATATTGATCACGGTGGTCTTGCCGGCGCCATTCGGCCCGATCAAGGCGTGGCGGGCGCCCTTTTCCACCGCGAGATTGACGTCATGCGCCGCGACGATGCCGCCGAAGCGCTTTTCGAGCCCGATCGTCTCGAGGATCGGCATGTTCAGCGTCCGTCCGGCGCGGCACCGCCAAGCGTGGCCGGCCGGCTCGTCAATCGTGCACCGAGCCGCACGACGGCGGCGCGCAATGCGGCATTGCCTCCCCCGATGCGCTCGCGGCCGACCAGCACGATCACCACAAGCACGAGGCCGATCCAGAACTGCCAATATTGCGGCGTCAGATTGGCGATCCAGTCCTGCAGCAATTTGTAAATCACCGCGCCGATCAGCCCGCCATAGAGATAACCGGTGCCGCCGATGATCAGGACGAGCAGAAGGTCGGCTGAGCGATCCAGCGAAAACACATCGAGCGAGCAGAATGCCGTGGTCTGCGTGAGCAGCCCGCCGGCGATCCCGGCAAAGCCGGCGGATATGGTGTAGATCGCCACCAGCCGCCATTTGACCGGAATGCCGACCGCCGCGGCGCGCAGCGTGTTTTCCTTGATCGCGCGCAGCGACAGGCCGAACGGCGAATAGATGATGCGGCGCGCGATGACGAAGCAGACGAACAGCACGATCAGGCAATAGACGTAGCCGTTGTGGCCGTAGAGATCGAATCTGAACCGGCCGAAAATCGGCGCGATGTCGACACCCTGCAAACCATCGGCGCCGCCGGTGATTTCGGAATAGCGGTTGGCGACCTCGCCCAGCATCAGCGAGACACCGAGCGTCACCATGAGCCTGGTGAGATCGGAGCCGCGCAAGACCAGAAAGCTGGTGACAAAGCCGAGCGCCGCCGCGGCCACGCCGGAGCAGACCAGCGCAATGACCGGCTCATTGATGACGCCGTATTTGGCGACCAGCCCGGCGAAATATCCCGCCAGCCCGAAGAACGCCGCCTGGCCCAGCGAGAGAATGCCGGCATAGCCGAGGATCAGATCGAGCGACAGCGCAAACAGCGCCAGTATAGCCGCATCTTTCAGGATCAGGTATTTGCCGGGGAACAGCCAGATCGTCGCGAAAGCGAAAATCCAAAACGCGATTTCCAGCGGCGACCAGCGCGCCCGGCGTTTGAGGTGAGCGGCGACATCGTCGGCGAGCGCGGGCCGATCCTCTACCGTCATCGCCATCACCGTGCCGTACCGCGGGCGAACAGACCCTGCGGCCGCCAGAGCAGCACCGCGATCATAATGGCGTAGATGACGAAGGCGCCGAGCTTCGGCACGTAATATTTTCCGGCGACGTCGCCGATGCCGAGCAGAATCGAAGCGAGGAACGGCCCGGTAATGCTCGACGTGCCGCCGACCGTCACCACGATCAAAAAATAGATCATGTACTTAAGCGGGAACGTCGGATCGAGGCCGAGGATTTCGGCGCCAAGCGCGCCGCCCAGCCCGGCGAGGCCGGAGCCGAACGCGAAAGTGATGCCGAACACCGCGCCGACATTGATGCCGAGCCCGCGCGCCACGCGCTGATCGTCGACCGCGGCGCGCAGCCGGCTGCCGAACCGCGTCTTGGCGAGCATCAATTGCAGCGCGACGGTGAGCAACCCGCAGATCACGATAATGAGCAGGCGATATTTGCCCATGCCGATGCCGAACACGTCGAACTGGCCTTGCAGCGCGTCCGGTATCTGCACGAATTGCTGCGACGAGCCCATCGTGTAGTCGACCGCCGCGACCGACATGAAGACCAGCCCAATGGTGAACAGCACCTGATCGAGATGGCTCCTGGCATAGACGTGGACATAGAGCGTGCGCTCGAACAGCCCGCCGACCAGCGCGGTGGCCAGAAACGCCAGCGGCAATCCGAGCGCAAACGGAATACCGAGGCGGTTGACCAGGACGACCGTGCAATAGCCGCCGACCATGGCGAAGGAGCCATGGGCCAGATTGATGAAGTTCATCAGACCGAGCGTGACGGAAAGCCCGCATGCCAGCACAAACAGCAGCATGCCGTAGGCGACACCGTCGAACAGGATGGTCAGCATCGTTGACTCAACGCCCCCGCCCCGTTCTCTCTCCCCCCGCAGCGCGGGGAGAGAGTCGGGGTGACTTTCACTTCGCCTCCGCGGCCTTGATCGGATCCTTCACCGCCGGGAAGGTGGCGAATTCGACATTGTACAATTCGCCGTTCTTCCGCTCGACCTTACGGATGTAAACGTTCTGGATGATGTCGCGGGTGTCCGGGTCGATCGAGATCGGCCCGCGCGGGCTCTCCCAGGCCATGCCCTTGGCAGCGGCGATGAGCGAATCGCCGTCGGTTTTGCCGCCGGTCTTCTTCAGCGTCTCATATATCAGGTGCATGCCGTCATAGGCCGAGACCGCCATGAAATTCGGCCGCAAGCCGTCGTTCGCCTTCTTGAACGCGGCGACGAACGCCTTGTTGACGGGCGAATCATGATCGGCCGAGTAGAAATGCGCGGTGACGGTGCCGATCACGGCATCGCCCATGCCGTTGATCAGATCGTCGTCGGTCACGTCGCCCGGACCGATGATTTTAATGCCGGCCTTGTCGAGGCCTTTCTCGACGAACTGCTTGACGAAAGTGCCGCCCTGACCCGAAGGCACGAACACGAAGACCGCGTCCGGCTTGTCGTCGGCGGCTTTTTGCAGGAACGGCGCGAAATCGGGATTGGCCAGCGGAAAGGTGATGGCGTCGATGATCTGGCCGCCCTTGGCGGTGAATTCCGCGGCGAAGGATTTTGCCGCGTCGGCGCCGGGCGCATAGTCGGAGACCATGCTCACCACTTTCTTGATGCCGTTCTGCGCCGCCCAATCGGCCATCGGCACGGTCGACTGCGCCAATGTGAAGCTCGTGCGTGCGATATAGGGCGACTTCTCGGTGATGATCGAGGTGCCCGCGGCGGTGACGATCTCGGGCGTCTTGGCTTCGGTCGCCAGCGGCGCGACCGCCATCGCCGCCGGTGTCACTCCGAAGCCGGCGAGGAAGGTGACCTTGTCGTTGACGATCAGATCTTGGGCGATGCGCTTGGTATTGTCGGGTACCGCGCCATCATCCTTGATGATGAGTTCCACTTTCTTGCCGGCCACCATATCGCCGTTCTGCGACATGAAGAGCTTGGCGGCCGCCGCCTCCTGTTTGCCGGTCGATTGCTGCTGTCCGGTCATCGGCAGGATGAGACCGATTTTTACGGTGTTGCCGTCCTGAGCGTGGAGTCCGCTCGCCGTCGCGAGCGCAACTGCAGCGCAAGCTGCGACCAGAAAATATCGCGGTTTATGGAGTTTCATTGGGGTACCTCCCTTATATTTATTGCCTTGTAAGCGGCATACCAATCATTCCGGCCCGTTCTTGTCCAGGCTTGCACCTGATCCACCAAGTCGCATCCGGACCTGCCTGCGAATGTCCCGCAGCGGCCGCTGAAATGTGCCGCCGGTCGTCGCGGCAAGTCCGATGAACATTGCGCCGCTGGCACGGCGCCGACGCCGGTCCGCGACGAAGGCCCGCAGCGCCGCGAGCGGCCTTCGCTTGCGCCGTTTTCGGCTTTCGCCCTAGTATCCGGCGTCAGGGCGATAAGCTTTGAAATCGATGGAAATTGAAGAATTGGGAGGGCTTCTCATGTCCAAACGAATGACCGCGGCTGTCGCCGCACTTGTCGTCGCGGCCGGGGCGGCGATGACGCAGCAAGCGACGGCGCAGGAAGTGAAAGTCGGCGTGGTGCTGCCGTTTACCGGCGTGGGCGCCGAACTTGCCCAGCAAATTGACCGCGGCATGGAGCTTTATCTCAAGGTCAATGCCGATCAGGTGAAGCCGTACACGATCACGCTGATCAAGCGCGATTCCAAGGCGCCGGACGGCGTCGCCGCCAAGATCGCGGTGCAGGAATTGCTCACCCAAGACAAGGTCGACGCGCTGGCGGGTTGGGTCTATTCGCCCGACGCTATCGCATCGGCGCCGGTCGTCAACGCCGGCAAGAAGCTCGCGGTGATCATGAACGCCGCGACGTCCTTCATCACCAATCTGTCGACCGACTACGTCCGCACGTCGTTCACGATGTGGCATTCCAGCTACGCCTTGGGCGAGCAGGCCGCCAAGACGCTGCATGCCAAAACCGCGGTCGTGGCCTACAGCGACTATCCGCCCGGCCGAGACAGTCTGGAGGCGTTCAAGAACTCCTTTGAAGCCAACGGCGGCAAAGTGATCGACGCCATCCCGGCGGGTGGGCCCGGCGCGGTTCCCGATTTCACGCCGTTCTTCCAGCGCGCCAAGGACGAGAAGCCGGACGTTCTGTTCGTGTTCGTGCCGGCCGGCGATCACGCGTCGGCAGTGGTCAAGACCTATGGTGCGCTCGGCATGGCCGCCGCCGGCATCAAGCTGATCGGACCCGGTGACATCACGCAGGATATCAAGTTGCAAGGCATGGGCGACGCGGCGATCGGCCTGATCACCATGGGCCATTACAACGCCGACCTCGACAATCCGCAGAACAAGCGTTTTGTCGCCGCCTGGAAAAAGGAATACGGCGCCGATTCGACCACCGACTTCACCGCCGTCGGCGGCTATGACGGCATGGCCGCCATCGTCCACGCGGTGCAGGCCACCAAGGGCAAGATGGACGGCGACGACGCCGTGAAGTCACTGCTCGGCTGGAAGTTCGACAGTCCACAAGGACCGATCATGATCGATCCGCAGACCCGCGACATCGTCATGAACGAGTATCTGTCCGAGGTGGTGAAAGGCTCGGACGGCAAGCTTCACGAGAAGCAACTCGCCGTGGTTCATAACGTGAAGGACGAGTGCAAGGCGTTAGCGGTCGGCTCGTGCGCGCCCAAGAAGTGATCAGTAAGGTCGAATAGCGAAGTCGCGAAATAGCGAATAGGGTGGCGCCAGCAGGCGTTGGGCGCCACCCGCCGTTCGCCTGGTACGGATCGCCCGTGGATTTTGCCGCAAACTTCGCAGGTATCCTGTTGGGCGGACTGTCCGCCGGCACCGTGCTGTTCATCGTCTCGGTCGGGCTTTCGGTCACCATGGGGTTGATGGGGTTCGTCAACCTCGCCCACGGCGCCTTCGCCATGTTCGGCGGCTATGTTGTCGTGCTGGCGATGAACCGCGCGCATTTCGGCTTTGCCGCGGCGCTGGCGCTGGCCTTCGTCGCCACCGCGGCGCTCAGCGTGCTGCTGGAGCGGCTGCTTTATCGCCGGCTCTATCGCGCCGGCGAACTCGACCAGGTCCTGTTCACGATCGGCCTGATCTTCGTCTTCATGGCCGCGATTACGATCGTGGTCGGCCCG
>Ga0181516_10003255_pt1 | contig 10970 bp, 7 predicted proteins | sample PEATcosm2014_Bin_25_FD_121104 | JGI IMG/M metagenome (GOLD analysis project Ga0181516, IMG submission 121104) | Peatland microbial communities from MTU Mesocosm Facility, Houghton, MI, USA - PEATcosm2014_Bin01_10_metaG | ecosystem: Environmental > Terrestrial > Soil > Wetlands > Peat | place...
GCACATCGCGCTCCAGATAGGTGCTCACATAAGCCGCGCACCAAGCCGATGGATCCATCTTCTCCTGACTCAAGCCAGGATAGAATCCCCTCCAGAGCTGCTCCCACATCCTCAGCTTTGGCTTGGCAGGAACCGGCCTAGGCAGCTGCCCCACCCGTGGGGGTACCTTGCAGCGGGCCAGCTCGGCCGTGCTGAGCGGCAGCAAATGCAGGATCGCGGTGCGGCCAGCCAAGGACTGAGTGATGGTTTGCAGTAGCAAAAAGTTCTGCGAGCCCGTCAGGATGAAACGGCCAGGCTTGCGGTTCTCATCCACATTGCCCTGCAGGTAGGAAAACAGCTTGGGCGCGCGCTGTGCCTCATCCAAGATGACACCCCTGCCGCCGAATTGGGCAAGGAACCCGCGCGGATCATCTAGGGCATACGACAGTGTGTCCGGGTTTTCCAGCGTGACATAGTCGTGGCCGGAGAAGACAGCCTTGACCAGAGTGGTCTTCCCGGACTGCCGCGGGCCGGTCAGTGTGAGCACCGGAAATTGACTAGCCAATCGGCCCAAGGTCGCACTCATATGGCGCAGAATCATAACCCCCTCTTTTTATGATAATATGCAATATAAGTGCATATTATCATAAACCTATCCCGCCTTCAAGCCCGGTCGCGCTTTCGCCGCTGCTCCCTTGCCGCCTCGGTCCTGTGCCCGGCCAGCACCTTGGCGCGGCCCACCACCACCGAGTGCGCGGCATGGGCCAGGGCGGTCTTGCGGCCGTGCAAGCTGCCCAGGGCCAAGCTGCGCAGGAACTGGGCCTTGGTGCGGAAGGGCTGCATCTCCACATAAGCGCGGCCCAGCTCGAAGCGGTCGTGGGCGTCGCTGCCCGCGCCCAGGGCGATGCCGTGCTGGGCCGCGAAGTCGCGGGCCTTGAGGTCGGCGCTCTTGAAGAGGGTGCGGCTGTTCCAGCCCTCGATGATGTCCACCTTGCTGACCAGGCGCAGCAGGGCCGCGCGCCGCAAGCGCACCGGCACTGCCGGGTCGAAGGGATGGGGGATGTAGACCAGCCCGCCCTGGGCCCGGATGCGGTGGATGGTCTCCTCTGGGGGCAGGTTGGGAGGGATGCGCTCCTTGAGGAAGAGCCCGGTGATCTCCCCCTCAGAGCTCCTGATCTCCTCGCCCACGATCACCTTGAAGGGCGCCAGCCGCTGCACCAGGCGGGCTCCGTCTATCTCATTGTGATCCGTGACCGCCAGGCAATTGATGCCCTTGGCCAGGCAGGCCCGCACCAGCGCCTCAGGCTTGAGCAGGCTGTCATGGCTGTAAAAGGTATGCACGTGCAGGTCGCAATGCAGCATCATGTCCCCTCCCTCGCCGCTCGGGCGCGGCGGCGCGCCTCGCCGCGGCTGTAGGTGGCTGAATACACCGAGCCCTGCAGCCCCAGGTAGAAGTCGGCCGCCTGGTAGTCCTGGCCCGCCACGCGGGGCCTGGGCTCCAGCCGGTCATCCACATTGTAGCCCACCGAGCCCACCAGCTGGCGTTTGCGCCCCATGCTGTACTCCAGCCCCAAGCGGCCGCCATAGCTGGGCCACACCAGGTTGGTGTCGTCCACGCCCGTGGCATAGAGCTGGGTCTCGCTGTAATCCACTTGGTTGAAGAAGACCCCCTGCAAGCTCAAGTAGAGCTTCTCGGTGATGTCCTTGCCCACCTCCAGCGAGACATCCTTGAAGCGCACGCCCGAGCTGGAGGAGGAGCCCTGGCCGCCGCTGGCCCCGGCCCCGGACACCGGGCTGGAGGCGCTGCTGCCATAGTCAAAGCGGGGGCTGAAGCGGAAGTAATCCACCAGGCTGCTGGCCATGCTGTGGGCGCCCTTGCTGACGAAGCGGCCGGCCATGGTGGCCAGGTAGCGCAGGCCCTGGTTGGCCAGGAACCCGGAGGCATCGAAGTCGCTGGGCGCGGCAGCGGCGCCCGGCGCGCTGGCGGCGGCCAGGCCCAGGTCGTCGCCCAGCACCAGCAGCGAGGCGATGGCGCTGGTCTCCTTCTGCGGGTCGTTGGAGGATCCGTCGCTGGTGAAGGTGACCGGCGGGCTGCTGCTGAAGCTCAAATAGTAGTTGATGAAGGCGCTGGGCCAGCCCAGGGCCTCCAGCTGCTCGTCATCCAGGGGCTGGGCCTGCACCGTGATCCAGTAGGTGCGCGGCGGCCGGCCCTGGCGGCCGGGGGCCACCACCTTGGTGAGCGCCAGGGCGGTCAAGTCGCCCCGCCGCCAGCGCTGGGGCGGCGCGCCGGGGGTGCCCAAAAAGGCCAGCGCGCCGCTCTTGATCTGAAAGTCGTTGTTGAGCAGGTTCATGGTGCCGCGCTGCACCTCCAGGCTGCCGGCCAGGCGCAGGTCCGAGAGCGGGCCCTGGATGCGCAGGTCCTCGGCCGTGGGCTTGAACGCCAGGTCGAAGGTGGGCTTGCGGAAGGTGCCCTCGTAGGAGTCGAGCAGCTCCTGCGCGCTGTGGGCCAGGTCCAGGTTCAGGTCGGGCATGCCGTCATCCACGCCCTTGCGGTACCACACGCGGTCGCCCAGGCCCAGGCGCAGGTCCAGCATCAGGCGCGAGGCCGGCTGGCCGCTCCCCTGCCCCCCGCCTCCCCAGGCCAGGGTGGCGTCGTGCAGCAGGATGCGGCCGCTCAAGCGGCTGGGCTGGCCCAGCCCGCCCAGCTCCACGGTCAGCGGGTCCAGCTCCACAGAGCCGTGCGCCACCTCATCCCAGCGGTCCAGCAGGATGCCGCCCTCGTCGGTCTTGAAGCTCAGGCTGCCCTGCAGGCCCTCCGGCCCCAGCGCCAGGCTGCCCTGGCCCTTCACCGTGCCGCCGGCGCGGATGAAGCAGTCTTTCACCAGCACCTGGCGGCCCTGGAAGGCCAGGTCCAGGCTGCCGTGCTCCAGGGACGAGCAGTACTTGCTGAGCCGGGCGCCCAGTCCGCTCGCCAGCAGGCCGCCCTCGGCCTGCCACTGGCCCTGCTCGTCGCGCAGCGACAGCTGACCCTGCACGCGGCCCTGGGCGGATTCGACCATGCCCAAGGCCATCAGCCCTGCCAGGTCGCCCGTTAGCTCAAGGTCCAGCGCATCGCCCGCGGCCAAGCCCCGCGCGCCCACCTCGCCGCGCGCCTTGAGCTCCAGGCCCTTGCGGTGCCAGCCCGCGAAGAGGCGGGCCCAGCCCTGGTCGCCGCCCAGGCGCAGGCGGTGCCCCTTCAGCTCCAGCGCCAGGCTGGCCTCCAGCTCCAGGGGCTGGCCTTCCTTGGTGGAGGCATCGCCCTGGCGGATGGCCCAGCGCCCCTGCTCCAGGCTCAGGCGGGCCTTCAGCTCCGGGTCCTTGAGCAAGCCCTGGGCCGAGAGGCTCAGGCCCAAGAAGCCATCAAAGCCGGGCCCCAGCAAAGCCAGGGCCTTGGCCGCGCCGGCGGGCAGGCGCGCGCCCTCTTGGCCCAGGCTGGCGAGCAAACCCTTGAGGGGCAGGCGCGTGAGCGCCAGGTCCAGGCATTCCAGCGCCGGCTCCCTGCCCAGGTCCAAGATGCCCATGCCGCGGATGCCGCCCTGCCATCCATCCAGGCTGGCCTCCAGCCGCCGGGATGCCAGGCTTCCCTTCAGCTCCAGCGGCCCCATGGGCTGGCCCGCCAGGGTGCTGCTGGCCATGGCGATGCTCATGTCCAGGCGGGGCGAGGCCACGGGCCCGCGCAGGCTGAGCTCGGCATCGCCAGCGCCGTCCAGCGGCACCAGGCCAGCCCAGGGCCCCAGCGCCTGGGCCAGCCGGAAGCCCTTTAGCAGAGCCTGGCAATCCAGGCGGCCGCCCGGCGGGATGCCCGGGCCGGCGAAGCGGACCTCGCCCTGGCCCTGCAGGCGGCCGCCCTGCAGGTCGGCCTGCAGGCCTTCCAGGCGCAGCGCGCCATGAGCGATGGTGAGCTTGGCGCTCAGCCCCTCCACGCGCTGGCCATAGGCCTCAGCCCGCGGGCAGCGCACAGTGCCCTCCACGCATGGCGAGAGGATGCTGCCGCTCACCGAGACCGAGAGGGCGGCAGAGCCGGAGAGCGCGGTGCGGCTCAAGCCGCGCACCTCGCGAGCCAGGCTGGCCAGGTCCAGCGCCGGGTTGGAGAGCGCCAGGCTCAGCACCGGGTGCTTGAGGCCGCTGAGCTCGCCGGAGATGGACCAGGGGCTGCCCAGGAAGACCGCCTGGGCCTTGCGGAACTCGATGCGGTCGGCATCAAAGCCGATCTCGCCCCCCAGGCCGCTGAGCGGGGCTGAGATGCCCGCCACCTGCACCTTGCCGCCGCGAAGCCGGGCGCGGCCAGCGGTCTTGAGCCCCTGCTGGCCCAGGTCGGCCTGCAGCCGCAGGTCGGCGCTGCCCGCCAAGAAGCGCAGCGCCGGCACGCGCACCGCGTAGTTGAGGTAGCGCTCCAGGGGCACCTGGCGCAGGTCCAGCTCGGCGCGCAGGCGGTGGGCCGCCAGGTCGGCGGTGCCCGAGAGGGCCAGGTTGTCGCGCGGGCTCTCCTGGCTCCGGCCGCGCAGGCCGAACTTGATCAGCGGGGCCTGGCGCGTGTCCAGCTCGCCGTTCAGCCCCGTGAGCAGCGCGCGAAAGCCCCGCTGCTGGTCGCTGAACACCACCTCGGCATCCGCAAGCTCCACGCGGGTGAGCGGCAGCAGCGGGGCGGCGGCCCCGGCTTTGGCGCCGGGCCGCGGGGCCAGGGCCCCGGGCTTCAGCAGGCTGAGCATGTTGAGGCGCCCCTGCGGGTCGCGCAGGGCGAAGACCTTGAGGCCCTCCACCCTGATCAGGTCCACATCCTCGCGCGGGCGGATGCGCCCGCGCAGCAGCCCCCAGAGATGGAAGCGGATGCTGACCTTGTCGGCGGTGGCCACCGGCAGCTTGAGGCCCTGGCTGTCTGAGAGGATGAGCAGGTCGCGGAGGGTGATGCTGGTGAACAGGTTGGTCGAGGCGCTGCCAAAGCGCACCTCGCCCTGCAAGATGCCCTTGAGATTGCGGGCCAGCTCGCGGTTGACCAGGGAGGTTCCCAGGCTGCTGGCAAAGAAGAGCCAGGCCCCCAAGGGCAGGGCCACCAGGCCGCCAGCCGCCAGGGCCGACAGCCAGCGCAGGGTCTTCAGCCGGCGGGAGGGCATGGCGGGGCTTGCTTAGAGCGGCGTCAGCAGCTTGCCGACCACGCTCTTGGAGAGGTAGTCGCGGATCTCCCGCGAGGTGCTGAAGGCGAGCACGTCCTGGGCCAGCGCCTGCGCATCCTTGAAGTTGACGGAGCGGATCATGTGCTTGACCTCGGGGATGGAGACCGCCGAGGTGGAGAACTCATCCAGGCCCAGGCCCAGCAGGATGAGCGAGAAGAAGGGGTCGCCGGCCATCTCGCCGCACAGCCCCACCCAGATCTTCTCCTTGTGCCCCGCGTCGATGATCATCTTGAGCGTGCGCAGGATGGCGGGGTGCAGCGGGTCATAGAGGTAGGCGATGCGCTCATTGGCCCGGTCCACCGCCATGGTGTACTGGATGAGGTCGTTGGTGCCCACCGAGAAGAAGTCCACCTCCTTGGCCATCAGGTCGGCGGTGATGGCCGCCGAGGGCACCTCGATCATGGCCCCCATCTCGACCTTGGGGTCGAAGGGGATGCCGCGCTTCTGCAGGTTCTGCTTCACCTCGCGCACCAGGGCCTGGGCCTGGCGCAGCTCCTCCAGGCCCGAGACCAGGGGGAACATGATCTTGAGCTTGCCGAAGTGGCTGGCGCGCAGGATGGCGCGCAGCTGCACCTTGAAGATGTAGGGGTGGGCCAGGCACAGGCGGATGGCGCGCAGGCCCAGGAAGGGGTTCATCTCGGGCGCCAGCCCCAGGTGGGAGAGGAACTTGTCGCCGCCCAGGTCCAGGGTGCGCACCACCACCGGGTGCGGGGCGCAGTGCTTGCAGGCCAGGCGGTAGGACTCGAACTGCTCGTCCTCGGTGGGCAGGTTGTTGCGGTTGAGGAAGAGGAACTCGGTGCGGAAGAGCCCCACGCCCTCGGCGCCGCGGGCCATGGCGGGCTTGGCCTCCTCGGGCAGCTCGATGTTGGCGGCCAGCGTCACCCGCATGCCGTCCAGGGTCTGCGCCGGCAGCTTGCGCAGGCGCGAGAGCGACTGCTCCTGGGCCATGATCTGGCGCCGGCGCTTGCGGTAGCTGGCCAGCTGCTCGGCGGTGGGGTTCACCACCAGCTTGCCTTCGATGCCGTCCAGCACCAGCAGGTCGCCGCTGCGCACCTTCTTGGAGGCCGACTCCAGGCCCACCACCGCCGGGATCTCGAGGGTGCGGGCCATGATGGCGGTGTGCGAGGTGCGGCCGCCCACGTCGGTGGCGAAGCCGCGCACCTTGGCCGCGTCCATCTGCGCGGTGTCGGATGGGCCCAGCTCATGGGCCACCACCACCACGCCCTCCTCCATCTGGGAGAGCTGATGCAGGGTGTCGCCTTCCAGATGGCGCAGCAGGCGCTTGCCCACGTCGCGGATGTCCACGTAGCGGTCGCGCATGGTGGCATCCTGGGCCGCCTCAAAGAGCGCCACATAGCGCTCCACGAACTGATGCACCACCCAGCCCGCGCCCAGCTTGTCGCGGCGGATGTGCTCGCTGGCCTCCACCAGCAGGGTGGGGTCGTCCAGGAACATGAGATGGGCATTGAAGATGGCGGCCTGGCGGTCGCCGATCTCGGAGCCCACCTTGCGCTTGAGGTCGAAGAGCTCCTCCTTGGTGCGGCTGATGGCCTGGCGCAGGCGCTCCACCTCGGCTTCCACCTGCTGCTCAGAGACCTTGCCCTTCTTGACCGCCACCTCGGCCTGGTCCAGCACAAAGGCCTTGCCGATGACGATGCCGGGGCTGGCCCCGATGCCCTGAAGTTCCATGTTGCCCCCTTGCTTGGAAAAGGTCAGTCTTTTTCGCCGAAGCGGTTGCCGGCCAGGGCCTCCAGCGCGTCCAGGCAGGCCTGGGCGTCGTCGCCGTTGGCGCTCACCGAGATCTTGGAGCCCTGGATGGCCACCAGGGTCATGACCCCCATGATGCTCTTGCCATTGACGGCCCGGCCGTCCTTGGCCACCGTCACCTCGCAGCGGAAGCGGTTGGCGGTCTGCACGAACTGGGCGGCGGCCCGCAGGTGCAGGCCCAGCTTGTTGATGATGGCGATGTCACGGGTGATCATGGTTGTCCCCAGAAGGGCGATGGATGGATGTAAGAAGCCAGGATGGAGCAGAAGAGCGCTCCCCAGAGGATGTGGCTGATGCGCACCTTGCGCCTCACCAGCAGGAAGGCCAGCAGGCCGAAGGCGGCCACCACCAGCCCGCCGGCCGCCCCCTCCTCGTGGGGCGGGTGAAAGCCCTGCAGGCCGGCCAGCAGCACGCCCAGCAGCACCAGCCCCGCGGCCTGCATGCGGTGCACCAGCACCGGCACCTCCACCCGGCGCAGCAGGGGCACGATGGCATCCCCGGCGGAGTAGCCGAAGGAGACCCCCAGCGCCTGCACCAGCAGGTGCGGCAGGTTGAAGGCCAGCAGAAAGGCCGCCACGCCCCAGGGCGCCCAGCTGCCGCCCTCGGACTGGGCGAAGAAGACCATCAGCACGCCCAGCAGGGCCGCCAGGGGCCGCAGGGTGGCCCAGAAGAAGCTGTCGCCCAGGGCCGCCAGGGGCCCCATCATGCCCATCTTGACCGCGGTCACCTCAGCCGCCGTGGCGCCCTGGCCCAGGGCGGCCCTCTCCTCCACCCGCGCGGCGCAGCCCAGGATGATGCCGGCCAGGTAGGGGTGGGTGTTGAAATACTCCATATGGCGCTTGGCGGCCCGCGCCAGGTCCTCGCGGGCCGGGTAGAGCCGCCGGAGCACCGGCAGCATGCTCCAGGCCCAGCCCACATTCTGCATGCGCTCAAAGTTCCAGACCGCCTGCAGCAGGAAGGTGCGCATCCCGGCCTTGAACAGGTCTCGATTCCTCAGTGCCATGGGCTCCTCAGGGCGCGGAAGGCTTGGCCAGCAGGGCCGCCGCCAGGCTGCCGGCCAGGGCCAGGGCCGCCATGGCCGCCAGCGGCACATGCAGCAGGTGGATGAGGAGCCAGGCGATGGCGAAGCTGGAGGCCAGCAGGGTGACCAGGCGCCGGTTCCAGAACATGTCGGCCATCACCGCCAGGCCCAGGGCCAGCAGCAGCCAGGTCATGCGCGAGAGCCCGGAGATGATCTGGGGCGGCAGGCTGGCCACCACCCGGCCCAGCAGGGGCACCATCACGCCGATGCCCAGCAGGCCCAGCAGGGTGCCGCGCAGCAGCTCCAGGGCCAGCGCCAGGCCCACCGAGAAGCGCAGGCCGCGCAGGCGGCCCTGGCTCACGCCCTGGTCGGCCCAATGGCAGAGCCCCACATTGGCCCGGCGCGCCCAGCCCTCGGTGCGGCTGGCCGCCTGGGCCAGGGGGATGGAGCAGAGCAGCATGAAGACCATCACCGCGTCGCTAGCCGGCATGCCCGGGGCGCCCTGCAGCCGCAGGGCGCCGGCCACGGTGATGGCGGTTGCCAGGTGATAGTCCGGGGGGATGTAGGCGCCCACCGGCAGCATGCCGCCATACAGCATCTCCAGCAGGCTGCCGATCACCAGGCCGGTGCGGGCGTCGCCGCACACCAAGCCCACCATCCACCCCACCACCAGCGGCCGCGAGAGCATCAGCTGCAGGGCGGCCGAGCTCTCCATGCCAAGGAGCCCGCAGAGCAGGGCCACCTTGAGGGTCACCGGGTCCAAGAGAGAGAGTGCCAAGGGCAAAAGCGCCTCCTGGGCCCTAGCGGGCCCGCTCCAGCGACAGCGTGAAGTCAAAGCCCGCGCCGGCCCCCGGGGCCAGGTCCAGGCTCCAGCGGGGCAGGAGCAGGGTGTTCTGGTAGACCCGCTCAAAGCCGCCCTCGGACTGCGAGATGGTCTCGATGGGCAGGCCTCCCAAGTCGGCCTTCTGGCTGAAGCGCAGGGTCAGGGCCAGGTCCAGCCATTCGTCCACCAGCGCCATCTCAGCCACCGGCCCCAGCTCGAGGAAGCTGTTGAACCGGCTGCCCTCCAGCTTGGCGCCGGCCACCTTGTAATAGCGGTCCGGCGCATCGCCGGCCAAGAGGCCAAAGTTGAACTCCACCCCCAGCCGAGCCTTGAGCGGCTGGTCTGAGCGGTTCTCCACCCGGTAGCGGATGGCTAGCGACGAGGAGCCCGGCTGGATGCCCAGGGTCTTGGAGAGCAGCACGCTCTGGCCCGCCACTTTGCCCAGGCGCTGCAGGGTGGCGCTGCCGCCCACGGCCTCCGCGGCGTAAGCGCCGCCCCAGAAGTCGCCCAGCTCCTGCGAGCGGGCCTGGGCAAAGGCTTCCAGCGGCTCATCCAGCGGCAGAAAATGGTCCACCAGGCTCACCCGCCGGCCAGGGTCAAAGGCCAGGCGCTTCTCCAGCCCCTGCTCCTTCACCCGCACCCGGTCATGGATGCTGGCCACCCCGCCGCCGGAGCCCTCGCTGCCAGAGCCCTGCAGCAGCTTGGCATGGTAGGCCTCCCTGCGGCGGGTCATGGTGTCGCCCAGGTTGAAGGCCCGGTCGCGGTCATCCAGCTCAAAGAGCCGGCCCCCCCGCTGGGGGTCCAGGGCCAGGAAGAGCTTGTCGCTCTCCAAGATCAGCTCTTGGCGGCCATCCGCGTCAAAATCCACCTGGCGATGCCCGGCAAAGGGCCGGCCGCCCATCAGGGCCCGGTGGGCCAGGGTGTCGGCGGCCACCAGCTCGCGGTAGACCGCCGAGCGCAGGTGGTTGAGATACAGGCCCCCGAAGACCCCGTGCCAGTAGGGGCAGTTGCACTGCCCGGCCCACAGGTGCTCGCGGGCCGCGGCAGCAGCCGCCGCATCCTTGGCCGCCAGCGCCTCCACCCGGCGGCTGACATCCAGCATCTTCTTGTGCAGGCTGTTGCTCTCCTCATACTTGGCGAAGAAGTTGCGCCAGAAGCCGCCGCGCAAAAAGGTGCCGTAATCGCCGGCATGGCCCTCGCGCTTGACCCAGGCCACGGCCTCCTCCAGCTTGGCCGCGGCGGGCGCCGGCAGGGCCCATTCCATCATCTCGGTGTAGCTGGCCGTGGGCAGGTAGATGCGGCCCAGCGGCTGGGTGGCCGCCCGGGCCCCGCTGAAGGTGCAGGTCTCGAGCCAGCCGGCATTCTGCTCCAGCAGGCAGAAGAAGCTCTCCAGCCAGCCCTGCTCAAAGACCCAGCCGTAGGTGTCGGGCCACACGCCGAACTTCTCGCCGTCATCGGCCATCACCGCCACCCGGCTGCCATCCTCGGTGGCGATGGAGGCCAAGAAGTCGATGGTCTCCTGGGCCGGCCGAAAGGGGATGAGGTAGCGCAGCGGCTCGAGGATGGGGAAGACCTCCACGGTCTGCCCCTGCTCCTCGGTGACATAGCGGCCGTAGAGCGCGTCGCCGCTGACGCCCGAGGCCTTGAAGTGCGAATCGTCCACGGTGAGGAACTCGACCCCGGCCTGGCGCAGGGCGGCCGGCAGCTGGGGCTCCCACACCCGCTCCGCCAGCCAGAGGCCGCGGGCCTCGGCGCCCAGCTCCTGCTTGAGCCAGGCGGTCTGCTTGCGGATCTGGCCCACCTTGTCGGCGTCGGGGATGACCGCCAGGATGGGCTCATAGAAGCCGCCGGTCATCATCTCCACCTGGCCGCGCGCCACCAGGCCGCGGATGAGGCTGAGCAGGGCCGGGTCGTTGCGCTTGAGCCAGTCCAGCAAAATGCCGGTGTAGTGCAGGGTGGCCTTCACGCCCGGGTGGCGCTCGAGCACCTGCAAGAAGGGGCGGTAGCTCCTGTCCGTGGCCTGGCGGAACACGTGGTCGAAGTTGCCCACCGGCTGGTGGCAGTGCAGGCCGAAAACGAAGCGGATGGTCTTAGGCATGGGGCTCCTCGGGCAGGCACTTGACCACATCGTGGGGGGCGTCGGTGGGGACCATCTGCGCCTGCATGGGAA
>Ga0181516_10003256_pt1 | contig 10965 bp, 11 predicted proteins | sample PEATcosm2014_Bin_25_FD_121104 | JGI IMG/M metagenome (GOLD analysis project Ga0181516, IMG submission 121104) | Peatland microbial communities from MTU Mesocosm Facility, Houghton, MI, USA - PEATcosm2014_Bin01_10_metaG | ecosystem: Environmental > Terrestrial > Soil > Wetlands > Peat | place...
ATCGTAGGATTCCTGCACCGCCGTTAACGTCTGCCGCGCCAGCCGAAGCTGTTCCTCCGCCTCGCGCAGCGTGAAGTATTCATCGGCGACCTCGGCCACGAGGGTGATCTGCGCGCTGCGTTGCGCCTCGGCAGTCGCGAAGTATTGTTCCAACGCCTGCCGGTTCAGGCTGCGGACGCGGCCAAACAAATCCACTTCATACGCCGTCGTGCCGAGACTGGCGCTCCACTGGTTTGCCGTGACGTCCGCAGCATAGGAGCGGGTGAAACTCCCGATGCCATCCACCGTCGGAAACGACGCCGAACGCGTGATGCGATATTGCGCCTGGCTTTGCTCGACATTGAGCATGGCCACGCGGAAATCAAGGTTGTTGGTCAATGCCAGTTCAATCAGTTTCTTCAACCGGTCTTCCGCCAAGAAATCCTGCCAGGGAATATCGGCGGCGCGGCTTTCGTTGGTGCGGGTGACACCCGGATACTGCGCCGCCACGGATGCGGGCGGACGTTTGTAGTCAGGCATCATCGTGCAACCGGTCAAAGCGAGCAGGATACCCAGGAGCAATATGAAATAAGGCTTTATCATCGTTTAGCCCCCTTCACCATCTACTAATGTAGTGCCGTGCGACCCAGATGATGCCGCAGGTGAAAGCGAGGCTGGATATGGCTGCACTCACAACAACCAGCGCGGCGGTTGTGATCTGCTTCTCTTCGGGTTGTGGGTTCATGGGAAATTAAAATTTATACGCCAAAATGCCACAAACCAGGCATTTCATGGAATCATTTGGGATGAACGAAGCGAAAAACGGGACAAAATGGATCAACTGGTCAACTGATAGGCGTCAGTTATTGACCTCGCAAAGAAAGACGTCAGAACTGGTCGCCGCCGGGCAGATGGCCGAATGGGCCGCGCGCGCAATGCGTGCCCCCCGTGGGGAGCGCGGTCCAGACGTTGGAGAGAAAAAGTTGTTTTCAGATGAGCTTGCGGGGCGAGCACGCTTCGGATTCCAGATGCGCCGGTCAAATGGTTCTCAATTTCCTTTTAAGTCCCCAATAAATTTGCCGATAGGGTGGTGATGAATGAAGGGCACCGCAAGGTGCAGTCCGCGCAAACGCTGCCTGAAAAATCCCTGGCCAATTGAAGGCCAGCAAGATTGTGCGCAAGCACAATTAGAAAGCAGAGAAAATGCAAATCAGTTCAGTCAGCGACAACTCTTATGATCCGACGCAGGCGGGTGCCTCGGCCGGAAACATGAAAAAATTGTTTCAGAATCTGGGCAAAGCCCTGAATTCCGGCAATCTCTCGGACGCCACGGCGGCGTTGAGCCAGTTGCAGCAGAATGCGCCCCAGAGTGCGTCGGACACCAGCAATCCGATGAGCCAGCAAATTGACGCACTCACCAAGGCGATCAATTCCGGCGACCTGAAATCGGCGCAGGACGCTTATTCCAACATCCAAAAAACCATGGCGCAAGGGCCGATGGGCGGCGCGTCAAATGCCGATGGCACCAGCTCATTCAGCGGCTCGTCGGATGTGCTCAAGGCGTTCTTGGATCAGTTGAAAAAATCGGACAAGTCCAAAACCTCGGGCACCAGTGGGTCCAGCACGGATCAAAACAACGTTCAGGATTTGCTCGCCAGCTTGAATAGTTCGTCCACCTCATACAACAGCACTGGTTCCACGGACACCTCCACGGTATCCAGCCTGTTCACGCAACTGGCCTGAAGTGCCGGCCGCCAGCATAACAATAAACGACCAACCACCATGCAAATTACATCAGCCACCAGCAGTTCGGCCCAGTCATTTCAGGGCAGCGATTCTTTGAATACAATCAAACAGGCCTTCGACAATATTGGCAAGGCTCTGGATGCCGGCAATTTGTCCGATGCACAGAAAGCTTTTGCCCAGCTTCAGAAAAGTGCCCCGGCGCAAACCAGCCAGAACGCTTCGGCCCAAACGACGGATTCAAACAACCCGCTCGCGTCCAAAGTGGATGCGTTGAACCAGGCTTTAAGTTCCGGAGATCTGAAAGCGGCGCAGTCCGCCTATGCCGATCTCAAGCAAACAGTGTCGCAAGGTTCGTCTGCTGGCACCCGCCCATCCAGCGGTGCCAAAGGATCGCCTTCGGGTGGCGGATCGCGTGGTGCATCGAGTTCTTCAAGCTCTTCAAGTTCGACGTCGTCCACCTCGTCGTCATCGTCTTCGACCTCATCCGGCGGTTCATCGGATGTGTCGCAGCTACAAAAACAATTGCAGGATCTGGAAAAATCTTTGCGTGATGAAAACAACAGCAAGGACAGCTCCCAGGTCAAAGCGCAAAAAAATCTGCAATTGGAACAGGAAATCCAGCAGGTGCAGATTCAAATTCAACAAGCCCAAGCCAAGGCCGCCGAAACCAAGGCCGCCCATAAAAAAGGCAAAGAAAATGGCGATAACAACTCCACAAATCAGACTACCGACACAAACGGCGCAAACGTCGTGATGATGAACAGCGACCGGGGGCTGATAAACGCCACGGCTTGAAACCAAACAACAATTCATAAACGCCCCGACCTCCGGATCGGGGCGTTTATGTTTTATCCGCCGAACGCGGTCGGCGAAGTGACACGGGCGAGCAGGCGGCTTCCGCACACGCGGAAGTTTGATCTGGCCGTTGATGAATGAACGGCGCAAACACGCCCTTCGCGTCCAGACTTCCCGTCACCCGTGTCACTTCGCAGGCCGACTTCATTTAACAAGATCGAGATAAATTCACTGATCCAGATGGAGGCAGTGCTCATGGCGCCACGACCAACGGCGAAATGCCCGCCACCGCGCCCAACAGGAGCGTGATGATTTTGGAAATGGAACCGACCGTATTGGCGATTTCTTTTTGATTGAAGAGGTTTGAGCCATCGTTCTGCCCGGCGGTTGTAATTTGCTTCGCTTCTGGTTGTGGGTTCATGGCAAATTAAGAATTAATAAGCCATGAACCGGGGTTGGGCCGAATCCTTTGGGACAAACGCGGGGGAAAACGGGATGAAGCTGTTTCAGACCTGTGAAATGCCTTTCGTCACCGGATAATATCCAGTTTGACCCAGCCGGTGACCGCGCATAGTTGAAACCAAGCGTCCTTGGTTTCGAATAGAATGAAACACTCGCGATTCGGCCTGATAAATTATGGTGTAACGCTGAGACGATAAAACCGCTGCGGCGAAACTCCAGTGTCGGATGCGCTTAAATTGGTGCTGGTGGCCGTAGTGGGGTTGATCAGATTGAGCCAGTTGGTTTGAAGCAGGTTGGTTTTATACTGAACTTGATAGACCAAACCCGTGGTCGTGACCCAGGTGAGATTGAAAGTTCCCGCGCTTTTGGTGGCGGTTTTGAACGCAACCGCTGGAATGTGGGTCACGCTGATGTCATCCAAGCCAAAATAGGCGGGATTGTTTTCAGCGCCAAACTGAAGCTCAGTGCTGGAACTGGCGGCGGTGACGATGAATTGCAGGTTGGTCCACGAAAACGCCGCCGGGTTGGTGACGTTGAAAAGGGCGCTGCCGTTCCAACTGGCTTGAAACCGTTGGCCGGAGCCGCTGGTCGTATTGTCCAGCCAGAACGACAGCAAATAATTTTCCCCCGGAATGGTCGCCAATGTTTGTGAAAGGGTTGCCAATTGGGTGTCGCCCAGAAATGCGCCGTAGCTGCCTGAATGAACCACCGAAGGATAACTGCGGGAACTTTCCACCGCGTTGTAGATGGTTGATCCGAATGGCCCCTGAGAGACGATGCCGTTGCCCACCAAGGTCCAGTCTGTAAAATCACCAGTTTCAAAACCGCCGTTTGCCACAAGCGATTGCATGATGTTCAACGCGAAGGGCACGGTTTGGGCGATGTGGGAATTCCAGTTCGTGAATTTCAGACTGGCGGTGTAAGTTCCCACAGCGAGATTGTTGGCAGCGGTGCTCAGACTAGCGGTTACTTCGTTCGACGCGGCGGACGCCAGATTGCCACTGGTGGAAGAAACTTGCAGCCAAGATGAGGTGTTGATGAGCGACCAAGTTAGGGTTGCCGCGCTGTAGTTGGTCAGTTCAAAAGTGGTGGTAGTCGTGTTAAACGGTCCGCCGGGTGTCCCCGAAGCGGTGAAGCCGGTCGCCGGCAAAATGCCCAGCGGTTCGGGCGTGCCGGCGAGGGCTGTAATCAAACTTTGTCCGGCGGGCGTGCCCCAGCCGGTGCAAAGGTCGTAACCGCTCGCGGCATAAAAACTATTCGGGCTGCTCGGCCAGACATTGTTGCCAGTGGTGATGTCGTGAAAAGCGGCGTTGTAATTTGTATTTTTGCCGAGCGAATAAATAGCTGGGTTAACGAACCCAATGGTTGATCTTCCCGCCGTGACCGACTGTTGATTGATCAAGGCGGCGAGTCCCGCCCACAAGGGCGTGGCGCAACTCGTCCCGCCCACGGTGCTGCTGGAGCCATTGCCGTAATTGACCAAGACATTGTCGGCTGTCAGGGCCACATCCGGGATATTGCGGTGAGTGGTCGAGCCGCCGTTGGCGGCCATGCTCACGTTCGTCTGCCAACTGGGAATGGAATAATATGAACTGATGCCGCCGCTGCTGCCGACATAACTGCCGCTGTGCAAGCCCCAGTTCCAGACGGTTTCCGAGGACCACGAACCGCCAGGGCCGGTGGTCGTCAGGGTCGTGCCACCGACGGTGGTGATGTAGGGCGAACTGGCGGGCGTGTTGGCGAGCGAAGGATTGTCCACGCCATTGGTCGAACCGGAACCGCTTGTGAATGCATCGCTGTCGCCGGAAGCCGTGAAGAACGACTGCCCTTGTGCGGCCATTTTTTTGAAGATGGTGTCGGTGGTATTGGTGGGGCCGCCGCTCCAGCCCCAGGAACAACTAAGCTGGCTGATCGTGTTGCTGTCCGCCATGGCACTTAAAACGTCGTTCGGGAAGAAATATCCAGTGTTAGGATTTCCTTCAAAGACGACGATTTTGGAAAGTCCCGGAGCCATGCTGGCTGCCATCTCGATGTCGAGCGAAACTTCGATGTTGCCGCTGTTGGCTCCCGTCGTCGGCGTGCCGCTGAAACTGTCCAGCAACACGGTCTGGAGCGGCACCGCCGGCAGACCCGCCGCCGTTTCATAACTGGTAATATCACTCGCATAAAAGCCGTCGAACTGCACCAGCCCAATCATCTGGCCGGAGCCGGTCAAAGTGACTCCGGGAAGATAAGCGGCTCGAAAATCATTTCCCATATAGGTGCCGCCGGAACCGGAACCCGTTCCAAAAGGCGTTGCGTCCGATGAATTCTTTTTTACATTTTTCGGATGAGGCAAACTATAGCTGCTCAATCCGCTGATGTCGGCAATCGGGATGTTGGCATCCACGGACGGCTCAACGTCCGGCGAATAAAAATCCCGATTTTCAGTCGGATGCCGGTAAGTTTTAAACGTCACGTGAAACGCCTTTTGGATATCCGCCACCGAGCCGCTCACGTCGAGCAGGAGTCGGTTGCCGTTGGTGGCGGTGATGGTGAAGCCGCTCTGCTTCGCAAAATCAATGACCGCCTGATAATCCTGTGCCGTCGGCCCGAATCTTTCCGTGAATTCTTCCGGCGTTAAATAATGCCGGTAATGGGCGCTGGCGGGATCGGAAACCTGCGCCAGAAAATCATCCAGTCCCGGCGCATCCCGCAACGGCAGGCCGATGGCCAGATTCAGGCGATTGGTGGCGGCCAAAGTTCCAATGGCGGATAAGTGCGCCACCGCATCCGCAACATGGCCGGACAAAAACTTTGCAGCCGCGTCCGCCGCCCAAAGCGCCGGGCTGGCCGTGAACCAACCAAAGCCGGCAAGCAGCAGGCAGAGTTTTTTAGCCGGCTGCCATCGTGAAATAAAAATAGTTTTCATATGAATTATGTTCAAGCCTCATTATTGATCCGCAACATTTGCAGCGCTAAAAATGGAGGCCCGGAAACCCATGCCCAAGAGCAGCACGTTGCTGATTCGAGCAGTGATATTCGTTTTCCGGGGCACCCTAAAATTCATGCGTTGTATCTGGGTTCTTTTCGGTCGGTGACTGCCGCCGGTTTTAATCTTGCGGCGGCCCGCCGAATCCGCCGGGGAATTTCGGCATGATTTCGTCGCGCGTAAGCTTGCCATCGCCATTTTTGTCCAGTGTTTTTAACGCGGCGGGCGCGTTGGCGATTTCAGCCGCGTCGAGTTCGCCGTCGCCGTTCGTGTCCAATGCCTTCATGATGGGCAGCACTGGAAATTTGAAGTCCGACGGCATGTCCGGCGGCGCTCCGTCCGGGAATTGCGGCTTGAGTTCATCGGCGCTGAGTTTCCCGTCGCCGTTCTTATCCAGCGTCAGGAGTTCGGCGCTGGCATTGGCGATTTCGTTGGAGTCAATGATTCCGTTCGTGTTCACGTCCAGTGCGGACATGATGGGGATGACCGGCATTTTCCCGCCGCCGGGCGGCCCGTCAAAACCTTCCGGCTGCGCCTGCACCGACGGGATGGCTGCTCCCAGCATTGCGGCCAAGGTGAGTTGCGTGATGTTTTTTATGATTTTCATGTTTGTCTTTTTTTCGGTGTGTGGCAACCGCACCGTCTGGCCTGCGGTGTGGTTGCCACGAGTTGTTTTTGTTAGTTGGCCAGAAATACCTCCAGGGTTCGGACGAACTAGGATGGTAAAATCGCCGCCATTGATGGTTGCTGTGGCAACAACTGTCGTTCGGTCGTTTTGATTGTAGTCTTCAGAGTTCATTGAATAACTTGAATGTAATACACCATCGGTTGTCATTGGTTGTTCGGTTTGGGACGGATACCGGCAAAAACGGGATGAAGTTGCGCCAAGCCGGCGTTCCTTTTAGAGCCAGTTAGTTATACAATACTGTGGCCATCATAATTAGCCTGATAAACCGAATCGCGTTGCCCCGAATGTGTGGACAGGAGGTGTGCGATTGTGAAAGTGTTGGAGAAAATAACTTCAATTATATTCGTGTTTAGAGGGTTTCCATCTGTCGTTGGATCTCGCACACCGAGGTTGCACAATTTTGATAAGATCCAAGTTTACGATAACTTAATAATTAACGCGGAAGAACTGGTTCAGCGGAAGTTTTGCTTCAAGATTTCTAAGGTTAAGCAAATTTGGGGTCGAAGGCTTTACCGGTCATACCGGCATTCCTTCAACAACCCTAAACACTGGCATAGCGAAGCGCGCCGGGCGCGGATATAGCCATTCCAAGATTCACCCGGCAACCGCTTGAGCCAACGCCACAACGAAAACCGCCCGTCCGTTTGAAGCGGATAGTCCGCCAACTCCATTCCTTTCCGACAGTGTAGTTCAATCCACCAAATTTCATGTTTGGTCAGGTAGTCTTTCCACAGGTCAACTGGAGCGTGGCTGATGCCGTGGAATGCCGTATGAAAGGCAGAATTACCCTCCCAGCCCTCGCCCGCGCGCGTTGGTTCAAGGATCGTGCTCGTGAATTCAATCCCGCTCAACTTGCACACCGTTTTCATAATTTCATCCGGCTTGCCAACCAAATCTTCGTAACGAATCACCAGAAACCGGGCCGGATTTCGGCGCAGCGGCGGAATTTCCTGGGAACTGCGGTTCCATTCCCGCACCAGCCGGTGTGCCTTGGTGTAGCGACCAGCAACATTCATCATGCGCCGTTTACGGCTGGCAAACACAGCTCGCGGATCGCGAACAATCTGAATCAGCTTGGCATCGGGGAAAAGTTCATTTAAAGCGTCGGCACGCACTTCATTGCTGGTGCTTTTTTCCACCCAGCGGACACAGTTTCGCCAATCAGTTTCCAGAACCATGGAATAAGCCCGGATCATTTCAGAAAACAGCAGGGAATCATTCATCCATGACTGGTTAGCAAGATTCTCCACCAGCGCGACAAAACGTTTGTAGTCGAAACGGGTATAATTACGGGCATCAACACTGTTACATTCGCGTGCCGGCTCAAAGTAACCCCTGGCCAGCAATCGAATATCGGTTCTTTCAAGCAAGCGGTGGAGCTTGGCTTGATTATCTTTAAGTTCCAGATAGTGTCGGCGGTCCTCCAAATAAAATGTTTCTTCGGGCAGCACCACGAGTTGCGGGTGGCTGTCCAGCATCGCCAGCAAAAGTGTTGTTCCTGACTTCGGGCATCCTCCAATAAACAGGCCCCGCTTGTTGAAATCAAGTGATTCTTTGCAAGGCGAGGAAGCAGCTTCAGCGACTTTGCAAGAATCACGCTGCGCTGGTTTCACATCAGGATTTAGTAGAGATATTTGCGTATTGGTTGCGGGATGTAACACGTCCATTTGACCATACAAAAAATTACAATGACTTTGCGCTCGCCGTATTTAAATAATCCAAGATTTTTTTGGTTGATTCTGTTGTCGTCAGCTTGTCTGTGCATAATTCAATCTTGGGCTTTTCAGGGCGTTCAGAGGGTGAGGACAATCCGGTAAATTCCTTGATTGCTCCATTCCGCGCCTTTGTATAAAGGCCTTTGGGATCACGCTGTTCGCAAACATCAATGGGTGCATCAACATGAACCTCGATGAAATGTCGCCGCCCGTTTAGATTTCGTGCCTTTTGACGGTCTTCACGGTAATGTGAAATCATCGCTACGATGCAGATTATTCCCGCATCGGCAAAGAGTTTTGCCACTTCGCCAACCCTGCGAACATTTTCCCTGCGGTCTCGAGGTGAAAACGTTAAGTCAGAGCAAAGTCCAAATTGAAGCATGTCCCCATCAAGAATATAAGCAGAGATAGCGCGGCTTGACAAAGTTCGCTTTAGTTCCATGACAATGCTGCTTTTGCCGACACCACTCAATCCAGTCAGCCATATTATAAAACCAGCCTGGTTCATTTCATTCTTTTTCATGGTAGTTGGACAAGCCGGTAAAACCGGTTGCCAGCAGGCGGACTAACGATGATAAATTCCAAGTTGCCGTTGTTCGTGATGGCCTCGGGAACAGTGATCCAGTTGGTGCTGTTCAAACTGGAGTCTTGCTGGAGTATCCAATTGGTGGAAGTGGAGGGCCAGAAAACCATCACCGCACTGTTGGCGAGAGAGATGGCCAACACCGGCGCACCCTCCGTTTGAACGGCAGTGAGCACCCAGAACCCGCCCGTGAGCACATAATTACCGCCAGCCATCGGCGAACCATTGGCGGCGGATTGGCCGATTGTGCCGTTGATGGAATATACGCTACCGGAGCTTAAGCCACCGCCACCGGCGATGGTGAACCAGTCAATCGAGTAAATTTGTGCGCGGACGGCGATGGCCAATATTCCCCAAAAGAGCAGCAAGAGAGCCGATGATTTCATTTCGCTAGTTCCGATTGTTAGGTTTAATCCTTTTGATATAGATATAATAACTTTGGCAACGTGTAAGCAGCGGTGTCATTCAAGTTGTGGTTGTTATTGCCTCCACCCCAGATGAGCATTTCGTTCCCGGTCCAAATGGCACTTTGCAACGCCCGCGTTTCCGGTGCGCCGGCATTAGCAACAGATTCCCAGTTGTTCTCAATCGGATCATAGCGGGCACCATCGTTGAAATAGTTGGTGGTGGTCTGCTGTCCGCCCCAAACGACCATTTCACTGCCTGTCCATAATGCCGTGTGATTGTATCGTGGTTCAGGAGCGCCGCTGGTGTTCAGGGATCCCCACGAGTTGGCGGACGGATTGAAAAGTCCGCCGTCATTCAACGGGCTTCCATTGTATCCGCCCCAAATTATCATTTGACTCTCCGTCCAGACTGCCGTCTGGATTGCACGTCCGCTCGGTGCTCCGCTCGTGGGCAGCGAGGTCCAAGTGTTGGATAAAACATTATAGCTTCCACCGGTGTTCAGGTAACTGCTGCCGTCCCAACCACCCCATATGATCATGTTATTGCCAGTCCAAACTGCGGTATGATAGTCACGCGCGGCCGGGGCGCTGCTATTGGTAATCGTGACCCAGGTGTCGGATGCCGGATCATACGCCGCCCCGGTGCTCAAGGAGCTGCCATTGTAACCGCCCCAAACAATCATTTTGCTGCCGGTCCAGATCGCTGTGTGATAACAACGGGCCGAAGGCGCATTTGTTGTCGTTATGCGGCTCCAGCTATCGAGAGCAGGATTGTAACGCGCGCCGTTGTTAAAATAACTGCTGCCGTTGTAACCGCCCCAGATGATCATTTCCGTGCCGGTCCAAACCGCCGTGTGGCCGTAGCGCGCCGAAGGGGCATTGGTCGCGAGCGGATTGGTTGAAAGCACATTCGTCCAGGTTGATATTGGCGTCCAAGTGTCTGACGCAAGATTATATGACGCACCATTGCTTAAGGCACTTCCGTTGTAGCCGCCCCAGACGAGCAGGTTGCTGCCGGTCCAGACGGAGACTTGCGAGTTGCGTGGAGTGGGGGCGGAATAGGCCATCATGCTCCATAGATTTGTGTTGGGATCATAAATGCCGCCGTCGGCCAGCGGATTACTACCGTCGTAACCAGCCCACACGAGCATTTTCAATCCGGTCCACACCGCGCTTTGGAAATAGCGTGCGGTCGGCGCGTTGTTGGTCGCCATCGCGGTCCATGTGTTCAACGAAGGGTTGAATTGTCCGCCGGAATTCAGATAGCTGCTGCCGTTGTAGCCCCCCCACACAATCATGTTCGTGCCTGTCCATACGGCGGTCTGGGCATAACGCGCCGCCGGAGCGTTGTTGGTGATGACCGTGGTCCAAGTGTCGCTAGCCGGATTGTAACTTGCTCCGTTGCCATACCGGGTGCTGCCGTTGTAGCCGCCCCACACAATCATGCTTGATCCCGTCCAGACGGCGGTGTGATTTTGGCGGGCGACGGGCGCGTTATTGGTGGAGACTGTGGCCCAAGTATTGTTGGCCGGATTGTAACTTGCTCCGGAGCTGAAGACGCTGCTCCCATTATAGCCGCCCCAGACAATCATGTTTGTTCCTGTCCAGATCGCAGTATG